>JAABUJ010003297.1_pt1 | contig 18339 bp, 20 predicted proteins | sample 5559131 | NCBI WGS metagenome assembly JAABUJ01 (sample SAMN10711875, study PRJNA513366) | rock metagenome | isolation source: Antarctica rocks | place: Antarctica: Victoria Land, Mt New Zealand nord | collected 2016-01-07 | reverse complement strand
TTCGCTCCGCCAACGTACACGCCGGAGCAGTTCGACGAGCTCGATCGACATACCGAGGCGTGGATTGAGGATCATAAGCGGCAAGCAAAAGCGGCCCAGAAAAAGTCAAGAACTCGCCACTCTTGAGGAATAAGTTTCCGGATCGCAGCACTGTCATTTCGATAACGATCGACCCACTCAATGTATCCCGCGACGAAGGCGATAATAAACTCGACGCGCTCCCCATCAAGGTCATTGTAGGCAAAATCGATGCCTTGGCACTTGATCGGCGGTGTTGCCGACATTACTCGAAACCAGACCCCCCCATTATCTTCGTGCACGATCTGGCACTTCGCTAGCTGCTCGTTTAGGGCTATGCTATCTTGCTTTGGAAGCAGCCCTGCGCACCACGCCAAAAGCGTTGTTTCTTTTTTGCTTAAAGCTCGTGGCGAGAAACCCTCGTGCATCTCCCTCCTCAGTTTTTACGGGTAGTTAGGATATGGTCGTGGGCATTCGGGACGTCGAGGCGTAAAAACGCCGTTCCGACGTTGTAGTTTTTATATCTCAATGAAAACGTTTAGCATGGCATTTAAACATCGGAACATCGGCCGCTGTGACCTGTCCCTCCGTTGAAGTCAGGTTCTTTCACATGAACGGCGCATTTGCGCTAATATGTATGAAGGAGCTCCATTCGATACTGCCCCCCCGCCGGCAGCCCCCAACCGCCCCCGGCCCCCCCTAGCGGTCACCGCTATGCAAAGAGCAAACCGCGATGCTTCACTCACCCAGCCGCCCGAAAGCCGCGTGCGCAGCGGTTACCGCTATGCTACAGGCAGGTTCGGCGGCAGGTGATCAACGGAGAGCCGTGGAGTAGGCTGGCAGAACCCCCGGCCGCCCGCGTGATCAATCACCGGCCTATCGTCGATCGGCGCCGTCGCATCGGTCGCGTTCACTGGGGCTGGCAGCGGAATAAACCACCGGTTTGCCATCGGCCAGCGGCGCGCTTGCCGGCGGCTTGCCCTCGATCGGCGGAACGTTACTGGACGGCTCGCCCTCGATCGGCGGGAGTCGCTGGACGGCTTGCCCTCGATCGGCGGAATGTCGCTGGACGGCTCGCCCTCGATCGGCGGAATGCTCGCTGGCGGCTTCAGCAACGCTAAGGCTGTCAGCGAGGGCGTTTCAGCAACGCTTAGGGTGCGACAAAAGGGGTAGGGCAACGAGAAGTGACATGCGGAGCACGCAGTCAAGTGACTATCCCGCTTCAGTCTTGACGCTCTTGCAGGACCCTCCTATAATGTATTGATGTGGACGGCTCGACGGGCTCCGGCTCGCGACTTCGTCCATATCGTTTGCTAGGGGGAACAACTGAAATGGGGCTTGCGCAGACCGCGCCCGACGTGCTCGAGTACCACGAGCGAGCCGACGAGGATTTGGTCTCATCCGCCAAGGCGGGAGACAATCTGGCGATGGAGTTCTTGCTCAATAAATACAAGAACTTTGTCCGCATCAAGGCCAAAAGTTACTTTTTGATCGGCGCCGACCGCGAGGATATCATCCAGGAAGGGATGATCGGTCTTTACAAGGCGGTCCGCGATTTCAAAGCCGATAAACTTTCGAGTTTTCGCGCGTTCGCCGAGCTCTGCATCACGCGGCAAATCATCACCGCGATCAAGACGGCGACGCGCCAAAAACACATTCCGCTCAACCAGTACATTTCGCTCAACAAGCCGATCTACGACGAGGACAGCGAACGCACGCTGCTCGACGTGATGGCATCGCAGAAAATGTCCGATCCTGAAGAGCTGGTCATCAATCAAGAAGTCTCCGAGGACATCAAGGAGCGCATCCAAGAGAACCTTTCGGATCTCGAATCCCAAGTGCTGCTCTCATACCTCGAAGGCAAGAGCTATCAGGAAATGGCGCGCGATCTGAGTCGCCACGTGAAGTCGATCGACAACGCTCTGCAACGCGTGAAGCGGAAGATCGAAAAGAACCTTGCGGAGATCGAGTTGCCGTAACGATCCAGTTGCCGTAATGGTAAGGTAACGAACTAACAAGGGCGCTTTTTTGTGGCGCCTTTGTTGTTCCTTGTGCCATTGGGGTGGCACATGTAAGCGTTATGCTTTACGGCATGAGGGTCAAAAAAGTGAACCCGCTTTGCAAGGCGGGATGCGGGATGCATGTGAAGCGATCTTTCTACACGTATTGTTCCGTAAAGTGCCAGCAGAGATACCAATATCAGCAACGTATCGAGCGTTTCTTGCGCGGGGAGCACCCAGCTTTCGCGTTTACGGGAGGCGGCTTCGTTCGGCGGTATCTCATGGAGTTCCATAATGAACGCTGCGCTCGCTGTGGTTGGAACGAACGCCATCCCGTCACTGGTCTAGTTCCTCTCGAAATCGAGCACATTGACGGATGCTGGCAAAACGCTCGACCGCAAAACTTAACGTTGCTCTGTCCGAACTGCCACAGTTTAACGCCGACGTTCAAGGCACTCAACCGCGGCAAAGGAAGAGAAATGCGTGAAGCCTGGAGAAAACCGATCGAAGAAAGCGCCGACGTAGCTTAGTTGGCCAAAGCAGCAGTTTTGTAAACTGCCTATCGCCGGTTCGAATCCGGCCGTCGGCTTCTCCACAGAGGACCCTTACGTTGCCCGACGTATCGGACGTAATCCAACAAGGGTAGGTGGCCGAGTGGTTAAAGGCGACAGACTGTAAATCTGTTCCGCTCAGCGGTACGCTGGTTCGAATCCAGCCCTGCCCACTGCGCGGGCGTTGCATAATGGTAATGCCTCTGCCTTCCAAGCAGAAGTCGCGAGTTCGACTCTCGCCGCCCGCTCCAATCCGCAGACGACGCCCTCGTAGCTCAGTGGCAGAGCGCGTCCTTGGTAAGGACGAGGCCATGGGTTCAATCCCCATCGAGGGCTCAGCGACTCATCAGACCGGATCGAAGGCGCCCTTCACGATCATCGCCTCCCCGATCTCGCGTGCTTGACGGAGCGTCTCCGAAGTACCGGCCTCATGACCGGATGCAATCAGCGTCGCGAGCTCCTCATCGAAGATACGCGACACCCCTTCCGGTGTGTGCATGCCGTGCGCAACACGCTGAGCAATCATCAATCGGTAGATGCGGTCGGTCGCGAGATCTTCCATGTAGCCGTCGAGTAGGCTCGCACCCTTGCCGTTGAGATAACCGTTGCGATAACGGATGACCGTCCGGACCGCGGCACGTGTCCCATCCACCGTCGTCTCACCGACGCCGGCAACGGACGGGCGTAAGTCGGGATGCGGGTCAAAGTCGGCACGATACGTGTCCAACTGATTTGGTTCCGGAAATTGCGCGACTGCGATCGCATTCTGGTCGGGATGCCCCGTCCACGCACCGTCCATGAGGCAGACCGCCTCATTCTTCTTGTCCTGAGCGAGGACGCGTAGCGCGCGCTCGTTGAGTTCGGCATCTTCGCGGCTCGGATAGAGCGCCGTCATGCCGCCGATCGCGAGCATGCCGTGCTTGTGACAGATCGAGGGGATCAGCGTCCGCAGATTCTGGAAGAACGCGACGTCGTGCGGGATGGTGTTACGGTCGGGCAGCACCCAACGCGGATCGTCGAGATTGAAGTGGATGAGGCTTGCCATATAATCCCAGCGCCCGAGATTGAGCCCGAGCAGATGTTCGCGCAAGTTGTACGCGAACTCTTCGAGTTGGAACGCGAGCGGGTGCGCCTCGCACAGCGCCATGCATTTAATGTAGTCGCGTGGCTGCCCCTTGAGTCCAGCGAGCGCGGCAAACACGTCGCGCCACCACAGCGCCTCTTCGGCCGATTCGGACTTCGGAATATAGATGCACAGCGGATGTTTCAGCCGCGAAAGATCGAGCTGGTACACCAAGAGCGCGAGATCGAAGAGCGACGCGGATGTCGCCTCGGGATAGAGGCCGGCTTGACCGAGATGTAGTCCGCGGATGCGCGTGAAGGTCACCGTCGGCGACTCCTTGATGCCGACGGTCCGTCCGCGCTTTTGATCGTCGTACGTCAGCTCACCGTAGAGCGCAGCCATGATATTGCGAATGCCGAGCAACGTATGATCCCACTGATTGGCCATCGAATCTTCGAGATCGAGCATCACGCCGGGTGCCCCGGAGTTGAGCATCTTCACGACGAGCTCGGCTTCGTCGGCTGGTCCCGTCATCTGATTGCGTTGATCGCCGCACCACACCGGCAGTTCGATGCGCCATGTATCGGTCGTGGCCGGCGAGGGCGCGCGATAGGCAGGGCGGTCGCCGAGCTGCGACGCCAGGAGGACGACCTTACGCGCCGCCGCCAACTCTTGCTGTCGAGGCGTGAAGCGCTCGTGCAGCGGCCGGTAAAACGCGGCGAAGCCGTCGGGCAGATTCCGTTCCAGCGAAATCCCTTCGGGCGCACGGTTCATTGGCGGCAAGGCGGTTGGCGCAACACTCAACGAGACACTCCTATGCGAAGCATACCGGCGCGAACCGGAGGATGATCGAGCTCTTTGCTTGGAACACAAGCCGGCAGCCTGCGCCCGTAGCTCAAACGGATAGAGCGAGGGACTCCTAAGCCCTAGGTTGGACGTTCGAATCGTCTCGGGCGCACAGCGCCGCTTAAGATTCCGGCTCGGCCGAAACCAGAACGAAGTCGCCCGTGCGTTCGCGGGCCACCGTAAAGACGATCGGGCGGCAACAAACGGGACAGTCCTCGATCAGACGCTGTTTCGAGCCACCGCCCGGATCGATGCCGACGGCATTGTCTTCGAAGCATGCCGGGCAGGTGTAGCTGACGTCGGTCTCAAGCGGCATCCCCGGCAGTCTTCGGCGGCCGCTACACTCGTCCCGGGATCGTTTGCCCCGTGCTGCTTCTCGTGTTATAATGAAGCTCGGAACGGACTGCGCGTCCGTTTTCTTCATGTTCTCCAGCCGCCCGGTTAGGAAACGAGATGGCGAAAAAAGAGACCCGCGTTATGATCGTACTGGCATGCCAGCATTGTAAACGCCGCAACTACAACACGCAGAAGAACAAGCAGCACAACACCGAGCGCCTCGAGCTATCTAAGTACTGCCGCTTCTGCCGCTGCGCCCGCGCCCACCGCGAAACCCGCTAGCAGCACATCGTGCCGCCAAGGCCGAATACCCCCGAATCCACCGGTGGAAAGCCGCCGTGGACTCAAGGGCGGTAGCTCAATTGGTAGAGTTGCGGTCTCCAAAACCGTCGGTTGCAGGTTCGAGTCCTGTCCGCCCTGCCACACCATCCTACGAGGGAGCACGAGTCGCATGAACAGGCCAACGGGAGGAAGCGGGACGACGATACGGACGGGCCCGGGCCGGCCGCCGGTGCGCCCGACGACCGCCGATCGTGCGGCGCGCCGCCAGAGTGCGGAACGCTTCGTGCGCGATCTCATCAACGAGATGCGGCGCGTCACCTGGCCGAGCCGCCCCGAATGGGTCTCGGCGACGATCCTCACGATCGGCCTCGTCATCTCCGTCGGACTTTACACCTATATCGCCGATCAGCTCTTCGGGCTACTGTTCGGTCTGCTCCACAAGTAATCTCACAAGGCGTTTTCGTGGAAGAAACACTTCAGGCTCCCACCGGCTCCGTGGCGACGGTAGCCTCCAAAAAAGACGAACGTCGCCGATGGTTCGTCATTCACACGTATTCGGGTTACGAGAATAAGGTCAAGGCCAATCTCGAACGCCGCATCCATTCGATGAACATGCAGGAGAAAATATTCCGCGTGCTCGTGCCGATGGAAGACGAAGTCGAATTCAAGGACGGCAAGCGCAAGATCACGCCGAAGAAGGTTTTCCCCGGCTACGTTCTCGTCGAGATGGATATGGACGATCAGTCCTGGTACGTCGTACGCAATACGTCCGGCGTCACGGGCTTTGTCGGCTCGCCCGGCGCGGGCGAAAAGCCGGTTCCCTTACAGGAAAAAGAAGTCAAGACGATTCTCAAGCAGATGGGGATCGAGACGCCCAAACTCAAGATCGATTTCGCGAAAGCCGATCGCGTGAAGGTCACGAGCGGCCCGTTCTTCGATTTCACGGGCGTTGTCGACGAGATCCAGCCGGAGAAGGAAAAAGTTCGCGCGCTCATCTCGATCTTCGGCCGCGAAACGCCGGTGGAACTCGAGTTTTACCAGATCGAAAAAGTCTAGCGTTCCATGGTATCATGGTCCGGTTGCGCCGTCGGCAATACCCCGGTAGCGGCGCTTTTTAGGATGGGGGAGAGTGTCGCCGAAGCGGCATTTCAAAGGAGAATACAAATGGCTAAAAGAGTCGTCGGTAAAATCGGTCTGCAACTCAACGCCGGCAAAGCGACGCCGGCACCGCCGGTCGGGCCCGCGCTCGGACCGTACTCCCTGAACATCATGGCGTTCTGCAAAGAGTACAACGAACGTACGCAAGCCCAGGCGGGCATGGTGATCCCCGTTGAGATCACGGTGTATGAAGACCGCACCTTCACGTTCGTAACCAAGACGCCTCCGGCGAGCTTCCTGATCAAAAAGGCGATCGGCATCGACTCCGGTTCTGCGATTCCCAACCGCAACAAAGTGGGCAAGATCAGCGAGAAGCAGCTGCGCGAAATCGCCGAGACGAAAATGGCCGACCTCAACGCCAACGACGTCGACATGGCGATGCGCATTATCTCCGGTACGGCGCGTTCGATGGGCGTCGAGGTGACGGCGTAATGGTGCAGCAACACGGCAAGAAATACCGCGCCCGCGCCGCCTCATTCGACCGCGCGAAGTTGCACGACATCCCCGAGGCGACCGCTACCGTCAAGCGTAATGCAACCGCAAAGTTTGATGAGACGGTCGAAATTCACGTCCGCCTCGGTGTCGACCCGAAAAAGAGCGATCAGAACGTGCGCGGGACGGTGCTTTTGCCGCACGGCACCGGCCGCAGTGTTCGCGTCATCGCATTCGCGAAGGGCGACCGCGCGCGCGATGCCGAGGCCGCAGGCGCCGACATCGTCGGCGAACAGGATCTCATCGATCGCATCAAAGGCGGGTTTACCGATTTCGACGTCGCCGTCGCGACGCCCGACATGATGGGAGCGGTCGGTTCCAACCTCGGGCGCATCCTCGCGCAGAAGATGCCCAATCCGAAGTCGGGCACCGTCACGCCCAACATCGGCAATGCCATCCGCGACATCAAGGCCGGTAAGGTCGAATATCGTCTGGATAAGGCGGGCATCGTGCATACGATCGTCGGCAAGGCGAGTTTCGGCGAAGCCGAGCTGGCAGACAACGTCACGACGTTGCTCGACGCGCTCATGCGCGCGAAACCGGCGGCCTCGAAAGGCACCTACGTGCGGAGCGTGACATTGACGAGCACGATGGGGCCCGGCGTGAAGGTGGACCCCAACCGCATCAAGGCGACCGCCGCAACGGCATAAGGAACGCAGGGATGAGCGACTTTATCGTCGCCCGGAATCCCGATGCGGAAAGCTCGCTGCCGTTTCTTGTGCACGTGCCGATCGACGGCGGTTTGTGGTTCAAGGCGAAGGAAGGCTGGCCACGTTCCGCGCGCGTGTACTGCCACCCCGTCGACGCGCCGCCGAGCCTTGAACTCGACGTGCTCGAATGTGTTCCCGTCCAGCTCTGCGTTCGCCGCGGTCCCGCAATCGATCTGATCCTCGCGCGCGCAACCAACAAGCGGTCGCAGTTCGTGTTTACGGCATCCCGTGGACGGTCGCTCATCCTGTGGCAGACGACGAAGGTTTCGAGTCTGGCCCGGCCCGGCGCGCGCATTCCGTATGCGCGCGCTTCCGCGCAGCCGGTCATCTGCGTCGATACGCGTGAGAAATACGGATACCGATTCGCCGAACATGAAATCGTACGCACGCGGGCTCCCCTTGCCGCGGGTGACTATGCGGTCGTGCTGGAGGGAAAATGCGTTGCCGCGGTCGAGCGTAAAACGCTTGAGGACCTAACGAGTTCCATCAACGACGGACGGCTCAACTTTGCGATGGCAGAACTCGCGACGCTCAAAGTTGCCGCCGTCGTCGTCGAGGGTGCGTACTCAGCGCTGCTGCGTCATCAATACACGCGACCCGGTCATCTGGTGGACATGCTCGCGCGGCTGCAAGTGCGCTATCCGATGGTCCCGATCGTCTTTTTGGAATCGCGCAAGTTCGCCGAAGAATGGACGTATCGGTTTTTGCGCGCGGCCGAAGCGATGCACGGTGCGATCGAACTACCGTTCAGCGCTGCTCCGCCGGAGGGAAGTCCCGAGCCGAAACGGCGTCGCGCCCGGCGACCCAAACCGGACCGCGGCATTTCAGAGGGCTCAGAGCCGCCCGCGCCCTGAAGTCCGGTAGGATCGCTTGACCTCTACCGAACCCTCCGCTATGATAGCGGACGGCTCCGATGATCGTAGGTCCGTCTTCGGACGGTTAATGCGCGAGCGCCTACCGAGGATGACGTTCACGAGACGACGGCTTACGCTGCCTTTGAGCAGGACTAGCCGCAACGGTACGGGTGGCGCTCATCGCATGATCGGAGCGCCCTTTCTTCTGCGAAAGTAACAACCCGATGCCTACCGCAAAAAAAGGACAGACGATCGAAGAGCTGCGCAAGCGGCTCGCCGACGCCAAATATCTGTTCTTCACCAACTACGCGGGCCTTACGGTCGGCGAAATTACGCGGCTGCGAACGGAACTCCGCAAAGACGGCTCGAGCTACGCCGTCGTCAAGAATAGCCTGTTCTCGCTTGCCGCGGGCGACGAGCTCGCTTCGAAGCTGGAAGCATTCCTGGCCGGTCCGACGGGCGTCGTCTTCGCACCGGGCGATCCGGTGGCGCCGGCCAAAGCCCTCAAGGGGTTCTCCGACGGCGTCAAGACGCTCGAAGTTAAGGCGGCTTACGTCGATGGCCAGATCATCGACGCGGCGCAGGTGCAAGTCCTCGCTGCATTACCAGCCAAAGCCGAGCTGCAAGCGACGGTTCTTGGTCTCTTGGCGAGTCCGCTGCGCGGCTTCGCCGGAGTGCTTGCAGCCAATCCCGCCGGCTTGGTCCGCCTGCTTTCCGCCCGCGAGAAGCAACTCGCCGAACCAGCCGCCGCGTAACGGAGCGCTTCATAACGCGACGCGATGCAATGCATCGACGTCGCCACTCGAAACGCTCGACTAAACTTTCCTCCGCGCCGTAGCGCAGCGGAGGCGCTAAAGAGGAGTCAGTCATGGCAGTTGCCGATCTCATCTCGGAAGTTGAGAAGTTAACGGTTCTCGAACTCAACGAGCTCGTCAAGTCTCTCGAAGAAAAGTGGGGCGTTAGTGCTGCTGCGCCGGTTGCGGCCGCGGCGGCCCCGGGTGCCGGTGCGGCGGCTCCAGCCGCTGCTGCGGAGAAAACGGAGTTCGACGCGGTGCTGACCGAGGTCGGCGCCGAAAAGATCAAAGTCATCAAAGCGGTCCGTGAGCTCACGAGCCTCGGTTTGACCGAAGCCAAAGCATTCGTCGAGAGCGCGCCCAAGCCGATCAAGACGGGCGTCCCGCGCGATGAAGCCGAGCAGATCAAGGCAAAACTGGCCGAGGTCGGCGCTACGGTCGAGGTTCGTTAGCCCTTAACGTCTTAGACGATCGTACGTGTAGCGAGCCGCGACATCGTCGTCGTGGCTCGCTACACAGAGTGCGAGACGAGCTCTACTGGCCGGTGATCGTCGTCGTGTTGTTCGGTGAAGCAGGCGTTGTCGCGCGTGCCGGAGATACGGAAGCGTTGCCGTGCGGTGAGCAGCAGTAGTGCCCGGGACCGCGTGCAACGCTGCGCCTCGTCGTCCTCCGGTTCCGCGCAGCCTTGTACGCCGTCGTCGGGGCCCCGAGCGGCGTCGCCGTCGCTATGTTCGGCGCGTAGCGACCGAAGAGCGATGGGTCGGAACGAAACTCGTTCTCGAGCAACGAGATGCGATGCTGATCGCTTGGGTGGTCGGAGAGAAACTCCATCTGACCGCCGGTATCGGCTTTCTCGAAGTTCTCAAAGAGCCAGACCATGCCCCACGGATTGGAGCCCGCTTGCGCGCACGTCATCGCGCCTTTGTGGTCGGCGTTTGCCTCGACCGTCCGTGAGAAGCCGCTCGTAAAGCTGCCGTAGGCGACGTTTTCGCCGATCTGCCCGAGACCGCTGCGACTCAATCCGGTGAGCGCGCCGATAATGCCGATGGCCATGCCGGTATTTTGCGCCTTGGCGTTCTCGTTGATGACATCGTGATGAATATCGTGCGAGGTTTCGTGACAGAGCACGCCGGCCAATTCCTCTCTGTTCTGCGCGAATTTCAAGAGGGCATTGGTTACATACACGTTGCCGCCCGGAACCGCAAAGGCGTTCGGTTGCGATTCGTTGACCAGGATGAAGCGGAAGGGGAAGTCGTATTGCGGATCAGCGACCTGCGCGATCTGCTTCGCAATCGGATCCAAGAGCGCATATCCGCTCGGATCGCTCGCGCGCGAAATAATCTCACCCTTCTGCCGTAACTGCTGATAAACTTGCGCTCCAATCTGCGCTTCGGTATCGTGTTCGCTTTGGGCCGTGGCCGCTGTCGGAAGCGCCGTCCCCGTTGCCAACAATGCCGCGAGCGCCAAACCTTGTAGTCGTCTCATCATTCCTTCCATCGGCGGCGCACCATGCATCCGCTACTCCCAGAAACTACTCCCAGAAACGCGCGCGCGGAAGCGTTCGTTCTGGGACCGAGCTTGGAGTGCGCTCGGCGCCGAGCATGCACGATTCAGCGGAGCTGAATTTTACTCGGGCGCGGGAATGTCGTTGGCTTCGAGGTCCTTGCGGGCGTCGTGATCGCTCCAGAAGCCCGTCGTTGCGCCGAGCCCGCCGCCCGCGCGGCCTACGCCGCTGCCGCGGTCCAGATCGTCCCCTTGGCCCGGTACGGTATCGGTCGTGGAGGGATAGCGTTCGAACGTTTCTCCCCGCGCCCCGATAACATGCGACGCGCCGCGAGACAGAATCGACGCAGCTTCGTCGGCGCGTGCGGCGGCGTCGACGACGATCACGGCCCCGTCGGCCGGGACGGCCTCGTCGATTTCGGCTGCGTCGGCATCGCTCAAGCCGCGTTCGGTGAGCGATGTGCGCAGCGAGCGTTCACCGCTGAAATAGCGCCCGAGCGATCCGATGACTCCGTCGCTCGACTCGGCGATCGCGTGCTGAGCGGAGAATTGGTTCGACCCAAACGTCGCGGCCGTCTCGTCGCCCCTCGCGGTTTTCGTGACCGCCATCCAGGCCGAGCCGAAGCCGTTCTTCTTCAAGTCGGCCAAACACGCGTCCGCGCTCGGCTTATCGGCAAACGTCGCCGCGACCGCTCCATACTTCGACTGCATGTCCCTTGTTACCGCGCCCGATGCGATCCTATGCACGGTGCCCGCTCAATGGGGTATGATGAAGGACCGACATGAATGAGCAGAACGCAAACCCCGACCAAGCGGGAAACGAGGACGCCGGCAACGCAGCCGACGGTCAGAACGCTGAGAAGCGGCGCGCGGACGATCGGCAAGAACGCGCGGAAGCCGAGCGGCGCCGGGAGACGCAGCGTTTCCGGACCGGCGCACGCGCGTTCGTGGCCCGGCACCTCGGAGTAGTGTCGCTCGTTGTCGCCGTGTTCATCGTCGCGTACGCGGCGATCCTGACGGCGGCGTGGCATAAAGGCGCTCAGGGTGACGCGGCTGCCGATCCTCGCCATGATTATACGGCTCACGCCAATCAGCAAGGAGGTTCGGCAAACGGGTCGGGCGCGGGCGTCGGCGCGTCGCAGGGTTCCTCGGAGTCAGCAGCGGGAGCCGGCACAGTTTCGAGCGGCGGCGCGGGATCTAACGGCGGTTCATCATCGAGCGGTAGCTCCGCTTCGTATGGCGGGTCCGGGGGCGGCGGCGGCACCGCTACAAGCGGGACGAACGGTTCGGCCGCTTCCTCGACGGGCGGATCGTCATCGAACGGTGCGACGTCGGGCGGCTCCAGCCAAAACATGAGCGCGAATCAAGACGCCTCGCGGGCGAGCGGCGGAGTCCAGAACGCTGGAAGTGGGAACGGCGACTATGCGAACGGCGGCACAAATGGCGCCGGCTCGAGCGGTTCGAGTTCTGCGGGCCGCTCCGCTGCGGGCAACAATGCAAACGGAGCGCCGCGAGGCGCGGCCTCTAACGGGTCCGGCGGAAACGCGTTGACCCCGTCGAACGGCTCTTCGTCTGGAACCTCTCGCAGTGGTACATCGGCAAACGGAATGGCGAACGGCCCGACCGCAAGCGGCGCGAACGTCGGGAACCCGAACTCAAACCTGCCCGACCAGAGCGGTCCCCGTGCAAATGCGGCGATCGGACGTCAGGTTGGCAGCCCCGCCGGTCCGATGGTAAACGGACGGGCCGCGGCGCCGGGCGCCAACGGGTCCGGCGCGAACGGTGCCAACGGTACGAACGGCGCCGGAACCAACAGCGGTTCGGGCACAAGCGGCTCCGGTGCAGGCGGTGGCACGAGCGGATCAAGTGCAGGCGGCGGCACCAGCGGCGGCGGAGGCGGCCACTAAGCCTTCAGTAGCCGGTGCGCGACAGCGCGATTATGGTCTCCGGAGATACGCGGTCTTTGCACGGGAGAACGATCACTACGATGTTGCGCGTAATCACCTCGCATAGGCTGACTCCCGACGCCGGTAAGGTCAGTGCGCGTCCGGCCGCAGGAGTGTGAGGCTAACCGCGCAGCTCTGCAGCGTCCCTCCTAATTCTCAGTCTAAGGTCGTTCGCGTTCACAATGCGTGGAACGGTGCATTCTCCGCAAATACCGCCACACTGCCATGTCAGTTTACCGGAGCGCTCAGTCAGCAGTGCCCGATCGACCGTGACGATCTGCGAAACGTTCGCTACGGAGTCTTTCGGAAGTCCCGTTGCGGAAGCCCGAAGGCGAACATTTTCGGCGCCGACGCCCATTTCGAATTACTCGTTAGCGGTACGCGGATGACGATAGCGACCCTGCTCCGATTCAGGCTATCGCCATGCACGACGATGACGGGCCTACGAAAGCCAGGCCCCGACCTCCAGGAGACGGGAGGCCGGCCCACCAGACTTCGCCTTGTTTGATCACCCGTCGGAGTCGCGCAATATCCGATCAGCCGCGAGCGTTACAAAAGGATCACGCGAAACGGCAACATCTCGTAGGGCTGCGTTCATCGCTTCCGTTACTCGATCGCCATCGTGACGACAGAGATACTCATCGAGGGCATCGCTGAACAATTTACTGCGCGACTTCCGTGAGCGCGACGCAAATTGCTCCGCGCGCTCAAAGATGCTGTTGGGAATCGACACCGCAGTTTTTATATACTGTCAGTATAACCGTCACGAAACTCATTGACAAGCGCCACGCGCGGACAAATGTCAGATCCGCCGGCACACGAACTTTTCCGTCCGCACGCCGACGCGCCAGTGAGAGGCCGACGTTTCTCGGCGGGGGAAAGTGACGGCATGACATCACTCGATTTGCGGGCCGCTCCCCCACGCTCACCACGCGCCGAACTGGCAACCGTCGTTTTTCTTCCTCGCTCGATCGATAAAGTTCGGGCGTCGCTACCGGGCGGCGATCTCGGCTCTTACCGCATCGCAGGCTTTTCGGCGCAAATGCTCGAGACGCTCGGTATTTCGCTTGAGTCCTTTACCGACGCGGTGCGAGCCGCACAAAACGATGCGGACGTAGCGGCGTTCATTTCTGCCGAAAGCAGCGCCGAAGGACGCGAACGCTGGAACGCGTTCGTCAACGCGCGCGAGCCTCTGGGCAACCGTGAAGAAGCCTATGGAATCTTTCCCTGGTTGCGCTCGCGCCCCGATCTCGTCCTCGCACTCGACGTCCTTGCGGAAGACGACGTGCAGACGTTCAAGTGAACGTCGTTATTGTGCGAGCCTGCTATACCGAAACGCGCTTTGCTGCTCTCCGAAACCTTGGCGTCATTTCCCGACCATCACTTCGGTCGATTTGATGATGACGGTGACATCGTCGCCTTCGTGCAGTTGCATGCGCTCGACCAAGCCGCGGGTGACGACCGCGGTAAGGTCGGCGGCTTCGATCGCGATCGCGACCTCCGCCATGATTGTCCCGGCATGGACCGATGTTATGCGGCCGCGCAGCTGATTGCGTGCACTGATTTCCATGTTCGCCGCGTTCGACTACCGAGCGATTCATCCGTTCGGTCGAACTCACGTCGAGAAACCTCAAAGAGCGCGGCACTGCGCGCCGAGTGCGGCGAGGCATCGACTCAGTGTCACCGCGGCGCGCCTTCCTGCGACGGCAGACGACTTGTGATGAAATCGGAAATGCGAGAAGCGGCGGGCGGGTCCAGGTTCGCTAATACCGCGATAACGTAGTCTGGGCCCGGGCAAACCTCCAGCTCGCCGTTCATGCCGGGGGCACCGCCGCTATGACCGAAACATCGTGTGCCGTTGATCGTCTGATCTGCAAAACCCAATGCATAACGGCCGTCCGGCGTATCGACCTTGCCGCTCGTCAGCATCTCCGTATATCGCGAATCGAGCAGCTTATGATCCCGCAACGCAATTGCGAATCGTAAAAGATCGTTTACTGTCGAATATCCCCCTCCGGCCGACGTACCGCGATACGGTAACGTGTCAGCGTTGGGCTGCAAGCGATCGCCATTCATTTTTGTGTAGCCGATGCTGCGATGTGCCACGGGCTGATCTTCGGGCTCCGACCCGGTCGACGCCATACCTGCCGGCACATAAACGTGTTCGTGTACATAATCGTAATAGCTCCGGCCCGTTACTCGCTCGATCACGAAGCCGAGCAAAATGAACCCATAGTTGCTATATTTCCAACGGTTACCCGGCTTGAATTCCGGTCCGCGGCTGCCATAGAGTTTCACGTAATCACCGAGCGTGCGTAATTGCAACCGATGCGCTGCGAACTGTGGTCCGAAGATGTCGCCGGTACCACCCGTATGGGTGAGGAGTTCTTGTATGCTCACCTTCGCTGCGAGGTTCTTGTTGGGATAGTCGGGCACGTACTTTCCGAATGGCTCGTTAAGCGCAACTTTGCCGGCCTGTACGAGTTGCATTATCGCTACGCCCGTGATCATCTTGTTCATGGAACCGATGCGAAACCGCGTGTCTAGCGTGTTGGAGATTTTGTGCTCCCGGTCGGCAAGACCGTACGCCTGCGCGAAGATCGGCGTGTCGCCATGCGCCACCAAGACGGCACCGGAAAAGCGATCGGCCGCAGCCTCCTCATCCATTTTGCCGTGGAGCGCCGTTGTCAACTCACTCTGGCTCAGATGCGGCAACGGGAACTCCGCCGGCCGCGGGATCGCCTGCACGTCCACGCCGGCGATCCGCTCGGGTTCAGCGTCTGCGACTCGCAGCGTTAGCCGGCCGAACTGATCCGACAGACGCTCTTGCACCAAAGCCACGATCTTGTTCGGCGTCGCTACCTCGATTTTTCGCAGATCGAAGCCGCCGGTCATCTCCCGAAACTGCATATCCTGATCCAGGTCCTTCATTTCCGAAGGAAACGTGTTTTGCAGAAACTGCCGGTATGCGTCGCGGTCACCGTGATCGAAGGCTTGCAGCCAGGCGCTCAGGGCGTGACCCGCCGATGTATCGGGCACCGCCGGCTGCGCCGACGCGACCGCCGTTCCTAACGCGAAAAGGAGGCAAGCTCGGTAGAACATAGGTCGTAACGATCTCCTAACTCTCGACGAACGGAGCGCATGGCTCATTCGGCTGCATTTAACATTAATGCGTTGCGTCCGGGCGTTCCGACTGCGCGATCATCGCGTTCTTTACGTGCGCAAGCTCCGCAGGCGTCAACGTGCTTCTTAGCACGATAACGCCCTCGTGGCCGATGAGCCACTGTACGCCTTCGTGCGCCGCCACGCCGCCTACCCGAAGCGCTTGGGGATTCACCTTACCGCAAATGCCGCATATTTCAAGCGAGTAAGTACCACGCGCGCGCTTAGGTGAACTGCCGAGCGTCTCTGGATTCGCTAGCACGATCTCCAGGATATGGTTGGAGCGACGCCACGCGCCGGGGAGGTTGTATTGGAGCAGAAGCGCGCTCGGCCCAGCCGTCAAGAGCTCGATCGGCGTCGTACCCGCGGGCAATCCCACCGGCAGTACAACGGGAAAGTCAGCATGCCGAGCGGCCGAACGCAGGTCCTCGGCCGTCGGGTTTTTTGTACGGTCGAGTCGATCGGTCGACAATTGCATCGGACCGGTTGGATTGAAAAACACGTGTGTCCCGCTCAAGACTTCCGCGCCGGCGGCAACAGCCGCGACGGAAACGCCGGCCAAGAGTGCGGTGATAAGGCCTTTCCGCCGCTTTCTGTATACCGGACGTGGGCGTAATTCCGCAGCCGTAGCGTTTCGTATCGCGGCAAGCGGAATCGCGGGGACGGGCATAAGCTCGCGCGCGCCCCTGCAAAGATCACCGAAATCAGATCGCACTGGGCCGTACCTCGCTAAAAGCGTGAGAAGTATGTTCGGGGCTATCACTTAAGAGCGGATGCAAACGTCGCTTGGCGATCATAAGACGGAACCGCACGGTGCCGGCCGGTATTCGCAGAACGGAAGCGATCTCGCGGCTCGTGAGATCTTCGAAGTAGCGGAGCACGATGACGTCGCGCAAATTTTGGGGCAGAGCCAAGAGAGCGCGCCAGACGTCCATCGACGCGGTTTGATCGGCAATATTTGGTGCTGGTTCTGTCGCGTGCTCCGCTCGAGCCCGTCGCCGTTTGAGCTCCGACGCCTCGCGAACCACGATGCGATAGAACCACACGCGAAACGCGGCGGCGCTTCGCAGTGACGCAATGGTCCGGTACAGGATGATGCAAGCCTCTTGGGCCGCATCTTCGGCGCCCTGCTGCTCGCCCAGAATCGCACGCGCCAAACGGTAAGCATCCGGCCAGATCGCTTCCACGAGCCGTTCAATCTGGGCTGGCCCGCCGTCTCTAGCGGCCTCGACAAGTTCCCTCGGCACCGGGGTCGGCATCAAGTCCTCCACTGGGGGAATTCGCTTCTCATCCTATAGAGGTGCGGAGATGCTCGATCTGTTGGCGCCGGACCGTGCCGTTTTTCCGGCCACACCTCGTACCCCATGGCAGCCATACCGTGGCAGTGAATAGGACGGATATTGAACGGTCTTCAATGCATAGCCGCTTCGGTAAAAGCGGTGCGGAGCGCCTCCGAGATGCTCAAGCGCGATTCTGCACTGCGTGCGCAAGTCAAGGAGATCACCGAGCGTGAGCGGGGCGCGGGACTCTTTCCACATCGAGCGCCGGCGAAAGACGCGAGCGCGGTCACGGAAGGGAGCGTATAAGGTGGTTACCGATGGTGCTGACAGCGTTTGCCGAATTGCCAGGGCGGATCAGATTGTCGCTTCTGGGAGTCATGGCTGCGTTTCTCACAGCACTCGGAGCATGTAGTTCGAACCATGCTTGTGCAGGTGCCCTAGCCGGATGTCGGCCGATTCCGGTACGGGAAGCGCTTGCAGCAAAGCCCCAATCGCTTGCCTTTAACGCCTTCGGAACATCCGCCCAGCAAACACGGCTAAGAGCCAACCCGCCGGCGGGCGCGTCATCGCGCCCAAACCGGCGTGGTGCCGGAGACATACGATGAGCGAGAGGGCACCGTTAGAGCCGCGGTCCCCAGCCCTGAAATCCGCTGCCCGTAAGGTTGTGACGGGCGAGAGAGGATGACTTTCGGCTGTCGCCGCCGGCCCCGACGATCATCGATGTCGAAGCATGGTTGAGGACGGCTGGGAAGGTCGTGTTTGCCGGAATCGTCATGTTCACGTGAGCTGCTCCTTAAGGGAAGTGAAGTAATGATCTGATTCTCGCTGCGGACGCTTCTCGTGACCACGCCGAGGCCGAGTCGCTGCACGAACGGGCGCTGGCGATGCGGGAACGTGTGCTCGGGCCGCACCATTCCTGGGTCGCAGAAAGCCTCAACAATCCCGGGCTGGCGCGTCTGGCACAGGGCCGGGCCGCCGAGGCCGAGCCGCTGCACGAGCGTGCCGTAGCAATTTACGAGCGCGCCTGCGGACCCGAGCACCAGTGGGTGGCGGAGAGCCTCAACGCTCTGGCGACCGCCCGGGCGAAACAAGGCCGGTACGCAGAGGCGAAACCGTTATACGACCGGGCGCTCGCGATTGCGCAGCGCGCACTCGGTTCCGAACGCCCGGACGCAGCACGCAGCCTTGAGGGGCTTGCCCATGTACATGTAAAGCTGGGGCATCAGGAGTTCTGATGGGTCGGGACAAGGATTTGAGGCGGTAGGCGCAATGTTTACCCCATGCGCGATCTCGATTTTCTGACCACACTTCTGCGTGTTGAAACGCCTTGGCAAGTGACGGATG
>JAABUJ010003296.1_pt1 | contig 18340 bp, 16 predicted proteins | sample 5559131 | NCBI WGS metagenome assembly JAABUJ01 (sample SAMN10711875, study PRJNA513366) | rock metagenome | isolation source: Antarctica rocks | place: Antarctica: Victoria Land, Mt New Zealand nord | collected 2016-01-07 | reverse complement strand
CAGAAAATTCTTAATATTTAAATTATATATAATTATAAAATGAGAACTCTGTATCTGAATCAGATTCATTATGTAAATAAGATATTAAAGAATCTTCATATGCAATCTAATAAGCATAGAGTCATCAGCATTTCACTTAATAAATATAATGTTTTTTGTTTTGTTGACTTAACTGACTAAAGAATAGATTAAAGACAGTATTAATAGATAATTAAAAGTTTAATGTATGTAATAATTCATACTTAATTAAACATCATCTTCACATTAAATTAATTAAGTCAATATCTCAGCAATTCTGCAGAGCATCATAAATATATACTTAAGAAATTACTGCAGTACATAAGATTAATTATTAATCTCAGTATTATATACAGTCTTAATGAGAATTAAATAATGCTTAAATACTCTGACTTTAACTATGCTTCAGACAAGCAGAATTAAAAATTAATTCTAAAATGTATCTATATGTTTAAAGATGAATCAGTGTCATAAATAAGTTAAAAGCAAAAGTTTATCATTATTTTAATCATTAAGATTGAATACATAATCATGTCAATATGCATGAAGACTGAGATCTGACTTAAATAGATATTAAGAAACATAGATATAAGTAAATATTTTGAAGTCAATTTATACTGCATAAATATTTAAAAGAATAAAGCTCATTAAGTATCTTTATTCATTCAGCTCAGAAGAGACAATTAAGCTGTTTTAATCTTAATTAAGAATGCATATATACATAAGTAATTAAAGCATATCAATGTCTTTTATTACAACATTTATAATTTGTATAAGTGCAATCAGATTTAGATAAACTTTATACTTAATTAAAAGATGATTGCTGATGAGCTTATTAAGTCTCTGTTTAGATAAATCTTTAAGTAATTCATTAAATTCATAAAATTCACTGTTAATGATTAGTTAAATTCTTAAATGATTTATTGAACTTTTAATGATGCATTTAGTTATTTAATGTTTATTGTCAGTGAGAGTCAATAGATGCAGCCTCACTGAATAAAAATGTTGAGAAGTGATATTCTAGCTGTTTTTATGAAATAAAATAAAATTAATATCAGAAATTAAATAAAGACTCTGTTTACATTGACTGCAGTTAACATTCTTTTTACTTTTTCTGTAATTCTCTTGATCAAGACATGCTCATAGACAATACAGTTTAGAGATTTCACTAAACAACATAATATAACATGAATATCTACTTTCTTTCAATAATTAATATAAGAATTTTCTGCATCAACATTCAGACTTTAAGACACAGTATAGCTGCAATCTTAATTAGAATTAAAAGAATGTCAGAAATCTTAAAATCATTTAAAAATAATTTAATTTATATAATTTTATGCAAATTCAGCATGATATTTTGAAGTCAGACATATATAACATGAATAAAAAGAAATTTGCAATAAGCATTATAGACAGCTTTAAAGTTCTAGTACAACACATAGAAGCATAAGCTTTCAGTATTTAAATTAATAATTAAAATTAAGTATTTCTTATTAAATATATGTTGTTCAATAATATTATTCTTTCACTTTACTTCATTTTCAAGAACAAGCTGATACAGCAGATATAATTAAACTTTATTAAGAATGATTAGACTGTTTTATAAATCAGTAATAATGATTAAACTATTAATGCAATAAAGCTTCAGTAATTTAAGATCTTCAATTTACACATTAAAATTTAGACTCAAGACACTCATTAACTATTAATATTGAATGATTATGAAAGTTATATCTTTATTAACTTTATTTAGTACTGCTATAATCACAGCATTATGACTTTATGTCTTTCTTTATATTCAATTCATTTATTATAATTATTAAATGTTGAAGTCTTTAAGTCATTAAGCAAGATCTATAAGAAATGTAGAAATGTATTTATACTTATTTATATTATAAAGTCATCAATGTCAATAAGCTGAACTTTCTATACTACTATTAGAAAATTAAATTGACAGCAATCACAATTCAGAACATTCTGAGTGCATAATGAAATGTAGATCTTATTTTATTTAATTCTTTTATTATTATTTTAAAATTATCTCAATTAAAGATTTTACTCTATATCTTCTTTATGAATTTCAATGAAGTTTAAGTTAACATTGCTGTCATATTTAATACAGCAATCTGAATTAATCAGTTTGTGAATGAGATCATAATAAATATAATATTATCATTATATATATATGTCTTAAATCTAAAAGACACAGCTCTGACAGCTATGACAGATAGAACAGTTCTACAGTGAATTAATTAGAAGTTGCTTAATAAATAAAAATAACAGTAAAAGAAGCAGTCATAAAAGAGTGTTGAAAATGCTTAAATTCTTATTGTTGATAAGAATAAAGTTATGATGCAGAAGACAGAGAAGAAGATAAAGAAATTGATTGATAAAATAGTTAAATATTATGCATTAAAAGGCAAAGTTAAATTTGTGAAGCTGATCTGAAAGAAAATGCTCATGAATAATTCAGTTTTCATGTAGTTAGTCTAGAAAGATGGTAATCTCAATAATTCAAGGTGTTTTGACAAGAGTTAATTAAGTGGCAGCAAGGTGGCTTGACTGGGTGGCTGGCTCAACTGAGTGATGATTATGTTAGTGTTTCTTCCTGTGCACAGCCACAGCCTAACATTCCGGACTCCATTACTAGGTACAGTACTTTCAATTTGATGAACGAAGGTACTTGCACCAGTTTGTCAACTAAGTTATAACTTATCGATACCAATACGAGATTGACGAGGTTGCAGGGAACACTATCACAATACCGTTACACCTTTCTCAATGTATGATGAGGCGACTACAGTGTTTATATTTCCGAGTTAGAACACGGCCACCAGTTGACACAGCATTGCATTTGTAGTAGCGTCAACTTCACACTGCTGTGAAACATAACTTATTGTATTAAGATCTATTATTCAACGTAGAATTGCACATCTACACTCCCGGACCACGCCCTCAACGCTGGCGAATCAATCCATCACCAATCCCGAGTACCGCGGCACAAAACCCTAGCAGAAGCAGTCACCAAGGACTCATCGGACGGTGGTAGTGACAGTTGCAGTGACGGTCTCAGTCACAGTAAAGCCACCGTTTGGCAGTATGGGTACGATGGTAATGCCAGGCACCGCTAGGATCGAACTGGAAGGTTGCGAGCCTCCATGGGCGCCATGGTGAGTCTTAGACGGACTTGGCTCTTGAGATGGAACATCGCTAGGGTTCGCGACCTGGGGTTGCTGAGATGGGAAGAACGAGGGTTGTGAGACTACCGTCGAGGTGAACGTCAAAGGAGGCTGTGATGAAGCGAAGGATGCTGCAGGTACGTCGATGCTTGGTGACGGTTGCTGCGGTGGCGGGAAGTCTGTCGACGATGTAGGATTTGTAGTAATCGGGGGGTTTCCACCAGACGCAAGACCTGCGTTTACGCTCGCGCTTGGGACGATCGTAATAGTCTCCGTTGTAGCTGAAAGTATTTGAGATGTTGAGGCGCTGGCAGTTGTTGGAGAGAAAGACTGAACATTTGCTGTGGATGAGGGAGCCAAGCCAAGCTTTGCCTGCGCATTTTCTGGGCTGTCACATTGGACCGAGACACCCTGTGCTGCTTGCAGTGGGAGTGCGTAACATTTTTGGCCGGCTGAACAAGGGGCGAGAATGTATCTGCCACTATTACCGCACTTTGCAAGCTGACCACCGACGCACGCCGAGGCTTGAGTCGGGTTGTTCGCATCGCAAGGTGAGTCCGGCGTCAAGGCCTTGAAAATGGCATTGTAGCCTAAGGCCATGGCAAGATTGCTTCCCTGTAAGGCAGGGACGCTACTGGAGGCTGGCTTCCCAGCAGAGGTTGTAGCAGAGAGCAGTTGTGATGTTGTTGATAGGCTGCTACTGAGTATCAACGGCGACAAGCCTGAAGTACTGGTTGTGTCGGACTGCTGTGCTGACGAGACGCCACTAAAAGTTGTCACCGTCGGCGGGGAGAGCGTGATGGAAGGCGATGACAGTACGAATGTTGGCAGAGTTGATAACAACGGAGAGGAAGTCGGGAACGTGGGCAAAGTAGAAGAAGAAGATGATGATGATGGTGGAGAAGATGCAATGAACTGCGACTGCGTGCTCGTGACTGCGACTGAGCCAGAGGTAGGACCGACACCACCGTACATTGACGAGGATGACACTGGAAAAGCACTGCTAGTTGCGGTACTTTCAGAAGAAGATTCAACAACCTGACTCGGGGAAGAAGCCGCCGTTGCTGGAGGTAACGATGAAGTGACCAAGGTAGGGAATACAGTAGCCGTCGCAATCACGGATGTCACTGTCGAAGCTGGCGCTATAATGGCAGTCTCTGTTGACAACAAACTAAATCGTCTTGAGAAAGATGTTGTAGAAGTGCCCGACAAAGAAGCAAGATCCAAAGGAGGGTTCCCCGGGGAATTTGGAACGGCTGCAACGGAACCTATTTGCTTGCCGGTTACGGAAGGTGATGTTAAAGCTGTAAGATCTGGAGGAGACGAAGGTATGACGGATGCTGTTGTGACTGGTGTCGAATTTCCAGTTGCCACGCCGTGTCCCACAGGGCTTGTAGAAATGGCCTGTGGACTTGCGGAGGACACTTCAGCTCCATGTGTGCGGCTTTGTACCGAACTTTCGGAAGCCAGGTATGCCGCGGAGGACAGGGAGGCAGTGTACATGGAGGAGCTTGAATGAACAGCATCAGCCGCTATCGAAGTAGATGATTGCACTGCGACTTCAGGGACGATTGACTGATTGTAGGATGCTCCGTCTCTGGCGAAGCTGTGAAATGGTTAGCGACGTCCGCTCGGTCTGGCGTTACGGCCAACTCACTGCAGTACTCTGGCATTATGTCTGAGCGGGCCAGCCGCTGTAAGAGTAAGGAAAGCGGTCAGAAGCAGGAGAGATTGTGGTCTGAACATATTGCCTAGAGGCTGGGAACAACACCAGGTTGTTTAATTCTTCGGATTTGGTCAAATGGTTGAAAGAAAGATCTGAATGAGTGAAGGGTGGATTGATTAATACGTGTAAAGGAAACAACGAGAAGAGTATGTAGAAAAGGATGGAATTCAAGCTGCTAATGAATGCAGAGGACGTGTAAAACGCAAAAAGAAAGAGACAGGATTTGGATGGATCAATGATAGCGATCCATGGTACGAGAGAGGAGCTGCGAGCACCAGCTCTTTGTAGGAAGAATCAACACCACATTTATTAGAGCTTTACAATACGAAGCAGTTTCAGCAAGATGAGTACTGCTACCTGGCGGCATCTGTAACACACCACTCAAAGGTAGCTGTTCTGTGGAGAGCAAAATCCAATGGTGATGAAATATCCTATCCCAGCGCAGGTTCCTCTGAAGTAAGAGTGGTCTGAAACCGTCTTTCGTGGGAGTTTGAAGTTCGGCGGTTCTTGTCGCTTCCTGATGTTTTGCGGTCGCGTCGAGCGCGTTGATTGGCCAGCACACTCTCACTAAGGTAATCAAGGCGCTAAATTGAAACCGAATCTCAACTTCGGGGACTGGTGAAGATTGAAAGGTTCAAGGTTCACATGTGTTTGAATAGAAGCCTGTAGATAATACTTTCTAGCAAAATAGCGTGTGGGAGCAAAAGGTAAGTCTTTGTCGCGAGTGTGCAGCTCACAAATGGACTGATAAACTTTGATCTTGTGCTTTGTTGAGAACTTCTATATAAATGCCAGATGCGATGATCGAATGCTAGACTGCATCATCCGTGTACTCCGCAAAACCCGGAGGCTCGCCGTCCTGAAGCCGTCGTACCCTTTCGAGCTTGACAACCCAGAGCGCCGAACCAGCCGCGGTCGTGAGTAAAAAGAACATGCTCAGCACAGGCACCAACTGTAACAGAAGGGCAATAGTCCCGAACCAAGTATAGCTCAACTTCCTCTGTTTGATGTAGACTGCTCTCTCCTCTTTCGTGAGCCCGAGAAATTTGAAATATCTCCAATGATGCAACGGCCCAGCTCGATAGCCGGTTAACAACAGAAAGATCGGCGTACCGGCCACCGGTATGAGATTGAAAGGCAGGAAGAGGATTAACTCGATTATCTGGCGGAGGGAGAAGGGCGAATAGACGGCAGACGTGGTTGGCTTGCCCAGTTTCTTAACGGCGTCTTCACCCTCCGCATGCAGTGTCCGCGCAGAGGCAACCAAGTCCGAGAGGCCCTCGTTTACCAGGACGGCATCGAAGACGTCGACCAGAGTTTCGTCGATGAAGAACGCTTCGAAGAGCAATGCTACGATCACAGCTCCTTCGCCTAGTACCAGGAAGGCTCCGTTCACCCAGGCTAATGGGCCGTGGAATATTGCGAGTATGGCGACCTGTGGGAGGTAGGTCCAGAGAAAGAGGTTGACGAGCACGAAGATGGAGAGCAGGGTGCATGGTAACAGACGTGCCCGAAGCAGCGGGTATAGGAAAGGATGAGCTGTAAAGTAGTAAAGACCCTGAACGTATAAGTAAAGTCTGAGAGTACCACGGGTTATGCAGAGACTACCTTGAACGGAAAAAGCCAAGAAGAACCCGAGATGTTTGTCTTGCTCAAGAGGCCTTGTTTGCTTGCAGTTTGCGACATTGTCGTCGCAGGAGCTAAGTTAGAGGGAAATGTCAAAGCTAAGCAGTGCCGTTAGGCGATCGCTGGCAAGGACTGCATTATGGAGCGGTTGATGTTGGATAGAAGTTGTAGGACAACTTGGTAGTCAGTTTACTCAGAATATGGGATCGTTGGTTTGGTACACAGCCTGCTAAGTCAGCACATTCCAGTCACTGTTGCCTTAAGGTCGGCAACGTTACCTGGTATCAGAAGCTTGCACGTGGGAACTAACGTTACTTGTAGTGCCCGCTAACGTTTACCGCCCGGCAGAATGGAATGATTCCGTGACGGCTATGACGGCATAATCGTGCCCCGAAAATACAAACCGCGGCACTTCTAGACTCACTTCTGACTAAAGAGTAGCGGAAAGAGTTGCTAGTCTTCTCCATCATTTCGGTCATGATGTTGAGGGGCGTCCTGGACCTGTCCTTTTCAGAGTACTACCTTATGCTTCTTAGTCCTCCACACCACGCCCTTCCAATTGCAAGTTATAACTTGTGACTACCTTCTTGACTTAACATGCCACGGGATTTTCAATCGTGCCATTGTAAGTTCTCCGAGTATGAGTCACACGCCGCCTTACTGACTGCAAGGTACTGCAGAATTCGCGTTGGATGGCTCATACGGTGGTTCTAAACAATCTTTGGGCTTAAGAAGACCAGGTTGGCGCTCAGAGACAGCTCACCGCCGTTCAGAAACCAGCCGCACAATGGACTCCGCTTCTCGGCCAGTAGAAATGCAACATGCGGAGGATCGAACATTGAATGACTACCCCTCGGACAGTTCAAGGGAAGAACAGGAGGCTGGCGCCGATGGGTTGAAGGACTCTGAGAAGTCCATGACCGAGGATGGACATGGAAGCGGTCCAAGTGGCAACGCCGGTGATGCAGTGAGGAGGGTACTTAGCCGAACACGGTCGACCGCCTCATGGATAGATCCGGGTCCGCCGCCAGACGGGGGTCTCCGAGCATGGACCCAGGTCTGTATGGGACATCTAACCGTTTGTACCACATGGGGGTATATCAGCTCGTTCGGAGTCTTCCAGACATACTATGTCACGGCATTGAACCATCCGCCGTCGGATATCTCCTGGGTTGGCTCGATGCAAATCTTTCTGCTCTTCTTCGTAGGCACGTTCTCGGGCCGTGCCACGGATGCCGGCTATTTCCACTTGGTCACAGCTCTAGGTTCAATGTTTCAGCTGTTGGGGGTTTTCATGACCTCGCTGTCCACCACGTATTGGCAACTGTTCCTGGCTCAAGGACTGTGTACCGGCTTGGGGAACGGGCTCTTATTCTGTCCGACCCTATCGCTCATGTCAACATACTTCACAAAGAAGCGTTCCTTGGCCATTGGTATCGCAGCGTCCGGAAGCGCAACGGGCGGCCTGATATTTCCGGCCATCGTGCAGCAACTACTACCGAAGATAGGCTTTCCGTGGACCGTGAGAGTGCTAGGCTTCGTCATGCTTGTACTCCAAGCCATCACTCTGAGTTTGACGCGTACTAGATTGCCACCAAGAAAATCCGGGCCGCTAGTCGAATGGGGCGCTTTCAAAGAGCTCCCCTATCTTCTGTTCTCAATCGGCATGTTCCTGAATTTCTGGGGCTTGTATTTCGCTTTCTACTATGTATGTATCTCCTCCATGGTCCAATTCGGCCGTCTTGGCGCCAAGCTGATAACCCTCAGGTTGGTGCCTACGGCCGCAACATCATCGGCGTCAGCCAGGCCGATTCCATCAATCTCCTCCTGATCATGAACGGCGTCGGTCTTTTCGGCCGCCTGATACCCAATCACGCAGCCGATCGCTGGTTCGGCCCTCTCAACACCCTTATTCCCTTTGCTTTCATTACGGGGCTGCTCTTATACTGTTGGGCTGCGGTGCGGTCACGCGGCGGTCTGATCGCTTTCTCCGTCGTCTACGGTCTCTTTGCTGCAGGCATCCAGAGTCTTTTCCCAGCGACACTGTCGAGCTTGACGACTGATTTGAAGAAGATGGGCGTCAGGATGGGGATGGTGTTCTCCGTTGTAAGCTTTGCTTGCTTGACCGGTCCGCCGCTGGCTGGGGCGCTAGTGCAGAAGGATAATGGGGGCTATCTGTACGCGCAGATGTTCGCAGGGACGTCCTTGATGTGCGGATGTCTTACTCTCGTGTGTGCAAGGATAGCACGGACTGGGCTCAGTTTTAAGCATAGGATGTGACATTTGACAGTTGCATTGGCATGGTCTAAATGCTTGTGCAGGCACTCAGTTCGGCGTACAACACGCGACTGGTAGATGTTTGTGTGCCCAGTAGACCCACCTCGTCAACAGTGTCAATTGCTGGTCTCGTCGCAGTGAACCTCTGCTAAGTGAAACGCGACTCGGTTACCCCGAGATTCAAGAAGTCTGCCAACAGCAGCTTGGACGCCTCATTCTACTACACACTCAGACCTCAAGGGAGTGCAGTTCAGCCGAGTATTTCCCTGGCCGCAGTCCCTATCCCTCGTCGTTGATGCCTGCTGGCGAAGACAAGTTCTTGCAGTGGACAGAGATTCATGTCCCCTTTATCTTCAAACAAGCCCGGAAATCCTTACTGTTAGGATCGCAAATTTTTGCGCATCGGTAGAGCGTCGGGAGCACCACACTGGCTTCCGTAACGTCTACCATCTCGACTTTGGCTCATGAATGGACGTCTGGATACTTGATTGAAGGACCGGTTCTAGCACTGTGGGTTCCTGAATCCAAATATCATCATTCAAGCCTGGGGCGCTTCAGCATGAAGCGATTCAGAAGCCTCTTTTTGGACGCTAGGTGTGCTCCGCATATTCTGGGAACGAACCCGCCCCCATTGGGCAATTCTGGCCCTTCTCGACTGAAACCAGCGATAATCAGCCCCCACCAATGGATCCAGCATGGCCGTCTGGGACCACCTGTTGTATTGATCCTTCAATGGAGGAAGATGGTCGAACTTCTGGAAGAGTATCAACAGTTTCGTTCTCGCTACCCGAAAGAGAGCCTGCACATGTTTGATGTTATAAGCTTGAGCCCCCAAATCGTTTAATGGGTTGGCGGGATCTTGCATGCAGAGCAGATAGGGCCGAACCTCATTCACTCTTGCAATCCGAGCTTGCCCATGGAGGATGGGGTCGGCGAGGGTAGCCCCTTTGGGATGCATTGAAGGCTCGGCGCCGTGAAATTTACGGAAAAGTCCTGGCGGGTCGACAGAGATACCATGGCGGTAGAAATCGGTGTCGGCATAGAAATCTAAGGCTGATAGCAGCTGCCTGGCGATATTGTTGCGGGAAATTGCCCCTTCGCTCTTTTTCAATGCAGCAACGACTAGCATGAAGGTACTGTAGGCGCCTAGTCCACCATCGTGAACGTTTCTGAGGTTTCTGATCTCGAGTGTCGTCTTGATCAGCGTGTAAAGAGGGTGTAGAGTGGGAAACTCCGCGAGGTAATTCAAGGCGTACTCTCGGGATGCACTGCTGTCGTTCATTGCTTGGATTTGAACTGTGAGCTGTGTGGCACGGTGAACGCCGGAGATAATGGGGATGCGACCGAATCTGAGCTCAATTCTCTCGTAATCATTGGTGGCCGATAGACCTCTAATGAGCCTCCTGAGCTTGCGAATGCTCGCTTTTAGCGCCTTCGGACGCGTTGTACTCGGGCCTCGTTCATTGACCGGTTTCTCGTATTCTGGGAGCGACAAGCGAAAGTCCAAATCAGATAGCGATGTCGCGAGCCCCGTTCGCTGGGAGCCGACGACCTCGATCGGGTTATCTGGTAGAATCTGACGAGCCTGGTCTTGCAGATCGTCTGTTAAGCTCTTATATGCAGCACTCTCGTCCGGTGTTGGGCTGATGAAGGCATGGAACGCCAATATCTCGGCTCGAAGACTTGTACCTATTCAGTGCAATGTTCTTCAGAAACCACTCGGATGTAGCCTACCGTGAATAGCCGTCGCCGCTCTCGTCTTGGTGGTAGTCAAACCAAGGACTTTCGATCACGCTGCTTTGATAAGACCATGGTCCTGCTGGCCAAAGGCTTAATCCTACGTATTCGCCAATCTGTTCCTCTCTGCGGCTCAATGAGTGTGCGTCGACCTGCGCGGGTATTCTCAGAAATCTCTTGAATCGCCAAGGCGAGCCCACCGCCGTGAGCTCTCGAAAGACACTGCCGTGTTGTTCTTGTGGTTTAACCTCAGCTATGGCTTGTGGACCGGTATCTTCGCTACCGCCATGAATAATCTCGGGAGTCTCGTACGCTGAGTTTGTAGCATCGGCTGTCACTGGAAGTTCGGGGGCTTTGGAGCTGAGGTAGTTAATTGCAGGCCTGTAGAGAAAGGGTAAGGCCTGGGTGTCAGATTTGACTGGGTGTATTATTGAAGCTCTATTCGTGGTTCGGTGAGCGTCGAGGGTCGCCTGAAGATCATGAACATTGACGTCGGCATCATAGTTCGGTCTGGAGTAGGATATCAGACGCCTTGCCGTGGTGTCGTCTCCACGAACGGCTGTCCCAGCAACAGCGGCGATTGTGTCTTTGGACGCCTCAGAAGAAGAGGTGCGCTTTGAGTGCGGGTTACGATAGGATGAGCCAGGAACAGTGTCAATTAACAAGGCGATCTTCAAAGCTTGGGTGGCGCTGTAATGGTTCGGGACATGGCAAACTTGCGGCCTGAGCAGGAAGTGTCCAGACATGCGAAGGTTCTCATTTCACGAGTACGCTGATATTGTCCAAACGAAGCGGAGCCGAGTATAGATGCGAGTAGAGAAGCACAGTACTGATTGGCTCGTCAGCGTCAGCACCAACATGCAAGGATCTTGATGGCAAGCCATGCTTTTGATGGTAGATTTCCGTCAATTCCGTCAGGCTCAGTGGATGGTAAAAGCTATGAGCACTGTATGAAGGACGTGTTTTGTTAGTGTCCAGACGAGCCATACCATACCTTGCATATGTAAGGGAGGAACAAAGCTGGAGTACCGTATGTACGGTGGCCCACAGAAGTCTATGGTTGATCTTGGAGACTCGCAACACTCTCAATTCGAATTTATTTATCCTCACACCATTGTTCTGTACAACTGTTGCTTTACTGTTGAGGTTTTGGGCATGTTTACAATGTCACGTCGTTGCAAAGAATATCTGATGAAGTTGAGTTGGGGTCATCTATTTAATTCCCCACATGCATGTATACTGCAGATAACTACGGTACCTACCTGCGGTCTCAAACAAGCTTTCAATCAGATTGATCTTGCCATTCTTTGCCGATGGCTTTACCTTTTCTCCCTTTGCAAGTATACAAACCGAGGCTGCAATCAGGTCCTATCTACGAAGTACATGTCGAAGGAGACTCGCCAAATCCAGACTAACTGGGTGGAACTGAATCTCTGCTCCAGAATCAACACCAGATGCTCAGATGTCGGTGTACTGCGGAGATAGATATGCAGAGGTTGACTGAACCTACACTCGACAGATGATCTCCCCATGCGACATAACAAACCACGCATCCTCCTTACCGCCCCATTCTCGCCAAACACCCGCCAGGCGCTCGAGCTCTTCTTTGGTAGCAAAATTGCCTTTGATAGCATGTTTCGCGAACTCCGACTCCACTACCCGCTCCGACCACATCCCACTCCACCAGCTCACCTCTTCTGTCGTACTGTAACACCACGTACTTGCTGTTTTCGTGATCTGCTTAGCATCCAACCCGGCTTCCCGCGCCCACACATGCAACTGACGTCCACCGTTAGGATCACCTCCGTTTGACAATGCTACTTTCTGATACAGGTCGACGAAGTCGTCCATCCCGTCAACCTCAGGGTAGAACACCCAGGTCTTATAGATTGCATCCCTCGCAGCCACAATGCCGCCCGGCTTGACCACACGGTGCATTTCGCGCAACGCCTGGACTGGGTTCCCCACGTGCTGCAGGACCTGGTGCGCGTGCACGACGTCGAAGCTGTTGTCGGGATAGGCCAAGGCCTCCACGTCCCCGGTTTGGAAGTGGCAGTTACGTAGCCCTTTCTCCCGAGCTGCCACACGGGCCTTGTCGATGACGTCCTCAGACATGTCGATGCCGATGACTTTCCCTTGAGCGACGCGGCTAGCGAGGTCTACGGTGATGGTACCAGGGCCACAGCCGACGTCGAGGATGTCCATGTTTGGCTTGAGGAATGGGAGGAGGTACGCAGCGGAGTTCTCGGCAGTGCGCCAGCTGTGCGAGCGGAGGACCGACGCGTGGTGACCATGTGTGTATGTGGCCGATTGATGTTCCATGGTGAGGTGGGGAGGAGCGTCTCCGAATGATGATGGTGTAAGCTGAGGCTATGGAACCTCGAAAGACCCCCGACTTCCGCTCGCAGGATGCTCCTTTGACAGGTCGGTGCAACTTTATAGTGAACTTGAGTCGCAGTTGACAGTTCGTTGTTGAAGCATGACCTAGTGTAGGCTCCGATATCGGTATCATTAACTCCGACTTCCGTTGGACAATGTCTTTCTGAGGTAATGAAAGTACTGGCGAGTCATCAATCAAGGAGTCCTTGCTCTATATAATAAGCAATGGTGTGTTTTCCAGTACCAACAGTATCAATCTCAGTGGAGTAGACCCTGTTATACCTCAAGTCAAACTTCGCGACAAAGACATGAGATTATTCATACCTGTGAGGAGGTAGGGGGAGATTGCCAGATACGGTAGACATCAAAACAGAGTTGCAATGCTTGATTTGTGAAATTGTAACATGGGTAGTTAGAAAGTAGATGTGAGAGCATGAAAGAAGATCGCTGTAAGATAGCAATTTGACTATAAGTCAATATAATATTATCCTCACCTTATTTGCCAATCTTCCATGAGCTGTGAGGTATTTTCTTCGTGAATGCGGGCCACAGCTGTTCGTCAAGCATTGGCGGTCGTCATGACAATCATTGCAGATAGTATTAGAGGTTATAGGATAGGTGATATCGAAGAAGACAACCTAGATACAAACGTTTCAGAACATGGCAGACACTTTAAAGTAAGAAATAATAGATCAAGGCATGAACATCAGTAGTCACTGTATCGAGGAGGTCTACCTTATCACCTAGACGGGCAGGTGTAGTGGGGCAGACCCAAGGTTCGGTAGGTACCGTTCCTTATTTGTCAGTATCTGTAACTTGCCCTACCATACCTACCTTACCTCTTGAAACATTGGTCGTCAGCCTCACCACGTAGCAATCCTTATCACCTCCTTTCTTTCTCTTTCACTTCCTCTTCCTTTTCCATTTCCTTTTCCTTCTCCAAATACTTTGATAACACGTCAACCGACATAAATATTCACATCCGTCCCCGGTGCTAGTACTTCAAGTTTCCGTTCTCTAAGTCCTGGCGCTTTTACCCCACCAACGCCGATCTACTCGTTCTATCCAGACCTTCCCAGCAACCCCTCCAAACCATATGCCATGATACATTAACCGGGTCCATCACTCTTAATGGCTCTTCAGGGTGGTCATCCTCCTGACGACGATGGTCACGATGATTCATCCGAAGCTCATCCCGCCCTCCATCCATCCATCACCTGCGTACCGGTAACCCCAGGCGTAAATACTTCAGGCCAATCAAGCTACTTTCAAACTTCACGCCCGTCAACTGCGAACCCTGAGGGTTCTCGTTGGAAAGCAAGTTCTGACTTTGCTCCCCACGAGGATTCAGCAGCGCCCTCTTCAGAGAACCCCCCTGACTCCCCAACCCAAGCAGCTGCAGGGGCCCGTACCGGTGCAGAACTTCTACGTCGCTTGAGTTTGGTTGACACCGTCAAACCGGAAGTCGTAGACAGCGACCCTCGAGCTGTTCATCCTGGTCTCAATCTCACCGGAGGTCTAATTAGCGCTACTTTTTGCATCCCCCACGCGGTGACCTTTCGTGGTGGTGCGGACTGGGTGCGCCACTTGTAATTCCTACCCAAGGGTGTCGCTGATGTTTCTAGCATCTCAAATCAAGGCGTGGTACATCCGCGCTCTTCGACTCCTTCTCGCACCTCTCCTCTCCGAAGACGCCTTGGAATCATACTCTCGTAGGCTGGACCGGCGAGATTGAGCAAGCCTCCGACATACTCTCACCTCCTACATCCCCTCCAATTCCCGGCTCGAAGAAGACAACGCCGATCAGCAAACAAGCACCGGTACCGTCGAATAAGGCATCGGCTCCTGTCCCTGTAGATGGAGCAGCCAGACCTGAAGTGCCTTCGCACAGTGAAGGGTTGCGCATCACCAAAGAGGACAGGCAGCGCTTAGAGAGGCAGCTCCTCAGAGATGACGGAGGAAAGGTCGTTCCAGTGTGGTTGGATGGCGATCAAGAGGATGACCACGGCACAATTGGCCTGAAGGACCAGTCCCGGTGGCGGCGGTACGCCGAGCATGAGTTGTACACTTTGTTCCATTACAAACAGCATGAACCTACCGATGGTCGTGCGGAGCGGAAGTGGTGGACGGACTATTACCGGATGAATCAGATGTTCGCAGATCGGATTCTCCAGATTTACAAACCCGGCGACATCGTCTGGATTCACGACTATCATCTGCTCCTCCTACCTGGCCTTTTGAGACAGCGCATACCGAACATGTACATTGGCTTCTTCCTCCACATACCATTCCCGAGTAGCGAGTTCCTGCGATGCCTCAGCAGAAGGAAGGAAGTTCTGACGGGTGTTTTGGGGGCTAATATGATCGGCTTCCAGTCTTATAGCTATTCCCGTCACTTTACCTCCTGTTGCACTCGGATCCTTGGCTTTGATTCTTCCTCTGCCGGTGTCGATGCCTATGGAGCACACGTGGCTGTTGACGTCTTCCCGATCGGCATCGACGCTACTGCCGCTGCGCTGGTAGCCTATGGCGATCATGCCGTTGAAAAAAAGATCGCGGGTATACGAAAGATATATGCGGGAAAGAAAATCATTGTAGGAAGAGATAAAATGGACACGGTTCGTGGTGTTGCCCAAAAACTAATGGCCTTCGAGATGTTCCTGGAGCGTTACCCTGAGTGGGTGGGCCGAGTTGTTTTGATTCAGGTCACGAGTCCCACCAGTGTAGTGGAGAAGGAGGAAGACGCTTCCAGCAAGATTTCGAAAACGGTCTCCGAGCTGACGTCGAAGATCAATGGGCTATATGGATCGCTCAGTTACTCACCTGTTCAGCACTATCCACAGTATCTATCGAGGGATGAGTACTTTGCATTACTTCGCGTGGCGGACGTAGGGCTTATCACGAGTGTTCGCGATGGGATGAATACCACAAGCTTGGAGTACATTGTCTGTCAGCGCGACAACCACGGCCCACTGATACTCTCAGAGTTCTCCGGTACAGCGGGCAGTCTAAGTAGCGCAATCCACATCAATCCATGGGATCTTGGTGGTGTGGCTCATGCGATCAACCACGCCTTGTGCATGTCACCCAAAGCGAAGGAAACCCAGCACAAGAAGTCATACAAGCACGTCACGACCAAGACAGTACAAGCTTGGTCTAATACGTACCTCAAGCGGCTTTTGGTCAATCTATCCTCCTTCAACCAATCCATCGCAACTCCGGCTCTCGACAGGACCAAGCTTCTATCACAATACCGTCGGGCGCGGAAACGGCTTTTCATGTTTGACTATGATGGCACGCTTACTCCCATCGTCAAGGACCCCCAGGCTGCTATTCCCTCCGATCGGGTGATTCGAACCATCAAAACGTTGGCCTCGGACCCCAGGAACGCTGTCTGGATCATCAGCGGGCGTGACCAAGCATTCTTGGACGAATGGATGGGTCACATCTCCGAGCTGGGTCTCAGCGCCGAGCACGGCAGTTTCATCCGACAACCCAAAACCGAAGAGTGGGAGAATCTGACCGAGAAGACAGACATGGGTTGGCAGAAAGATGTCATGGATGTATTCCAACATTACGCGGAAAAGACCCAAGGCTCCTTCATCGAACGCAAGCGTATCGCGCTGACGTGGCATTACCGACGCGCCGATCCCGAGTACGGAGCTTACCAAGCTCGGGAGTGTAAGATGCACTTGGAGAATACGGTGGCCAAGAAGTGGGACGTCGAGGTGATGACGGGCAAGGCCAATCTCGAGGTCCGGCCGACGTTCGTCAACAAAGGCGAAATCGCGAAGAGGTTGGTAGAGGACTACGGACACAATACGGAAGAACCGCTCGAGTTTGTCCTCTGCTTGGGTGACGACTTCACCGACGAAGGTATGTCTTGACTTTGCTACCGCCCTCTTTCGATAAAGTACTCGAGTAGCTGACCTGACCCTCGTGTAACCAGACATGTTCCGCGCCCTCCTGAACTGCAAGCTGCCGCAAGACTACATCTTCTCCTGCACCGTCGGCGCCAGTTCGAAGCAGACTCTTGCCAGCTGGCACTTGCTCGAGCCCTCCGATGTCATCGCCACCGTCGCGCTGCTCAACGGTTCCGCTGACGCCGGGGATTTCGGCGCACTGGCCCTGGTGGACGGGAAAGCTTCCGAGATTAACGTGCAGGCCGCTTAGAGCGGAGCTTTCTCACATCTCGTGCTCGGGTAGGAACGCGCGCCTGTTGCTTGGTGAGAGTCGACGGAATTGACCGGACGAGATACCCGGTCTTGCCACTGGCACTTACGTATAGCAGGTAGCAAGCCCACAAAATATTCTTAGAAGGGCATTTCACCCATCGTGCTGCGCTGCCACATACTGCCATCTTTACGGGTACGAGCATGCAGACAGCCGTGAATTATGTATATACGTGTTCCCGACGACCCATCACTTCAGGGGAACCCGGTTCGAAGCTGGAGTAGTAAGTTAGCCTGTCCCATCGTGATTCCTAATCAAGAGCTCCGATATCCGTATTGAACCAATGACATCATTCATGAACCCTACGCGGGGCTATTAACATATTAGCGTCCAGTTGCGAATGAGGGCCAAGTCACTTACTTCATGGCATTGCCCGTTCTACGATCTATCAATCAACTCTCTAGATCAGTCACCAATAAGATTACCTTCCGAACTGCTATAATCCACACAACGTACCAAGCAAGGCACCTCTCGCTCACAATGGCCAACGTTCCCAAGACGGTAGGCCGAAAGACCATATCCATTGTCGCAGACCAGCAAAGTCCATGCCGCTGACAGTTTTCCGAGCACAGGATATCATCCTCTACACGGCCGGCACGCCGAACGGGCAAAAGGTCAGTATCACGCTCGAGGAGCTCGGGCTCCAATACGAAACACAAAAGGTCGACATCAGCAAGGACGTGCAGAAAGAAGACTGGTACCTGCGCATCAACCGTACGCACCCCCGCTTCCACCTCAGCCTCCCAGCCTATTCGCTTGCTCTTGGAACAACCGAAACCAAACCAAACCTTGTTCTGTAGCAAACGGCCGGATCCCGTCCATCGTCGACAAGACGCCCAAGCCAGACGGCAAGACGCAAGAGACGCCCGTGTTCGAAGGCGGCGCCATCATGCTGTACCTGATCCAGAAGTACGACGTCAACAACAAGATCTCCTACCCCTTCGACACGGACAAGTACTGGGAGATGGTGCAATGGCTCGTCTGGATGCAGAGCGGCATCGGGCCCATGCAGGTACAGATTACCTAACGCCCTTCCCCTTCCCTCCCCTGCCACCCCCCCCCCGCACACAGCCCCAGCCCCAACCCCCAGAGACCCATACACGACCCTCCACACCACCACACCACCTCCCCCTTCTCCCCTCCCCCCTGACCAACCAACCCA
>JAABUJ010003294.1_pt1 | contig 18349 bp, 16 predicted proteins | sample 5559131 | NCBI WGS metagenome assembly JAABUJ01 (sample SAMN10711875, study PRJNA513366) | rock metagenome | isolation source: Antarctica rocks | place: Antarctica: Victoria Land, Mt New Zealand nord | collected 2016-01-07 | reverse complement strand
GCAAGGCAAGCGGAGCAGACACTTCTCTCTTCTTCATACGATCCTTCTACAAAAGCATTTTATTCATGTAGAACGATCTATCGATATGACAGTAGCAAGCAAGCTTCACCGGGAGTGTGTAAGAACCCAATAGGGTTCATACACAACTTTGGTGAAACAGCGTTCGCTTGCTAGTCATTGATAGAGAGAAAACCCTACCAGGCGTGAAGAACACGTTGACGTAGGAGAGGGAAGCTTGCTCGTCCGTACGCCATTCTTTTAATTAACTTAAGCTTGTTCACTTGGCCTTCTACTTGCCCATTGGAATGCTTCAATGTTAACCCAGCCAGCACAGCTTCTTTATCTCGCTCAAGCCCTTTCGAGAAACGGTGTATTTCAGGAATATTGCTGGCCTCAACCTGTCTTTTCCAATCCTCCAAACGCGCTCCTTCGAGCTTTCTCATGATCTGCCCAAATGATTGTATCAGTGGATGCAGTGTTGCTAATTCCTGGCTCGCCAAACATAACTCGGTCAGGTCCATACGTTCACTCTCCTCTAGCTCATCAAAAGAGCGAACGACAAGCCAGATCATTTCTTGAACCGAAATGCGAGAAAGAATGGGAAGTTGAGGGAGTTCGACTGACTCCTGTTTGAGGGTCTTGAGAAAGCGATACATCGTTTTATCCGTTCCCGTGTATCCTTGCTCTTTGATCTCGTGATACAGTTGCGACCCTTGCTTGCATCCCTCTTTCCATCTCTTGAGGATGTAGGGGGCATAGGGGTCAAACAAGCTTCGACGCTTCCGCCGCTGTTTGGTTCCAGGACATACCCCCTGTTTTCGCCAATTGAGCAGGGTTCGTGTTGTGACTCCAAGTCGTTGGGCGATCTCATCAGGAGAGAAGCCGAGCTTTTGGAAGGTGATCATCTGCTCAAATCGCTCTTGATTCTTTGCCAATCGTGAGCGTCTTTGAAGCTCATTGGCTGGATCAGGAGTAGGCCGCCATTCTTTTCCCTTCGATGCTTGGGATCGAGGAAATGGGATCACATCTTTCTTCTTGATCTCCTTGTAGCAGCGCGTAACAACTGGTTCGACAGCTTCAACCAGATTCTTCATTAAATGAAAGCGATCTGCACACTGAATCGCTTGAGGCGCACCTTTGCATGCCGCCTGAGCATACTCATGGCCGCGATCTCGGCTCACATACCGGATCTCTGGATGGCTCTGCATCCAAGCTGCGGTACTCTCGATAGCTCGCTCTGGCAGAAGATCGATCACCTGGTGAGAGCTTAAATCCACAAGAATCGTCCCAAATTTGCGCCCACGTTGAAACGAAAAATCGTCAATTCCCAGCGTCGTAACTGTACTTGGAGCGGGCGTAACAATATCCATGATGCGACGGATGATAGTCATCCACGACGTAGCAATCCCCAAACGAGCTGCAAGTCGTGTTCCCAGGCTTCCAGATGTCGCCAAGCCGATAGCTTGAAGAGCTTGAACAAAGCGGACTGTTGCCTGTGCCCACGGTTCCACAAAAGCAGGCAACCTTTCTGTAAAGATCTTGCGTTGGCATTCGGGGTTCCAGCAAAAGAATTTGCGAACCGTGAGGTGGAGATAGACCGCTTGGCCAACGCTTGGAAGGTCTTTGAGTCGGCGTTGGTATCGGCTATGCACTGTATCCGACTCCTGAGAACAAAGGGGACAGCAAGCCGATTTTTGGACTGAGAGCACCTTGACCAACAAGCACCTTTCCTCTTGGCAGACCTCAGTGATACGCAATCCCTGGGGAAGAGGCAGAAAAGCAAACCCTTCCATCATCAACTCCTCATGAACACTAGAGGTTCCTATCTCACAAAGAGTTTATCATTTTCTCTCTATCAATGACTAGCAAGCGAACGCTGTTTCACCAAAGTTGTGTATGAACCAAGTTATGTGTCAGACTTCCTCCCCCTTTCATACTCCTCCTATGGCTTCTCTGGCTCCTTGACAGAACTGAGATGAAAAGATATTCGTCCGAAAAAATGAAATTTTATTTGTCAATCAACAGGTATGGAGTCCGCCTCCTCAGGTGTATACGGAATTTTTGTGACTTGATAAACCTGCCAAGTGGCAACAAATTGCGTCAAAGACACCGAATTTCAGGTAATATCAGGGATTGCTCAATTGTTTACAAGAACCTCTAGCAATCACTCATATCTCGTTCGAGCGAAACTTTTGTACTTGAAAGAGCTAGCTGACTCAGAATATCGCCGCTTTGAAGCAATTGCTTGCCGAAAAATCACAGAAAATTGGTCAATTAGCCTCCCGTTCATCAAAATGAAGGGACGAGAATTTTTGGCACCCTTATGAGTCGAAAAGGACATTTGGCAAGGTAATGGTGTCAAAGAAATTGCTGCCTCCTTGCTTCATCAAGCGTAAGTTGCGTGGCAAGGTTATGCGTCAACGGGCAATTTTATGAATCAAGTCACAGTAAAAACGATCTTTTGAACGTTCTCATGTACACCTCTACCCACATTTCTCCTCTTGTCATGACAAATAGTTTGAACATCAAGAATCACAGCCCACTTTGCTCTATGTGGTCGTCCGGGATCGAGGTGGCAAGGCGATGGGCGTGTTGCAACACCGGGTGAATCTGTGGCCCAGCCAGAAAGCGCGAACGCAGTGTTTCATCCGTGATGCCCTGAGCCAATTTCTGGATGATCTTCGCGGCCTCCCCAAACGCGGTGCGCGCTTGCTCCTGTTCGCCTGCTTTCTCACTCACACTTCCCAACGCTGCCTGGATCTGCCACTGTTCTGCTGGCAAACCGATCTCCGTTGCCAGCTGAGCGGCCTCGCGCAAGTGCCTGATGGCTTGCTCTCTCTCTCCATCCCAGGCGGCGAGGATCGCTAGCGATTGGAGGTAGGGAATGCGAAAGCGCCGATGAGACCCCAGGTGTTTCCCTTGTCGTCGTACTTCTTCTCGCGCCTGGCGTTCATCATCCGTTCGTAGTAAGGCCTCTGTTTCATGCTGAAAGGAGAAATCCAGAATGAACGATGACCTCTCAGTGCTCTTACGTAGAGCGATGGCTTGCAATGCATACAGACGAGCCTGTCCCCACTCTCCTGCTACTCCATAGTGCTTACACAGCCGCGACAGGATGTGTACATAATAGAATTTGAAGACCCCCATCTCTGCTTCAGGGATGGCCTCTTCAAGCATGCTGCGCGCCTGTTCCCATTGCTGCACGGCTTGATACGTACCCCCCAGGGCAGTGAGAAACTGATGAAAAATGAGCGTCGGAGGAAGAGTCTGCGCCAGCGGGAGAATGTTTTGAGTGAGCACGAGTGCCTCTTCATAGGCCCCTGTGTCCAGAAAGCCATACGTGAGGCTGATCGCATTGGCAACGTGTACCCAGACATACTTACTCTCTTGTGCGAGTGCGAGTGCTTTGCGCCCACTCCGTATGCTCCCTTGCACCTGCCCGATATGCACTTGTGAGAATGCCAGCACTCCCCAGTAAAAGGCTCCGCTCGCGCGATTCGTTAAAGATTGGGTGAGCGAAGCACCAGTGATAAAGGAGGGAAGTGATAGCTCCCGCGAAGCGAAAGGCTCGGTGCCAAGGGGGGTATACAGCGTCAGTGACGCTTCCAAACAGCGCACGGCCTCCTCGAAGTCCCCTCCAAGAAGATGGATATATCCAAGTAAGGAGAGACATCTGGCTTCCAGATCCTGGTCGAGGTTTTCGCGTGCCAGAGAGAGTGCCTGCGTTCCATGCTGCATGGCACCCTTTAGGTCGTCCCACACCGTGGCAATGATCTGTGCCCAGTTCCACTCCGTTTCTGCTAGTGCCTTCTGATCGTGACTCGTCTCTGCCACCCGCAGAGCTTCCTCCAACAGTGCATATATCTGTGGTTTATCAAACGATTGTTGGAGTGCCAGGGTCGCCAGGCGGTTGAAGGTCAGGCTGATCAGTGTGGGCAACAGGTTTTGCTGTGCATAGGCGAGCAGTTCTTTATAGGTCTCCCTGGCTTTTTCCCAGGCGTTCTGGAAGGCATACGCCTGTCCCAGATGGGCATAGAGGTGCTCGACCTCTGTAGCCGTAAGCTCCACCTGTATCCGCTGTGGCTCCTGCAGCAAGGCACGCGCCTGTTCGTAATGCCTGATGGCATCTGCGACGGCGAAGACGGCTACCGCCTCCATGCCAGCCTGCACACTGAAGCGATAGGCCGCCTCGGCCTCCCCAGAAAGCCTCGCATGATACGCCAGCTCGGAAGCCCTGGCTCCCTCGCGCTCAAGGAGGGCCAAGGTACGCTGATGCAAGACCTGCCGCCGTGCCTCGCCAAGTTCGGTGTAGACCACATCGCGGATCAGGTCGTGCGTGAAGCGATAGATGCTGGGACGCCCTATCCCTCCATCCTCCTGATGCAAGAGGCCACTCTTCATGGCTTCCTCCAGTGCTTCGACGCCTGCCTGGACTCCTATGTGTGTAACATGCCACAAGTTTCGCGAGCTCGACTTATTGCCCAGCACGGCACTGGCCATCACCAACTGGCGTGCTTGCTGGCCGAGCTTCGACAGGCGGGCTTGGATCAGTGCCCGTACCGAGGGCGGTAACAGCTCACGCCGCGATTGCTCCTGCCCGACCGCTTCGACCAGATCCATCGATGGCTCCAGTCGCCAGGTGCCATCGGCTCCCCGCCGTGGTACGAGCCACTCCCGCTCTCGCAACAACTTGAGGGTCTCCAAGAGGTACAACGGCTGCCCCCCAGTCTGCACAAATAGGAAGTCGCCCAGCGCAACCAGGGGAACCGCAGGCTCAGACAAAAGCGATCCTCCTGACCCAGTGATGGAGAAGCGAACCGTGCCGTGTTCACCCACCCCGACAAGCGCCTCGATGAGCTGGAGTGTCTCTGCCCGACTGAGGGGCTGCAACGAGACCTGCGTCACAGGGAGATCACGTCCCAGGTTAACCAGCTGAGCAGAAAGCTGCGTGTTGAGTTCCAGCTCTTCACTGCGTGCCGCCCCCAGTAGCAGCGCCCGGCTGCCCTGTTCCTTCCAGGAGCGTCCCAGGTAGCGTAGCAGGTCTGAGGAGGCCTCATCCGCCCACTGCAGGTCATCCACGAGCAGCAGCAGCGGTGCGCGCTGGCACAGGGCGTCGAGAAGCCGCGCCACCGCTTCAAAGAGCCGTCCTTTGGCGGTTAGCTCATCCTCGGTGGGAGTCGGCAGGTCGGGATAGCGCACCCGCAGTTCCGGCAGCACACGCGAGAGCTCAGCCAGCCACACGTCCTCCAGCAAATCCTCTGGCGCGTTCTCCACCTCCAGGCGCTCTCGCAGGGCTTCGACCAGTGGCTGGTAGGGCAACCGTCCCCCTATCTCGAAGGCATGCCCATGCAGCACCTCTGCCCCCTGCGCTCTAGCCCAAGCCACAAACTCATCGACCAGCCGCGTTTTACCAATGCCTGCCTCACCAAACACCAGCACCGCCTGCGGCTGCCCACTCCGGGCCTGCTCAAAGCTCCCGACTAATTGGCGGAAAGCCGCTGTCCGGCCAAGCAGTGGGGCGACCAGCTCGGATGGTGGGCGGCTCTCCGCAGTGGTCGTCCAGACGATAGAGTGCTGGTGACGTGCTGCAAGTGCTCGACTGTGTTCAGCCAGGGCGACCGTTTCCGGCGAGGGCGTGATCTGCAATGTCTCGACCAGCCGCGCCTGCAGAGTGGTGTACACCTGCAAGGCCGCCGTTGCATCCCCCTGTGCCAGGTTCACACGCATGAGTCGTCGATAGGCCTCCTCCGACAGCGGATCAAGCGTCACCCAGCGGGCGAGGGTGGCTCTGGCCGACTCCAACTCCCCAGCAGCATCTTGCCAAGAGGAGAGCCGATCCAACAATAGGAGCAAGCGCATGTGCCACTGCTGTTGTTGTTGCTCACGCCATTCGTCAAAGGGGGAATCCTCCCCCAGCCAGAAGCCATCCAGAAAGGGACCACGCACCAAGGCAAGGGCACGCTCAACGAGCGTGACAAGGGCGGCACGCTGCTCCTGAGACGGGAGCGTGGAGTGCAGTTTTGCCTGCTGGTAGGCTTGTTGCACCACATCCAGATCCAGCTCGATGGATGCCTGTGGGTTCAGGCCAAGCAGGTCTCGCTCACTGAGGAGCGGATGGCTATGCTGGGGAACAGCGTCTTCAGGATCGGTGAGTAGTCTGCGTAGGGGTACGAGCGCATTGCGCAGAGCGAGGCGTCCCTTCTCGGGTCCACTGTCAGGCCACAGGAAGGTGGCCAGCTTGCTGCGGGAATGCATGTCGCCCTCGACCGCCAGGTAAAGCAGCAAGGCCTGGGCCTTGCGCAGGGGGAAGGTGAGGCGACTGCCCCCACGAAATACTTCTGGTGGACCGAGCACGGCCAGCCGTAACAGATTCATGACCTGTCCTCATCCTTAATAGGACAACGCATGGAATGAGTAAGCAAAGAAGGGTTGTTCTCCTGATTCTGACTTTCTGTAGAGGTATCGTATCATACGAGGTCGTTGCAGGTCAAACCCATATTACCCTACTGGAGACATGCATCTCGTGCATAACGCTGCTCATAACGTTTTCATAACGCTTGCCACGTATACTTGCAGCAGAAAGGACGGGGTATAGCCAAAAAGGTCGTGGAAAGAGCAATGAGGCACCCCACACAGGAGTGCCAACTTCTGGAGCACCTCGGCAGACCGGGATGCAGGAGGAGGAAAAACCAATGAGGAGTGGTGTCTCATGGCACAAATACAGATCGTCTGTCCCCTGCACTCGGGAACCCAGGAGCGGTGGCGACGACCGGCTCAGGAGGTAGCCGGATCACGTCGGGAGCAGTTCGCAACGTTCTGCCAACAAGCGGGAATTACTCAGGTGCAGGTCTGGGTAGTGCAAAGGCTGAGCGGCGAACTTTTACTCATGACTCTGCATACGCAGGAGCCGCAACAGGCCCTGTTGGAGCTGGCTCCCTCAGCGCAGCCGTTTGAGCGCTGGTTGAGAGAACAGTTTCAGCTCTTACTTGGCTGGAATCTGCAGGAGGTGCTGCTAGATCAGCACCATGATCTGATCTTCACCTGGTCAGGCGAGAGCAGTTCTCCATCATGAGGGTGGAGATGCGTCTTCCGCTGGATGGAGGGTTTGAGCATGTCTCAGGAAAGGCACGCACTGTTATCAAAGGCCCACCCCTATGTTGAGCCGAGTGCGAGAGAGGCACGAACTCCTGAGAGCAAGCACTGTCCGACCGAGGCGGAGCTCTCTCTTAGGCTAGAGTGACTCTGGCCATGGAGCGTTTTCGTAGAAGCATGAAACGGGACAATCTCACCGATTGCCCCAACCAACACCCAAAGGAGTATGACATGACAGTTCTCACGATTCATGAACAGCAAGAGATCGACCGCGCCAACACAGAAGGCAAGCAGCCGGTGGTGTTCGTGCATGGCCTCTGGCTGCTCTCCAGTAGCTGGGACAACTGGCGCGCGCTGTTTGAAGAGCAGGGCTATACCACACTCGCCCCCGGCTGGCCCGATGACCCAGACACCGTCGAGGAAGCCAAGCAAGACCTGGAGGTCTTCGCCCTCAAGCGGATTCAGCAGGTGATGGATTACTACCTTGACGCCATCCGCCAACTCAAGAGGAAGCCCGTCGTCATTGGCCATTCCTTCGGCGGCCTCATCGCACAACGGTTGGCAGGGGAGGGCATGGCCGTCGTGACGGTTGCGATTGATGCTGTCCCGTTCCGTGGCGTACTTCCCCTGCCACTCTCGGCGCTCAAGTCGTCATCGGCGGTCCTGGGCAATCCTCTCAACTACACCCGCGCCGTCCCGCTGACGTACGAACAGTTCCGTTTCGCCTTCGCCAACGCGGTAGACGAGAGCGAAGCCCACCAGTTGTACGAGACGTACTCGGTGCCTGGTTCCGGTGTGCCGGTCTTCCAGGCAGCCACCTCTAACCTCAATCCGTGGACGGAGGCCCAGGTCGACACCAAGAATCCCGAGCGTGGACCGTTGTTGATCATTTCAGGCGAGCAAGACAACACCGTGCCGGTGGCGATCTCCAATGCCTCCTACAAGCACCAGGAGAAAAATCCCGGCGTGACCGAGATCCGCGAGATGCTCAATCGCGGGCATTCTCTGACCATTGACCATGGATGGCGGGAAGTGGCCGAGACCGCGCTCGCCTTCATCGCGCAACAGTTGAAGATCGGCCAGTCGGAGCAATATACGGCCCATTCGTGAAGTACCTGGAAACGTTCTCTGATGAAATGGCCTCGTACTCCGAGTTTGGCGCACATGGGACAGGACGAATGGAGTGGTTTCGGACGCTTGCGAACTCGGAGTCCGGTTGACATTCACCTCGGCATGTTTGCGTGTTCAGCAGGGCTGAGAAAAGTCACCGCAAGCATTCACAACTGGTTCACGCGAATCGTCTACATGTTCTCTCCCGCACAGGCAGAGCATTAAAATGAAAGAAGGAGCAATCTTATGTATTCACAGGATCATTTGACCACGAACACTCATGGAGAGCTAGATGCCCTCCCTCGCTCGACGCGACGCAGATTTCTCACGTATCTTGGAGCGGGCACTTGCCCTCCAATGTGAGCACTGATACACGCGTTTCCTGGAAAAATAGCTCCCCATCAGGTATACTGTTTCTTAAATCTGTAAATTGTATTTCTCATCGCGGGATTGACGAACCGTTGATACGCGGAAGACGAGCCCACCTATCAGGCGAGAATCCTCATGGCCGCACTGGAAGTACAGGGCATTGATCTGTTCAAAATAGCGGGCCGTTCCATTTCAGGATGGGTTCCGAGCCTCAAAACAGGCACCGTGATCAGACAACCGTTTTGTAGCCAGCTCGAAGAACGCCTTTTGATGTGGCTCGAATACCACCCTCTGGTTGCCAGCTACGCGCGTGGCGACATTGACCCAGAGTTTGCTACGAAGTACCGGCTGCCGATCCCGCAGCATGCGCCGTTCGCGATTGGCTACACGTTTGAGAGCAACCCCCATCACTACTTGCCCGATGTCGTGGGCACTTTAGCAAACGGAAAGCCGTTCATCGCCGAGGCGGGCATGGAGGATGACAAGCGGGGGGATCGTAACCTTGCCAAAGCCGAGGCCGCACGAAGGCTCGTACGCCTGCAACAAGGTACCTTCTGGATTGGCACCGAACGCCGTCTTTCCAAACGTCTCCACTACAATCTAGTCCTACAGATGTAAGTATTGAGAGAAAACATAAGTGCTAAGATAACTATTTAGACCCCCTGGCAATCTGCCTCTCAAGCGGGGCGAATCTGGAGAGGTCGGGATAGGGAAAAGTGTGCGCAAAGACTTTCGATAAGCTTTCAACCCGACAGGTCCACCTCTTGAAAGGAGCCGTCGCAAGAAATTGACTCGCTTGCCATCGATCTGTGAGCATTCTCCAGAAAAGAGCAAGCTAGAAGAAGTTTTTCTGCCAGCTCCGTGCTAAGGTGTTTATGCTCGCAATTGACAAGCATCAACATGAGAGAGGTCTGATTAAGCTGATAGAAACACAGCAGTGACGTTCTGGAGTCGTTCTGCTTCGGTATCAAAGAGCAGGACTGGAGGAGCCTTTCGGCTCTTCATGGATTGGAAAGGAAACCATCATGAAATTTCTTCTCACCTCGGCTGGTATCAAAAACGACAGCATTCGTAACGCCCTGGTTGATCTGCTGGGCAAACCGATCGCCGAGTCCAGCGCCCTCTGCATTCCTACTGCGGTGTACGCCATGCCCGGCGGTGCTGGCATGGCATGGCGGCTGATCCGCGGAGTGGAGGCGACCCCCTTGTGCGAAGTGGGTTGGAAGCCGTTGGGAGTGCTGGAGCTCACCGCTCTCCCCAGTATCAAAGAAGAACATTGGGTCCCTCTGGTCCAGGAGACTGACGCCCTGCTGGTTGGAGGCGGCGATCCCATGTATCTGTGCTACTGGATGCGGCAGTCCGGACTGGCGGACCTCTTGCCGTCGCTGCGCGAGACGGTCTACGTGGGGGTGAGCGCCGGGAGCATGGTGATGGCCCCCAACGTCGGGGAGGACTTCGTCCGCTGGAATCCGCCCACCGGTAGCGATAGAGCGCTGGGAATGGTTGATTTTTCGTTGTTTCCGCACCTGGATCACCCCTCTATGCCGGACAATTCCCTGGCCAACGCAGAAAGATGGGCCGCCGGGATACCAGTACCGGCGTATGCGATCGACGATCAGACCGCCATCAAAGTGATCGACGGAGCAGTCGAAGTTGTCTCCGAAGGCCATTGGAAACGGTTTACGCCCTAGCTCAATCCGTCCGCAAGTCGCTGTACCGCTGGTTTGTTGACTCCGGATTTCGCTGTAAGCGGCACATCGTAACGCCGTGTGGGATGAGGTCGGCCTTGCCGCTTTGGTCGTTTCAGGCTCGGAGCGATCCCACACGGCGTTACGATGTGCCGCTTTTTTGACGAGAACGCGTCGCCTGATCCGTCAGGTTATTTACATTGATTTCAGCCAACACCCTAGATATGGAGCGGTTTGCCCAGGTACGGTTCTCCAAGTGCTCATATTGGAGGGCAAGTGCTTATGTTGGAGGGCTAAACCTGCTCACATCGGAGGACATTTACCAGCTAGCTCTGCGGCTTGTCGTAGTTCATCATCCAGGTGACACCGAACTGGTCGGTGCCGTGGGCGATGATGGCACCCCAGCCGCTGTCGGTCGGCGCAAACACCTCTTTGCCGCCGTCCACCAGCTTGGCGTAGAAATCTCGCAGCTGTTCCTCGCTGTCACAATTCAGCACCAGACTGTAACCGTTACCGCGCTCCAACCCAGCCTGATCGCTTTGGAGGTCGCTGCCCATAAAGTGAATACCGCTGGCTTGGAAGTCCAGGTGTATAACGCGCTCGCCCTCAAACTGCACCTCGGCATCACCACCGAACACACCCTTGTAAAACTTGATCGCCTCCTGGCCATTATTCGCGAAATTGATGTACGGTACAATGTTTGCCATAGTCTTTCCTTCTCATTAGTTCTACCTACTAGCCTACCTTATTCCTGATGTGCTGTTAAGAATCAAGACGGTTCTAGCTTCGTCGATGATGCCCAGCCAAGCATAAGCACTATGAAAGACTCCTTCGGATTATTTCTCTAAATATTTATTAACTCTCTCGAGTAATAATTCGCACCGCCTTACTGTAAATCCCAGAGTTAAACTGGTGGTTTTCACAACAATTATCCTGGTGAGCAAGATCTCTCAAATATCTTGCTCACCAGGATAATTGTTGTATTTTCGTCAGAATAATGTTGGGATTTACACCATTGAGAGAGAACCTGGCAAACTTGACGGTTCCTGCTGCCTCTTCTTTATCTTCGTCCTCGCTCCACCGTTCGATATGCAAGAGGCGTGAATTCTTGAACAAGGACATGTAGAATGTAATAGCTTCTTCAGCTTTGCTGCACTGTTCTCCGACGAACAAGAAGTGTGAAATGAACTTTTGCTTTGAAGTGTCCATTGAAACCTCCTCCTTCTACGAAATGAGATAGACGATCAACGAGATGCGATATGGAGATCATCATAGCATAATGAATGCGAAAAAACTTCTTCGATCTTGCTCTTCTCCACCTACAGTCAGCACCCATTCCCAGAAAAGGTGAGAGGCCCTCTATCAACCTCGGCGATGACACCAACTTTTATGCCCAATTTGAGTGCGCACCCCTTTCAAGCATCATACCGCGAGGTGTCAACTCGTTGACGTTCCGACGCCGACAGGGCTCACCCCTCGTGAGATGCGAACACTGCCTGTAGGAGAAACTGCCATTATTCCGTTGAAAGCCGTCCAACGAAACACACGGAAAGCTCAAAGGAAATGATGAGCCAACAGCGACTGTACGAGGGAATCCTCTTTCTAGACAGGAACAAACGCTATTGCATCTATGAACCCGGAAGGTCAGCACTTCAAACAATCACCTTGACGTCTGGATGCCCTTTAGAAGTCTTGCTCAACCATGAGTGGGTGATTGGGTGCGTTGAAGGCGATGGACGAGATTACTGGCTCTTTGTGAGGACTGGTGGCAAATTCTTGCTTGCTGAGCAGATGATGGTTCGTTACAGAGAGACTGAGTAGAGAATCGGCAAGGGGACATATCATACTAGCTCAAGACATGGGGTACGTATTTTTGCACTGACTCTTTACGAGTAAAACCTTAAAAATATGAAACACGAGTGGTGACACTAATGGGATCGTAGTTGATCAAATGCTGCTGGTTGTTTTTCTTGATCGAGAAACCTCTTGATGAGCAAGGCAGCTTCTTGAGGGGTGCGTTTTGAGGTATCAATTTCTATATCATATGAAACCTCGCCAGGACATCCTTTACATAGAGTGGCACTCACATTGGCAGAAAAATCCTCTTAAGAACTTGCATATCTAGCTAGATATGCAAGTTCTTGAGGAGACGGGAACATACGTGAAGCAAACGGACAAAGAAAAACGCGTAAGGGGTTGCACCATCGGCTACTACTTTCCTGGTCTCACGAAGCCAGAGGCCAATGCTGTACGCAAACGCCTCAATGAAATTGCCTTTAAGTTGGGATATAAGGCGGAACGCGGGGCAACGGCTGGAGAAGGAGCTGCCGGACGGTTACTCTTAGCCATTGCCAGCGGTGAACTCAAGCTATTAGGGGGTCATGTAGTAACGGACCTGAAACAGGTTCTGACGCAACGTGTGTGGTAAACCCATCAATAAAACGAGAAGAGGATGTGTGTCTTCCTCTCTTTATTAGCTCTCTGTATGCTACCATTGAAGAGCTTACCACACACGTTGCGTCAGAACCCTGAAACATACGATAAGGGCTACATACGTTCAGAAAGAAGAGCACAAAGAATGAGTACACATAAAAACTACGTGCTATAATACCCCTACTGAGGAGAATACCTTTTTCCTCTCTTAGACAAAATCTTGACGACTCACAAAATTTGATATACAGTGACATATGGAGAAGCACAGTAGATTAGCTCTCTGCTGGAAAAGGCACCGCAGAACCTTTCTCCTCTCATGGAGCCTGACTCTTAAGGAAAGACCGGGGGAGCGTGTTCGTACACCTGATAAGGGTTTGGAGACCAGACTCCTTGTCTAAGGTTGGTTGAGGCACGCCCACGGAGCCTCGCTTCTCTACCCAACATTTTTTTGCTTCTTCATCACAAAAAAACAGGAACCATGCTGCCGTAGACAGGGTCAAGGGGCCACGGAGCGAAGCGGAGTGGCGGCGTAGCCCTTGACGCTGGCGAGGCATATGGTACACTTGGGAAGTGATGAAAAGAATACACCGATGTGAGAGAGCCATCAAGGAGGTTGGCCCATGACGAATATAACGAAAGCACGTCCAGATCTCCAGATTCTTCCCATGCTGCCTCATGAAACATTGTATGTGGGAGTGGATATTGGCAAAAAAACTCATATAGCAGGCTTTCTCTCCACCACCCTGCTCTCCCGTCATCAGCGCTTTGAGACGTGTCCAGCTTTGTCCTTTGACAACACACGGGAGGGCTTTCGCGCCTTGATTGATCGTATCAGCACCTATGTTCCACTGACCCAGGTGTATGTGGTCATGGAAGTGACTGGGCATTATCATCGACCATTGCTTCAGTACCTGCAAGAAATGGAAATTCCCACTTACATTATGCATGTGCAGAAGCGGCAGGAAGGACTGCTCAAATCCGACAAACGGGATGCACTGGGTCTGGGAAACCTTCTGTTCAATCACTAAGTTAATACGAGTTGTACCATTTGAGTCACTAGACGGCTCAAGTAGCTCATTGGTCCCTGTTTCCTCGCTTCCGTTTACAACATCCCATTTGATTCCGTATACTGAGTGCTACTACAGAGATCAAAGTCCACGGATCGAGGGGGAATAATATCATGTCTACAGTGATCTCATCAATCAAAGACGTGATGCCTTTGTCACGTATTCGTCGAGTTCCAGGACGCCCAGGTGATCGGTACGAAGTCATTTTCCTGGATCAGCAGGATCAGATCGTTGTCCCACTTACGGAGTGGTATCGCATTCGTACCATCCGGGGGCCCTTGAGCACATGTCATACCTACCTATCATGTCTGCTCCCATTTTTTACCTTCCTGTGCGAGAAGGGGTATGCCTGGAATGCCTCGCCAGAGCAGTTACGGCCTGCACTCATCGAGTTTCATCGAGACCGACTGGGCTGTCTCATTCAACCAGGAGATGATGGCGAAGGAGTTGAAATTGTCCCGACGCGGGAGACGCCCTTTTGTGACAGTACACTTCGTGTCTTACGAGCAGCGTTGCGTGACATGTATCTGGTGATGAGAGACGAGGGATTGTACGCCTTTTCCAATCCGCTCTCGTCTGAGGTGCTCATGGCTCTCAAACGAGACCAGCTGCGTTCTCTTGCCAATCGAGGAGCACCCGATTATGCTGGTATTCGAGAAGAAACGCGTGAACAGTCGCGGCGGCGTCCCACGGCTTTTCTTCGTCACCCCAAAGCGCAAGGATGGATGCCACAGGTGCGTCGGGAACTCGCCGATGTGCGGGAAGGTATGCACAAGGTACTCAACGCTCTGCTCGACAGCGAGAAGGTATCTCTCCGTGAGAAAGCGGTGCTGGAACTCCTTCAAAGCACTGGAGCGAGGCTCCACGAGATTGTCTTGATGACAGTTGGTGGCTACAGAAACGAGGGCGTGGCTGGCCAGGCTCAGGTCGTGAACAAAGGAAGCCACGGACGCGAGGTCAAAACCATCTACTTTGTACACAATCCTCAAGTCGAGCAAGCCCTCCGGTCTTACATCGAGTTAGTCCGCCCACAGCATGATCCACAAGGACAAAGAAGGCTAACGGATTTGAGTGACCAAGAGCCACTTTTCCTCACGAAACATGGGAAACCATATTCCACAAAGGCATTTTACTGGCATTGGTACAAGCACTACAAACTACTGCAAGAGCAGTGCCCTGTACCGTTTTCGCCCCATGACATTCGACACTTGTTCATTAGCGAATACCTCATTCGGCTCAAGCTTGCTTGTGGTGCGGCGACACCCCAGTTTGATGCTGAACAATACTTACGCGAACGGGAAGCCTTTGGAAGTATGGTAATGGGCTGGCAGAGTCCCAAAACCATTGATATCTACGACCACACCCGTGACAGCGAGCGAACCTTGTCCGTGCTAGCAAATTACCAGCATGATCTCTCTCACCGACGGTATGTGGCTGCGCCTCCTCTGCCAACAGAACAGATCGACGGGAACGCGATTTCTCAAGCTCATGTTGAGGAAGAAGTTCCTTTACCCCAGGAAGGGGAAACGATATGGTTGCATGATGCTGAGACACTAGCCTGGATCAAAAAGATGCAGCAACAAACAGGAGCAGGAGAGTAGTGATGAATACATCCTCTTCTCCCTCTGTGGAAGAACAAGTACGCCCGAAACGCCTCAACTTTAGTGATCCTGCTCATCGCGAAGAACACATTCGGGCCTTTCAAGCTTGGCTTCCACCCTTGTTACACCAGGCTCCCGATATTCACTGGAATAGGTTACCAAGTTCTGTCATGCGATATCTCATCCTGACCGTTGGTGATCATCCAGACATGATACCCATTACACTTGCTGTAGGCTGCGCTATGGATGCTATGAAAGCAAGCTCATTGCTGACCTGTTGCTCATCACTCAAAGTTCTTCTTGATCGCCTTCGTGCAGACTACGGTATGCGCCATCTTGCGGATCTGGGGAGTCGTCCCATCTGGGATGCGTTTGTAGCTGGACGTGTGCTCTCCTCTGGGGAGGTCTCTCAACTGAGTAAGTATGATGCGTTCACTGCTGTCCATCTTCGCCACTATATTGAAGGGTTAGATGAGCGAAATCGGCTGATCTGGGAGGCATATGTTCTTCCTCTGCTTCCTACTCATTTTGTTGAAAGGGATGCTCAGCGGAGCCAAGTGGATGCGGCAACACAAAAGCGGCGTAAGGAACGAAGTGACGTTCTCGTTCCGCTCTTTCCTTTGTTGATCGAAATCGCACAACTCCGCAAACAGGCGGCAGAACGTTTGGTGAAGGAATTTCGTAAACAGCGAGATCGTGCTCTCTCTGGTGAAATTCAACTTCCCTATCAGTTTTTGTATGTGGATCGCCTCGTTTCCATCTCGAAAGAGGCTGAAACGATTTCCTCCGTTGAGCTCCTAGAACGTCAGGTCACACTCAACTTCACCTTGTGGAATCGTTCTTCGTGGGTGCGGGAGCATCTTGACCGTTTTAGTTCAGATGTGCGCCGAGATTGGGAACGCCAAGTCGCCGCGTATGCTCCTGGGCGTAATACCTACTTTCTGCAGTACCATGGAGATGCCAAAGATTTGCTGTGGTGCGGAGATCTCATCGTGAATCGTGCTTTCGCACACCTTGATATGGTCGCTTCGCAACAACGGCAGGAATTTGGACGCAAACTCGGCGAACCAAAGGGCTTCTACACAGAACGTGGAGGATTATTGATTCCAAAAGCTATCGATGTTCGGTGGTTCAGAGATGTATTAACCCCAGATGAGATCATGCTTGAACCGGAAAGCTTTTACAGAGGCGTTTTGTATGCGACAGCACTAGCAACCTTGGCAATGACGAATGGAAGTCGAGTGAACGAGCTTCTTCAGGTGAGTGCTGCACGGTTTGAGACCATTGTTGTCGATGAGCTGAAAAATCAACAATCAACTGGGCGGAAAATTGGTATTCTGGTTCAAAACCTCCTCCCTAAAGGAGCCAAAACAGAAAGTGAAAGACAATTCTTTCTCATTAGTGACATGGCGGCAAGATTACTGAGAGAGATTGGAGAGTTACTCGAGGCTCATCATGATGGCAAGATTCCCATTGTGCAACCCTACCGGAACCAGAAGGCAGAAGACCTGCCTCCAGAACCATACCTCTTTCAATGGGGAGCAACTCCCGATGGTCGTCTCGGTCTCCTCTATGCGGGTGATGTACAACGCTTATTACGTTTTTTGTTTCATGGACTTACCCTGACAACGAGAAGTGGTGAACCTATCAAGATCGCTACACATCTGCTGAGACATCTCCTTGCGACGCATGCTCGTCAGGTTCAGAATGTCCCCGCTGAAGCTGTTGCGTATCTGCTTCATCATCGGGTGACGTTTCCTGACTCTATGCGACCGTTGACGAGCCCTGAAGCTACAGCTTATTACAGTCGCATGCCAGTTCAGCAGCTTTTAGCGTTACTCTTTGATGCACAATCTCAGTTTCGCTCTTATCGAACACACACTTATCTCCAAGCTCCATCTCCTAATACGCTGGAGCAAATGGATGCGACACTACGCCAGGTCTTCGAACAGTGGGGGCTAATTGGCCCGACTGCCCTTGGATATTGCGGGGCCGGATTGTGTGTACGCCCCGACAACCGTGCGCTGTGCCTTGGTTGTAGATTCTTGGTTCCCCATTACAGTAATTTGTCTAGGGCAAAGATGTGGCGCAAGCTCTATGCACTCCAGATCAATCTCCATGCCAACCACGGCCATCATGTCGATGAGAAACAAGCCCGACAGATGCTGCACCATCTGGACGATATTATCCGAGTGATGCAGATTCAAATCTACACTCGAAAGAACGAGGACTATTTGCCGTTCATGGATACGCTTCCGCCATTCCAAAGCGAGGGAGGAGAGGAGCAATGACCGAAACACTATCATCATCTGATGATCGTTATGCACATTTACGCTCGAATGCAGAGCGTCAAAGGCAAGCAACTGTTGATCGTCTCAAAGCAGCAATTTCCATGCTTGAGGCAGAAGGACGCCCAGTGAATACGTTTACGATTAAGCAGGTAAGTCAGCTTGATTACATGAGCTATTATCGCAATCCCGAAGCACTCGCTTTGTTTCGCATACATAGCACTCATTTACGTAAAGAACGCGAAAAGCAACGACCTAAACAACGCGGATCGAAGCGAAAGCGGTCAGGGCAAGATGACAACCTCCACCAAGTAAGGGTCGAACCACGTGATCCCTTTCTTCATTACAAGAAGCCAGAGCTTGTTGCAAAACTACGAACAGCCCTATCAGAATGTGATCAGCTCAAGCAGCAAGCACGTACAGAACGGACTGATGTAGAACAACGGTATGCTGTGCTCCTACAAGAGCATATGCTATGTGGGATCACCATTGCCAAGCTGGAAGCGCAACAGGCAGAATTTCAGGCATTCATGCAGCGCTTTCGTGCAGCATTAAGTAATGAAGAGCATGGAACGCAAGGCTGAGGCCATCAAGGATGTTCAAGACAGATGATCAAAAACGCTTTTATCTCGCTTTATCCGAAAGGGAAGAATTGAAAATGATATCAACTAGAAGAAACAGCTGGAGAAAGGCATCCAGGT
>JAABUJ010003291.1_pt1 | contig 18366 bp, 30 predicted proteins | sample 5559131 | NCBI WGS metagenome assembly JAABUJ01 (sample SAMN10711875, study PRJNA513366) | rock metagenome | isolation source: Antarctica rocks | place: Antarctica: Victoria Land, Mt New Zealand nord | collected 2016-01-07 | reverse complement strand
GGCAGCACCTCATCAACCTGGGCGGCTCGGCCCCGATGTACGTGCTGCCACTTCTCGTGACGACGCGGTTGTCGACGACGGCGAACGCCTATTTCTACACGACCTGGAAGGTGGGCAGCCTGTTTTTAGAGGCTTGGACACTGTGAGTAGTACGTGTCGTCTATGGCGTCGGGTAGACAGGGTGATGCTGGCCCAACAAGCGCGCGGCCTGGCACAAGTCATAACCGTGATAATAGCGGGCACCGGCGGCATCACCGAAGGCATAGCCGCCAAGGTCGCCGTACACGAGGCGCAGGCGCCAATGCAAGCCAGCCGCCTCGTCGGCGTGCCCAGGTTGCCAGCCTTCATCGCGCTCGGCGAGGAGACGGTATATCAGTTCGTGGGCCGTGACCCAGGGCAGGAGTGTATCAGGGCTGTCGGGGTGGTCGGCGAGCACGTCGGCAAGGGCGCGCATAGTGAACGTGTGCATCGTCATGGGGCACCCTCTCTGATCGTCACGGTTGGGCACGGGGGCGCGAGAGGGGCGCCGAGGCGCGAGAGGAATAGCGCTATGGTAACACAGGCGCGACGCACGGTGCAAGTCGGTTGCGTAAACCGCTTCGCCCACATCGCCTTAGTAGTAGAATTATCCTAGTAGTAGTGAGGGGCCAACCCGTTCCAGCAGGTCGGCCGCCTCTGTCATCACACCGAAGGGACCGGCACGATGCCTAAACCTAGCATATCACCTAAGCGACGTGACAGGGGTGGTAGTCGCCCATTTGTTATGACGGCCGCTGAACGCCGCCACCAAGAAAAGCGACTGCAGCCCATAATTGACAGGTTGTGGAAGGCCGGTGTTCTTAATGAGGCGCGGCATATCTTCTTGCAAGAGGCACACGCGACGCTCCGGGCGATGCGTGCCGCTCAACACTCCTCATTCGTGCGCGAGTACGAAAACTTGGTTGTTGCATTCACGGGGATAGGCGGTTTATTTGATACCCGTGGCGGGACACAACGCCAAGTGCCGCCTCCCTACGTTGACAATACTGGACGGCAAGGTTACGACTGGGTCATGAATGCGGTACTAGAAAGCGTAGGTCTGTTCGACCCTAACAACCCGTCAGTGAATAGCAATCTGCACTATAGGGTGTTGGCGGCTCACCTTCTCTTGTGGCCGGAGCCACTTGATAATGCCGGCCACATCATCGAGCCTTTCCCATGGCCCTGGTTCGTCCAAACGTATCCTAACGCCCCTATCTCTGTCTACAGAACACCAGATAGTACAGAGGAACAAAAGCGCATTGCTAACAGGATAGAAACGCATTTACAAAGCCCCGAGAGATATGCGGAGCGGATGGGGTACGGATCGCTGCCGAAAAAGACTGAATCGAAGCCGGTGGTTAAGTCAGTAAAAGGCATGTCCGCACCACGTCGAGGTGTAGCCGAGTTGGCCTACAACAAGAGAAAACTTGGCTACACTTACGAGGCCATACTCAATAGCGGCGATTTTGACCAGGCACAAGCGGCGGCTGGCACAGGCATTAACACCATCTCAGGTCTACACAAATTACTTCGGGAACTCTATGCCGCTACGGGATGGAAAGATCCTAAACCACGCAAAGAATAGCTTTTGACACCCATATCGCCCCCGTAGATTTCACTTTTCACGGCCTTTTTTGTGCCTGGTACATGCATGCATGCATGTTTTGGTGAAATAAAGTCTGCTCCCTTTTGCAATAGTGAAAGTGCGTACAGAGATACGCACACACGTTAACGCGAAGGGAGTAGGCATGAGAACCAAGCAACCGCAGCAACCGCGCGCGTTTGGCACAACCCGCGCTGCCGAACTACTGGATATGAGTCCAGACGTATTGCGCTATCGCATCAGACGCGGCGACGTACGCGCGGTACGCATCGGGGAACGGCTGTTCGTCCCGGCGGTCGAGATTGACCGCCTCCTCGCTCCACAGGAAGCGAGCGTGGCGTCATGAACCGTCCCCACCGTGTCAACACTGCCGCGCGCCCGGCTGTAGTTCCCGGCGTAGAGGCCGCGCTGAGCCGGCTGTCGCTAACTGTCCAGACAGCCCTCATGCGCGTGGAGCGCCACCGTGCCGCAGGGCGGGGAGGACGGGCATGATGCTCGCAGATAGAGCCCGGTGCAAGCCGCCTCAACACCGTCGGGAAACGCGCGCTCCTCAACAAAAGAAGAACGGCGCCCTGCCAGGCGCCGCCCCCATCCCAAAACCGTTGAGCCACACGACTATCCCCACCCCTGGAGATGCACATGTTAGTTCCTTCCGCTAGTGTACCACGGCCACGGCATGAAGCGTGTCCAGCGCTTCAAAATCCGTGTGATGCCCTCGCGCCCCTCCGGGAGCGCGGCATCACGCAAGCCACCCTCGACTACTTCGGCATCCGACCCACGCAATGCAGCCGCCGGTACCATACGACGGGGCGCTACATCTCGTTCGTTGGGGCGCTCTACCCCATCTACGACAGTGCCGGTCGCCTCGTCGGCGAGCGCGGTAAGCGCATGGGATCGGTCGGGCCGGACAAGTATTGGTGGCAGTGGAACACTCCCGACGCCGCCCACTTGTTGTATGGCGACCGTTCCATCATCGCCGGTGAGCCCGTGATCTTAACCGAAGGTGAGGCCGATTGCTGGGTTATGCATAGCCTCGGCATCCCCGCCCGCACGACGTTACGCGGAGCCGAAGCAGCGCCGTCCGTCGAAGTGATCTCCCAACTGGAAGAAGATGATCCCTCTGTTGTCTTTGTCGCGTACGACAAGGACGCCGCTGGGCGGCGTGGGGCAATCGCTGCGGTCCGCGCGTTGCGCGATGCCGGACTCACCGCCGATGCCCTCGCCCTGCCCTCGTGGCTACCCAGCAAGGCTGATCTGACCGACCTGTACGCGGCCCTGGGGTATAACCGGGACGCGTTCATCACCACCATTCGGGGACTCGACCGCCTGCCTATCCCAGCTCCAGAAGCGCCGATTGAGTCACGCCGTTATGAGCGCCGCACGGACGATTCGGCACCGTGGGAAACGTTCAATGCGACCCACGACATCCTAACAGTGGCCGAGCGACGCAGCCAGGTCAAGCAGGTCGGCCGCCTGGCCGTGATGCTGTGCCCGTTCCACGGGGACACGTCGCCATCGCTGTATCTTTATCCCGACGACGGCCACTTCCATTGTTATTCGTGCGGGGCGCATGGCGATGCCTACGACCTGAACCAGGGGCGATGCCGGCGCGATGGGCAGGAGGTATGGGCGGCATGACAGCCTCCAGTACCCCGCTCCATGGCATGACGGCCACACCGCCAGACGATGGTTTTCCGACACTATCCGACGACGCGCTCTACGGCTTGCCCGGTAACCTCGTGCAGGCTATCGACCCGCACACGGAAGCCCACCCCGCCGCCGTGCTCGTCAACATCCTTGTCTACTTTGGCGTCGCCGTCGGTGACGCCCCGCACGGGCTGGTCGGCAGTAAGCGCCACACGCTGAACGTCAACGCCGTGCATGTCGGTGACACCAGCAAAGGCCGCAAGGGCACGAGCATGGCCGAGGTGGACGCGCTCTTCAAAGAAGCCGACCCCATCTGGCATGACACGCGCATCATGGGTGGCCTCTCTAGTGGCGAAGGGCTCATCTACAACGTGCGCGACGCCTCCGACAAGAAGGACAAGGATGGTGCCCCCTTGGATGAGGGTGTGCGCGACAAGCGCCTCCTCGTTGTGGAGGAGGAGTTCGCCTCGGTGCTCAAGGTCGCTGTGCGCGAGGGCAACATATTGAGTCCTGTCATCCGGCAGGCATGGGACAGCGGGGATCTACGCACCCTCACCAAGAACAGCCCCCTGCATGCCACAGGCGCGCACATCGGCGCCATCGGGCACATCACGCGCAGTGAGTTGCGGCGCTACCTGACGGAAACCGAGAGCGGCAATGGCTTCGCCAATCGCTTCCTGTGGGTCTGTACACGGCGCTCCAAGATCCTCCCGGATGGCGGCGGTCATCCCGCATATGGGAGCCTTGAGGCGGATCTAGACAGGGCGTTGATGTTTGGCCGGCGCCTCACGCAGCCACTTATGCGTGATGAGGAAGCCCGTGCCATCTGGCACACGGTCTACGAAAAGCTCTCCGACGGCAAGCCAGGCTTGGCCGGCGCCGTCACTAGTCGCGCCGAGGCCCAGGTGCTACGCCTCTCCCTGATCTACGCGGTCATGGATGAGTCGCCCAGTGTGCGGGCGGAGCACCTCATCGCCGCGCTGGCCCTGTGGGATTACTGCGAAGCGTCGGCCTGCTTTATCTTCGGACGTATGGCCGGTGATCCGGTGGCGGACCGTATCCTCATGGCGCTCCGCGACGCAGGACATGCGGGATTGACGGGTACGGACATCAACGACCTGTTTAAGGGCAAGATGTCCGCGACACGCCTGCACGCCACCCTGAACGACCTCGAAGCAGGGGGTGTCATCACCCGCAAGAAAGAGGCGGGGGAGGGGCGCACGACGATGCGCTACGTCGTGGTGGCCGCATGACCTCTTATTCCCCCTTTCTCCCCCTTATTCCGCCAGGGGGGGTTGCATGAGGTACGCCGAGATGGCCCGCCATGTATCTGCCCAATGGCGCGAGGGCCAGCATCAGGAGACCCCCTACCACGAGGAAGACGTGCATGCAGGGCAACACCAGGACGAACGGGGTGAAAGTACGTCGGCGGCGTTAGACCCTAGCGGAATAAGGGGGAATAAGGGGAATAAGCCCCCCCCACCTGTAACCGTCGACGTGTCCACACCCACGTATGCGCCTACTGGGTCTGACAGTCCCATCCCCATTATCGCTTGCCTGACCTGCCAGGGCCGCCGGTGGCGCTTACGCTCGACGCCGAAGACCGGCGGTGAGTGGCTGTGGCTGTGCGCCACATGCGCCGACTACGCTGAAGGCATCAGTCAGGGCGAGGGGCAAGCGGCGGGAACCCACTATCACACACCAACGGAGGCTCCCCAATGAGCTACGACTCGTCTTACGCGCAACCCAGCGTGTCGTTCTTCGCTCGGAACAGGCCCGATGGCCGGATCGGCTTCTGGTGGTTGAGCGATGATAGCGGAACATGGCAAGACGCAAAGGACGACCTGCGGCGGACGTTCACCCATGCTACGGGCCTGCGCTACGACCCCGACCACCGCGAGTGGACGGCCCCGCACTACTCGCTAGATCGACTACAACGCTGGGCGAACGCATGGGCCTACAACCAGCAGGAGTGGAACGCCGCGCCCCGTAATGGACGCCAGAGCTACCACGAGCCTCACCAAGACGCCCAGGACGCGCCAGAGCCGGCCCTGACTACGGCGTACAAGGCGTTGTGCCTCACCCCCGACGCGCCTCCTGATTTGGTCCAGACGGCTTACCGCTGGTGGGCCAAGCAGACGCATCCCGACCACAACGGCGGGGACGGGCAAGCGATGACGGCCGTCAACCAGGCTGTGGCGGTTATCCGTGCGCATGGGAGGGCGTCATGAGCCTCGTTGATGACCGCGGCATCACACGCCTACACACGCGCGCCATCGGGCCGGGCGGCACGCCGGCCATGACGCACCGCTTCCTTAACCACCTGGACAGGCGCACCGAGGGGGAGGGCGTCCGGCCGGGTACGCCCGCTGTACCGCTCACCATTCCTGAGGCATGGGGCCGGCTGCGGGTGGACCACCCGCCCCTCGCCGCCGCTGTCCAGGCAACCGTCGTTCACAAGTTGACCGTGCGCGCCGCCGCGCCTGTCCTTGGCTGCTCGTTCAAGATGGTGGCCTTGCGGAAGAATAGCGGCCTGGCGCAGCTCGTCGTCTGGACGAACCTGCCTGAGCATGATGTGGCGCGCCATGTTGGCAAAATGGCACTCTGACAGCATTACACAAACATGCTACAATCAGTACGGTGCGGATTGTCTCTAAAGGCCGTATCCATGTGGATACGGCCTTTTTGTGTGGCCAGACAGCGAGAGGGGGGGAGACATGGCGGAGACACACGACACCAGCGTGCTGACCGTATTGCCTGGCCGGCCGGGCTATCGGCCGTTGCAACCGGAGCGCCCCCTGCTCGTGCAGGTGCGTGTCAGTCAAGGCGAGAAAGCCCGCCTCATCGCGTTGGCGCGGGAGCACGGATTCGAGAGCGTGTCAGGCTTTGTGCGTGCGCGCGCTCTAGGGCAGCCACGGCCGGCGTAGCGCGATGCAAGGGCGACGCCAATAACGGGATGCTTGCGGTTGCTTGCGGTTGCTTGTGGAAAAGGGGGGCTATCCATGGATGACGAACAGATGTGTACCGGGGTGCGCAAGGACGGCGGCCCCTGCCGGGCGCGCGCGTTGCCAGGCAAGGCCCAGTGCTTCGCCCATGATGAGAGTCTGCGCGACAAGCGGCAGGAGGCGTACCTCAAAGGGGGACAGCATCGGGCGACGGCCGCCCGCATCACCAAACTGATGCCGGCGAGCCTAAAGCCGGTGTTGCAGCTGCTTATGGGTGGTGTGACTGAGGTCCACGAGGGATTGTTAGACCCTCGGCAGGCGACAGCCATGGCTAGCCTAGCGGGCGCCATCTGCAAGATGTACGAAACGGCGGCGCTGGAGGAGCGCCTTTCCACGCTGGAGGCCGCGCATGGGCAGCAAAATGCTAGCTAACCGGGTTGGCGCGCGGACGGCGGTGGATAGCAAGGGTAGCAAGCAGTGTGTGATGAAGGGGGATCCGGCATGACGAGGATCGAATCGCGCGTGCGGCGGCTTGAGGATCGGGAGCGCAACCCGTTCGCCAACGACCCGCGCATGGCTGCCCTCGCGGCCCCCCTACAAGCAGGCGGGTCCATCCGTACGTTCAGCGACGACGAACTGAACCACGCGATCGCGTGGTGTAAGGCAGAGGGGCGGGCGTCACGCCTCGACGTGGCATCCATGACAGATGATGATTTCGATCGGGCGATGGACGGCGACGAGAGCGTCCTGGCATGCTACCGGACAGTGGCGTGGTGAGTGGCAATCTGTCCTGGTGTGCGTAGCGCGGGGTAGTGGGGGGTACGATGGCATCGATGCCGGCCTGGGGGCCTGTACGGGAGCGACGCGTGGTCGTGCGACCCTCGGTATTAGAAAGGTAAGACAATGGTTGCTGATACAACACCAACGACAGCGGAGGCGACACCCGAGGATACGGCGGCGGGCCGTGGGTCGGCCCCTCGCATCAGTACACGGTCGTGGCCGCGCCGCAGGGGCAAGACCCGTTAACGATTGGTCTCAAGAGCGGCAGTGGCACGGCCTACGCGACTATCGCGCAGTACGGGGGCGGCGACGCGGGTTACACGACCACGACTTCGACGGGGACGACGAGCAGCGCGCCGGGGAACATGCTGCCGAGCGGGCCGCCGGCGTTGCCCGTAAGGGGGCCGAATACAAAGCCACCGGGCACGGGAGACCACCCAGCAGGAGCGGTCCCACCCTCAACCTTGAAGAACCCGAGAGGGATCGCGCAACGGGCGCTGGCCGTCGCACACGGACTCACAGGCCAGCCTTATATACCGGGGCGCGCGGGAAGCGATGGGTACGACTGTAGTGGACTTGTCGCGTTTGCGCTGGCGATGGCTGGCAACTCATTCGGGACGTTCCTCCCGAACTACTGGGGGCCGGGCTTGAATGGCGATACAGGGCCACAGGAGATTTACCACGCGCTGCTGGCGGCTGGTGCCAAGCAACGTGCCTTTGTCGGTGACGCCCAGGTAGGCGATATGCTCTTTATCAAAGAACCGGGCTTGGTCTACAATACCGACGGCACGCCCGGCTATCCGAACAACCAAGAGGGCTTCTCGCATGTGGCCTTCTGTGATGGCCCTAACCAGAACTTCGGAGCCAATAGCAAAAAGATGGGCATCTGCGCGTCGGCCATCCAGGGCTATAAAGGGGCGTACATCGCCACGTTCAACATCGCGCTTGATTGCAGTACGCTGCCGGGGTAGTCTACCCGCGCCCCCGCGCTGGTCGGTTAGCTTACGTACGCTCACCATCGCTAGTGAGCTAGAGGGCGGCTGGACGCTGGCAATTAACATGAGCGGCGGTCACACCGACGAGTTAGCCATCACCACGCCGATATACTCCACTCCATTTGCTCCTATTAGCATCCAATAACCTGCGAGAAGTTGTTCATGTAGGTGAGCACGCTCCCATCTTCGGAAAGCTGAAACTGGTATTGGTGCTTATTCGGCAAGGTCCAGATTACTATGTGGGCACCGTGGACGGCTAGTGCTCGTGTGAACGTGCCGGGATACGCTTTCGAGCCGACGTAGCTATCCAGATTTTCAGCGTACTCTACCCGGTCGGCGATATTCTGACCGTTGACTTGCACGCTGGTACAGGCAGGCGTGAAGTTGAGAACATCCTGTACCACGGGGTTATCGGACGTGACCACATATGGCGTGCGCGGTTCGGCGGGAACCGAAGCCACATCGTTGCCACTGGCGTTGTCTTGCACAACAACATTGAACAGCATATTGTCTGACTCAATCTGTAGGTAACAGCTACCCGTGCAGTCTATCGACTCGATCTTGCTCCCGTGAACGGTCGGCGTATTCGATTCGCCATCGGCTAGATCACCATACGACCCGTTGGGGCCATACAGTGTAATCGAAAACAGGGAATTGCTGGTCGAGTGGTCAGCCAACCGACCATCCCAACTAATCGTAAATGAGCCTCCCGTTGTCTGGAAAGGGCGCGATTTCTGGATGGTGGCAAACCCGCTGACGTTAAGCAAACTCGTTACTGACGCCCCCCTCAAGGTTGGATCAACACCGAGAGGGGGAGCGACGGAGCGCATCGTGGCCGATGGTTGCGGCAGTGACGTAGCGTCTTGTGCCGGGCGTGTTGGTTTTACCTCACCTGGTTGCGGCGTATTAGTCGACGTTGCTCTATTGGCAATGGGCCTTACAGATGGCGCTACAGGGGCAAGCCCGACAACACGCAAGCCTCGGCCGCAGCGTTTGGCGCTGGGGACAGTGGCTGGCGCGTTGAGCGTACTATAAGAGAGTGCGAGGTCGATAGACCACGGACCTGTACCTCGTAGAGTTTTGTACCACCCACCATACGCCTCGCTTGGCCCTGCCTTCGAGTGGGCCACAATCTCGAATCCTACACACGTCAGCGTGAGTCCTGTGTCAGTGAGGAGGCGATAACTTGCCGGAACGAGACGCGCCACTGTTACAGATTGAGTCTCTGCATACCCAGCAGCAAAGGCGTGTTCGGCTGTCTGGCTCTTGAATGCGCCCGTGATATAGCCGTAGGCGCGGGCAAAGTCTCGGTGGTTCACTGCCCCATAATAATGCGTGACGACATCGGCTGGATTCGTTACAGTGTCCCGACCGATCGTTGCCGCTGATGGGCGCGGTCGAGGTGTATGGGTGGCCGTGGGAGCAGGTGTCATAGTGGGGCGCCGGATGGGTGTCGCCACGGGGCGTGTTGGGGACGCTGAAGTAGTCGCTGTTGGGCGAGGAGCGGCGGTTGCTGTCAGGGTGGGCTCACGCGTCGCCGAGGCGGTCGGTGGTGGGCTCGGAGTGAGCGTCGCGGGGGGATGATTAGCCGCGATCGGATTGAAGACATAGCGCGAACCCACAACGCCGCCAAGAAAGACGACCAGCACTACAAGTATTCCAATAATCGCCAATAGGGCGCGTTGTCCCATGTCGCGGTGCTACCTCTATACATAGCAGTGGTATTGAACGTCACTAGCATACAACATTTGCCGTATGGCGGCTAGTATCTCATGGCCGGCGTGGATGAGGTCTACGACGGGAGCCTGGAGCCCCGTCAGGCGTCGGCTATGGCGAGCCTCGCAGGCGCGATCGGGAGGATCTATGAGGTGGCGTCGCTCGAAGAACGGCTTGAGGCGCTTGAGAGGAGTGGTGACTATGGGCACGCTGGATAGGCGGGTTGATCGCCTGGAAGACGCCATCGACCAACGGGCGTTAGCCATCGCCAGGCGGCCTGGCTTTCCCCTGACGGCGACCGATGCCGAGCAACATTATGTCGTGGCCATGGCCTATGCCCGCCTTGATCGCTCGGGGAGACGGAGGACGCCGATGGCGCGGGCAGACGTCGACACCTACCTCAGACAGAGCGACGATGAGACGCGGGCGCTCACCGTCGGTTGGTTGAAAGTCGAGAGCGCGCGCCTCCGGCAACGTTCCCATGTGGGTCGTGTGCGGTAAAGGAGATTCCATGTGAGGGGGATAGAAGCGCGCGTGCGACGCCTAGAGAGCCGAGCGCACAACCCGTATGCGCACGATCCGCGCCTGGCAGCTCTCGCGGCCCAGCTCCAGGCGGGTGTGTCCATCCGTGCGTTCAGTGACGACGACCTGGACTACATGATCGCGTGGAGGCGGCGACAGGGCGGGGACGCGGGGATCGACGTAGCCGCCATGACGGATGAGGAGCTAGAGCGCGCCGCGGACGGCGACGAGACCGTGCTGGCCCTCTACCGGAGGACGGGGCGGTGAGTCGCCTATTGGGGCGTATAGACCGTTTGGAGCGCCGTGAGCGCACGCTGGCAGGGGCGCGGCGACACGATGACCGTCCGACCATTGAGGACTGCTTCAACGCCCTAACGACGCGAGAAGAACGCGAGGAGTTCCTTGTGCTTGTGAAGGACGTGCATGCGATCCAGCAGCGTGAGGTCGAGGCGATGCATGCGGGCCTGGTTCCCCCGGCGCGGAATGCGCTGGAGCAAGCGCGCATGGATGAACTCGACCGCTTCTTGTCAGAAGTGTGCAATGGCGCGGTTGTCAAAGGTATGAAACAAACATGAGTATGACGTGGGAGCAGGTCTGCCGGCGCGCCGCCGGGCGGCGTCACTACAATAGTTGGCGCCGCGTCAACGCACATGACCGTCAGCGGCAGGTGCTTGCCTATTGGCGCGAGAGCAAAGGGCGGCACGGGTGGCAGGCGGCCGCCGCCACGGCGTTGGGTGTGCATCGCTCGACGATCACGCGCGATGTGCAAGCCCTCCTCGCCCTCGCTCGACGCGAGGAACCATGCCCGCTGTGCGGACAGAGTAGTTCCGGGTGGTGGCAATCTCCAGTAAGGTAACGGCCAACGGCCATCCTTGGCGGCCCTGTTGATCGCGGCGTGGGCCGTGCCTGGTGCGACACGATCGCCTAACGATGTGCGGCAATGGCCGCTCATCACGACAAGATGATGACACGGAAAGGGACGACCAATGGATGGGCAGGTACGGAACGTTAACGAGCGCGGGTATGCGTTCGTGCGAGGTGAGGACGGCGAGGACTATTTCCTGCATGCCACGCACCTGATAGGCAGCGCGTTCCAGGAACTCAGGCCGCATGATACGGTGTCTTTTCAGCCGGCAGATGGGCCGCCCGGTAAAGGCCCGATCACGACCAACGCCGAGCGTGTGCGAAGGGGACCTAGAGTCAGGGACGAGCTACAACTCCCCATCGAGCCCGCGCTGGGTCGGTGGCCGACGGCAGCAAGACACGCGGCAGATGACGAAGAGACTGCGTACGATTGGGATCAGGCAGGGTAGCAGATCATGCGCGCGGCCGTCGCCTTCGTGGAGACACTGCCCGCCTCCTGGGCCGTGAGGGCACCATCCGTCGCCAGTAGGTGCGTGCGGCGTGTCCCACACACAGCGCCGTGCCGCCGCTCGGCGTGAGTGGTCCATATGGGGTTTAGTGCGTGGCGCCGTAGGTCGCAGCAGCGTTCAAGATGCGCGTCTCCGTGTCGGCTGTCCACTGCACCTTGCTGGAACACGTATCCACGTCGTCTTGAGCGCTAACCCCCATGAGGACAACGATGTTGCGAAAAACAAAGCCAGCGTCCGTGTTGCAATGGATGTCGGGTAAGGCGAACATCCAGGCTTGGAGGTTAGGGGGATTTAATTCCGTGCGGTGCAGGTCAATCTGCTGCGGGTTTGCCGGCGAAAGAGCACTAGTCAGTTTAGTCTCTATAGACTGGTTAGCGGCCAGAGCGTCCTTATTGTTACGGTAAAAGAACAGGTGATACATCGCGCTTACCTTCCCCGTGAATCCTGAGGGGATTAGTATCCAGTCATCGATGCGTATGCCTTGGTCCATGTGTGAGTACACGTCACCGTTATAGTGCCCGAGGTCCGTGAAGCGGAACAGTGACGGCGGCGGCAAAAGTGGCGCGGGCTCTATGGGGCGCATGATTGCTGGTTCTCGTGCCAGCGGTTCGTTCGCTGTCGTGTCGGGAGCCCCCGCGTACACTTCTAGGTGGCCGACCAAGAGGCGAATTAAGCGGTCCGTCCATCCTGTGCAGCGTGAGGCATGCGCCCCCTCGCAATCAACTTCGACCATAAAGAAGACGTTGCGCTAGGCGGCGCCACCTCCAAAGGCACAATATGTCGGTTGGCTGCACACCCCACGCAACCACCCACCGGCCGGTTTCCCGAGTAGCGGCGTGTTTGGAGGACTGGTTGTGCTGCATCCCGCATCATTGCCAATGCAACCGTGGGATGCCAAAGAATCGAGGTTCGCGCTTTTGGTCGCAGCCAGCGCCGCGCTGTGCATCACCATCACGCTGAATGTGCCTGTGGATGGCTTATTCATGCCTACCGGTAGAACCGACCACCAGTAGGTCGTCAGGATATCGCCGCTTGGAAAGTGGGATGTGCTAGATGTTTGCGATCCGTACACGGCAAAGGGCGGTCCAGTCAGGGCGGACGGGAGGAAGAACACGGAACGTGGTGGTAGGAGCAGCGTTGCAGCATGCGCGCTGCGATGGTCTGGATTGGACAGTAACATGCATGACAGTAAGGTCGCGGCCATTATGGTTCTTATCACACCAGTCCTGTTCAAGCGCACTGTTTTCACCTTTTCACTACCGCTGTCAAAGTCAGTGTAGTATAGAAACGGCCTGTACTGCACAACGCGAACATCCCAGTCGTCAGTGGCGTACACTATCCTTGTCGCGTAAAACGGTGACAAAGATGGCAGGGCCGCGCATCGTGCGCCTGACGACGCAGGCGTGGCTGCGCGAGTACCTGGATAGTCTGCGTCGCGAGACATAAGCCAGGGACACGCTACGAGGTCACATCAGCGCGTTGAGCGTGTAGACAGCGCTGTGACAAGCCCCTGCCATACGCCTACACGGTCGAAAAGTGCAAAGATAGTGAACCATAAACGTAATTCATTACAATGATGATCGTAGAGTCATACATTAGCATAGGTATATGGTACAGAGAGGGATGGCAGGGCTAGTGAAACGAGCGGGGCAAAGTCTTGTTGTCATAGTGTTGATCACGATTATAGGGGCCATTGCATTTTATTTAGGCCATAATTCAGCGATCCATTCAGGGCAGATAGCAGTATCAGCACCAACGGCAACGTCACATTTGAGGGCAACGCCATTGCCATCATCCTCTTCGCCTGCCCCAATGCCGACGAGGACGACGCCTCCCACCTTAAATGAAGCCTTGTCTGTCTATCCGTCCGTCAATGCCTTTCTGCTCAACTCTATAACTACTGGAGGACATCCACATCTGACACGCTCAACGAATGGATGGATCGGTTCTATGGTTGGCGGCGGTGGGCCTATACCCGACGATGAAGGCGCTACATTCGTGGGTGGTCAACGTCACATTTATGATGGCCTCTATGCACTGCACTATGCCGTGCCTGGCGCGATGAATGTCATTTACGATGTTTTCGTTTTTCCATCCCCTCGTGCCGCGCGTGAGGGACGCCAGTGGATTGATGACAATCATTTGGGTAGCGGTGTCCTTGCACCCCCAAACCCCCACCCCGTAGCGCGTGGAGAAGATCTCTTCGCCTATCGTGACACAAGCCACAGCGATTACCCGAGCGTATCTCCGTACACGCTATTAACCTATCGCAATCTCATTTTCTCGGCAGAGGTTACATCGAGTAATCGCGCGTATTATGCCCCTGGGATCAAACGCATCCAGGCCATCGACGCGAGTCTCATCGCTGCAACAAACCGCTATGCTGTCGCTCATCCACATGAGATTGAGCCGACACCTGTGGCGAGCGCCACGCCTTGGCCAACACCCATTCCTACAGCCACCACACAGCCTTATACACCAAATGGGGTCCATGTCTGCGACGACGATCACTACTCGTCAAAAGATGGCGTGTGTCGGTCCAACGCCTCTCAAGTGGCAGATCTATTCATGTATCACCTTGCCTATACGGGCAAGAATGGCAGTAGCTTTGCACATGCGACCGTGCGTGTCGTCATCGTGGGGAGGCGACAGAATAGAGCGACTATTGCGCCGCATAGCTATGCTGACCCGGCCGGTACACAGTATAGTGGTACAGGTGAGGGACTGCAAAACGCGTTTGACCAAGCGCACCTTGGACTAGAAGAAAACACACAGTACACGATCAGCGTTTTTGATGGCTCAACCTCATTAGGGTCAATAACTTTCACGTATACGGGGCTCACCACCCCGTACACACTGCCGGCAACACCCACGCCCAAACCAACACCTGTTCCAGTCTCGCCGCTACATATCTGCACGTTTAGCCATTTTGACCAGACCAACGTACAGTGCCTCCAGGACGACTCGTCATTGTCTCTTACCGACAATACGGCTGTAATCGTGTTCCCGGACGCGACCGGCATATCCAACGATGGTACGAGTACGCCTATCTACGTCTCCGCCATCAATGTTTTGAGGCAGGACGGGACAGGACGATGGGTTGTGGTGGCGACGCAGAATATGGATGTTGGTGTGGTCGACAACTTCGGCGGTCCCGGCATACACCGCATTTTTGAAACGGTCAACCATCTCGACTTCAATGCGACGGGGGTCGGATCATCGCTATTTACTCCCAGTTGTAATGATCAGGTCGAGTATCAGTTGCTCGGTAGCACTGGCTATCCAATCGCGACAATCCCCCTAACCTTCACATGTTGATTACGAGCGTCGATCTCCAAAAGACTAACAGCTGGGGCGCGCATCTATAGCGAGAAACCGGACTGTGGTGAAGCTGAGGGCGTTTCCTAACCACCTTCTTGGGCGTAAATGGAGACTTTCGGAGAAGTTATGTCGCGCAGAATAGCTCGTGTAGCACCGGTTTGGAGGCGAGGAACCGACCTCGGCAAGTCTTTTGCGGCGCTACATGTGCTCTTTGTTCGACATAACTTCACATTTTCGGCCCTCAAAGTGTGTTAGGAAACGCCCTCTAGAAGCTATCAAAGCCGCTACAGGCCCCTCCTTATAGACGCGGGTGCGCGGCAACAGCAAGGGCCGGTCATGAGCGTTCCCCCACCCATGACCGGCCTATGGCGAGGTCTGGCAGCGCCCTTTCCCCAAACGACGCTGCCTTCGACCCTACTCTCTGTATCGGCAGTCCGCGCGTCTGACCTACAGCTATGGCGAGAGCCGGTCGCAGCGACTCCATTGTCTCGCGGTGGGGCTGTCTGCTGTGTCATCATTGGCGTAGGCTCCTGCTGGCCGCGCTGCGGGCCATGATCCTGTCGGCGTACTCATTCCAGGCGGCGCACTCCGCGAGAGCAGCAGCGTTGGAGGGCTCGAACTTACCGTTGCCCACGTAGGCATAACAGGGCTGATCGGTGGCGGGGACCGGGCCGTCTGTAAACATGTTTACAGACGGCCGCGTTGTCGTGGCTGTTGAGATGGTCATGGTCAAGCCGCCCGCATCGACGCGTAGTGGAGCGCCGCGACTTCACGCTCTAGCGTGTCCATCTGACGCCAGAGAACCGCATAGCTATCATCGCGTTGGTCCGCGTCGTGAAGCGCCCGGCGCGCGTGGGCAAGCCGCGCCTCGGCCGCGTCGACCTGGGCATCAAGGGTGGAACGCGCCGGCGGCGTGGACGCAACCGCCGGCGCAGTGGGCTTCTTCGCAACGTAGAACGCGATGTTGAGGGACCGCACATAGCGCATGTGTTTACAGGGCTTCCTCGCCGGGCATGTACACGAGTTGGCCGAGGTCCCATACCAGGTGTTCGGGTTCGTGCCCGACTGTACCTTATAAAATCCTCGATGGTACGTGAGCTTCACGGTGGGCTTGTACGTTGCGGTAGACTTAGGTCGCATGGCGAAGTTCCCTTTCGCTGTGTTCCGGCCGGCGATGTTGAAGCCATCGCCGGCCTTTTTTGTTTGTGGAAGCTAATCGCTCCTCACTACTCTTGTAGTATACCACGCATATGCTATGCATGTAAACGGCATATTAATGGTATAATAGGGGTATGTGCTAGGGATGTATCTAGTACCATGCGTGTAGTGCTAGGGGATCACCAAATGGCCGTGATGCATTTGAGGGAGCAAGAGGCAATGGCTAGCGACGATGGCGCCCCAACGGGCAAGCGTTCTGAGCGACGCATGCTCGTAGAGTTTGGGCCGGGCATTCTTGAAGAAATACGCGCGATGGCCGTGTATAAAGACCAACCGCCGACGGTCATGGTTCGGGGGTGGATTGTCGAGCGACTCCGGGATGAGCAGCGCCGCATGTACCGGCCTGGTGGCGACCAATGAGCAATGTCGCGCGACTCCAGCCACAGCACGCCCTTGAGGCGGCTGGCTACATTCGTGTGTCGCTCAAACGGCAGGCCGACGGCTACAGCCCCGACGTACAGCGCGCGGCGATCAAGCGTTTGGCCGCGCAAGAGGGTTACGCGCTTACCCTCATAGAAGAGGACCACGAGCGGGGCAGTAAGGTGACGCGCGAAGGCTATCAACGTGTCATCGAGGCGGTACGACAGGGGACGGTTCACGCCGTCCTCGTGTTTATGTTCGACCGCTGGGGCCGCGATGGCAGCGAGTGGCTCACGCGCGCCCGTGAGTTCGAGCGCTTAGGCGTCCCGATCATCAGCGTGCAGGAAGGTAAGGACGAGGGCGGCCTGATGCGCTTCATGCGGGCAGGCATGGCGGAGGAGTACAGCCGTCAGCTCGCCCGGAGGGTACGCCCGGCGCGTGAGGCCGCCGCGCGAAGCGGCACGCACATGGGGCGTACACCATTCGGGTACAAGCGTGTCTATCCCGCGTGGGACGGTGGCGGCCGACGCCCGCCGGGACGCCTCGTGCCCGACGAGGCGACAGCGTGGATTGTCCGCGAACTCTACACGCGCTATGCCGCCGGCGGCGCATCCTTGCAGTCACTCGCCCAGTGGCTTAACATCGACCCGCGTGTCCCACGGCCGCCAAAAGCCGCCGAGTGGGGCAAGTCAAGCTTGGCCTTTATGCTCCGACTCCCGGTGTACTATGGCGCCATCCGGTTCAACCATGATCCCCACGGCCAATACGAGCAGGCCAGCCGGGAAGACGTATTCATCGTCGAGGATACGCACGGTCCCTTGATAGACCGCCAGACCTGGAACGCCGTGCAAGCGCGCATGGACGGTGCCATGATGAAGCAGAGTTATAACCGCTTCACGACTCCCACGGGCCGCCCTATTGCCCTACTCACCGGCCTGCTGCTCTGCGGCGACTGTGGTAGCCCGATGTACCACCTAGCCCGCGTCAAGGTTGACGATAGCCCTCCCCAATATCGCTGCTTACGGCGCGATAAGGGCGCGTCCTGCACGGCCAAGAGCTACAAGTGCGATCTTGCCCACGCCACGATCCTCGCTGACGTGCGCCGGCTGCGTGGCGCGCCGTGGACGCCACAAGCGGCCGAGCGCCTCGCCGGGCCAGACGGGCGAAGCCAGGCCGAGGCAGCGGCGGCCATCCAACGCGCGTTAGATGACGAGCGCGAACGCCTGCGGCGCCACACGCGGCGCATGAGCGAGATGGATGACGACCCAACGCCTGAGCAGATTGCCGCCTTCCGGGAAGTATCGGCTGAGATGAGCGCCCGCATACGCGGCCTTGAAGCCCAACTGACCGAGACAGCGCAACGCGTGCAGAACCTGCCCAACCTACACGCCCTCCACGAGAAGTTGACGCACACCGAGCTTGCCACTGTGATCGACGCCCTGGATGAGCAAGGCGATATCGAGGGGTTGCGTGTGTTGCTGCAAGGCGTCATCGCGTCGGCGCGCCTAGTGGATCGCCGGCCCGCGAGTCACCCCAAGTGGCTGCGCTTTGACCTAACCTGGTCGGATGACGTGCAAACGCTCCTCGACGCGGGCCTGTTATGGCTAGAGGAGGCACCACCGGCGCCTGTCGAGTCCACGAGCGCCCACCTGCGGCGCATACGGGAGAAACGATATCGTGAGGAACGCAAGCACGCGGCCCTACAGCGTGCGGCGTCAACTACTCACAGCGTCTAAATCTTTTTCATGATCTCGCCCGCTGTCGCGGCGTCTCTATTCGCCGAAGGAGCGCACCGTTCGGGGGCGCTGCCAGGTCAGGCGCGTCGCGCGGGGTTGATGATCGCGGCGCTGCTGGGCCCTGCCCTG
>JAABUJ010003290.1_pt1 | contig 18370 bp, 18 predicted proteins | sample 5559131 | NCBI WGS metagenome assembly JAABUJ01 (sample SAMN10711875, study PRJNA513366) | rock metagenome | isolation source: Antarctica rocks | place: Antarctica: Victoria Land, Mt New Zealand nord | collected 2016-01-07 | reverse complement strand
GCTGGGGGCACCGCTCGCGTTCGGCGCCGGGTGGGGGTGGCCGGGACTGTTCATCCTGGCCGTCGTGCAGGCCAGTCCTTCGTCGCCGGCGGCGGCCACCGGGCTGACCCAGGCCGGCACGTCGATGGGGGCGGTGCTCGGGCCGGCCGCGTTCGGTGTCGTGGCCGGCCACGTCTCCTACCTCGCCGCCTGGTCGATGGTCGGTGTGGGTGCGCTGTTCTCGGCGGTGATCTTCGTCCTGGTGCGGCGGTTCGCGGACAGCGTCCAAGACCGGCCGCGCCCTCTGCCCGGTGCGAAGCGGGCGACAATCTGATGCGGAGGATGCCGGTGTCCGAACGCGAGCTCGTCGAGAGCTACTTCCGCGCGTGCTCCCACGGTGAAGCCCCGTCCATCGCCCGACACTTCCACGACGACGCCGTCGTCTACGACACCAACCACGCCCCCGTGCGCGGAGCCGAGCAGATCGGCCGTTTCTATGCCGCGGTGGCACGCCGGTGGAGCGGCGCCACCTGGCACGTCGACACGTTCCTGGCGGACTCGTCCGGTGCGGCGGCGAGCGAGTGGACGATGGAAGCTCCCAGCGCCGGCGTGCTCATCCGGGGCTCGGAGCACTACGAGATCCGGGCGGGGCGAATCTCGCAGATCCGACAATACTGGACCTTCGACCCCGACGATCCCGGCACCAAGCTGCGGGATTTCCCGTACCCAGCCGATGGGCGGTTCTGGCCGCCGACCACGAGAGAGGACACCGCATGACCGCACAGCTGAGCAAGGACTCCATCGACATCGGAATCGTGACGACGAACGCGCCGGAATGCCTGGCTTTCTACCGGGACGTACTCGGCTTCGAGGATGTCGGCGAGAGCCCGGTGCCGGGCGGCACGATCCACCAGCTGTTGTGCGGCACGAGCTCGGTGAAGCTGATGACGCTGATCAAGCCGCCCCGCGCCAAGGCGGCTCCCGGCGGCATGCGGGGCAGTACCGGCTACCGCTACTTCACCATCTCGGTGACCAACCTCGAGGAAGTTCTTGCTGCCTGCGCGGCGGCGGGTCGAAGCGTCGTCGTGCCGCCTTCCGAGCTGGGCAATGGCGGCTGGAGGTGGCGCTCGAGCTCGGACTCACCGAGGCCGAGATCAACGAGCTGGTGGACTCGATGACCTTCCCGGGCGTCGCGTCCGGCTCCCGAGGCCGCAAACACGGACCCACCCTCGAGCACGACCTCATTCGCCGAGCGACGGTTGCGGAGTGGCGCAGCTCCGATAGGCGCGGACCTTTCCCACATCACGATCCGGTCACCAACTGTAGTCTACCGGGCAGTCGGTTGACTGGCGTCGACGATCGCCATACCCTCCTTGATGTGGGCTGCGTCACTCCTCCGCACCTCCGAGAGGTGGCATACAGCTGATGCTTCCAACTCCGTTCGCCGTAGAAGTCCGGCGTTCCTCCCCGCAGGTCAGGAGCTAGAGATGCAGATTCGTCGTTCTGTGAGTTCGCTTGCGGGGGTTCTCTCCGTGGTGCTGGCCGCCGCCTGCAGTTCCCCGGGAGCCGACTCTGGGGGAGGTGGCGCCGGCGCGTCATCCCCCGGAGTGACCGACTCCGCGATTGCGATCGGCACGACGAATCCGCTGACCGGTGTCGTGGCGTCCGCCTGCAAGCCAGTCAGTGATGGGGCGCTCGCGTGGTTCAATCACGTCAATGCCAAAGGCGGCGTGAATGGCCGGAAGATCAACAACACGGTGCTCGACGATGCCTACCGCGCGCCCGACGCCTTGGCAAATTCTCGGCAACTAGTAGCCAAGCCGGTGTTTGCGATGTTCGGCGGCTGCGGAACGATTCAGCCGCCCGCAATCCTGAAGGCCATCGGCCCCGATAAGGTGCCCTATCTCTTCCCCTATGCGGGCCTGCCCGAGTTGACCACAAATCCGGACGTCGCCCTGCTGCTGCCGCTGTATAAGACCCAGCTCGTGCGCCTGGTTCAGAAGGTGATCAAAGACAACGGACCCGGTAGTTTCTACACGATAGAACAGCGCGTTCCGGGATCCGCCGACACAACTGTGGCGGTCAAGGATGCGGTGGAGAAGGCGGGCGGCACCTGGGCCGGGGCCGTGGTCACGACCGCCGGTCAAAGCGACTACACGCCCGCCGTCATTCAAGCCAAAGCCACTAACCCAGACTACGTCGTTCTCTCGCAGGCCGCCCCGGATGCCGCCCGGATCGTTGACGCGATGAGCCGCCAGAACGCCTTTCCCAACAAGCTGCTCCTCGGCCAATCCACTCTTGCGACCGGCGCGTTCGTCGGCCCGGCCGGACAGGCGGCCAGCGGGAAGGTGCTCACCGTCTCCCCCGTCGTGCCGCCCAGCAGTGACAAGGCGAAGAGCTGTATCGACGCGTTCAATGAGCAGGGCAACGGCCTCAAACCCGACGGGTTCAGCCTCTTCGGCTGCGCAACGGCGCAGGTCCTGACCACCGCTCTGGACGAGATGGGCACCAATGTCACGCGCAAGGGTCTCCTGGAGAAACTGCAGAGCTGGAAGGGCAAGAAGGCTTCAGACCTCTTCCCGCCGCTGACCTTCACCGCGGACAACAACGTCGGAAACGGCAGCATGATCCAGGTGGGGATCAAAAACGGTCAGCTGGTTGAGCAGGGCACCGTCGACATGACCGGCTGATCCGTGGAGTGGTCGACCGTCGCGCAGAATGCCCGTACGGTGGTCGACCGCCGCACGGATTGCGTGGCCATCGATCCCGTCGCTATTCGAGGAGGCGCGTATGGAACTGCTGCTCGCCGGGATCATCAGTGGGATCGCGATCGGCGCCCTGTACGGGCTGCTCGGCTTCGCTGTCGTCCTGCTGTACAAGTCTACCGGTGTCGCGAACTTCGCCCAGGGAACGCTCGGCACCTTTGGCGCCTTCATCGTGTTTGAGCTGCTCAAGGGCACGGGAATGCCATTGTGGGTGGCCATCGTCACTAGTGTTGTTGCCATGGCGGCCACCGGAGCCCTGCTCTACCTGCTGATTCTGTTGCCACGCGGGCATGCCGATCACGTGAACCTCCTGTTGCGGACGCTGGGTATGTCCCTGCTGCTGCTCGCCGTAATCAACGCGAACTGGGCGGCTGGCCAGCCGTTCAACTTCCCGTCCGCGCTCCCTACGGGAACAGCGTTCAAACTCGGCGGGGCAGCCGTCGGCTGGTTGACGATCGGCACCCTCGCCATCGCCATCGGCCTGGCAGCCGGCTTCGCCTGGTTCTTCCGGTCCACGAAGACCGGACTGTTGTTCCTCGGAGTCGCGGACCGACCCCAGATCGCGGAGCTGCTCGGCGTCCGGACGCGGCGTCTCAATCTGATCGCGTGGGCCATGGCCTCGGTCGTCTCGCTCGTCGTGGGGCTCTTGGTTGCTCCGAGGACATTGCTGTCCTCGGACATGATGGAATTTTACTTGCTCTTCGGCTTTACGGCTGCCATCATCGGGGGGCTGACGAGTCTGCGGGGTGCTTTCGTCGGCGGTGCCCTCGTCGGTGTGGTCAACAACCTGGTGACTATCTATGCCGATCAGGACCTCGCCGTGCTCGCTATATTCGCAGTCCTGCTCCTGGTGCTGGTGATGCGACCGGAAGGAATGTTTGGTGACAAGTCCATGGTCGAGCGCCTGTGAATGGCTGGGCGCGCGCAATACAATGGGCTGGTGAGCCGTGGCCGCGTTGAGCGCAAGGGCGCGTAGCGGCACGCTGCCCGTGTCACTCGTGGTGATGGCAGTACTGCTTTTTCTGCCGTTCATGCCGCTGCAAAGTCGGGTGCAGTTCGCCATCGTCATGGCCCTGATCTATGCCATCGCTGGAGTATCGTTAGACCTCTTCATCGGCTATGCAGGTCAACTGTCCTTCGGGAACTTCGGGTTTGTGGCGGTCGGCGCTTACACCTCGGCAATCCTCGCTACGGACGCTGGCTGGAACGTGTGGGCCACGCTGCCGCTGTCGGTGCTCGTCGCGGCGCTCAGTGGCTTGATCATCGGGTTGCCGATGGTGAGGCTAGGGACCTTGGGTGCCGCGCTGGTCACGTTTTTCTTCGCCTTCGTCGTTGTCGTGCTTATCAGCGGGAACACGCTCGCGACATGGACCAAGGGCGCGAACGGCCTTTCAGTGCCCACGCTCGCGGCCGGCGGCACGGAGTTCGGTTCGGGCGAGCCGCTGTACTACCTCGCGTGGGTTGCATTGCTGCTGATCGTGATCGTCAGCTCCCGCTACGCCAGTTCACGGGCGGGACGAGCGCTTCGGGTGGTTAAGCGCGGCGAGTTGGTGGCCGCCTCGCTAGGCATCAACGTTAACTCGGCCAAACTGAGCGCGTTCGTCTACTCCGCCGGCTGCGCTGGTTTCGCTGGTTTCATCTTCGCTCAGGCGATCGGGTACCTCGCACCGGAAACCTTCCCGGGATTTGAGTCGGTCTTCTTGGTGACAATGCTGGTGGTCGGCGGCTTGGGCAGTATCGCGGGCCCCATCGTCGGCGCCGTCCTCTTCTTCCTCGCCTCGGAGGGAGTGCGGACCGTCGGAGCCGGCCGTGAACTGCTCTTCGCCGTGCTGTTACTCCTGGTCCTCGTCTTCCTGCCATCCGGCGTCTATGGCGGCTTAGAGAGGGTGGCTAGTTGGGCCGGAGCGCGGGTACCGGGTGGTGCGCGGCTGCGGGAGGGGTTGCGCTCATCGCGGTCCCGAGCGGCCGCCGCCGTCGATGACGATGGCCCCGTCGATGAGGGGACCACATCCGCGTCGTCGCTCCGTCTGGACAGCGACGGCGCAACCCCTCCCGCGGCGCCGACCGTGGACGAAGACGTCGAGCCCTACCTGGTGCTCGACGGGGTCGAGGTGACGTTCGGGGGGCTCGCGGCCCTCAAGTCGGTCAGCATGTCGGTTCGCCGCGGCGAGGTCTACGCGATCATGGGGCCTAACGGGGCGGGCAAGACGACGCTGCTGAACTGCATCAGCGGAATCCAGACCTATGCTGGCGACGTCCGACTCGCGGGCAGCTCGCTGCGCGGCCTGCGGCCCACCCAGGTCCGTCGCATCGGCGTGAGCCGCACCTTCCAGCACCCCTCGCTGGTGGGTGACCTGACGGTGCTCGAGAACGTCGAGATGGGCGCGTACGGCTCGAACCCGGCCAGCCCGATGCGGGATGTGCTCCCCACTCTGGGCGGACGGCGACGGGACGCCGCCGCGCGACGGAGCGCGGTCGGCGCGTTGGACTTGGTGGATTTCCCGGTCGGCCGCCGCACCGTGTTGGCCAGTGACCTCACCCTCGCCGAGCAGAAGATCGTCGACATCGCTCGGTCGATGTGCGGCGACCCCCGGCTGCTCCTGCTCGATGAGCCCACGGCTGGCCTGTCGGCGACCGACATGGACACGGTCGCGACCGTGCTGCGCACGATTAACGAGCGGGCGGGCCTGACCATCGTCCTGATTGCTCACCACGTCGGCTTCCTCAGGTCGGTGGCTCCTGAGGCGACGGTGCTCGACTTCGGTCGGGTGCTGGCGAGCGGGTCGACGGACGAGGTGACGCGTCGTGCGGACGTGTCCGAGGTGTTCCTTGGAGTCGGTCATGGATGAACCCCTGCTCCAGCTGCGTGGACTGACGGTGAGCTATGGCGCGGCGCGCGTACTAGAAAACGTTGATCTGTCCGTGTCGGCCGGCGAGGTCGTCGGCCTCGTCGGGCCCAACGGGGCGGGCAAGACCACCACCCTGCGCGCCATTTCCGGGGTCGTGCCCCGCAAGGGAGGTTCCATCACGCTGGAGGGCAGCGAACTCCGCGTGCGCCCGGATATCGTCGCCGGCCGGGGCGTGATCCACGTTCCGGAAGGCCGGGGGCTCATGCCGACCCTGACCGCGGCGCAGAACCTGCGGCTTGGTGCGCTGGCCGTCGGCCACGACCTGGACGACGAGGCCACGCAGTCGGTCTTCGGCGTTTTCCCCGCGTTGAAGGCGCACATGGACAAGCGAGCCGGCCTGCTCAGCGGCGGCGAGCAGCAGATGGTCGCCGTCGCCCGGGGTCTGGTCATGCAGCCGCGGGTGTTGATGGTCGACGAGCTGAGCCTCGGTCTGGCTCCCAAGATCGTCACGGACCTGCTGCGCACCCTCGCCGTCATCGGTCACGGGCGCGGTGTGGGCCTTCTCTTGGTCGACCAGAACGTCCGGGCACTCGCCGCCGTGTGCGACACCCTCTACTACCTGCACGACGGCCAGGCCCATCTCAGCGACCCCGGTGACGAAGAGGTGCTGCAGTCGGTCTACTTCGGCAACTGACCGGACCGGGGTTGCACGGGCGCCCCGGCCACTGGCGTTCTAGGCCGCGCTCGGCGCGGCGAGCAAGGAGGTCGAGCATGCGGCTCACTATCCCGGGCGTGCTACGCCGCGCCGAGCAGAACTGGTCGCAGGACGTCGCCGTCCGTATCGAGGGACAGCCGGTTATGACCTACGGTGAGCTTGCCGCCGAAGCGCAGCGGGTGGCCGCGGCGCTTACCACCCAGCCAGGCCGGCCGGCGCACGTCGCGGTCATGCTGCCCAACTGCAACGAGTGGATCAGTGCCGTCTGCGGTGCGGGTGCGGCGAGCTGGGTCGCGGTCCTCCTCAATCCGCGGCTCCGCGATACGGAGGTCCTCTACCAGGTCACCCAGAGCCGGTCTCAGGTCGTCATCACCGGAGAGACGGCGGGCTATGACATCGCGGGCCTGGTGGCCATGCTCGTCGAGCGGGAGCCGCACCTCACCGTCGTGTGGGTGGGTGCCCCCGCTGTGCCCGGGACCATCCCCTGGGCGGAGTGGTTGTCGACCGCCCCATCCCGCGCCGTGCCGGTCCCTGCTGTGGAGCGGCATCCCGCGGTGATCATCTACACCTCCGGGACGACCGCACTGCCCAAGGGTGTGGTTCTCGACCACCAAGCCGTGGTGCGCAATGCGATCCAGGTCGCGCAAGCACTCGACGTCCGTCGCGGTGACCGCGTCTTCGCAGGCGGGCCGTTCTTCCACTCCGGCGGCTTGACCATGCACGTGGTCACCGCGCTGCTGCGCGGAGCGGAGGTCCATTCTATGGGGCGGTTCGACGCCGGATCGGTCCTGCGCTGGGTCGAGGACAACAGGTGCACCCACTACAGCGGCATCGAGACGATCTTCCTCCGCCTGCTGGACGTCCCCGGGTTCCGTCCCGAGAGTCTCGCCTCGGTGCGGACCGGGTGGACCACCGGCTCTCCGGAGATCATCGAGAAGATCGCCAAGGAAATCGGCATCCCGGGCATCGTCGGCGTGTTTGGACTTAGCGAGGCCGCACCGAACGTGACGATCTCGTCCTCCGATGACACGGAGGAGCACCGCTGGCGCACCGTAGGGCGTGCCCAGCCGTGGACGCGGGTCACCATCCGGCGGCCCGACGACCCCGACCGGCCGGCTGAGCCCGGGTCCACAGGCGAGATCGTCGTCTCCGGCTACAACGTCATGCAGGGCTATTTCGAGAAACCCGAGGAGACCCGGGCGGCGCTCCGGAACGGTTGGTTGCACACCGGTGACCTCGGCCGGCTCCGTCCGGACGGCTACCTCGAGTTCCGTGGTCGGCTCAAGGACGTCGTCCGCGTCGGCGGGGAGAACGTGTCTTGTCTGGAGGTGGAGGACGCCCTGTACGCCCTGCCGGGGGTGGACCTTGCAGCCGTGCTGGCCCAGCCCGACCCGGCATACGGCGAGATCCCCGTGGCGGTCGTCACCGTGTCCCGCGCCGAGCTGCTGGTCGAGGCGGTGCTGCTGGACGGACTGCGCCGAACGCTGGCCGGCTACAAGGTGCCGCGCCGGGTCGTGTACCTCGACCGGATGCCCATGACCGAGAGCGGAAAGGTGCAGAAGGCCCTGTTGCGCGAACAGGTGTTCGGCAGCGACGAGGAGGTGATGGCGTGAGGGATGCAGCGATCGTCGGTGTGGGGGCGGTGCCCGTCGGGCGCTATCCGACGACTCTCGAACATGAACTGTTGATCCGCGCTCTACTGCCCGCCGTGCGGGACGCCGGTATCGACAAGGACATGATCGACTCCCTCGTCTTCTGCAACCCGAGGCCGTACGCCGAACAGCGGTACTTCGGCACCTTCATCGCCGGATACCTCTCACTGCCGCTGACCGACATCCTCACCGAGGTGCTCGGCAACGGTATGACGGGAGGGCTCGCATTCGACGTAGCGGTGGACCGGGTCCGGTCGGGCAGGTCCGAGGTGGCGATCGCACTAGGAGTCTCCAGGGAGACGCACGTGCCGACCGACCAGCACATGGAGCTGTCGATGCGGGCCGTGGGAGACGTGGACTTCCACGTGCCCTTCGGGGTCACGCCAATCGCCTGGTACGCCATGAACGCCACGCGCTACCTCTTCGAGAACGATGCGACGCGCGAGGACCTCGCCGCGGTGGCGGTCAAGAACCGCCGGCACGCGGCCACCAATCCGCTGGCCCAGTACCGCAAGGAGATCAGCCTGGCCGACGTCTTGTCGGCCCGGCCGGTGGTCCGCCCCTTGCACCTGCTCGACGTTCCGCCGCGGTCGGACGGTGCCGTGGCGGTGATCATCGCCGCAGCCGGGCTGGCTGAGCGGTTGCGACCAGATCCGGTCTATGTGGTCGGACGTGGCTTTCACCACGAGGGGGTGCACCAAGTGGCCGAAGTGCCGCGCTCGCTCGTCCGTTTCGAAGCGGCGGAGATGGCTGCTGTCCGGGCCTATGAGGACGCCGGTATCGCGCCGCAGGACCTCGACTTCTGCGAGGTGTACGCACCCTGCACGATCGTCGAGGTGATGCTGTCCGAGGCGCTGGGGGTCTGCCAGCCGGGGGAGGGCGCGCGGGCCGCCTCGGCGGGAGAGACCTCCGTCGGCGGCCGCATTCCCATCAGTTCGAGCGGCGGGCTCCTCTCCCGAGGACATCCACCGATGGTGACTCCGCTGTACAACGTGTTCGAGGCGGTCCAGCAGCTGCGCGGCCACGCCGGAGGCCGGCAGGTGGAGGGCGCCCGGATCGGTCTCACCACCGCCGAACTGGGCGACTACAACGCCGCCGTCGTGCACGTGCTCTCCTCCCAGAGGGTGGCACCGTGATCCAGCAGCTTCCCTACCCGCCCAGGGTCACTGATTTCACCCGGCCGTTCTGGCAGGGCCTTCGCGAAGGGGAGCTACGGACGACGCGGTGCCTCGCCTGTGGCCATCACATGTTCCCGCCGCGGTTCCTCTGCTCGCGCTGCTGGAGCGAGGATGTCGAGTGGGTTCGGCTGCGAGGCACCGGGCTGCTGCGCAGCTACACCGAGATATGGGCGGCTCCGCGTTCCTTCGCCGCCGACGTGCCCTACGTGTTCGGTCTGGTCGACCTCGACGAGGGACTGCGCTGCGCCGCCCGGATCCGCGCCGGCTACGACGACCTCCGGCCCGACCTGCCGGTCTCCTTCGTCCCCGTGCCGGCGGAACCGGAGTACCTGTTCGCCTTCGTCCCCACCGAGCCGTTGAGCGACGCGGGAGGGGCGGCAGGCTCATGACCGCCGCGGGCCGGCCACAGCGGTGTTCCGCCCGCCGCGGTACGCGCGAGCCGGGTCGGCCGGCGCTCGAGTCCTACAGAAAGCAGCGGCCAGTGACCGTCCCCCCCCCACCCCACCCCCCCCCCCCCGCAGGAGCGGGTGAATCAGGATCTCGGACGGCCCACAACGGGCGGCCGACAACGGGCGGAACCTCGGCAGAAGCCTGGGCGCGGCGCCACATGACGAGGGAGTGAGGGACCGACATGGCGGACCGGCACGGAGGTCATCTGCTGGCTGAATGCCTGCAGCGAGAGGGCATCGAGGTGGTGTTCACGCTCTGCGGCAACCACGTCCTCCCCGCGTACGAAGGGCTCCACGATGCGGGGATCAGACTGGTGGACACGCGCACCGAGGCCGGCGCCGTCATGGCGGCCGACGCGTATGCGCGCGCCACCCGACTGCCGGCGGTCGCGCTGGTGACCGGGGGACCGGGGCACACCAACGCGCTCACCGGGCTGGCGACGGCCCATGCCGCCGGCAGCCCGGTCGTGCTGCTCAGTGGCCAGGGGGACGTGCGCACGACCGGCCGCGGAACCCAGCAGGAGATGCGCCAGGCCGAGGTCGCCGCGCCGCTGTGCAAGTGGGCGCGGCAGGTCACCCACATCGACCAGCTGGCAGAATCGGTGACCGAGGCGTTCCGACGGGCCCGCAGCGGCGTGACTGGTGCCGTGCACCTCAGCCTGCCCGTGGACCTCCTCCGGCAGCCGGTCGGCGAGGGCCCCGGAACGAGTCCTCGTCCTGAGTTGTCCCCTGCCGTGGCACATGCTGCTGCGGTCGACAAGGCGGTCCGCCTGCTCGCCGGTGCCCGTCGCCCCGTGGTCATCGCGGGCAACGGCGCGTACATGGCCCATGCGGAGGCCGACCTGCAGCGGCTGCTGACGCGGACGGGGTTGCCGCTGTTCACGATCGACATGGCCCGCGGCATGGTCGATGACGACCACGAACTGGTCTTCGGTTACGCCGATCCGTCACTCAATCCTGTCGCCAAGATGATCGCGGAGGCCGATGTCATTCTCCTCCTCGGCAAGAATCTCGATTTCCGTCTCCGGTTCGGCAGCCCACCGTTCTTCGCCGAATCGGCTGCTCTCATCCAGGTCGAACCCGACACCACCAACCTCGGACGCAATCGGGAGCTCGCGCTCGGCATCGTGGCCGACGTCGGCTCCTTCGTCGCGCAGTTGGTCGCTGCCGCAGGGGACCGGGAGTGGGACCTCTCGCGGTGGACCGATGAGCTGCGCCGGACGCCGCCGATCAGCCTGGCCGCTCTCGCGGCGGACGGGACGCAGGCGCAGGATTCGGACGGCGCGCTGCACCCGCTGGCCGTTGCCGAGGAGCTCCGCGCAGCCTTGCCCCGCCCGGTGTCCCTTGTCTTCGACGCAGGCGATTTCGTGCAGTGGTGCCGCGCGGTTCTCCCCGCGCGCGGGGCCGGGCGGTGGATCCGGCTGGGACCGATGAGCACGTGTGGAGCCGGGACACCCCTGGCTCTGGGGATGAAGCTGGCCCGTCGGGACGATCCCGTGGTGCTGTTCACCGGTGACGGGAGCTTCGGCTACTACCTGATCGAGTTCGAAGCGGCTCTGCGGCAGCGGTTGCCCTTCGTCGCCGTCGTCGGCAACAACAGCTGCTGGGGGCTGGAGTACAACCTGCAGCGCGGCCTGTACGGGGACGACTACGTGCTCGCCTCTGAGCTCAGCGACGTGCGATACGACCGGGTGATCACCGCCTTGGGAGGTTACGGCGAACGGGTCACCTCGCTGGGAGAGCTGAGGCCCGCGCTGCAGAGAGCCCTAGACGCCGGGGTGCCGGCATGCATCGACGTACCGGTGTCGCGCGCCCCCAGCCCGCTCACCGAGGCGGTGATCAGCCGGGGCGGCGAGGTCTGAGCGATGCCCCGCCCGCCGGAGCGTTTGGCAGGTCCCGGGTGGGAGCCTCGCAGGCGGGCGGCAGGGGAGTGGTGTCCGGCTTCGATGGTCGGGACCGGACAACGACCGGCAAGAAAACGACGAAGGAGGAGACATGCCATTCATCTCGGTCGAGATTCTGGAGGGGCGCAGCATTGACCAGCGCCGGCAGTTCGCCAGGGAGGTGACCCGAGCCGCAGTGGACTGCCTGGGGGCGAAGCCTGAGAAGGTCCGCGTCCGCTTCGTGGAACTCAAACCGCACGATCTGGCGCGCAACGGTGTGCTCGTCCTGGACGAGAACCCCGGGGCGACCGCCGATGGCGGCGCCTCGACCGGCGGAGCGACCTCATGATCGACGCGATCCGCACCTACCACGTCGCCCTGCCGCTGGAGCGTGAGCTGCGCACCGCCATCCATCGGATCGACCGGATCGACAACGTCCTCGTCGAGATCTCCTCCGGCGGCCGGACCGGGATCGGTTACGCTTTCGCGTTCAACCGCCAGCAGGCATTCGCCATCCGTGCCGCCGCGCACGCTCTCGGCCAGGTTGTGCAGGCCCAGCCGGAGGCGGGCGTCCTCGACCAGTGGCAGGCCATGTGGCAGGACCTCAACTTCACCGGCCAGGCTGGCATCGGTGTACTGGCGATGAACGCGATCGACACGGCGTTGTGGGACCTGCACGCGCAGGAAGCCGGGATGCCGCTGTTCCGGCTGCTCGGCGGTTCACGTACCTCGCTGCCGCTCTACGCTACCGGCGGCTGGATCTCCTACCCGCTCGCGGAGCTCGTCGAGGAAGGGCAGCGGCTGAAGGACCAGGGCTTCACTCACTACAAGATCAAGATTGGTTTTGACGACTGGCGCGAGGATCTGCGTCGCCTGGAGGAACTGCAGTCGGCGGTCGGTGAGGGGATGGCGATCCAAGTCGACGCCAACCAGGCATGGCGGGTCCACGATGCGCTGGCCGCCGGGCGCGCCTTCCAGGCCTGCGGCGTCTACTGGTACGAGGAACCAACATCGGCCGACGACATCGTGGGGTCGGCAGAGATCGCCCGTGAACTGGACGTCCCGATCGCGACGGGGGAGACCGTCTACGGAGTTCCCGGCTTCCGGCGGTTGATCGAGGGGCGCGCCGCCGACGTCTACATGCCCGACCTGATGCGGTGCGGCGGTGTCACCGGCTTCCGGGACGTCGCGGTGTTCGCCGATGCCCACCACGTGCCGGTGTCCTCGCACACCTTCACCGAGGTCAGCGCACACGTCATGTCCGCTACCCCGAACGGGACGCTGGTGGAGTACATCCCCGGCTGGTGGGACGACCTGTTCGAGGGTGCACCGGAGGTCCGCGACGGCCGGATCCACTTGAGTGAGACGCCCGGCCTAGGTTTCCGGTTCTCCGAAGAGGCCAAGAGTAAGTACGGCCTGGACGGCGGACAGGCGGTCTAGACACTGCACGGCGCAGCCAGGGCGGGACGATCGCCCCGCTCTGGGATGCCCTGCCCACTGAGCCGCGTGCCGCTGCGCGCGTTGCCGCAGAACGCCGGGGATCCGGCCAGAGGGGATGCTTGATGAAGGTCGGCGTATGGATTCCCTGCTACCGGTCGTGGGTCCGGGCCGAGGAGGTCCGGCGCCTGGCCACCATGGCCGAGGAACTGGCCTTCGACTCGTTGTGGGTGCAGGACCACCTCGTAGCGCCCGTGGGAACGCTCGCGCGGACGCGGGTGGAACCGATGTACAAGAACCTCGACGGCGCCGATGCGGCAGTCCCGGACTTGTCCGCCGTCGACTACTACGGGGCGGAAAACTGGTGGCTGGACCCCTACGTGCTGTGGGGCTTCCTCACCGGCTGTACCAGCCGGGTACAGCTGGGTAGCTCGATCATTGTCCTGCCCTACCGCGATCCGGTCGTGCAGGCCAAGATGCTGGGCACCCTCGACGTACTCTCCTCAGGTCGCATGATTTTCGGCGTCGGGGTGGGCCACGTGGAGGCGGAGTTCGCCGCCCTTGGCGTGCCCTTCGCCGAGCGGGGGGCGCGCTCCGACGAGTATCTGCGGCTCATCCGGGCCTTCGTGCAGGGGAACGAGCTCTCCTTCGAGGGCGCGTTCGCGAACTTGCCGGAGGTGCGGCCGCTCATCCGCAGTGTGCAGCGACCGCATCCCCCCGTGTTCGTGGGCGGGAACAGCCGCCGTGCGGTTCGCCGGGCGGTCGAGCTGGGGGACGCCTGGTTTCCCACCGAGATCGAGCCCGACGTGCTGGCGGACGGAATGGCCTATCTGAGGCAGGTGGCTGACACGAGTGGAACGCCCGTCCCCGATGTGGCTGCCGCGCTCGTGTGGGGGCTGGAGGACCCGCGGTCGTCCTACATCGGGCCGCGCACCCGCTCCTACTACTCGGTGCCGCAGGCCGCCGGCCTGCTGTCCGAGTACGCCCGTCTGGGTGTAACCCACCTGGCCATCGATTTGCCCAACCCCAATGTGTCGGTCCTCCTTCGGCAGCTCGAGCTGCTGTCCGAGGCCGTAGCCCACCGCGACCGCTGAAGCTTCGCCGGAGGACGGCATGGATCTGGATCTGGGCGGCAAAGTTTTCATCGTCAGCGGCGGAACCAGCGGCCTGGGCGCCGCGGTGGCCGCAGGCCTGGTCGGCGAGGGCGCCCGGGTGGTCGGGCTGGCCACCGACCTGCGCGGCGCCACGACCCCCCCGCCGGCTGCCCGGCAGAGTTTCGGCAGGCTGGACGGTGCATTCGTCAGTCATGGCGGCCCTGACCCCGGTCCGGCCACGGACCTCGACGATGCGCGATTGTGCCGGGCCATGGAGTCAGCGGTCGTGGCGCCGATCGCACTGATTCGGGAAATAGTCCGCGAGCTCCCGTCCGGCGGGGCCGTTGTGGCACTTACCTCCAGCACGGGTGTGGGAGCCGATGGTCGGCATGGCCGCGTCCAACGTCGCACGCGCTGCGGTGCACGGATACGTCAAGACGATCGCGACCGAGGTCGCCACCCGTGGCGTTCGGGTCAACGTGTTGATCCCTGGCCCCTCACCGCGGCCCGCCTGCAGCAGATTGCGGCCGAGGGTACCGCCGAGCATCGGGGCGGTCGGCATGGCAACCCGATGGACCGCGACGGGAATCCGACCGAGCTGGTCGCTGCGGCCTGCCTGCTGCTGTCGAGCCGGTCCTCGTTCGTGACCGGCTCGGCGTGGACGGTCGACGGCGGGCGGCGCCGCACGCTCTGATCGTTCGGCGCGGCAGGGCTCTGATCCGCCGGCCCGGCTACTTGATCGCGAGCGCGTTGGCGGGGGAACCGACTGCGCCCGGGAGGTTCATAGGTGCGCTGGTCAGGAACATCTCGTACCTGCCGTCCTGCCGACAGTCGTCGGCCAGATCTGCCAGTCGCCAAAGCTCGCCGATCCCCATGCCGAGCTGTGCGATGAGGATGCGGTGCAGATAGCCGAAGGGAGCGCTCTCGGGGCGCTCGTCCGGGGGCCACACTTCCAGCGCCGGATTGTCTGCCGCGACAGCGCAGACGTGGTGGTCCCAGAGGTACTCGGCGACCGCCTCGGTGTGCGCAAGACCGGCGGACCTCAGTTGGTCGCGGGGCGCGATCGCACGCCGGATCTCCAGCTCCTGCTTCTGGTACCAGCGCAGAAATCCGGTGTTGAGCAGAACCACGTCACCGGCCTCCAAGGTGACGCCTGCCGCCTCCCTGCACTCCTCGAGGTGCTCGGGGGTCATCGCCCAGCTCGCGGCCGGGTGGTAGTCGTCATACCGGCTGCCCAGCACGGCTTCCGCGTCGAGGAGGACGGCGCGGCCGGCGATGCCCCGCCGCGCCCAGTGGTCGATGGTGTTGCGTCCTCCGTGGACGACGCCGTCGGCATCGGTGCCGTTGTAGAAGACCCCGGGCCGGAACGCGATGTGCCCCAACGCGTCCCACTGACTGGAACCCTGCGGATAGAAGTCGTGGATGACGTCGTCCAGCGCGCCACCGTTGAGCGCCACGAGCGATTCGTGCCGGGGCGCGGCCCGCTTGAACATGGGCGGGTCGATGACGTCAACTGCAGCGTTGAGGGGGAAGACGGCTCCCCGCCGCACGAGCGCCGCGGCTGCCGCCACCCGGTCGGGAGTCTGCAGGTTGAACAGGCCGACGTCGTCGCGGCCGAACAGGTTCCAGCCCGTCCGTCCAGAGGGATCCGCGGGCGGTAGCTCGGCATAGCGGGGCAGCTGCTCCGGGCCGGTCATGCCCAGCCCTCCATCTGCTCGGCGTACTCCGGCTCGAGTTCGATCCGCAGAGCCAGCAGGAGGCGAGCCACACAGGCGTAGAAGGTCGTCGTCAGCGTGATCTCGACGATCTCCTCGGGATCGAAGAACCCGGCGAGCCGGGCGAAGACGTCGTTGTCCACACGCCCGTCGGCCAGTACTCGCTCGGCATAGGCCAGGACGGCTCTTTCCTCCGGAGTGAACGACTCGTCCTGGTTCCACGTCGACAAGGCCAGCAGCTTCTCCCGCGGCACGCCGGCGGCCAAGGCCATTGGCCAGTGGTGGCCCCACTCGTAGACCGCGCCGGTGAGCTGGGCGGCCCGCATGATGATCAGCTCGCGCACGGCGCGGGGAGTCCTCGGTTCCGAGCGCAACGGCCAGGCCATGGCGGTCCAAGCCTCCAGCATGGCGGGGGCGTGCCCCAGCGTCCGGTAGAGATTCGACACGTCACCGTGTGCGGAGCGGGCGGCGCCGAAAATTTGGGCCAGTGCCGGATCGGAATTGTCTTCGATAGGGATCAGAGGCAGGCGGTTCATCAGCGGGTGCTCCCTCGTTCGGGGTTGGTCGTCGCGCGCCCCTCTCCTTCCGGGTTCATGCGGGGGCGAGGGTGCTGTCGCTGGGCGGGACCGGCAGCCGGCCTTGGCCGGCCGTGGCGCCGGCGTCCACGGGGAGCACCACGCCGGTGATCCAACGCGCCCGGGGGCCGGCCAGGAACACGACCGCCTCACCGACGTCCCACCCGCTGCCCTCGATCTGGAGCAGCGAGCGCAGTCGACGGTGTTCGCGCATCTCCGGAGTGAGGCCCCGGGAATAGACCATCGGCGTGTACACCATGCCGGGCGCCACAGCGTTGATCCGGATGCCCTCTGGTCCGTGGTGCACCGCCATCGCCCGCGTCATGTTGATGACCGCACCTTTGGTGGTGGGGTAGGCGATGCTGGGATGGCCACCCACGAGTCCGGCCACGGAGGCCACGTTCACGATCGAGCCCTCGCCCAGTTGGCGCATCGCGGGCACGCAGTGCTTGGACATTAGCATCATCGAGGTGACGTTCACCTGTATCGCCTTCTCCCACGCGAGCAGGTCGACGTCGACGACGTCGCCGGGTGGCCCCGACACGCCCACGTTGTTGACGAGCACATCGATCCGTCCCCAGGTGTCCAGGGCGGTGCGTGCAACGGCGGCGCAGTCGTCCGGGTTGGCGACGTCGGCGATGGCGCAAACCGCCGTGCCCCCCGCGGAGCGCACCATCTCAGCGGTCTCCTCGACCCACTCTTCGACCATGTCGACGAGCAGCACCCGCGCTCCCACGCCGGCGAGCAGGATCGCGCCGGCCCGGCCGTTGCCGATGCCCCCCGGCACTCGCGATCCTGCACCGGTCACGATCGCGACCCGTCCTTCGAGGTCCGCATCTCGGCTCACGTGCTCGCTCCTCTCGCCCGTCGGGACTCCGGCGTCATGGACTGGCTCACCGTCGTTGGTCGGACGCCGTGCGGACCAGGAGCCCGTCGAGGATGACCGTGCGTATCATTGCGGCCACCTCCACCGGCGAGACCGGCCCCTCAGGGTGGTACCAGAACAGCGTCCAGTTCATCGTGCCCAGCAGTAGCCGCGCCAGGTGGTGCGGGTCGATGTCGGCCCGCAGGGCGCCCTGGTCCTGTGCGGCCGCCACCATCTCGACCACCAGCTCCTCGTAGTTCTTCCGCCGCGCGATCAGTTGGCGCGCGTGCTCCCCGCGCAGCGCCCGCAGCTCCAACAGGCTGGCCGCGTACGGGTCCGGATTCTCGAGCATCGCCTCGACATGGCTCTCGATGAGCGCGGTGAGGCGTTCGATCGCGCCGGTCGACGTCTGCACCGCAGCGGCGATGCGCGCGTCCATCAAGTCCATGGACCGCGTGGACATCTCGTAGAGCAACTGCTCCTTGCTCGACATGTGGTGGTATAGGGACGCCTTCTGGATACCCAGCACGTCGGCCAGTTCGCGGGTACTGGTTCCCTCATATCCACGCTGGCGGAACATCGCGGCCGCGACCGCGAGCAGGCGCTCGTAGGTGCTCGGCTTGGCAGGAGAGTCGTCGGGGGTGCCTGGGGCGGTGGCTTGCACCTGGGACGGCCGCATCGGCTTGCTCCTCGACTCTGTGGGCGCGACGCTACCAGTGCCTACCGGGCAGCCGGTAGACATCCGCTCGATCTTGCCCGAACTCTACGGCCGCGTTGGTGGTTGGGTACCTGCGTCGGCGCGGCCGGGGGCTGAGGCTAACGACCTCTGGGCCGAACGCGACGAAAGGTCAGGACCCTAACGAGCGGGCGGTTGACCGCCAGTCTCATGTGCCGATACGTTCCGGAAAGCACAGGTCACAGTTCAGTCCTCGGTCAGAGGGGAGACTTACATGGTGAGTTCGACGGAGTCCGGCCAACCGCGCAGCGAACAGGTCCCGCATCCCGGTTCGGACTTCTGCCTGGTGTGCCTACTCGACCAGCGCGCCGAGCAGGTGGCGGAGACCGTTCACTTCGATTGCGACGGGGACCGGATCACCTTCGGCCGGCTGCGCTCCCGCGCCCGGGAGATGGCGGCGTCGCTGGTCGCCGCCGGTGTCGGGCCGGGCGATGTTGTCGCAACACTGGCGCCGAACTCGGTCGATCATGTCGTGGCA
>JAABUJ010003289.1_pt1 | contig 18372 bp, 19 predicted proteins | sample 5559131 | NCBI WGS metagenome assembly JAABUJ01 (sample SAMN10711875, study PRJNA513366) | rock metagenome | isolation source: Antarctica rocks | place: Antarctica: Victoria Land, Mt New Zealand nord | collected 2016-01-07 | reverse complement strand
GGCGCCACGGCACCGTCTATGAACGCACCGAATGCGAAACCCGTTACCTCGCCGAACAATGGTGCCCCGATTGCGCGCTGCCGTGCCGGCGTTTAGGCCCGGGCGGAACCTGTCCCTGCTGCCAGGAGGTGATCATCATCGCGGAGCTCATCGAGACCGACACCACCGCCACGAATCGAACGCTTGCCCACCACCAGCAGACCCAACCATAATGAAGAAGCCTCCACGATTCGAGGGGAAGCTCAGAACGTGCAGGCCGAGGCCGGTGTGGCGGTGTTCGTCGTTGTACCAGGCGAAGAACCTCTGGCAGTGCAGCCGGGCAGCCTCAATGGAGGCGAACCGGGTGTGGAAGTCGGGCCGGTACTTCAGCGTCTTGAACTGTGCCTCGCTGAAGGGGTTGTCATCGGAGACGTGCGGGCGGCTGTGGGACTGGGTCACGCCCAGATCGGCGAGCAGGAACGCCACCGGTTTCGAGGTCATCGAGGAACTGTCGGCGTGAATGGTCAACTGGTTGGCACCGATGCCTTGTTTGGTGCAGGTTTGGCGGATCAGCACCTCGGCCAGCGCCGCGGACTCACGGCTGGCGACCATCCAACCGACCGCGTAGCGGGAGTAGATGTCCAAGATGACGTAGAGGTAGTAGTAGGTCCACTTCGCCGGACCCCGCAGCTTGGTGGGAGTCCCACGACCACACCGTGTTCGGTTCGGTGGCGATCAGCTCGGGTTTCACCGTGGCCGGGTGGGTGGCTTGGCGGCGCCGCTCGCGGGTCTCGCCGGCGCGGCGCAGCAGCCGGTAGAACGTGGCGATCGAGCCCAGGTAGCGGCCCTCATCGAGCAGGATCGCCCACACCTCGGTCGGGGACATGTCGGCGAAGCGTGCCGAGTGCAGCTCGTCGAGGATCGCCTGCGCCTCGGCGGCGCTCAGCGCGCGGGGCTGGGGGCGGTCACGGTGGGTGATCGGCGCCGGACGGGCCGGTTCCGGGCTGGTGCGGTGGCGGCGGTAGTAGCTGGCCTGCGCGATGCCGAGCGCGTCGCAGGCGGCCCGCACCCCCAGGCGCGGGGCGAGTTCGGCCACCGCCGCCTCGCTCACGTCGTTGACCCGTTGCCGGGCTCCGCGCTCTCGGAGATCGTCTCCAAGAGCGCGTGCAGTTTTGCCTGCACATCCACCACGAAGCGGGCCTTGGCCAGCTCCTGCTCCAGTCGCTGCTTCTCAGCCTCCAGGCGGGCGATCCGCTCGGCTTGCGGGTCGCGCCGCTTGCGTCCGCGCGACGCCGCTAACCCGGCAAGCGCACCCGCGTCGCGGGCGCGTCGCCAGTAGTCGATGTGGCTGGAGTACAGGCCCTCCCGGCGCAGCAACGCACCCTTCTCACCCTCGGCTACCGCCTCGTAGGCCCCCAGGGTCTCGAGCTTGTACTTTGCGGTGAACGTCCGACGCCGGGCCCGCTCGGGCACCTCCGGGTCGCGACGTTGCCTTCCACCATCAGACACCCGACCAGGATCTTCGATCCCGGTCGTCCGGTCCACACTGGTCACCTTGCTTGTCACCTCGGGGAATCTCCATCCCCGCCCTCGGGTCACTGATTCTCAGGGGGCGGGTGCCTCAACCCAGGTTGACACAGAGGGCCGCCAGGCTCATCCCAGGACACGAGACAGGCCCCGGTTTTGATGCCGTCTGTCTTTGTTACGACACGTCAGCAGCGATTCGCTCGCGCTCGTCTTCCTGATCCCTACCTGACACCTCACGGGTGCCTTTTCCTCGATCGCTCACCACGACGGTCTTCAGCCAACGCAGCACGAGGCGGTTTGAAACCATCCCCCGCAGGACGGCTCCGGAGGGCCACACCTCCATCTCCTGCACAGCACCATCAACCAACGAATCCCGCCTACCTCATAGGACTCCCTTCGATGTTCGTGACACACGCCCCGGCAAAGTCCGGAGTCCACCGGTCTGACCTGGGGTTTTGGGGTGCGATACACGCGGTAGATGTGGTGAATTCGGCACGGGCATGGCGGTTCCGGTGATGATTCAGGTGTCTAAGCAATCCTCGCCACCGGAGATCCGCCATGCCCGTGCCCTCATCTTCCCTCACTGCCCTCGTCGATGACAGTGACCCCGTGCTCGGCGAGTTGGCGGCGGTCCCCGCCGCACCGGCTGGGTTGCTGCAGTGCTTGGCGAAGGTGACCGATCCGCGCAAGCACCGCGGTGTGCGCCACCCGATCACCGGGATCGTCGCCCTCGCCTTGGCCGCGACCTTGGCGGGCGCACAGTCTTTTGTGGCCATCGGTGAGTGGGTGGTCGACACAGAGGAAGCCGATCTCGCGGCGTTGGGGATCGGGCACGTCCTGCCGTGCGAGTCCACGATCCGGCGATGCTTGCAACGCCTGGACCCTGGTGTTCTCGACGCGCTGATCGGGGCGTGGATGTGGCTGCGCACCAGCCACAGCGAAGGCCGCCGGATCATCGCGTTGGACGGCAAGTCCCTGCGCGGTGCCCGCGACGCGGCCGGACACCTCACGCATCTGCTCGCGGGCCTGTCCCAGCACACCGGCACGGTGCTGGGACAGATGACGGTCGGCGCGAAGACCAACGAAATCCCGGTACTGACAAAGCTTCTCGACACCATGGACATCGCCGACGCGGTGATCACCGCGGATGCTCTGCACTGCCAGCGCGGCACAGCGCAGTACATCGTCTCCCGGAAAGCACACTACGTCCTCACCGTGAAAGGTAACCAGCGCAACCTGCGAAAGCAGCTCAAGGCCCTGCCCTGGAAGCTGATCCCGGTGCTGTCCACCGACCGCGAGCACAGTCACGGACGTACCGCCACGCGAAGGTTGAAGGCCACCGCGACCACCGCGGGAATCGGGTTCCCCGACGCGGTTCAGGTCCTGCAGCTGACCCGCAAGACTCGTCGCCACCGCGGCGACCGGCTGCACACCGAAGTGGTCTACGCCATCACCTCACTCTCATCCCGCGACGCCCACGCCAACCAGATCGCGGACTGGCTGCGCGGGCACTGGGCCATAGAAAACAAGTTGCACTACGTCCGCGACGTGACCTTCGACGAGGACAGATCACCAAACCGCACAGCCGGCGGACCCCAGGTGATGGCCACGCTGTGCTGCGCCTGAACGACGAACCCAACATCGCCAGCGCCCGCCGACATCACGCACGCGACCCCCAACGCCCGATAAAACCACTCTTGACCAGCTGAAACACGACAACGCCGGGGCCCTGGCTCTGGCCCACGTGGCGGCGCACGGATCCAGCTACGCGCGGGCTGACTGGTCCGCCGTGTCAAATTACCTTGCGGTGCGCACGGAAATTGTCTATACGAGAGTCCTGGTGCTCGTACTCGTGGGGGAGCGGAACCCCAACATGCGCCTTGCACCTCCGCACACGAAATTTACCCCTTGACAAGCCGTGACCGCAGTCCTACATTTTACCAAGACGAACGGACGTATGTATATACGAACTCTCTGTAGATGCGTCGAGCTCTTGTTCACGCGCATCAGCGCAGAGATGAAAGAGCCGCCGCTGTGATCAACTACTGAATCAATTAGTGCCGCCGCTCGTGGGCTCACTGATAGGGTGGCGGTACCCAAACCCAATGTAAGGAGCATGCTCTACCCGACGCTAACTCCGTCGGAGCTATATCCTCGTACTGCCAGGATGGACTCGGGCCTAAGTGTACGGCAGTGACCATCGTGTCTGCAGAGGGAAAAGGTGAATTGCCATTACGAATATGTTTCTTACTGTTACAGCTACTCTTTTTTAGGTGTTCGTTCTTCTCCGCAATCGGTTGAACTATGTGAATGGGAGTCAGCATGACGATGCAGGAGTCGCAGGCGCGGGAATTTGCGTCAATCGATGACCAGCAAGTGGAACAGCTACGATCTATGATCGGTAAGCCTATCCGGAGCGACCGACCGTACATTGTCGAGTTAACCCCTGACGCGATCCGCCACTATGCGCATGGAATTGGCGATCGCAATCCCCTTTGGACAGACCCTGAGTATGCGTCCGCGCGGGGAGGAATACAGGGTGCACCGCCGAGTATGCTGCTCGCCATGGATAAGGTATTCAGCGGCTATGTGACTGGGCTCCCCGGCATTCACGCTATGTACGCGGGCGCGACGTTTAACTTTGAACGACCACTACAGGTTGGCGACCGACTTACCGGTGCGGCGAGCCTGAGTGAGCTGATCGAGCGCCCAAGCAAGTTCGCCGGCCGCTCATTCCAGCAAGTATACGAGGTTCCCTTCCGCGATCAAGAAGGCACCCTCGTCTGCACGGGCCACTCGTACTGCTTTCGCACTGAACGCGATAGCGCGAGGCAGATCAATAAGTACGAAGATATCCGTGTGGAGTGGAACGAGGAGCAGATCGCCGAAATCGCTCAGCGCTACCGGGATGAAGAGGGCCGCCGCCGCGGCGCCCTGACTCGGTACGTGGAAGACGTCCGGGTCGGCGACCGACTTCCACGAATCACAAAGGGCCCCTACACAGCCACCACGGCAATCGCCTACTTGCTCGGGTGGGGCGGTCTCTACGTCCGAGCACACGCGGATGCGTTCGACCTGTTTAGCCGCCACCCGGCCCTGGCGATTCCCAATGAGTGGGGCGTCCCCGAGCCGCCAGAGCGAGTCCATTGGGATCCGGACCTCGCCCGCCGTGTCGGAGTTCCCGGGGCCTACGACTACGGACCCGAGCGTGTCTCCTGGATGAGCCACGTAGTCACGGACTGGATGGGAGACGATGGTTTCCTCCGGTACCTGAACGTCGAGGTACGCCGACACAACGTCTTGGGAGAGTTAGTGACCGCTGAAGGCCACGTCACCGCAGTCGACACCGACACCGGCAAAGTAGAGATAAAGCTCGAGGCGATCAACCAGGACGGCCAGGAGTCGGCGCGAGGAACGGCCGAGATCGTACTACCGAAGCAGGAACGGCGGGGATGACCGAGCTGAAGGCCACTGCCAAGGAAGCCTTCGAACAATTCTCGTGGCAGGACATGTGGGCGTTGTTCGACGGCAACCAAGATCGGCTCAACATCACCCATGAATGTATCGACCGTCACGACCCCGAGGCGGTCGCCGCCCGCATTGCCTTCGCCAATGGACGGATCGACGAGCCAACCTTCGGTGACCTGAGTCGGGCCACGGCGCAATTCGCGCATTGGCTCGAGCAGCGCGGTGTCCAAAGCGGGCAATCCGTCGGAATCATGATGGAGCCGTCACGAGAGTTCTACACAGCGTTGTTTGGCACGATCAAGCGCGGCGCGGTAGCTGTGCCATTATACACCTTGTTCGGCGTCGATGCCGTGCGGGACAGGGTGGACGATTCTGGGACAGTGCTGATGGTGGTCGATGAGGCGGCACGCCCCGTTGTGGAGAAGCTGTCGACCGAGCACATTGTGTACGATTCGGGGCTTGCGAGTGCACTCGCTGCGCTCTCAGAGGTCTATGTCCCCTGTACTGCAGCATCGGACACAGCGGTCCTGCAGTACACGTCCGGCACCACCCGACAGCTTGCTGAGGCGGTGCGTCACGAACAGCGTTCCGTCGTGACGCTCGCGCGCGCTGGAATCTTCGCCACAGGACTTAAACGCGGCGACAGGTTCTTCTGCCCGTCGTCCCCTGCTTGGGGGCACGGGCTATGGCACGGAACCATCGCCCCCTGGTCCTTAGGCGTTGCGGCGGGCTCTTACTCTGGCCGCTTCTCGCCCGAACGACTCGTTGACGTGCTTCGGGAGCTCAGAATCACGAACCTCGCTGCGGCCAGCACGGTATACCGGATGATCTTGCGGACGGGTCGCCTCGCGGAGATTAGATCCCTGAAGAAGGCATCGTACACCGGCGAAGAGTTGGGAGCTGCTTCCCAACATGACTTCCGACGCCAAGCCGGCGTTTCTGTCTGCGGTCTGTATGGAACGACGGAGACGGGCGTAATCATCGTGAATTATCCCGGTTTCCCCGACCACGAGCCCAAGCCCGGCGCTCTTGGCAAGCCCATGCCGGGCTGCGATGTCGCCGTTCTTGATGATCGAGGCAATCTTTTGCCGCCCGGGCACCCCGGCGAAATCAGTATCCGCCGTCGCGGCGGGTGGCTTCGTACCAAAGATCTCGGCTCCATGGACGCTGAGGGGTTCTTCTACTACGGCGGACGGGCCGACGACGTCATCATCTCTGCTGGCTGGACCATCAGCCCCTTGGAGGTCGAACGAACCCTTCTCTCCCACCCCGACGTCGAAGAAGCGGCAGTTGTCGGCGTGCCCGATGTGACGCGAGGACTCGTGGTGAAGGCCTTCCTCGTCACCAGCCGCTCCGGGCCGTCGGACCTCACCGCCGAACTCCAGGAACTCGTCAAGAGAGAGCTGAGCCGGCACGAATATCCGCGGCTCGTGGAGTACGTAGAACATTTACCCAAGACGGTCAATGGCAAGATCAACCGTAGGGCGTTGCGCGACTCACCGACGACCGCGGGGGTTGGCGGGGACACAACCCCTCCTCGACAGGTCCACGCTGATCACCTGTAATGAAGTGTGCGTCACGGGCGCCGGTGTGGCAGACAGCGGCGCTGGCCGGTGGCAGTTGGTAACGCGAATCCGTGCGCTGACGGCGGCTCGGTGGTTCCTCGCGTGTGGTTGAGGCGTTTCATGGTCTTGACCTCCCCTCGCGGGCCGGCTACGATTAAATCGATCGCATTTAGGTAACGCGGTTGTTAAATACGTCCGGCGGTTGGAGTCTAAGAGACGACGAGTTGGCGTACTTCAATGCGGGCAACGCACACGGAGCCATCGTGGGATTCGCTGTGCGATCGACTCTGATGCGCTCCGCATCGGACATAGGAGAATTGATGGCATTCAGCCCACCGGGGCCCGCGTTGCTGTTCTGTCCCGGCAACCGTCCGGAGCGCTTCGACAAGGCGGCTGAGAGGTCTGATGTCGTGCTGCTCGACCTTGAGGACGCAGTCGGCCCGCAGGACAAAGAGTTTGCGCGCGCCGCTGTGCTGAAAGCCCTGCCGAGGTTCGGCGACCGCGCCGTGGTCCGGGTGAACGCGGTGGGTACCCCGTGGTACGCCGCGGACGTGCGGGCCGTCGTCGCTGCTGGCGCGCGGACGGTGATGCTCCCCAAGGTCAGCAGCCCCGAAGACGTAAGGGGGTTGGCCGAACTACAGGTTATCGCGTTGTGCGAGACCGCAGCTGGCGTAGTCCGCGCCGCGGACATCGCGGTCGAGACCAACTGCGCCGCGCTCTTCTGGGGTGGAGAAGACCTAGTCGCGGACCTGGGTGGCCGCTCCAGCCGGGACCTGGAGGGTCGGTACTATTCCGTGATCGAGCAGGCGCGCTCAACTGTTCTGCTCGCCGCGGCAGCTGCCGGTCGCCCAGCCATAGACGCCGTCAACCTCGATGTCGACGACCTCGACGCTCTAACAGCAGAGGCGAACCAAGCCGCGGCGGTGGGCTTCCTCGCCAAGGCCTGCATCCATCCCAAGCACGTCGATATTATCCGGGCCGCGTTCGCTGCGACGCCCACGCAGCTCGCTTGGGCAGACGGTGTGCTCACCGCTGCCGAACGCAGCGGCGGAGGGGTCTTCACCTATCAGGGCCGGATGATTGATGCCCCGCTTTACGCTCACGCGCGCGCCATCGTCGCCAGTACCACGAACACCGGAAGGCAGTAGAGATGAACTTCGAGCTGACTGAGGAGCAGGAGATGCTCCGCAAAGCGGTACGGGAGCTAGCGGCCACTTATCCCGATGCGTACTGGGCGGACCGTGACGAAAAGCACGAATTTCCCCGTGACTTCTACGACGCCTTTGCCGAAGGCGGGTGGCTGGGTATCGCAATTCCTGAGGAGTATGGCGGCGGCGGACTCGGCATCATGGAGGCGTCCTTGCTGCTCGAGGAAATCGCGGCGTCAGGTGCTGGCATGAATGGGTGCAGCTCCATGCACCTCACCATTTTCGGCCTCAATACTATCGTCAAGCACGGCAGCGAGGAGCTCCGCCGCGCGATCCTGCCGGGCGCCGTCGACGGCTCTCTGCACGTGTGCTTCGCCGTCACCGAGCCGGATGCTGGCACCGACACGACGCGCATCACGACCTTCGCCCGCCGTGACGGTGATTCTTATGTCATTAGCGGCCGCAAGGTGTGGATCACCAAGGCTGCCGACTCGCAGAAAATGATCCTCATTGCCAGGACTACTCCTCGGGACCAAAGCGGCAAGCCTACCGACGGAATGTCGCTGTTTGTCATCGACATCGAATCCGACGCTGTGCAATTGCGTGCCATTCCAAAAATGGGGCGGAATGCAGTGTCCTCCTTTGAGGTGCTATTCGACGACCTGCGGGTGCCGTTAGAGAGCCGAATCGGCGAGGAGGGGCAAGGGTTTAGGTATCTCCTTGACGGGCTGAATCCAGAGCGGATCCTTCTGGCGCATGAGGCACTGGGTCTGGGGCGCGCGGCGATACGCAAAGCGGTGCAGTATGCCAACGACCGCGTGGTGTTCGACCGCCCCATCGGGCAAAACCAAGGCATCGCCTTCCCGCTGGCCGAGGCGGTTACCCGATTAGACGCGGCTGAGCTCATGGCTCGCAACGCTGCCTGGCGCTACGACCACGGGCTGTCCTGCGGGCGGGAGGCGAACATGGCTAAATGGTTGTGCGCGGATGCTGGCTTCCAGGCGGCTGACCGCGCGATCCAGACGCACGGAGGCATGGGGTACGCGAAGGAATATCACGTCGAGCGGTACTTCCGAGAGTCACGGTTGCTACGGCTGGCACCGATCAGCCAGGAGATGATCCTGAACTACGTCTCACAGCATGTACTCGGGCTTCCGAAATCGTACTGATGGCTGGCCACGACGAGTGCTCACACCCGCACGGGCACTCAATAGCGGCCGCCAGCAGCGACGGCGCCGGATGCCGCGAACGATAACTGGACTTATAGCATGCGGCGTTGCTGTATAAAGCGAGATCGGCTGGGAAGCGGACGACTCAATTAGTGTATTGACGTACTGTTGTACAGATGTCTATTCTCATAAAGTATTCATAGGATAGGGAAAGTGACGCGGGTGAGTCAAGATGCTCGGGAAACCGTTGGCGCGGCTGACGGACACAGAACGGTGAGCCGAGTTGCCGCCATTCTGGAGATGGCTGCGGGACAGCGCCACGGCGTGCGGCTCACCGCAGTTGCGGACGAACTCGATGCTCCCAAGTCGTCGGTCCACGGCTTGCTTAAAGGGCTCGTTGCAGTCGGCTACCTGATCGAGCGGGATGGTTTATACACCATCGGCCCGGCGATTCAAGCGCTGTTTGCACCAGCAGGACGGCCTACCCTTGCCCGAGTGGCGGAAGCCACCATGATCGAACTACGTACGCGGTTTGATGAAACGGTTATGCTTGGCGTCCGTGTTGGCGGCTCAATTGTCTACCTGCACTCGATCGAGTCTCGACAAGTCATCAAGTATTCAGCGCCCCTGCACCAACGGAGAGCCATTTTGCCGACGAGCATGGGCAAGGTGCATCTTGCCGACATGAGCCCGCGCCGCCTCGAAACCTTCCTCGGCTGCCATGTCCCCGATGACCGCCGTAGGGCGGCGCTCGTTGCTGAGCTCGCCGAGGTGCGGAGCACAGGCATCTCGTTCAATCGAGAAGAGACGGTACCTGGAGTGTGTGCGGCGGCAGCTGGTGTCCGTGAGTCAGGACGACTCGCGGGCTGTCTCAGTATCGCGGGCCCAACCAACCGGATGCTGCCCCGGATAGACGAGCTCGGGCAGGCAGTCTATGCGGCCGCAGAGGCCCTCACGGCCCAACTTGCCTGACCTGACTGACATTCCAACCCGATCAACAAAGGTCTGCGGCGCTTCGTTCGAGTCGTTCGCGCTGGTTGGGATGAGCGACCTTGATCATCCGCCGGGCACGCTCCCCAAGAGAACAACCGCGCAACTCTGCGATTCCATACTCCGTCACGATTGCGTCAACGTCCGTTCGCAGCGTGGTCACACTGTCCGCGAGCCGAAACACGATACGAGAAACCGCGCCATTGGAGGCTGACGAAGGTAGTGCGACAATTGAGCGGCCATTGAGTGCTGCGGTTCCGGCACGCACGTAGTCGACATGGCCGCCAACCGCACCAACATACATACCGCCGATGGTCTCGGCATTCACCTGTCCGGTGAGATCAACCTCGATCGCCGAATTGATCGACACGAAGGTGTCGAGCCGTCCAAGGGCGGCCTGACCATGCGTGTACTGCGTGGAACGCATGCTAAGGGAGCTGTTTTCATGCGCCCAATCGTACAAGCGCCGACTCCCCATGAGGGTTCCCGCAACAGTGATTCCGACGTCCATTGGCTTGCGCGCGTTGGTGACCGCACCGCATTCGATCAAATCTAGCATGCTGTCGCCTACCAGTCCTGAGTGGATTCCGAGGTCGATTCTGTCGTGCAGATGCATGAGGGCCGCATCCGGCACCCGGCCGATACCCATCTGCAGCACGCTGCGGTCGGGTACCAGACTGGCCACATGTGCACCGATGGCTGACTCGATGGCGCTGCCTGCTGTTGCGGCGTACTCCGGCAACGGACGTGACGTGAAGGTGGTGAAATCGAGTCGCTCCGTGGGCACGAGCGTGTCCCCGTAGGTAAAGGGCATCTGTTCGTTAACTTCGGCTACCACAATTCGGGCACGTTTCGCCGCAGCGAGCAAGACGTCCGCAGTGACACCGAGGCTGTGCATGTTATCAACGTTCGGTGGGGAGACCTGGACGAGCAGTACGTCGACCGGCACCTCGCCGGTACGTATCAGGGCAGGAAGCATAGCAAGCTGACAGGGGAGGATGTCGACCTTGTCGCACGTCGCCAATGCCCTGTTGTGGCCGTAGGCGCCGAAGATGGTTATGCGTAAAGCATCTGTGTGCTCGGCAGTGATAGTTGGCAGCATTGTGAATCCCAGCAGCACCTCGATCTCCGGGAGGCGTTGTCGTTGCTCGACGAGTAGCGCGGTTAGGGCAAGCGGTTCCCCGGCACACCCGCCCAACAAAACGTGGTCGCCGGGCTGCAAGATCTGACTGAAGTCGATTCCACCAGATGTTGGCGATACCATCACACGTAAGCCCCGCGTTTACGCCCCTCTGCGACGTCAGCTGCGGTCATGCCGAGTCGCTCAGTCAGCGAACCTGCGGTGTCTTGGCCTAGCTCGGGTCCTGCACCACGGACGGTGGGGAACTCGCCGTTTTGTCGCCATGGGAGCCGAGCGACTTCTAGTTCCCCGGCCCAGCGGGTAGACACCTTGGCAAAGAGGTCTGCGCTCGTCCATGGCGCTGATGGCAATTTCTCCCTTGTGACGACGGAGTCGTCGTCATCGAGGGGCTGCAGCCCGCTCTCGAGGGATCCGATCTGTGTGCGCACGAGGTTGCGCCCGTTAGCGAGCGCTGCTGCCTCGGACTGCGACAACATGATGGCCGCGCCGCTGCCGCGTGTGCGGCGGGCGCAGAGCCCGGCTAAGGCGAGCAGCAGGCCTTGACTTGCCGCATTTGCGTCCGAGAAACCGAAGGTCATCATTCCGACGGGCGTCTCACCTGGGTACGCGACCAGGGATTCGATACCAGCGCCACCGGAAAGTACGGGCGCATAGGCCCGGAGGCCTGCCGTGGTCGGATGTTCCCTATAGCCGCGCATGGAAAGGTAGACGCAACTGGGATTTGTTGCATGTACCTTTTCAGGTGCGATACCCAAGCGAGTCATCACCCCCGGGCTCAGGTTTTCGATGATGATGTCGGCTTGATCTGCCAGACGCGCCAACGCGGCTCGGCCCTCGCTTGTCGTGAGGTTGAGTGCAACGCTGCGCTTGCCGCGATTCACTGCGTGAAAGTATGGCGTCAACTCTAGGCTTGGCGCCTCAGCCGATACAGCGGCTGTCGAGGAGCGGCCGCGCAAGCGGGTGTTGTCTGGCCGTGTTGAGCTCTCCACCTTCAGGACTGTCGCGCCGACGTCGGCGAGCGCGGTACCGACTGCCGGGCCGGACCACACCCAGGACAGGTCGAGGACGAAGAGCCCGTCCAGCGGCGGTGGCGGCTCTGCGCCGGAGGTGGACACCACGTCGAAGGGCTCGCCCGGCGACCGGGCGTCTGTCCCCTCCACGGTGGCGGGCCGCCAACGATCAGCCATCGACGGCATCGAAAGTACCTCCGCGGGGGTACGGAGAGGGCCGGCCGGGAAACCGAACTCGGCCGCGAGGACGAGCAACTCATCGCGAGTATGTGAGCCTAGCCATGGGGCGAGCCGGTCGTCCACTTCCTGCGGATAGTCACGACCCATGGCCCGTCGATCGTTGTACCGCTGCTCCGTTGCCCACGTCGGGGAGCCCATAGCCCGAACGAGTGACTCCCAGTCGGAGGTGGTTCGCCCGATCAAGCAAAACTGACCGTCGGCCACGTCGAACACGCTGTACGGGTAGCCGCCACCGCTTCCGCTCGCCCTGCGCCCCGCTCGGTACCACGGTGAGCCGTAGGGCAGGAACAGATTGGCGTTCGTTGCGACCGCCCATGCCGCCACGTCTACCGCCGCAACTTCGACCTCCGCCGTACCAGCGAGGAGAGCTAGGAGCCCAACACCCGCAATGTGGGTCCCCACCATGTGATCAAGGCAGCCCTCAGGCAGGGGCAACGGAGGCCGGTCAGGCGATCCGATCGCGACCGCCACCCCGCCCACAGCGGCAAGCTCGCGTTCGGCGAGGGTTTGGTGGTTGTTTGGTGCGGTTTCGCCGGTGCTCGCGTAACGGACGGTTACCGGCGCCGTTACACCGTGCTCGTCGGCGCCGTGTTCGATGATCCGCAGGTTCGCCACGACATCGCCTCGCACTTGGGCGTGGTCACCGAGCCACAGCCGATCCGCGAGGTCAGGCGTGGCCGTCGATTTGACCCGCACCGTCGCGCCCAGATCTGCATACCAGCGGGCAGCAGCCATCATGGGGCGGGTGGTTCCTACCAGGACCACAGTAGTTCCAGCTAGCAAGTCGGACACTGGGCGCAACCTTCCTATCTTGAGTATGGTGGCCATCCCTGCGGCGGCGCTCGTGGTCGACGGCCATTTCGATTCATCAGCGGAGTGACACAAAGCGCGCGGTTGATAGCGCTGCGACTTATCGGACGCTGGCGTCGTTAATCTTCTGCCCATGCATCGACGCCGCGGCGCAGCGCTGCCCCACTGTCGTCTAACCCGGGCGATTTCGAGCGCAGGCGACCCATGACAACACCGTCCATGCGTACCGGGAATACAATGTGACGTTCACCGTCAACTTCCTGCATGATTCCCCGGCCGGTGGATGCTTCACGATCGGCGACCTCTTCCAAGGATTGCACGGCGCTGACAGGCACGTCGGTATACTCGAAACGCGCAATCCAGGTTCCCAATGAATGCCTCGCAAACACCTCGGATAGAAGCGAATGAATCTCGTCACCGTGCTCAAGTCGACCTTCGAGGCCGACGAACCGGCGGTCAGTTAGCCGCGGTTCGTCAGTCGACAGCGCATGCTTCAGTTCTTCCCAGAAGTGCTCTTCCACGGCTCCCACCGCGAGCCAACGTTCGTCCTTGGTCATGAAGATGTCGTTGGTTGGGTAAAGGTGCCGGCGGTCGTCGGCGGAACGCTCAAGCCGGGCACCTCCGCGGACTGCAGCCCATCCACTCATCACGTCGGTCATACTGACGTCTAAATGACACCCCTGGTGCGTGCGATCTCGCTCTCGGAGCGCGGCGAGTATCGCTATCACGGCGTAACTGGCTGCCGCCACGTCAGCCATCGGCACTCCCGGCCGGCGTGGCTTCTCCCCCCAATGTCCTGGAAACGATAGCGCGCCCGAGGCGGCCAGGTAGTTAATGTCATGGCCGGGAACGTGACTGTTCACTCCGTCTTGACCGTAACCAGAAACAGAACAATATATAATTGTGGGTTGGACAGCCGCCACTTGGGCGTAGCCGATCCCCAGCCGATCTACGACGCCGGGCCGGTACCCCTCGATGACCACATCCGCGGCACGGGCAACCTCGAAGAAATCTACGCGGCCTGCCTCGCTTTTGAGGTCCAGAGCGAGGCTGCGTTTGTTGCGGTTCGCCGCTGAGAACAAACCGCCAAGGATCTGGCGTCCCCCGTCCCCGTGCGGAGGCTCAACTTTGATGACACGCGCGCCAAGGTCACCCAGTATTTGAGCTGCACAAGGACCGGGCAGCAGCTGAGAGATATCGAGTACATGAAGGTGCGCGAGTACATCGCGCTGGGGATGGCTCATGGCCGCCCCATCGTATCGAGCGAAGTTAAAGTGGATGCGCCAGACGCGGATCGTCGATCAGTCGAGGTCAACTTTCCGCACTCCGAGTCGATCTCATCGGGGAAACCATGGATGACGCGCAACCGCTGCTGCCTGCCTCCACTCATGCGCCGCCCCCTATTCCTGAAGCGTTCGGTGCATGAGCGCTGTGCGGCGGGCAACTGCCACGATCTCACCCCGTTGGTTTCTTGCTCGGTGTTCAAAGGTCACTACACCGGCATCGAGACGCGATTTCGAGATGCGGCTATCAATCACTTCGGTTTCGGCGTAGAGCGTGTCCCCATGAAACACAGGCTGCGGAAATGTGATTTCACCGAAACCGAGGTTGGCTACCGTCGTCTCCTGCGTCAGGTCCGCTACCGACAGTCCAACCAGTGTCGCGAGCGTAAACAGGCTGTTCACAAGTCGCTGCCCAAACTCGGTTCCCTCGCTATGGTGAGCATCCAGGTGCAGGCTTTGTGGGTTCATGGTGAGTACAGAGAAGAGTGTATTGTCTGATTCGCCGACAGTTCGACCCGGCCGATGCTGATAGACCACACCGACTTCAAGTTCGTTGAAGTAACGCCCGCGGGCAGTGATCGTTACAAGGTCAGTCATGACCACGCCGGCTTCGGCCAGACCGCCTTGGCTGTGGCTTGATCACTTGGCCAGACAATCTGTTTCTTGCCGCTTTGCCATTGCGTTCCTACATACGTGAACCCAGTCTGTTGACCCTTATCGTTTACCTTATATGTCCCTTGCACTGTCTCGACGGACTGCGTCGCGAAGAAGTTACGGACCTTGTCCCGATCGGTTCCTACCGCCTTAATTGCAGCCTCAGTGACTTGTCCGGCCGAATAGGCCGCGGCGGCATGGTAGCTGGGTGCGCGGTTGAACTGCGACTCGTATCCTTTGACGAAATCCGCGTTCTTCGGGGTCTTGAGTTGCGGCTCCCACGAAGAGCGCCCGAATATGCCATTGACCTTTGGCCCTAACGCATCCGCAGTAACACCATCCGAAGACTGAATGAAGTGGTAGCCTGGTACGTTAAGACCCTGACCGATCATCTCCTTCGTGAGTGCAATACTTGGTGCATAGTAGCCACCCATAGAGATGGCGTCCGGATTGGAGGCTTTCATCTTCTGCACGATCGAGCTAAAGTCCTTCGAGGTCGAGGGGTAGCTCAGGGACAAGACCGTCATGCCTTTTTGCTCGGCCAGCGCCTTGCCCTTCGCGGCGGCGGCGATGGAGAACCCAGCCTCCTCGTTGATGATAACGATCCGCTTCGCGCCTTGATCGGCGGCAACGTTTACGAACGACTCGTGATCGTTGTCCGAGGATGGGAATGCTTGGAAGGACCACTTCAGGCTACGACGGTCCCAAATCGCGGAGTCCGAGGCGATCGTGCCGAGCATGGGCACTTGGAGTTGCTCGAGAACGGCGGCCATGGTATCAGTCGAGCCCGATCCATAGGGACCAAGGATCATGAACACCCCATCCTTCTCCACCAGGCTTCGGGCAAGACTGGCTGCGGCAGCTGCATCGCTTTGGTCGTCACGGATGACCAGCTGGACCTTACGGCCGTTGATCCCGCCTGCATCATTGACAGTTTTCTCCCAGTATTTATAGCCCTCCTGGACATACTCCGCCGAGGGCGCAAATTTGCCGGTCAAAGAGATAACTGCACCGATCTTGATGGGCCCAGTCGTGCTCGCGGATCCACTACTTGCGCTTCCGCAACCTGCCGTAAGAAGCACCACCGCCAGCAGCGCTGCGCCGAACAGATGTACTCGTCTCATGCCTGATCCTCTCGTCCGCGTGCTTTGGATTGATCGTTGTTCGTGAGCTCGGGAGTACTGGAGGTTCGTCGTTCGGACGTCGTGGCACCCAGGTACACATCTCGGATTCCACCATCGTTGGCCAACTCTTGGGGGGTTGCTGTCCGGGAGACCACACCTAGGTTGAGTACGCAGACGCGCTCCGCGTTGTCCAGTGCCTTACTGACGTTCTGTTCGACGAGTAGCACACCGACATTGGTCTGCTGACGGACCGTTCGAAGGTCGTCGAAAACCCGATCGACAGTGATCGGGTCTAAGCCCGCGGACGGCTCGTCCAGCAGCAAGACGTTCGGCTCGGTCATGAGCGCTCGAGCGATCTTCATCTGCTGCCTCTCTCCTCCTGAAAGTCCGCCGGCCTTGATTGTCGCCTTCTCCCGCAAGATTGGAAACAGATCCATGCAGATATCGAGCCGTGTACGCACTCGTGCGGCACTGTTTAAGAGGTAGCCGCCCATTTCTACGTTTTCTTTCACAGACATTTCGGGGAAGAGGTCCTGTCCTTGGGCCACATAGGCGCAACCCTGCTGGAGGACTTGGTGTGGTCGTAGTCCAGAGATATCTTTGCCCATCAACTTGATCGAGCCCTGCCGCGGCCGGACGAAGCCGGCGACGGCCTTCAGCACTGTTGACTTGCCGGCGCCATTGGCACCGATCAGCGCCACCGATTCTCCCGCCTGCACAAACAGGCTGAGACCCCGCAGGACCGTGAACGGGCCGTAGCCGACCTCTAGGTCGTTGAGCGTGAGCGCGGGTTCGGTCTGTCGGGTGTCTGAATTCTCAGTCATGGGTAGGCCCTAAATATTGTTCCGCGACGGCGTCGTTTTGTTGGATCTCCACGGGCGTCCCTTCAGCGATCAGCCGCCCGCGGGCCATGCAGAATACCCGGGAGCACAGACCCATCAAAAAGTCCATGTCATGTTCGATGATGAGGAAACGGGTGCCGTGACTGGCCAATGCCCTAAGGTGTTCAGCAATGTCGTCGCGCAGTCGCGGGTTAATCCCGGCGGCGACTTCGTCCAGCAGAACGAGGCCAGGACTCTGCATCAGGGCGCGAGCGAGCTCGACGAGTTTTTGCTGACCGATCGAGAGTTCCCCGGCCCGCCGGTCGACGTGGGCGGGAAGCCCTAAAAGCCCGAGTAGCTCGGTGGCCCGCGTCTGGGCGGCCTTCCGGCTCATACCGGACGAGACTGCGAGCAAGTTTTCTGCCACTGTCAAGGACGGGAAGACCCGCGGATGCTGGAATGTTCGCCCAAGGCGCGTCGGTGAGCGGCGCCCCCCACTCACCGCTGTGCCGGTCACCGTACCTGACTGCGGACGGTACAAGCCGCTGACCACGTTGAACAATGACGATTTACCCGAGCCATTCGGTCCAATAAGGCCCCACAGATGGTGCTCGTCGGTGATGGCGAGGCTGAGGCCATCCAGCGCTCGAACACCCCCGAACGATAACTCCAGTCCGTGGGCCTCTAGGAGAGGCGGTGTCATGACGATTCCTTCGTACGGCGGGCGCGGATACGCTCAAGGCCGCGGCTGACGAGCCCCGCCAAGCCGTTCCTGGCGAAAAGCACCACGATTACCAAAATGGCGCCAAGTAGCACTAGCTGCAGCTCGGAGCCGATGCTGCGCAGGATTTCCTGTGAGACTCCGTACACGGTCGCCATGACGAGGGGCCCAAAAGCGCTTGCTGGGCCGCCGACGAGAGCGATAACAAGCGGCTCGACAGATCCCTTGATGTTGAAGACGGAGACCGGAAAGAGCGTGGAGAGGAAGAAGCCGTGGATTGCGCCGGCGGCACCAGCGAATAAGGCGCTGACTGCGAAGGCCGTCAGCTTGAGCCGGATGGTATGGATGCCAACGACTCCTGCGGCCGTCTCGTCCTCCCTGATCGCGAGAAGCTTCAACCCCAGCCGCGACCGTCGCAGCAACAGGACCAGCACAGTGGCGGTCACAGCGACAAGTGTCATCGCGACTAATAACGCAGAGATCGGTTTAAGCTGTGTCGAGGCAAGACCTTGTGGCCCATTCGTCACGGAAGGGCTCTTTTCCGTTGCGATCAGCACGATCGCTTGGAAGAAGATAGTGGCGAACGCAAAGGCAATACCTCGTAGCCGAAGGCTTGGAAGGCCGACTAGTACGGAAGCGATCAGGGCTGCGGCGGCGCCGGCGCCGATCGCAACGATAAAGGAGGCGCCATGGTTGGCGGCGAGAATGCCGGCGTAACTTCC
>JAABUJ010003288.1_pt1 | contig 18375 bp, 10 predicted proteins | sample 5559131 | NCBI WGS metagenome assembly JAABUJ01 (sample SAMN10711875, study PRJNA513366) | rock metagenome | isolation source: Antarctica rocks | place: Antarctica: Victoria Land, Mt New Zealand nord | collected 2016-01-07 | reverse complement strand
AGATTAAGAGTAAGAACTGAAGAACAAAAAGAATAAAGAAAAAGCTGTAAATGTAAATTACATGACTGAAACACAGAATGACTACTACAGCTACTGTAAAATCTTTTTGTTCAACAATAGATTGCATAAGTATGTACACAATGAGTGCAACAGTGAAAAATTGATCAAACAGAAGCTCAATAAGACAATTTAGAAGATAAAACTTGTTAAATTGCTGAGATCTATGCTGATTAAATCTATAGCTAGCTCATTCTCTTATATGTTTACTGATTATGATTTTCAGAGCTGAAGATACATTACTGTCTTAGCAAAACTGATGTTTACAACAAAAGAAGAGTCAATCTGTCTCAACATAGACTGCATTATGAGTTTAATTAAAAGAAGCTTTTTAAAGAAACAGATTTTAGATATTTTAATTAAATAAATCTCATTACTCATTATGATTTAAGAATTAAGAACTAAAACTCATTATTATGATAAATACATTATTTTAATCATCTATCTATCTGACAATAATGACTGATTAACAGTAATCATTAAAGAAATGCATATTGTCAATAATCTGAAGATTAAGATGCTTGTAAACATCAATATTCTCATTTTAGAGAATATTTTTTATCATGCTTTTAAGTAGAAAAGCAATTGTGAATAGTTATGACAACATTGAACTATCATTAACAGTCATTACATGGTTAATTGATTTAATGTGAAAAATTATAATAACTTACAAAAATATGATTATACAGCTTAGAAGTTACATAAATGTATTAATAATCAAGACTGTTCTATCTTAAAATTACAATCTTCTGTTTAAATCAGATTGTCACACAGAGAACACAGCAATATATATTTACATTATTAATTATATTTTATCAGCAATATAAGTGCAAAATGACTCAGATGTGTCTCTTATCATTTTATGAAAAATTTATCTTGATTATATTGTGAAATATGAAGTTAACAAATATTATTTAGTCAATTTGCAGAATTCAGAATTTGCAGTCTTTACAATTAAAAAATGAGCAAATTGAATTAAAATGTGTTTCTGAAGTCTGTTGATTACAGTAACAACATTTTATCTAAGAATGATGATTAGCTTTGAGAGAAAAATCATGCATGAAGTAATAATTTACAGATTTAATGTTGTAACAGCTTAAATTGCAACAGTTATATACTCATATCTTCATCTTTAAATGAACTGAGACAACTTGATAAAGATTTTAAAGAAAGAATGAATGAATATTTCATTCATTAATGATTAAAAGACTCAGTACAAGTCAGAACAAGTATGTGTATACTTAATTAAGTAAAAGAATTGTGAAGTAATTAATACAGTGTTTGACAAGTTACAGGCACAAGATCACTTAAAGTAAATTATAAACTTTATTTCTTTTATTTATTTCTGTTTTGTGATATGAAAAAATCTACTGAATGAAATCTGAAAAGACAGAGTAATAGTTAACATTTAAGTACTTAACAAAATTATTATGCTGAATGTCTATTCAGTATCTAATCAGACTGACATTTTAACTGCAGTTTAAGAAGTTAAATATATCTTCACAGTTAACTGCACTTCTTCTTCTATCAATAAAGAGTAAAATAAATACATCAGTACTGTCTGACTATCATCTTATACTGAGATTAGAAAATCTTTAAGATTTGCAGTTATAAAATATTGAAACTTGCTGATATATGTTCAATAAATGATTGATAGAATTCTATGACAACAGAGATTATACATTAAGATTTATGTTAATGATATTGTTATTTTCTTCAATATGTTAAAAGAGCACTTAAATCATCTTTACAACATATTTAATATATTAAACAAAATAAAAATCTATCTTTTATTAAAGAACTTCTATTTAGCATATTCATTCATTTAGCTGTTGAGTCAATGAGTAGATGCTTTGAGCCTCATAACTTTAAAAGATAAGTTAATTACAATATTTAAAATTAAATTTTCTTTAAGTCTGAGTTAGTTAGAAAAGTATCTTAGTTTAATTAATTATTTATAATAATATATTTTACATTACACAGTTATCATCAAGTCACTTCAGCAGCAAAAGACCTTCTTAAATCAAGGTCTTTAAGCAAAAGAGACAAAAGAAAATGCTAAAAAGTAAATAACCATTATTATTAGATTGAATAAGTCAATCTTAAAGAAGTTAAATATCTTTCATTATCTTCAGTTTCTATTTTCTCAGTCAATTATTCTGATGCATTTCTCATCAAAACAGCAACTCTACATTGATCTGAATGTGTTCAAAGAATTTGACTTTGAAGTGTATATGTATTATACAAAAGAATTCACTGAAGACAGTACTTCAAAATAAAAGTTCATGAAGTCTGTTCTGTTTTTAAGCAGACTGCTTTAAGATGTTGAAATGTAATATTAATTAATTGAACTTAAAGTGACAGAATTGATCTGAGTAGTTAAAAAGATCAGATACATGATAGAAGCAGCAGTAAAAAATGTAATTATTTATATTGATTATGTAATCTCAGTAAGAATCAGTTATCAGTTCAGTTTAAATATCACTGTAATGAAGAAGCTTAACTTACATCTTATTTAGACATCTAAATATCTTCAGTACTTTCATTTAAATGTTTACTATAAGTTTAAAAAATTAAACATAATATTAAATGCTCTGTCTTAATTGCTTAATGATAATGATATCTGTAAGTGTTTAGCTAATCAGAAGAATTAACTGAAAATGAATAACTTTATATTAAAAGTCTTGTAGATCAACTTGAGAACAGCTGTTTACATAAAGATCTTGATGAAAGTCTCAGACTAATTGTGACAGAATATTAAGTGTAAATATGTCAAAGAATTAAAATGAGAATATATTTTACAAATATTAGAAAGAAACAATGCTCTGAGATCTGATGTTGCAAGACTTTCATATGAAATAAGAGATAATCTTATCTTCTATAAAGATCTTAAGAAAGAGTCTTATCTATATATATTAAAGAGTTTTTATAACAGAATGTTCAAGATAGCTTATGATGACATTGATTATTCAGAATATGTATGAACTCATAAGAGATTAATTGATTTGCTTTATTTCTATAATCTATTAAAAAATCTTCATAAATACATACAACATTACTCACAATGTCAGCTCAGTCAAATGCTGCATTATAAGTCTTATAATGTTTTACAGTCAATAATTACATCTTCTTACTCTTTTTATACATTGACAATCAACTTTATTCTGATCTTATCATTATCAAAGTCAAATAAATATAATACAATCATATTAATCACTGATAAATTCAGTAAAGCTATCACTCTTATATCTGACTGAGACATCATAACAGCAAAAGATTAAGCAATTACACTACTAAATTATTTAGCACTGCTAACCTGAGATTTGTTTAGAGCAATCATATTAGATCAGAACTACAAATTTCTGATGAGTCTATAAAAAGAAGTATTTAAGCAACTTAAGATAAATTTGCTTTACTTAAGTGTTTATTATTCACAGATGAACAGTAGCTCAGAAGTAATCAATTAAACAGTTAAAATTGTGCTTCAATATTAATTGATGACTTTAAAAGAGTCAGATCTCTAATCATTTATATTGATACATTTATAAGTTACTTTAAACAACTTAATTAAGTACAGTTCAATCAGGCTCAGTCTTAATTAGATTATTTTCAATATGTAAATGCACAAAGTTATGAACTTGCTTCAGATAGAAGAGTCTAATACAGAGTGAATAGACTTTAATTATAATGAAGAATGAATAAAAAGAAAGTTAATTACTTTTATAATGATGAATCAGTACTGATCAGTGCATATTGATGTTAAAGATGCAATAATATACATCACTATAACAATGAAGTATTACTACAGTTAAAAACATAAATCTCTTTACTTCAAGACAGAAGATTTGATAAATCTACATTTATACAAGAATTATATATTATTCAGTTTAAAGAAAAAAAATAAAAAGCTGAGATAGCAGTTTGTGAGTCTGCTGAAAGTTTTAAATTGTGTTAGAAAACTGATATATTAGCTGAAATTATCATTGAGTTAATACATTCATGATGTTATATTAACAGCACATCTGAAATCAACTTATATCAATGACTCATATTAATGATCAAGATTAGAAGAGTTAAAAGAAGTTATAGTGAACAGTAAAAAGAAGTGAAAAATTGAAAAACTGCTGTTTAAAAGAACATATTAAAGAGGTAGAGACATAATTATTAAATATTTAGCTCATTGACTAAAGTATAGCTCAGAATTTGACAGCTAAATCAATATTAAAGATTTAAGAAATGTTAAAGAGCTAATGTAACTGTATAAATCAGAGTAAACATCTAATGCATAACTATATAACAGCATTTCTTATTTAAGCAGTGAATTCTACATACATAATTTAAACTCAAACAGTAAATATTAGTGTTAGATATATAATTCACAATAGCTGTGCTATTAGTGTGATGCCACCTTTTAACAGATTATGAGCTCAAGTTAATGCAGTGATTATGACTTGTCTAAAACCTTAGAGAGGTATGTATCTAGGTTATCTTATTGATGATTTAAGTTTATGATGAGAAAGTAAGCTTAAAGATTACAAATTTAAATTGCTATCTGTGCACACTCTTTATATCTGCAGACCAGTCATGGGCCAATTACAGATTAGAAAGAGTGTTAAATATATAACTCATAATAGCTGTGCTATTAGTGTGGTGTCACCTTTTAACAATTAGAAAAGTAAACAAATATTTAAAAATAAATAACATCATTACTCATCAGAACTTTTCTTAACTACTATTCTTTACATCTTTTACATAATTTCAGTACATCAATCATTTTTACAAGACACATACAGTACTCATTCACTCTTTATATCATGAGATATTAAAATGATTAATTAAAAGAAAAACTCAGAGTTAATGAATCATGAACTATGATGTAATGATGAATTAAACAAAAAGATTAATACAGTCAGAGTAAGCAACATTTTTTAAACAGTATGAAGAGAATAAAAGCTCTACATTGAAACATCAGATTATCTAAATGAATTATCATTAAATAAAGTAAGACTTGATGATTACAATGTCTACATGATTATATAAAAGATGCAGAGAAACAAGAGAAGTATAGTGTAATTTGTGAATTTTGATCAGCAGAAAGATATCAAAGTTTTAAGAATTAACTATAATAATGAGACTGTTATGATGAATAATGTTAACAAGAACTGCTACATCATTTTTAAGAGCTATTATTAGTTATGTAAAGAAGAGAAAAGAGAAGCAGATATAAAGATACATTATAATATACATTAAATTAAAGATGACAAATCACTTTAATTTAACAATAAGATTATACATCTTAATTCATAATCAGTCTTTAAATCAAAGAAAACTGTCAAAGACAGTAAAGCAAGAACATTTATTATAAAAGTTATAAAAGCTGACTCATTACATTAAAACATCAATATGACTTTATTTATCAGAATAGCATCATTATTAAAATTAAATCTAACTTTATTTATCATAATGACATCATTATCTACATTAAATCTAGCAATAAAGCTCATCTTAACACTATTATCAAAGTCAACACTTCAAGACTTAATCACATTTAATATCACTGTTACATCTACTGAAATGATCACATCATCATAAACAGCAATTAGCTTCAATGTCTTTATGTTACTTATTATATTTTATACATCTAAACAAAAGACAGACAAGACAGAACATAATGTTCTTTTAATGAATAAATAATAGTTAATGAATCTATTCATTTCAAGATTAGTTGCAACATTAATTAAGTTACAATCTTTACTTATTGCAATTCTTATCATTGATGTGTCTCTTCTACAAGTCATAATACAAAAATTACTTGATAGCTTCATTCAACTAGATGTATATCTAAATAAATAAATAAAGACAGTGACTGAAATACAAAGCTATATTGCTGAAGTGAAGAATTACATCATTATTTTAAAAGAAAAACTGAACATCATTAAGAATTATGCAGCAAGAACTCAGAGCATTCTTGTAGAGATGATTAATATATTAAGTTTCATTGTTGAATATTTAAGAAAAAACAGCAGAACAGCAGATGTAGATACAGTTAAGATAGTAGAAGATGAGTGAATAGTGCTGAATGTGAAGAATGAGAGAATTTTGATGAAGTGTAAGGGCAAGAATGAACAGAAATGAGTGAAGTAACATTAGAAACTAACATCTTTTTTGTAATTAATAACTTATTATGATGTTAATGTCTTTCTTTCTCTTATTACACTAATTCATCATTATGATCTTTCCTCACCATAATGACCTTTCATCATTTCTTTTCATTTAGACATTTATTCTTACTTTATTCATCATTATAAAAAATTGCTTCTGTCTATCTACTCTTATGATGTAATAGTTAAACAACTATATAGCTGAGACTTCTCACTTACTTAATAAGACAGCTTTTTACCTCTTAACTTTATTTAATAATAACACAAATTGCTTAAGATATTCTTGCTAAATCAACAGATCATTTAATTAACTGTAAAGCTGATTTTTCATCTTAAGATAAATAGCTTTTAACAATGATTAAAAGCATAAATTGTAAATCTTTAAGAATATAATTTCATTTTAAGATTAATTTGACTAAAAGTCACTAATTCTCAGATTAATTAAGCTACAGACTATATGATGATCTGAGATTAACAATAAAAATATTATTATCTGTTTCTGAAAAAGCAACAATGAGCTGTAAATGAGTTAACATTAAATGTAATTGAAGAGTGCATAGCTATAAAGACATTTTAAAAGTACAGAATTGTCAGATACTTATTAATGATTTAATAAAACTCAGAGAAGTTAAAAGCTGAACTGTTAACTGTTATGAATGAATAATTATAAATTATTATTGAAGAGTTTTAATTCATATATAGATTGATTTTATTAGACAAATTATTATTTAAATAGATATTTAAACATAGCATTAACATCAATGATGTTAAGTCTATTAACATAAATACTTATTCTTTATCACAGCTACAGCTGAACAAACAGACCAAACAAATAATGAAATTATTGAATAAAGATTTAATTCATAAATCTGTAAGTTTATGAGGCTTTTTGATTCTGTTTATTAAAAAGAAGAAGAATACATGATAAATATACATTGATTACAGAACATTAAATAACATTACTGTTAAAAATAAATATTTGCTTCTCTGAATTCAGAAATGTCTAGATTAAATTGATAAAGCTTGATATTTAATTAAGCTTAATCTCACTTTGAGCTATTATCAAATTTGTATAATCAAAAACAATACAAAAAAAACTGTCTTCAACACTCATTACAGTAAATATAAATTCATAACTATGCTCTTTAAGCTATGCAATGTCTCAGTAACATTTCAGTTAATGATGAACTCTATATTATGAAACTTATTTGACAAATTCTATTTAATATATCTTAACAACATATTAATCTTTTCTGACTTAATTTCAGATCATTAAAAACACTTATAAATCATTCTTGATATCTTAAAGAAACATAAGCTATATGCTAAGTTTAGTAAATACACTGTTGAGATAAAAATTCTTAAGTTTTGTAAATATAGTATAAGACAAGACACACTACAGTTAATCTTTATTAAGATATCAGTCATTAAGAATTGATCTGTCTTAAAGACAGCACATTACATACAGTAGTTCTTGAATTGACTTTATACTATTAATGATTTATACAAGGATTTGTATAGATTGCAGCATTGCTATTGAATTTGTTTAAGAAGAATAACATTAAGTTATATATAAAGAAGAATTGACTCATTGTCTGAAATGTATTATGTAACAGTGTTTTTCAACAGCTTAAAAATGCACTTACATTTAAATTAATATTTATTTAAGTAGCTGTATACAAATCATTTACTATTAAAATGAACACTTTTAAATAAACAATTGACTGTGCTTTAATGCAGAATGAAACAGATAAGAAACTTTATTTAATTATTTATGATGACTAAAAGTTACAAGATACAGAGTTCAATTATTCTATTTATAAAAAGAAGTTATTAATCATTAAGTATGCACTTTGAACTTGACAGTACTATATTGAAAATAATTATATTATAACTATCATTATGAATTATAAAGATCTACAATATTTAAAGAATACACTGCATTCATTTAAATGATTAACTTAATAAATTAATAAATTTCAGCAATATAATCTCAACATTCAATATTAATCTGAAGCTCAGACTGTTGTATTAGATTTGATCAGTTATTAATTTAATTTTATAAGAAAAAATTCAATAAATAAAGTGTTCTTAGGTGCTCTGTAAGAGCTAGATAATGTGAAATGAAAGAAAGCAATAATATTATATTTAAAAGATGATATAAAATCTGAAAAGTCACTGCATTGTAAGTATATATGCAAAAATAATGTGATAAATCAATTTTGACTGCATTATAATTGAGAATTGAATGACTCATATTTAATTTAAAAGTAAAACAATGACAAAATGTCATTTCTATGATTTCAGTATTGTGCAGACTTTTTAAAACATATATATACTGAATATAAATATTTAGAAGTGTTGAGACTGCTAAAAGTCATTTAACTTTGAGCTTAATGACATGAATTATTGTAAAATATTAAATTGTTTATAAAGCATTATTTTAACTATTAAGTTGCTCAACAACTCTGAAAACATTAAGAGATCAAAGAACATTCATATTTAGCTTGTAAGAACTTATTATTGTTTGAAATATGAAAAATCAATATGATAAATATATTATCTTAAATAATTTAAGAAAACTATTAAATTATAATGACAATTAATTATATTACAGATTAATCTGTGACTAAAGCTGTTCTAAATGCAATGAAAACAATAGTTGCAGATTTTCTGTATAATAAAATCTTTATAAATTATGATTTACTGAGAGAATTACTATTCAATAATAGTATAAACTTTCTCAGCTGTGTTGTGATTTACTATTTGAAAAAGCTTGAAACTTAACATAAAACAATGATTCTTTATCATTTCTACATAAATGAAAAGATAAAAAGTCTAAATAAAATGTTAAGCTTCATGCTTACAAAATATCTTATGAGTAAATTAACTCAATTATAAGATAAATACTTACTGCAAATACTTTTTGCAGCTTAAATCTGAGCTTATAATACAATTAAACAGAGCTCATTCTATTTATTGTATAAAATAAATTTATAATTATCAGACAACTTAAATAATTCTTAACTGCTGAGAAAAACTGACTTTGAAGATCAATTAAAATGAATCAGACAAATATAAATAATTTGAATAATTGTTAATGAAATTCTTTTATAAAAGATTATTAAATTAAAAACAATTTGTGATAAAACAGTGCAGTTAAGCACTATAAAGAAAGAAGACTGAATACTTATATAAAATGAAGAGTATTAGAAGTTTAAAGCTAAATGATTTAAGTCTTATAAGATATTGAAAATTTATTCATTAAAAATTTATGCATTAGAAATGTTTACAGAGTGTGTTTTATGAAATTTAATTTATAATAATTTGTGAAAACATATATTTTTAATGTCAATAGATTTTGAGTTAGTTCAGAGCTGCAAAGCAGTCTAAAATGAGTTAAACTATTTATGTAGTAATTAAGTTCTGAAATTAATGAGATTCTTAAATAGAAAGAGTCATCATTGTCTTTTTATAAAGAAATTTTGATTATATCTTAAGTTAAATGAGATTGCAGACAAAAGAAAGAACTATATAAGCTTTTAATAAAAAAGAGAGAAGATCTTTTTTAAAAGATAATTTATAAGATATAAAAATGTTATAAATGAGTAAATTTATTTATACTCTCATTACAGAACATTTTAAAAGTACATTGAAGTGTTACTTTTTCTGAATTAATCTTGACTAAAGTAAATAATATAATAAATGCATTATAGAAAATTATTAAAAGCTGAAGAGATGCTGATGACTTGACTTTAACATTTATAACAGAAGAGAGATATAACTGAGAGAAAGTGAAAGTTTTGACATTATATAGTATTAAGAAAAAACTTATCATAATATCACTATGCACTCATATTAAATCATAGCTGAACTTCTTACACAATAATTGATAAGTAAAGTACTATATAGACAGTCTTTACATACAAATCTTTTGAGTTTCTTAGTTGTTAATCTTTATCAATACAAGATTTTAACATCAGAACTTCATCAAATAGCTGTTATAACATAGTATCTTACATTGTTACATATCTTACTCATCAGTCTCTTATAGATAAGAGACTTATGAGTTTACAATTTTAACAACTTTATCTTTTTAAAGAGTGATGATTTATTACATTATAATATGCAGACTAAAAGTCAGTAAAACAGAACAGAGTCATTTTCTGACTGTATTGAGACTTAAATAATTTCTGAAAAACAGAAATCTGCAGAGATTCAGGCTGCTATTTAAACTGTAAAGAAAAAGAATTGATGTTTAGATGAATATATTTATCTAACTGAAATTAGACAAGTTAATAATAAGAAAAGATGATGATTCATGAAAATCAATTGTAAACTGTAAGTATTTAATATATATAATGAGATCAACAAACTTCTGAGAGATAAAGATTCTTAAGTCTCATTTAAAAAAGAACTGCATACAGAATCTTTTTATGCTTTTATTAACTCTTTAAGTTTAATAAAGTGACATGTATCTAAAGTTGTATATGCACTTTCAGTAAAATGAATGCAACAGCTGAAGAACTTGTTCATATATAATAAGAAGTTCATTTATGAATATACTGAGTTTATATACAGCATTGTAATAGCATTTCACTTAATTTCTAAAAACTTCTTTAATGACTATGATAAAATTCTCTTTGTTATGCAGTTCTTAGCAGAAGAATCTTAAGATACATAATTTCATTACATCAATAAGAGCAAACTTCTAAATAACAAATTATAAATATTCTTTTTAGAGTTTCTGCTCAATCTTGTTGAGAACTCAGTGAACTGCAGACTTAATACATGTTACAGTCATTGTTCTAATAGACTTATTGAATGTGTAGGTTCAGTGAACTACATCTTGAAGGTGTACAGCTCAGTGTAAGCTCACAGTGCTCATAAATGAGCTGAGCAAGCTGACTTACAGTGCTCATAAATGAGCAAGATGAGCAGTCTGATATATATACAGATCATCTTTCTTAAGAAGATGAGCATGTTCAATGCAATCATTACTTAACATACTACTAGCTATCAGTTAACTCAATGTGCCTGAAACTCTCTTATATCACAAGCTCTAATCTTTAGCCTCTATATCAGAGAAATCTCTGATCAGAATGTATCACATTGAACATTCTTATGATATAAGCATGATCTTTAGTACACAGAAAGCAGTCTTTATCAGCACAGTCAATCTTCAGAATCTTGAAGATCTATAAGAGATGAACAACATACTGAAGATATTGATGCTGAATGTGTTCAGCAGTGAACATAAAAAGTTGCAAAGCTTCTTGACAAAGCTTAATCTATACATAGATTTCAATCAGAAGAAGTTCAACTTCAAAATGAACAAAGATTTATACACAGTAGTCTATCTTAAAGATACAGTGTTTAACTGAGTCAATCTTAAACTGCATGAGTTTCTAGACAAGTCATCAAAGAAATGAGATGTCAATAAAGAGTTGATCTTCAGTGACTTCAAGAAGTTTAAGAAAGAACTTTGAAAGACTTTTGAAGTAATTAATGAGAAAAGAGCAGCAGAACAATGACTTTACACATTAAAGATGAATAAGTCAGCAGCTAAGTACTTAGCAAAGTTTCAGTGCATTGCAGCCTTAACTGACTGAGACAATGATGTCTTAGTATTGCAATACTATTGAGAATTGAGTGAAGATATTAAAGATGAGATAGTCTGAAGAGACTGATTTGAAGAACTTTAAGAGATGATAAATATCTTCATCAACATCAATAGTTGACAGTGAGAACAACAGATGAAGAAGATAAGATCTTATACAGCTTTAAGAATGTAAGAATGATGATTCATTATCAGAATGCAAGAAGACTCAATGAATCTCAACAATATTAAGAAGCACAATCAGAAGCTACAAGCTAGATCAGTGAAGCATGAACATTACAACAGATAACTCACTAAGTCTTACACTCAATGAGTAGAGATTCATAAATGTTATAATTGTGATAAATTCAGATATCTTGTCAGAGATTGCAAGAAATCTTAATGACAGAGAAAAGAAGTTGTAATGATAAACTCAGTGATAATGCATGATTAACTGAGCTGAACAGTCTGCTATGATGATAACTGCTTTGTGTACATAAACAGTAAAGACAGAGTCAGATGATAATCACAGAAGCTTAAGAAGAGACACAGTACTGATTATATCATAATGAACAAATCAAAGAGATTAACTATTTTAGAGAAAGTTGTCAAGGACAACTTAGACAAAATTGAAGAGACTGATATTTACAGAACTCAGAAGATAGACATTGCAGAAGCTTAAGAACAAGAAGATCTTATCTGAATGTATCTGAATTTGAATGCAGACTCAGAGAATATCAATAATTAAGAAGTTGACATGAGACTTAAATGAAACTATGAACACTCTGAGAACTGATGTCTGAAATGATGCAAAAGTCTGCTAGAAGAACAGCAGCAGACACTTTAAGAAGAAGTTACTATTAACAAATGACACAAAGCAGAAATGACAGTCATACAGCTAGAAGAGCTGATGACAATGATATGATTTGCAATATAAGATTGAGGAATGTCAAAGTGATCAAGAAAAGATTATGAAATCAAGATATGTCTATTTACAGACTATGTAATGCTCACAGAAGAATGTTGAATGCATACAGAAGAGTACATGTCATCTGAGTTTCTCAATAAAGTGAAAGCACTAAAGAATCTCATTCAACACAAATATGATCAGTATGAGGTGTACTGACACTCAGAACAAATTGTCAGAAAAGAAACTGACAATTATACAAAATTAATTACAATCAATGAAGAATCAGCATGATTCAAAGAACTATAAAGAAAGTTCACTGAATCATAAGACAAACTTTGAAGCATGAACAGAGCTTAAGAAACTTTGATAGAAGCAAAAAGCTTAGAGAAGTCAAAAAATCTTAAGCTTTCTCAGCAAGACTAAAGATAAAGAAGCTTTTAATGTCTTAATGAACTGACAATGATCAAAAGATATGAGTTGATGTTAAGATACTGCTGAAGAAACAACTTCAAGTGATGATAAATTTAAGAACAATCAATAACTTTATCTTGCAAAAAGCAATTAAATGACTAGAACTAACACTGTGATGAGTGCCTAAGTTTACACAAGTGTATATGATCAACAGAGAATACAAATGAATTTATGAAGAAGTTTATATTGAAGTTATAATAAAGAATGATTCACAGAAATTAAGATTAGATGTTCTTAAGTTAGTTAAGTATAATGCTATACTAAGAATGCTCTGATTACATAAAAAGAATTCATAGATTAACTGAATCAATAAAGAACTCTATGTGACAGAGAACACATATAATGTCTCTGAATAACTGAAAAAGAACTTATCAGAGCATAAGTCTTGAGACTATAAGATACTGCTATTAAAGAAAAGAAAATCAAAGTGAATGTTACTTTATCTTATGAGTGAGAATTAGCTGAAGAAAGTTCAGAACTATTTTGCTGAGAATTTAAAGAGAGAATTCATCAGATTATTAAAGTCATCAGCAGAATATTCAATTCTGTTTGTATTAAAGAAGAATGACATCAAGCAACTTTATGTTAACTATAGACAACTCAACAAGATAATTTACTGAGATAGTTATTCTTTACTGCTGATAAAAGAGTTGCAAGACAGACTAGAAAAAGTTAAGTGATTTATGAGTCTAAATCTGAAGAAAGTGTACTGCTGTGTACACATAAAGAAGAATAAAGAATGAAAAACAGCATTCTGAACAAGATATAGATATTATGAGTACATTATTATGTCATTTAAGCTTAAAAACATCTTAGTCACCTTTTAGAGACTTATCAATGATATATTAAGAGAATATCTTAATGATTTTATAATCATATATCTTGATAATATTCTGATCTATTCAGACAACCTTAAAATGCATCACAAACACATGTATAAGGTCCTAACAAAGCTTAATGAACAAGCTATGTATGTGAAAAAGTTGAAAAGCAGATTCAAAATCAAGAAAATACAGTTTTTAAAATATGTTATTTGATCTAATCAGATTGAGAAGAATCTCAAAAAGATAAAGATAGTTTAAAACTGATCTACATTGCAAAAGATCAAGAAAGTACAAGCCTTTCTAGAGCTAACAAACTACTATTGAAAGTTTGTATTTAATTATGCAAGAATTGTGAAATCTCTTATGTATTTAATATGCAAGAACAAGAGATGGCATTGAGATAAGAAACAGAAGAATGCATTCTATGCATTAAAGAAAAGTCTTAGTGAAATTATATATCTGTAAATACTCAATTAAGCATGCAAAAAGATACTGAAAATCAATGCATTAAATTTTGCAGTTGAAGTATATCTATATTAGATCAAAGATGAGCAGAAGAAGTCTATTGTATATTGATTTAGAAAGTTGTCAGAATCTAAGAAAAGATATGAGATTCATAATAAGAAATTTCTTGCAATAATAAAAGCACTGCAAGATTGAAGATCTTATCTTGTAAGTATAAGCAAGTTTATTTAGATCTTTATGAATCATAAGAATCTGAGAAACTTCATGACAATTAAGTAACTGAATCAGCAACAGATTTGCTGAGTGAAACAGTTAGCAGACTTTGAATTTCAGATTCATTACAAGAAGAATAATGAGAACAGTGATGCAGACACTTTAAGTAGATGATCTGATCACAAAGAAGTGAAAATGATTCACACTGAAATTCTGCATAAAGATGAGAAGAAAACATTCATGAAAGACTTAACAGCAACATTTAAGATGAAGAATGCTTTCTTGATGAATAATAAATTCATTAAAGTATGTCATGACAGCAGAGCTGATGAGCATTTAGAAGTCAAATGTACAGAAGATCTTGTATAAAGAAGATGCAACATAGATGATCTTTGCAATTGAATTACAGAATACATTGTTAAATGCAATTCATACTGATGCAATAAGATTCAGAGAGATAAGCATTACAACAAGATAACATAACTGAATATACTGAATGTGCTCTGAGAGTCTGTTATCATGAACTTTATCATTAAGCTATTAAAGTTCAAGAACTCAGCATAAGAAGTTAGATTTGACAGCATATTGATTATAGTGAATAAATTAATGAAGTACATGATGTTCATTTCATTCAGAGAGACTGCAACAGCATCAGTATTGATGTACATTATACTGCAAGAATTGATTAGCAATCATGAGCTATTAAAGAAGTTTATCATTAACAGAGACAAGCTGTTCACAAGTAAGTTCTGAGAAATGCTTACAGCAGAACTTGAGATAAAACATAAGATGTTGATGATATATTATTTATAGACAGATAAACAGAGTGAATGAATGAATTAGACAGTTAAGATGTACTTGTGACATTATGTCAATGTGAAACAGAACAATTGAGTATAACTGCTGCTGATGATACAGTTTATGTACAACAATGTGTGAAACAAAATCATAGAAAAGACATCATTTAAAGTAAACTATAAATATTATCTGAAGATTTGAAGGGATCTGCAAGCACACAGATCTCAGAGTTAGAAAGTGATGTTAAACATTGTAAAGCTTAAGAAACTGCATACTGATCTCATAAAGAGAATTGAAGAACAGAAGAAATGAATAATAGAGATAAAATTATATGAGATTGATGAGAAAATATATCTATGAATGAACAACATACAAATGAAGAAGAAGAGCAAGAAACTCATAAACAAGAGCATTGAGTCATTTATGATCAAGAGAAACATCAAGAAATTAAGTTATGAGTTAGACTTATCTTAAGAGATATGAATACACTTAGTATTTCATGCATCAATGCTTCAATAATGCAATCAGTTCATATCACTTCAAGTTACATCAATGTCTGTTGAACTCAAAACTGAATATGAAGTAGAGAATATTCTAAAGAAGAGAATGATTAGTGAGAAAGCTCACTATCTTGTTAAATGAAAAAAGTATGATGTTTTGAAAAGCACATGAAAACTTAAGAATAACTTACTTAACTGTGTGAGAATGCTTCAGCAGTTTGAGAAGAGAAGGCTGTAGAGATAAAATTATCTCAGAAATTTAAGAATAAAAGATTTAAAGAATTAGGATCATTCTTATCTCTGAAAACATCATCATTATTATTGACAAGTTCACAAGCAAGACAGAGTGTCTTCTCAGCAACTTTATCTTTTGTATATTTTAATGTCTTACAAAGACAAGCAACTTTAGCAAAAATCTGTGTCAGTTCTTTCTCAGCAATAGATAGATTGAACTTGAGTTTATTGTGTGTATAATTTAGAGATTTTCACAACACATTAATACATAAGTGACTGCAGTGAACACACTCAGCACACTTAGAATGATTCTTTATCTTTATGCAGAGAATTAAGAGACTGAAACAGTGAAGATAAATAGTTAACACTGAATCACTGTCTTTACTAATGAATTAATAAAGACAAAGATGATTGCATGTTTTGAATGACTTCATCATGAAAAGCTTATAGATTATAAAGACAGAAACTTTCATTTAAATAGGCTCTAGAGAACTAGTGTCTGAGAAGAGAGAATGATGTTACAGTTATTGTTTTAATAGATTCATTGAATGTGTAGATTCAGTGAACTACATCTTGAAGATGTACAGCTCAGTGTAAGCTCACAGTGCTCATGAGTGAGCTGAGTAAGCTGACTCACAGTGCTCATAAGTGAGCAAGGTGAGCAGTCTGATATATATACAGATTATCTTTCTTAAGAAGATGGACATATTTAATGCAATCATTACTTAGCATATTACTAGCTACTGATTAACTCAACATGTCTGAAATTCTCTTATATCACAAGCTCTAATTCCTAGTTTCTATATCAGAGAAACCTTCAATCAGGATGTAACAATACAGTACAGAAATACTTAAAAGTTATGTAGAAATTTACTTAATTAGTTTAAGCTTTTATAACATATTTTAGCATGCTGAAAGATCAGCTTCTAAACTATATAGAGAAACAGAGAATAAGTTATCTCTTTATAAAACTTTAATTAAAGATTTAAATGATTTTAATCAACTATTAAGATCTCTTAAAGATAAAAGAAAGCTTAATAGCTCTGATTATTAAACTAGAGATTAATTAGCAATCTGTAGATAATTGTATAATTTAAAGTTATATTATTAAGAAAATTTATGAGCACTGTTCACACTCTTTCACTTAAACAGCAAAGCTGCAGCAGAACAATCATCTTAACTTTAAGACTATGAAATTAAGTCATTATAATAATGCAGACAAATCTCATTTTAAGATTGATGTTAAGAAGAATAACTGCTATAACTGTAAGAGATTAAGTTATTTTATAAAGAACTGCAGAAGTTTCTTAAAAAATCTTAATTACATTAAGATTAATGCAGTCAAGACAAAAAAAGACAGAGTCTCATTGACTGTGCTTTAGTGATGAAAATTAAATTAGAAATCATAAAGAAATCTAACATTATGAAAAAGAATTAAGTTTAAATTTAATTTAATTGAATCTCTATTAATGTACTATTGAACACTGCAGCAAAGATTAATGTAATGTCTTAATGATATGTTGTCACTCATTAACTGACATAAATTAATGTGAAACTTTTAAGATCAGAGCTTCTGAGAAAACAACATGTCTACTGCTATGATGTGTATTTAATGAAGCATAGACTCATCAACAATTAAGAATAAAAGTAAACTGAAGAGTAATTATTTTATATTTTAAATAAGAATGAATTTAAATTCATTTTTAATTTCTTAAATCTGAAATGACAACACATTCATATTGATTGTGACTTGCACACATAACATTATAAAATAAAATAAATGTCTCTGACTATTGATGAATCTGAAGTATTTATCAACAACATTTAAAATCAATTTGCTGTTTATGCATTGTTAATGATGTCTAAGTCAGATTCATTAACAACTGTCATATATGTTGTTGATGAAATGCTAACATTACTTTAACAATATGACAAATATATGAATGTGTTCTCTGAAGAGAATGTTAACAAGTTATTATTTCATTAAGATCATGATCATGTCATAAAGATAAAGAAGCATAAATCATTTTAGAATTTACTTTACAATCTGTTAAAAACAGAGCTATAAGTGCTTAAAGAATATCTAAATAATGTTTTAATAAAGAAATAAATACAACATTCTATCAACTCTGCAGAAGCATTA
>JAABUJ010003287.1_pt1 | contig 18378 bp, 14 predicted proteins | sample 5559131 | NCBI WGS metagenome assembly JAABUJ01 (sample SAMN10711875, study PRJNA513366) | rock metagenome | isolation source: Antarctica rocks | place: Antarctica: Victoria Land, Mt New Zealand nord | collected 2016-01-07 | reverse complement strand
ACTGGCAAAAACTTCCACATGTTTATATCAACTTATACTTGCTTAATCAGACTAATTCTTGCTTACTTAGCTCACAAATAATTCATGACTCACACAGAGTCAGGTCAGGTTAATCTGCATCTAACTCAAGTCAAAAAAAGTTTACTCTACCTGACTCAACACCTGAACTCAACTCAGACCTGTGTGACCTATAGATAACTTACACACTCAGTCTATAATCAACATTACTTAAGCTAACTGAATCACACAGAATAACAAGATTACAGTTATTATTATTTTTATTGTTAGCTTAAAGATCACTGTCATCATAGATGACATGAAAACAGCAAAAAAGATATAAAATCATTTTGTATATCTTTATCTATCTTATAAATTTAATCTTAAATACATTCTATTTAATAATCTATATGTCTGTCAACTCAATCAATACTTCTTTGTTGATACTTATGCTTTAAAGTATAAGACACTCTTAAAAGAAATTGCAATCTTTAATTTCATTATTGATGAAATTCTGAAGATCATTACTTTTTTATTGAATTTAAAATTCTTCTATTCTCAATAAGTAATGATGAAATGCTTTAAGACTCATAATGTAATCTTATTTCTTAATGACTTAATTATCAAACTAATTAACAAAGAGTGTCTTAAAGAAAGAAATGAGAAGCTTGCTTTAATGAGTAAAAAGAAGAATCATAAAGATAAGAAGAGAAAGAATAAGAAGAGAAACATTAATAAGAATAAGAATAAAAATGAAATGTATATTTACTATATGAAAGCAGTTCACTCTAAGAACAATTACTGAAAGTTATACTCAGAAAAGATGTTTAAAGAGATAAAGAAGAAGTAAGAGACTAAAAAGAAGAAAGAAAAAGAAAAGAAGAAATTTTTAAGTTTTAAAGATAAGCAATATAATGAGGACTCAGTGATCTTGACTATGATAGAGAACTATAGTCTTGTGATTAATAAAATATCATAAATAATTAACTTTAACACAACACAACATATATGCTGTGATCTCTCTACATTTAGCTTGATCAAAACATTCAATAATGAACTCTCTATAAGAGAAGTGTCTAAAGTGATGCACACTTAAAAGATAGAAACAGTTGACTTACAGTTAAAGAACAGCAATGAAAAGACTTAAAATATCATTTTAATGAATATTTATCTTATATCTAATATAGAGTTCAATTTCTTCTTAATTGAAATGACTGAAAAGAAAGAGATATTAATTAAAATCAAGAATAAATTATTACATCTAAAGAATAAAGTAAAGAATATACTTAATTACATAATATGTAAAGACAAGCTATATTATCTTTAAATCTTAATAATAAGAAATTCTGTGAACAAGAATAAGATTATGTCATTTATTAAAGATAACAAGATCTCAAAAACTACTTGACATTGATATCTTAATTATATAGAGAATTTAAGTCTTGATAATGTGTCAAAAAATCTTAAAATAGTGAGGCTTGACTTATAAGAACTTATGAAAACATTATTACACTTGTGTGATGTCTGCATGAGAGCAAATCAAAAGAAGAAGATCTTGAGAAAATTACAAAATTAAGTCATAAAGATGACTAAACTAATTCACATTAATGTTGTTAACTCTGTCATACTGAAAGCATATGACAGATTCTTATAATATATAGTCTTTATGAATGATCTTATCTGCTGACAATATGTTTGTAATATAAAAATGAAAGATCAGACAAAAGATAAAATTGAATGATTTCTTAATATGCTTTTTATTTAGATGAATCTATGAATTGTATGAATACAACTTGACAATGAAAAGAAATTTGAGAATGAGCTCATCATTAAATGATTATAAAGTTTAGAAATTATTTATGAAACAATAGTTTCTTATGAATCAGAGCAGAACAGAGTGACAGAAAGAAGTAATGAATTTTTGATAGCAAAAGTTAAAATTATAATTCTGAATAGTAAAATCTTTAAAACTCTATAATCAGAGACTGTCAAAACAGCATGCTATCTTTTTAATTAATTCTCAATGTCAGCTCTTAAAAACAACAAAATCTCAATTTAGCTACTGTTTAAATCTCTTAATAAGAATAGATCAGCAAATCTCATTAATTTTAAACATCTTTAGTGTTTTAAATGTACAGTATACATGCATATTTCAAAGAAGATCTGAACAACAAGAACTAAATTTGAATTCTAAAGCAATAAGAAAATTTTTGTTAAATATAAAGAAAGAAATCAATATAGAGTATAGCTTTCTGAAAAGAAAAAGATAGACTGAGTAATTAAAATAAAAGATGTGCAGTTTGACAAAGATTCATCAATCTATAATGTTGAAGTTGCAGTCTTAATTTTTAAAGTTACTTAACTTCACACTGTTAATGCAGAACAAGAAGATGTATAGTTATCTTTTTTGTTTTCTTTTTAACTCTCATCATTGTTATTATCTTCAAAGTACACATCATCATATTCTTTCATACTGATATTGTCAAATCAGTTAAAAGAAATGAAGAAAGAAAAAAAAAATATTATAAATATTCTTTTCACAATTGACAAGTCAGTATTAGCTGAGTCTTGATGCTTTAAAAGAGAAAGACAACTTTCTATAAAGCTAAAGCTTAAAGTAATCATGATCTACTTAGCTATATTCAATATAATCATTGATGTCATAAAAAAGAAAAAAGACTTCAAAGATGAATTTTAGACATTTAAACAGATAATTGAAAGTTATAAGTTGAAAGACTGAAAGAAAGCAATGAATAATGAGTATAACTCATTAATGATTAACTTTACATGAACTTTAAAGACATTATTATCTAATTGATGAGCTTTAAGAGACAAATGAATCTACTGTTATAAAAGAAAATCTGATGACTTAATTTTACAGCATAAAACTTAATGAATAGTTAAAGAATTTGAATAACAATTTAGAATTAATTATAAAGAGATCTTTGCAATAGTTGTTAAATTTATAACTTATAAAGTCATCTTCATCATAGCTGCATTTTACAACTACAAAATAAAACAAATAAATGTTAAAATGACTTTCTTACACAATGATTTAAAAAAAAAAGTCTATGTGATTTAACTCAATGAATATGAGAAAAAGAAAGAAAAGATGTATAAATTGAAGAAAGCTCTATATGAATTAAAATAGTTCTCTTATCTTTAATATAAAATAATGCACTGATTTCTTGACAGCCTCAGATACACATAGATTTACATAAATAATAGTATGTTTAGAAACAGTATTCTATTTGTTGCTGTATATGTTGATGATATTCTTATATGCAGATCAGATAAAAACAAAATTCTAGATCTTAAGATTAAATTGAGTAATCATTTTGAAATGATTAACTATAAAATGTGTAAGCATTACTTAAAAATGCTAATTACACAAAACAGAACTTTATAAATGCTTATTTTATCTTAGAAGATCTATTTCACAAAGATACTTAAAGACTTTGATTTACAAAATATTAAGACAGTCACAACTTCAATGAAACTCAGAGTCTATCTTACAAAGATTATTAAAACAGCTGAATCAGAGTTAATAACTTAATATTAAAAGATTATAAAATTTTTTATATACATTATAACACAAATTCAACTCAACATTACATATACAGTGTCAACTCTTAGTCAGTTTGCACATAACTTTAACAATATACATTAAAAAACTCTAAAGCAAGTATTTCAATATGTACAGAGTACTTTAGATGTTGTTTTTGAGTATAAATTGAGTGATTAACTTAAATTGCTAAAATATTTGAATTTAGACTGAGAGAAAGATCTTAAATTGAGAAGATTTACATCAGAGTATGTATTCAAAATGATTAATGAATCAGTATTCTGAAGTTTAAAAAAATAAAGAACAGTTATTTTATTTTTTTATAAAATGAAGTATATAATCTTAATGAAGACTACAAAGAAAGTAATGTGAATGCAGAGATTACTTAAAGAGCTAAAGCTAAAGAAATTTAAGACAATCATAATTTAAATAAACAATTAGAAAGCTATAATCTTGACTAAGAATTCTGAATTTCATGTCTGTATAAAGCACATTGATATACATCATCACTTTATAAGAGAAGTTAAATCTTACAGACTTATTCATCTTGATTACATCTTAACAAACAATATAATCATCAATGAGCTTACAAAGTCACTTTTAACACTGAAATTTACTTATTTTACAAATTTTATGAATCTCATTAGTCAGTGAAAGGCCTTGTGATTTAATGATATGACACTTGAGTTTAAAACTTAAAAGACATTCATTTAAATTGAATTAGAGAAATAGCACATCTTTTTTCACTTTATAAGTAAAGAAAGTATATCTTCATTTTTTATCTCACTGTTGTCAAAATAAACTAAAAAAATATGTTAAACTTTCAGTTTCATTTCATTATTTTAATGATTTTGAAGCTCTACAGAGATTTTAGAAACATGCAGAGTTTGCTAAAGTAAATAGTTTGCTATAAATAAAAGTTTTTTCTTTTGCTGATAAAAGATCTTCTTATAGAGCTACATTTTCATAAAGTAGCTAGACACTTATAATTACATGTTCATTTTACTAGTTACTTCTTCTATGTTTGACAGAAAGTACTTTTAATTATGTATATTGAATGATCTCACTAAAACCTCAGATAATCTTAACAGAAATTATTAAAAGATCATCTGATCTTCTGAAATATCTTAAGATTAATTGAGGTTCAATTTCTTTAAATATATTATTAATCAATTTACAATATATTAGTTCTAACTTAATCTCTAACACACAAACACACTAATGTATCTGAAATGCATTCTCAATATATTTCATATTGCTAACTCTAACTTTCTAATTCTAATCACCTAACTCTTTAACACTAATCTCTAATCACTAATTAGTTATGAATAGATTCTTCATGAATTTGTAATGAATTATTAATGAATTACACAGTCACAATTTCAATTTCTTGCTTGTTAGCTTCACAAAAAACTTTAATTTATCGAATTAGCGTAAGACCATCCGAGGTTTTAGTGAGACCATCCGACCTGTGTCCCGAGTACTTTTGAAACTAGTAGCTCACCGCCTTGACAAACCACCTACCGTGCGGATTTCCCTGTCGATTGATGTTGCCAAAAGACGACCCGTATAACCGCCAGCCAAATACTAATCCACACCCCGTCGAAAATGACGTTACCACCGACGAACTTGCCGCGAACGAGGACGTCGATACAGCCGTATCCTACGAAATCGACCGATTACTCGATAACAAACAACCAGACGCGGCCGCAGTAAACCCACGACGCAACATCTCATCAAATGGAGAGAATATAATCGTACTCAAGACGCATGATATGACGTCAAGGACTTGAAAGAGGCGAAGGAACTGGTAGAAGAGTATGAATGTCGTCACGCCGCCTCATAACGTCAAATATGGGTCGAGCTACGCAGTTCTTGTTGAAGGGCTTCACCATAACTTACCCCGACGAGGTCGTCGGCTTTGCCGGAGGACGCGAGATTGTTACGGATAGGTAGGGTATAGCCTCGGCCTTTCGGACGTGGCCCCATCGGCCACTTTGCAACCTCGATGGGGTCATGGGCCGTTGCTAGATGTGGAAGGCACCTCGTATGGGCATATATGGGGAGTTTTTGCTCAGGTAGTTTCTAGTTCATCAGCCATTCATACACTTGCATCATTGACCTTGATTAAGTCCTGATGATTTTGGTAGGACGAAGGTATTATGTAGCAGTTTCAATAGGCTGTTTGAAAGGAAGATATAGTTGATATTCAAAGGCCGAATAAGTATTCCTGCCTACAACTGGACTGTCCTAGGTATTGAGAAAACAGCGGCATGGACCAGTAGGGAACTATATCATCACATGCAATCCATTCTTGCCAACCGCACAAGTGAGACTACTGCTATCCAAGCTCTGTACTGCCCAAATACTTAAGCTTCGCATCTGAGCTCAAATGTGTACTTGCGGTCCTGGCAATGGCAAAAGTCACATGCAATTACGGTATATCTAGTACGACATCTCCGGAATCATCAGGCATACTCGTACCATAACCGGCCATAACTCGATGCAGTCATGAACTGTATCCAGGCTTCTGTCATGTCAAAATGTCAAAATACTTAAGCTCAGCATCCGAGCTTAACCACGAGTACTGTGGCCATGGATTCGGCAGGCGATCCAAAGCTCGCGGGCCAGATGCGGCGCTTTGAGGAAGTACAAATGGGGCTGTCAAGCTCGCCGAGCTTGTCGTGCTGGGTACGTATACCTGTGCTCGAGTCGCTCGCCCCGAAGCTGTTCTCGGCCACTCGTAGAAATACGAAGTGGAGATGTCCATTTTCTGGGGCCTGAGGCCTTTCTTAGATACAGGATAAGCGAGATAGGCTCTGACGCCATAGGCTAAACTAGAAGGAAGCCTTAAGGAAGCGAGGTACCGAAAGGGAAAGCAAGGGTAGATGGGGAAGGCAGCAGTGAGGAAAGCGTAGCGACCACCTAACATGGACCTCGCCCATAAAGCCCCTGGATCAAGCTGGTACCCACCTTCTGGTACCCACCTTCTGGTACGAGTAGAGTACCACCACCGGACTTGAAGTAAGGAAGCGTCCCTGGTATAGACTTCAGCGCCGTGTTGGAAGTAACGCCGAGTAAGACTTGCTTCGCTCGCATTGGAGGAACGGTGGAAGGCCTGGGTGACCTACCTGATGGTACGAAGTGGCTGGACCGAAGTCTGCACAGTTTAGTTGTACAAGATATCGTATCTCATTTCGAGTCGCGGTAAGTCCCCAATTTTTTGTTTTTTGGCCGGCTTTTGCAGTACTATCTGTATCTGCTTTTTGTCTTCTCCATAACAATCCGATGAGTTCCAGTTTGTTGGTGGAGACGGCCTTAGCCAGTCACCCAGAGCTCTCGACGCCTGCTGCAGTTTTGGGCCACAATGAGACGAAGAGCTAACAATAGAAAACATGAATCTATTGCATTGATCATAATGTACAATGCATGCTAAAAGTACTCTACTCTAATCTTCCCCAGCCAGCCTCCAAGCTCTCAACGGCAAACTCTGCAACTGGATCACCGCCGGCTTGATGAAACCCCAGAACGTCAAGACCCCTATCAACACGCAGACCACGTTTGTGATGTAATACCCATCGCGAGATATATTACACGTCCCCCCACCGTCAAGACACCGATGTTTCTCCGCCTCAAGCGCACAGGAAAATGGCGAAGTAATGAGCGCACCTTTGAGATGTTCAGGTGCAGGCGATGGAGGAATGCACGTAGCGACAGTGAAGAGGTCGACGAGCTTGAGGATGAAGAAGCGTGGGAACGTCCCACCGAGGTTGGAGACTCTGTAGTGTGAGATCAGTATAAGCTCTCTTAGTAGAGAAAGGGTGTGGAACTTACGTGGCCAGCAGCGTCATGTAGGTCCCGCCAATCACGGGATCGGCGATCCTGGCGTGAAACGCTGAGACGGCAACGAACATGAAGGTATTGGTGAATGTGGAGAAGATGTGCTCGGCGATGACCACGATGAGATACCACGCCTGAACTCCGTCTTTGGGGAAGATCATGACGGTGAACTGGGCAATGACGGCGGCCGCCAGTCGTCCGACAAATGCCCAGCACCACAAGTGCATTGGCGGATACTTGGTAGACCATTTGCCGGCATAGTAGCCGAGACCGATCTCGAAGGGGAAGTCAATCAGTACCGTTAACGCCATATCTTCCTGGCTGAAGCCCTTATCCAGGAGCTTTAGGTTAGTGACGGCGTCGTTCGCCTGAAAGCCGATTTTGGCAATCAGGTGGACGAGGATGATCGTTTGAATGTTCCGTAATTTCAAGATGCCGCCCATGATCCGGTAGACCTGGAGTATCCCATCTTTGTCTTTGGTTCTCTCTTCGCGCTTGAGCAGTGCCAAACCAAGCGTTACCGCAAGGTAAGCCCAACCCCAGAAAGTAAGATAGCCTGCCAATGTCATCACACCCTCGGCCTTTGGTACAGCACGGAACCATCTATTCGCAAAATCGGGGGAGTTAAAGGCCAAGAACACAGTGTTGGAAAGGAACGACCCAGCAGTCAAGCCCACAGTCTGTGCCGTAGAAGCATACGACAAGTTCTGCGGCGACAGTAGGGTCAGGGCCCATCCGTCAACCGCAATGTCTTGCGTGGCGCACATCAACACCAGGAAGAACCACCACCATGTGAAAGTCCACACTCCGGCACCACCGTCCTTTCCAGCCGCAAGCAGCATCTCCTTGATATTGCCGCCGAGCCATATCATCCCAAACCCCGACAACATTTGTATGGGCACAATCCAGCTCTTCCTCCTCCCGAATCTGGGACTCCATACCGCATCCACGATCGGGCTCCAGAGCAGCTTCAACGAGTAGGGATACGACGCCAGCGAGAAGATCCCTATCTGGCCATACGAGAGATGCGACTTTAGCAGGAACGGCACAGACCCCGCCGCCAGCCCCATGGGTATGCCCTGAAGGAAATACAACAACACGAGTAGCAAAAAGTTTCTCCGGTCTTGTAACGGTAGGTCAAAGAAACTGAGACTGGAGGCGGTGGGAGTATGCAGTGTAGGTGGAGGCTCGTCGTCCAAGGTGAAGCTCTCCTTGCTCATCAGTTGTTCGGTTTGGAATGCGGACGTGGGAGACTCCAAGCCGGGCGTCTTCCGCCGCATCATATCGAGATGTGAGTTCATATTGCCGTTGGCGTGTCCGTTGGCGTGTCCGTTTGTGCGTGCCTTGATGTGCCCGTTGGCGTGTCCGTTCCCTGGGCCGTTCGCACCTCGTGAAGAAGTCAAACTGGACCGGTCTCTCGCCTGATTGTTTGGAGACGGCGATTTTCGGCGTCCCATTTGGGGGCTTGACGAGGTGTCGGGATCTGAAGAGTCGCGTACCTGGGCGCTCTTTCTGACGCCCCTGTGTTATTCTGTTCCCCAAGTGGAAGTTTTCTATTACTCTGACCCGTCATGCGCTTGAGCTATTACTAATTTAGGTTTGGAGTGTTCGTGCTGAGCGGTGGAGAATGGAAGTAAATACGTTCAGCAAGTGGAGGGAATTGAAGAAGTGAAGAGGGCGAGTGTCGCATAGTGGGAAAGGCATCCATGTGGTTCACTTGCGAGTGAAACTAAACGCTGAGGACTCGCTGGCCTCTAAGCTTTCTTAGTCAGTAGTGAGTGCCAGGCACATTCCCTAGAACGGTTAGACCGTAAACATGACTGCAGAGCGGTAAATCGGCAGCGGCCAGATTGACCAAGTGGGGGTCAACGCCGTACCAGATTCGTAACGTTCAGACAAAGGGCAGAGGGCTCAACAGAAGAGGACACGCATCACAGTGCGTATGGCTCAGATGCATCAAGGATGCCTGTGGCTGTGACGCCACAAGATACTGGCTTAGTAATTGTGATTGATTCCCATGCCTCATCCTCGCATCATGTTTAGACTCCATCCCCAATCATCATTATTATGTCTAAATATAATCGACCATTTTCGTATCACATTATACTCATCTCATCAGTACCGATATCATCAACTTGGCAGCCAATGTCAATGCAGTCGGCCCAGAATCGGCTCCTTTCTGTTCAAATATCTGATGTGCGTTTATACACGCGACATCCAGTCCTTCCCCTGCCCGCGGTCCTTCAAGAAGATGCAGATTGCAAGCATAGCTTGTCCTCGTAACCCAATTCCTCTCCAATGCTTTGCTGCTGCTATGGACGCCCATGTGCAAGCTCGACTTGTGCTGGGGCATGTTCGAGCGCGGTCAGGGGTGCTGTGGGCCTCGATTTTTTTTTGGTGACTGTGCAGTCCCTCTTACATCGGCGGACATGCGAAGGTCCATCTAAAAGATGCGATCAATTTCGGTATTATAAGGAAAGCCTGTACATTCCGTATTGTGGACCATTACGTCCGTTGATTTAGACCAATGTAATAGTTGAGAGTGGTAATCTTTCCAAAGTGAAGTCCATTCTCCTGACGAGGGGTTTCATAAGCTCCGTTCGGCGTTGATAGTTCATTTCCAATTTTGGGCTCTCGATCCAAAGCTTACTGGCTCCGCGAATCATAAGTTCAACGCGACCTATCCGTTCGTAGCTTGAATCGTCTTACCTTCGTCGCACGCATATCCCCGCATGGAGATCGTCTACGGCAGCGCCGATGGGAATGATAAATGTCTCGGAATCAGCAGGGCCGCCATCTTCCCTTGTCGAATGAGCGGTATAGTCGTACTTATAGTCTTGAATGGAAATCTCCTTCACAAGATTCTGATCATTGTCCGGTTGGAAACTTGGTATAGCAATGTCATCGGCGAAATCCTGATCATCTTCGCCTCGATAGTCGCGCGCTCTAAAATCTAGAAAGAGCTCTTCCGCCTCAATTAGAGGAGCCCGTAAAGTAATGCTAGCTTCTGAAATGTCGCCCATGTGACTTGGTCCGACAATGACATAGTGTATATCCATCAGGTGGACGGAGCTAAGACTCGATCCCAGGCGCGAATCCCAGAAGACTTAAGACTGCACAGACGCCCATGACCAAGTGGGCGCACGTCTGATCCTCGGCCTGTCGCATTTTGGACTTGGCCATACCATCCAAAGTAATCAAGTAGAAGAGTTTTCTCCCAAAGCCCGGCCAGAAATCGGTCGCCAACCCTCTTACTTTCAATGCGCTGAATCAGAGCCGCTAAAGCGGGTATTTGGTCTTTCTCAAACGTGAGTTGAAGCCGCGAGTACTCTTGGACGGTGCGATACCATAGCAATCTGATATTCGAATCGGCAAGCTTCCAGTACGGCACGGCTTCGTACTTCATCCACGCATAGTGAGATTCATCCCTGGCGAGATCTTCATCACTGCAACCACTTTCGCTTTCCTTGTAGTCTCGCATTCCCACATAACTTCTTGGGAACAGAAGTGCAACACCCGACACGACAGTCGCATTTCTGATATACCCAGCCTCTGTTCAGCAATGGCCACGCCTTGCTACGATCTCGTTCACCCCAATGAGTGGGATATTCTTGGCGAATGTAAACATCGCAATAGCCGGGAACCACAGAGGCAAAGAATTCAGGATCTGTTTGCGAATACAAGCCTGACGAGCTATCTTGGGCCTTTGTGGCGGCGAGCGTGACGAAAGCGTTCTCATAGATATCGGCCATCTTCGCGGCTTGTTCTTTCCAGTCATCGTCGCTGTCTTGGACTATGCATAAAGAATCAACCCACAGAAAGAAGATTCCTAAACGACGGCATATGTCTACTGCATCTTGAAAAGTTCTTGTGAGTCTGCTCCAAGGGATTTGGACCATGAACTCGTCCAGGGTGTCTACAGTTGACTTGATAACATCATCGACAGGACCCCAGCAATGACTCAAGCAGGCATAGCGTTGTGTTTGGATATTTTCCCGAAGGATGACCAAATCGTTGTTCAAATCAAGCATTCGTTTCGGGTACCAAGAGGCGACACCAACGTCTCTTATAATTGAGCGGCACCGGCTATGGTTGGAAACGCATTGCTCAATCCAACTCTTGATGGTTTCAAATGTAGTCTCTGCTGATGTCTCTCCAGGCAGTAGACTCCTAGTCCTAGTAATGTTCAACGGGGTAGACCTTTGCCCTGAACAGTAATAATCGTTAGTACCTTATGTCAATCGCGACTGAATGTATCTACCAGAAAATCCCGAGGATTGAGGATTTTCGTTGGTTCTGCATTGGATGATGTTAAATGGCGCCTACCTGAAAGTGTGAAAATATCGAGGTTGACCCGGCGATCGGGTAGGTATATTAGAGAACTTTTGCACTTCAGAATTTACAATACTAGTGTGTAATTATCTTTCAAAAGTAGGGTAAAAGACTCCACTGGTCCATGTGACTGCATAAAAGACTCAGATGATAGTCAGCCTGAAAAAAAGACTCAGATAGACTTTACTTTGATGCTAATTCTTTGTCTATAGTAAACATATCACTGTCATTAAGCATTTGATGTTTACATTCATCATTTAACACATTTCAACCTCATCATCATTCTCTCAGTAACAGTCTGAACTGCCATCTATTCTGAGCTAATGACAGCTGTTAATGTCAGCAATCTTTGTTCTATTAACAACATGAAGTGCAATTCTTTACACACTCATGTGTCTTGCAGAAGATCTAAGAAGAAACAGATTTAAATGAAAAATATGTATGCTCTGTGTAAGCTGCATCAGAATAATTTAAGAAACACTGATGAGAATTTAAGACTGAAAAATGCAGTTCATCACTGCAGTACATGTCATCAGATAAAGCATAATGCTTCTATATGCTGTAGATTATATAATTAGTAAATAGAAGCAATTTAAACACATAAATATTTATTGTTTGTTTATCTATTTACTATTCTAATGTTTATTTACATTTTGATGTGTTGATGCATTCTAAGACACAAAGACTATTCAGATTAGCACTTAATGTTGAGTCTATCTGAGTCTTTTTTATGAGCTGACTATCATCTAAGTCTTTTATGCAGTCACATGAATCAGCAAAGTCTTTTACTCTTAAAAGTAATCAGTTCAGAGTCTATCAACTGTAAATGAAGTGTAAAAAGTATAAACTGCAGGCAAAACAAGAATCAAAGTGTTAGCTATTTTCACTTTGTGTTAAACATAGAAGAAGTGACTAACAAAATGAATGTATAATCATAAGTGTCTAGCTACTCTATGGAAATGTGACCCTATAAGAAGATCTTTAATTAGCAAAAGAAAAAACTTTTATTCATAGCAAACTGTTTATTTTAACAAACTCTGTATGTTTCTAAAATCTTCATAGAGCTCTGAATCACTAAGATAATGAAATGAGACTGAAAGTTTGACACATCTTCTCAGTCTGTTTTGATGATGATGAGATAAGATAAAAAACAAAATCTTATAGTGTCTCATCAACTTTAAAAGTCAATAAAACAATATTAAAATGTCTCTGACTCAATTTGAATAAGTGTCTCTTAAGTTTTAAATTTAAGTGTTATATCATTAGATCACAAGGCCTTTCACTGACTGATGAGATTCATAAAATTTATAAAATAAGTAAATTTCAGTGTTAAAAGTGACTTTATAAGTCTGTTGATGACTATGTTATTTGTAAGAATGTAATTAAGATGAATAAATCTGCAGAATTTGACTTTTCTTATAAAGTAATGATATATGTCAATGTGCTTTATACAGATATGAAATTCAGAATTTTTAGCTAAGATTATAGCTTTCTGATTATTTATTCAAATTATAACTGTCTCAAACTTCTTTAATTCTAGCTCTTTAAGTAATTTCTGCATTTACATTACTTTCTTTGTAGTCTTCATTAAGATCATGTACTTCACTTTATAAAAGAATAAGATAACAGTTTTCTGACATTTTGAACTTTAAAATACTGATTCATTAATTATTTTGAATATGTACTTTAACATAAATCTTTTTAATTCAAGATCTTTCTCTCAGTCTGAATTCAAATATTCTAATAATTTGAGTTGATCACTCAATTTATACTTAAAAACAACATCTAAAGTTCTTTATACATATTAAAATATCTGCTTTAAAGTCTTTCAATGTGTGTCATTAAAATTATATGCAAACTGATTAAGAGTTGACATCATATATGTGATGTTGAGTTGAGTTTGTGTCATAATGTACATAAAAGATTTTATAATCTTCTAATATTAAGTTATTAGCTCTGCTTCAGCTGTTCTGATAATCTTTGTAAGATAGACTCTGAGTTTCATTAAAGTTGTAACTGTCTTGACATTCTGTAAACTGAAGTCTTTAAGCACTCTTATAAGATAGATTTTCTGTGACAAAATAAGCATTTATAAAGTTCTGTTTTGTGTAATTAACATTTCTAAGTAATGCTTATACACTCTGCAGTCAGTCATTTCAAAATGATTACTTAATTTGATCTTAAAATCTAGAATTTTGTTCTTATTTGATCTGCATATAAAAATATTGTCAACATATACAGCAACAAATAGAATATCATTTCTAAACACATTATTATCTGTGTGAATTCATGTGTATCTGAGACTGTCAAGAAATCAGTGCATTATCTTATATTAAAGACAAGAAAACTATTTTAATTCATATAGAGCTTTCTTTAATTTGTATATCTTTTCTTTCTTTTTCTCATATTTATTGAATTGAATCACATAGATTTCTTCTTTTAAATCATCATGTAAGAAAGCTGTTTTGACATTTATTTGTTTTAATTCATAGTCATAAAATACAGCTATGATGAAGATGACTTTATAAGTTATAAATTTAACAACTATTGCAAAGATCTCTTTGTAGTTGATTTCAAATTGTTATTTAAATTCTTTAACTACTCATTAAGTCTTATGCTGTAGAATTAAGTCATCAGATTCTCTTTTATAACAATAAATTCATTTACTTTTTAAAGCTCATCAATTAAATAACAACATCTTTAAAGTTTATGTAAAGTTAATCATTAACAAATTATACTCATTATTTATTGCTTTCTTTCAGTCTTTCAACTTGTAACTTGCAATTATCTATTTAAATGTCTAAAGTTCATTCTTAGAGTCTTTTTTCTTTTTTATGACATCAATGATTGCATTAAACATGATCAGATAAATCATGATTGCTTTAAGCTTTAACTTTATAAAGAATTGTCTTTCTCTTTTAGAGTGTTAAGACTCAGCTGATACTGATTTATTAATTGTAAAGAAAATATCTGTAACATCTTCTTTCTCTTTCTTCATTTCTTCTAACTGATTTAACAATATCAGTATGAGAAAGTATAATGACACATACTCTAAAGATAATAACAATGATGAGAATTAAGATGAAGACAAAAAAGATAATTGTATACTTTCTTGTTCTGCATTAACAGTGTGAAGTTGAATGACTTTAGAAATTGAGACTGCAACTTCAACATTATAAATTAATGAATCTTTATCAAACTGCACATCTCTTGTTCTGATTACTCAGTCTGTCTTTTTCTTTTCAGAAAGTCATACTTTATATTGATTTCTTTCTTTATATTTAACAAGAATTTTCTTATTGCTTTAAGATTCAAATTTAGTCTCTATTATTCAGATCTTCTTTGAAATATGCACATATGTTGTGCATTTAAAACACTGAAGATGTTTAAGATCAATGAGATTTGCTGATCTATTCTTATTAAGAAATTTAAACAGTAGCTAAATCAGAATCTTGTTGTTTTTAAGAGCTGATGTTGAGAATTAATTAAGAAGATAACATACTGTTTTGACAGTCTTTAATTATAGAGTTTTAGAGACTTCATTATTCAGAATTATAATTTTAACTTTTGCTGTCAAAAGTTCATTACTTTTTTCTGCCACTCTGTTCTGCTTCAATTCATAAGAAACTGTTGTTTCATAGATAATTCTGAAACTTCATAATCATTTAATGATAAGCTCACTTTCAAATTTCTTTCTGTTGTCAAGTTATATCTATGCAATTCATAAATTCATCTGAATAAAAAGCATATTAAAAAACTATTCAATTTTGTCTTTTGTCTGACCTTTTGTTTTTATATTACAAATATATTGCCAGCAGATAAGATCATCTGTGAAGACTATATATTATAAGAATCTGTCATATGCTTTTAATGTGATGAGATCAATAACATTAATGTAAATCAGTTTAATTATCTTTATAACTCAGTTTTGTAATTTTCTTAAGATCTTCTTCTTTTAATTTGCTCTCATGCAGACATTACACAAATGTAATGATGTTTTTATAAGTTTTTATAAGTTAAGTCTCACTATTTCAGAGTTTTTTGACATATTATTAAGATTTAAATTCTCTATATAATTAAGATATCAATGTCAAGTAGCTTTTGAGATCTTGTTATCTTTAATAATTGACATAATCTTATTCTTGTTCACAGATTTTCTCATTATTAAAATTTAAAGATAATATAGCTTATTATTGAAAGAAATGAATACTCATGCTATACTATGCCATCTAGTGAAACTCCTAAACTATGTTGCCTATGAGCATGTCTTGATCAAGAGAGTTACAGAAGAAGTAGAAAGAATGTTGACTGCAGTCAATATAAACAGAGTCTTCACTCAGTTTCTGATGTTAATTCTATTTTGCTTCATAAAAGCAGCTAGAACATCACTTCTCAACACTCTTACTCAGTGAGGCTGCATCTATTGACTCTCACTGATGACAAACATCAGATGACTAAACACATCATCAAGAGTTCAACAAATCATTTAAGAGTTCAATTAATCATCAACAGTGAGTCTTATGAATTCAATGAACTGCTCAAAGATTTGTTTAAACAGAGACTTAATAAGTCTATTGACAATCATCTCTTAACTGAGCACAAAGTCTATCTGAATCTGATTGCACTTATGCAGATTGCAGATGTTGTAATAGAAGACATCAATGTGCTTTAATTACTTATGTATATATGTGTTCTTAATCAAGATCAAAACAGCTTAATTATCTTCTTTGAGCTAAATGAATGAAGAAGTTTGATGAGCTTTATTTTCTTAAATGTTTATGCAGTGTAAGTTGACTTTAAGATATTTGCTTATGTCTATGTCTCTTAACATCTGTTCAAGCCAGATCTCAGTCTTTGTGCACATTGACATGATCATATATTTAATCTCAATGATTAAGATAATGACAGACTTTTACTTTTGACTTGTTCATAACACTGATTCATCTTTAAGCATGTAGATGTGCTTTAGAATTGATTTTCAATTCTGTTTGTTTAAAGCATAGTTGAAATCAGAGTATTTAAGCATTGCTTGACTTTCACTAAAGCTGTACATGATGTTGAGATTAATGATTGATCTTATGTACTGCAGTAGTTTCTTGAGTGCATGTTCATGATGCTTTGCAGAATTGCTGAGATATTGACTTAATCAATTTAGTGTGAAGATGATGTCTAATTAAATATGAATTGCTGCATACATTAAGCTTTCAATTATCTGTTAATACTGTCTTTAATCTATTCTTTGATCAGTTGAGCTGACAAGACAAAGAATATCATATTTGTTAAGTAAAATGCTGATGACTCTGTGCTTGTCAGATTGCATGTGAAGATTCTTTAATATCTTGTTTATATAGTGAGTCTGATTTAAATGCAGAATTCTCATTTTATAATTATATATAACTTAAATGCTGAGAATTTTCTGTGTCTCTCTCAAGTTCTTGACTTTGAACATGCTCATAAGAGCTTGCTTAAATCAGAGAATGTGTAACAGATTTGTTGAAGTCATAACAATATTGTTTACATAAAGAAGCAGCATAATTCTTTTAATGCTGTGAAGAAGAAGATAGAGATTAGTTTTGCTTTGATGAAAACTTAATTTAAGTAGTTCAGTAACACATTGTTCATGTCAGTTCTGTGTGACTTGCTTAAGATCATAAAGGCTGTGCAGTATGTGCAGAACATGATTAGATATGACATTGACTTTAAAAGAAAGTGTTATATAGATTGTTTTCTTCAGAAAGAATTCTATAAAGATGTTATTGACATTTACTTAATGACATTTTAGATTCTTAAGTGCAACAATAGTCAGAAAGACTCATAGAGTGTTAAACTTAACAGTAAGAGCAAAGATATTTTTATAGTCAACATTGTATGTCTGTGAGAAGTCTCTTGTCACAAGTCTTATCTTAAGCTTATTTAAGAATTCATTGATGTTCAGCTTAAATTTAAAGACTCATTTACTGATCACAATGTTGACTCTTCTTAATGACACAGTCTCTTCTCATGTTTCATTTGCTGTCAAGACTGTCAGCTTTACATGAATGATGTTCTTTCACATTTCTTCTCAGATTGAGTCTTTCACTGCTTCAGCATAGATGACAGATGTCAGAATGTCAGATCTGATCATAGAATCTTCTTTGTCTATAAAGAATGTCATAAATGTCAGCATAATTCTCAATATTTTGATTAAGAGCTCATTCACATCTTAATTGTCATTATTGTTGTTTCTCTTTCATTTCAGAATCTTAACACACAGAAAGATTCTGACTTCTTTAAATATCACTGTTTTAACTTAATTAATGTTGATCTTCTCATTTAACAACTCATCTAGATTGACTACAGTCAACTTGATCTCATGTTGTTTATCTTAAGACTTATTAGTCTTGATCATAATTAAGTCAGACTGCATCTTACTGTTTTAAGTTATAGGTGCCTGATCTGAAGCTGTGACCTTCATAATGATTAACTTCTTCTGTAAATGTTTAATGAATCTTCTATTCAGAAAAACATTTAATGTCTACTGTTGCAGTTTAAGATCAACAGTGTCTTTCTTCTCACTTTTAATAAACTTCACAGCATAATTCTTGATGATGTGCTTGAGATCTGAAGCTCAAAGCTGATACTGCTTTGTGATTTTCTCAATGTAG
>JAABUJ010003286.1_pt1 | contig 18379 bp, 27 predicted proteins | sample 5559131 | NCBI WGS metagenome assembly JAABUJ01 (sample SAMN10711875, study PRJNA513366) | rock metagenome | isolation source: Antarctica rocks | place: Antarctica: Victoria Land, Mt New Zealand nord | collected 2016-01-07 | reverse complement strand
AGCATGCCTTTCCCCCGCTCACTCCTCACGTCCTCTCTTGCGAGGGTAGCGGGTTTGCCTGCTCAGTGGGGCCGTTTTCGCCTGCCGTTCGCCTCTCTTCTGGGGCCGTTTCTCAGTGCCGAATACAGTTAAACAACTGAGTGCTTTTCAGCTTCGCCCTGGCGATGTTCTATTCAACAGCACGAACAGCCCAGAACTCGTGGGTAAGTCAGCCACCTTCAAGGGCTATGGTGAGGCCGTTGTGTTCAGCAACCACTTTCTAAGGCTCCGTCCGGATGAAGCACGGCTTTTACCTGAATATCTTGCTAGCTGGCTCATGTACCAGTGGCAACACAGGACGTTTGAGAAACTGTGTACACAATGGGTGAATCAAGCGGCGGTTCGCAGGGAAGATTTACTTGCGTTGCCCATAAATCTTCCTTCTATCCCTGAGCAAAAGCGTTTTGCCGCGCTGCTCGACAAGGCAGACCATCTACGCCGCTCCAGCCGATGCGCCCAACAACTCAATGACAGCATCCTACAGTCTGTGTTTCTGGAGATGTTTGGCAATCCTGTGACGAACCCGTACAGGTGGGACGTCGTTGAGGTTGGCCATGTGTTCGATATACAACTTGGAAAGATGCTAGACGCAAAGCGCGTGACTGGTCAACACTCCTACCCATACCTAGGAAACAGTAACGTGCAGTGGGGACGGTTGAATCTAACTACTGTCAAAAAGATGGACTTCAAAGATGATTTTGAGAAATATCGATTGAAGAAGGGAGACCTATTAGTTTGTGAAGAAGGAGAGGTTGGTCGTACAGCAATATGGAATGGAGAAATAGACACTTGTTGTTATCAAAAGGCTCTACATCGCTTGCGTAAGAAGAACGACGATGTAGAAGAAATTTTCTTCCTTAACTACATGAGAGTAGCTGTCCTCAAAGGACACATTGCTAGACAAACATCTACCGCCACAATTGCTCATTTTACCGCAGAACGCTTCAAAGAATTGAAGATGATATTGCCCCCTAGAGAAAGGCAAGCTAAATTTTCTGACATCGCACGAAAGATAGATCGGCTACGCGTACAGCAACGCGAGGCAAACCGTCAGTCGGAACACCTCTTTCAGACTTTACTGCATCACGCTTTTTCGGCCACAGGCAGCAGTGAGCTTGATCTCAGCCATGTATAGGCCACCTCAAGGAAAGAGGCCTGCGCCGGACGCAGTAGGCATCAGTTCTGGTGCTTGGTTTGCCCTCCCTAAGATAAAAACCTTGCGCCACGTTGCAGAGATTGTGGCAGCCAGGGCAACGACTTCATCTTGCGCCCTCCTGATTTCTTCATCTGTGGGGCGTTGCTGGTCGTAGGACGCTGATTCAAAATCGTATATGTCCCTACTCACTTGAGGACAGGAAGCGCGCAAAGTGGTCTCGATGTGAGTTTGTAGTGGGTGATGAGTAGTAGCGGATACTGTTGACGGCCCGTAGCTGTCACGAGAGCAACATGGTCCATCGCTGATTAAGATAGAAGTCGACGTCACCTCTGCGTCCGTCGCTAATCAACCCAAGCATAGCGGAGATGTCATCATCAGCCAAAGGGAGAATGTAGCCTCGACCATCGACTGCAGTATCCCTGCACCGCCGTATGAATAACGGTTTATCCACGAAGCTCCGTCCAATGAGCAAGCCAAAACGTCCTCGCGTATGTGAGAACCGGCCAGCGATCTGATCTAATTCAGGGTTCTCTAAGTCATGGGAGTAGTTCTTGCATTCGACGATCACAGTCTTCGCGTTTGTATCTGCGTTGGTGAATGCCCTGTGAAAGAGGCCTGCTATAGCAGCATTCGTGTACGAGATATCGATCCTCTTGCGTCCCTCGTGTATCTCATTCTCCTTCACGGGCCAGATGAGGTTCGGGTAGAACAAGAACTCAAGAATGCCAATTATCAGCGTGTGAAAGGCGCTGGCCGCAGCTGGCCCCGGCCCAATGTGCCCTAGTCGCGCCAGCAGCGCCCGTGCCAAGGCGATATCGTCGCCATCGCCGATGTGATCAGTCTGGGGCGCGAGTACTGCTTTCTGCGTCTTATAGTCTTCCCACACGTCTGGATGGCGCATGGAGAAGTCGTATAAGAAGTCTTTCGAGAGCGGATAAATCTTTTTGAGGTCACTCTTGTGAACGACTCTTGTGCCGTTCCTCAGCACATTCACTAGCTGTGATCCGGTCTCAAGAGCCTCGTTTTGAAGAAAATTGAGCACGAAGTGGTTATAGTAGTCTTTATGGTCGAGAGTTGGCTTCCAGCGCACTGCCGCCTTTGGCACCAAGACGATCTGCCGCATTCCTATGACTGGCAGCCACGTGTACTCTTGGGTCCACATCAGCGCCTGATCATCCCATAGCCGCCCCGATGCAATCTTTCGCAAGGGAACGCCGTGAAGCTCGCACTGCGTCTGGGTATACGTAATGAGTCGGCGACGGATGACGTTGGTTGTAATGTCAGAGATCTTGTCGTGTCCAATGCCCTCGATCACCAACTCACAATCAGAGAGCTCGTTGAGGAAACCGGTCGCCACTGCGCGACTTTGCACGAGTCTCTGATATAAGTCATACGCTTGTTTTCCGCTCACACCATGACCCCGCGGCCGACCGCGTGACAACCCCAAGCAGGTTTCATGTGGCTCACTCAGATTGTTTAGAAGGAGCCGGGCTCGGTTGTGACGAGAGGAGCGGATGGCATCGACTGTAGCCTGGAAGAACGACATGATATCGTCCGTGCAGGCGCGCGACCACATATCCTCACGGCAGGAGAGTGCGTACGGATCAATGAAGAGTGGGAGATCGTGATGTGGATCGATATCGACAAAGTCTAGTTCAGGCTGTTCGCGGTGTAGGTTCGCGTGCTGAGAGAAGCGCATTGACATGCTACCTTTCTATTGGCCACTGGGGCACTCCAGCATCCCAATAGATAGACGAGACGCTGCACGTGGTGGCGGGCCATTCGCCCCGCACTAGCGCGAGGGTTTCTTACACTAAGTAAGATAATCTTACCAAACAAGGCAATGTTTGGCAAGGGTTTTCGGACTAGCGTTCACCCGTTGGGACCTTGTGCGGATCAGCATTAGCTGGCACTGTGTCTGTATGAGCATCATCGGTCACGGCATCGACATCGTCGAGGTGGAGCATTTCAGGCGCCTATGCAAGACGCCATCTGGGGCACGGACTCTCGGTCGCTACTTCACGCCTGCGGAGTTAGCACTCGTCGGTTCTGGACCCAAGCGTGCTGAGCGTCTGGCTGGCCGCTTCGCGGCGAAAGAAGCAGTGCTCAAGGCCTTGGGCACGGGCTTCACGCAGGGGATTTCGTTTACGGATGTCGATATTGGCATCCTCCCCTCGGGTGCGCCCATCGTCGTGCTCCATGCGCGTGCCGCTGAAGTCGCGGTTGAACGCGCTATCACCACATGGCTCGTCACCATCAGCCATACGACCGCCTTCGCTGCCGCTAGTGCCATAGCATTGACCGGCGCTGACAGAGATGAGGGTTCTCGCGCCTCTCTCCCAACCGCTTAGGCAGAATGTAAGATGAGCGATCTATCGTTCAGGTTGACAGCAAGTCGTCCCCGGCGGTGTTCCATAAGCTTTCTCCATGTATCGAAGCCCATAAATATAGCCATCTCCCACTCGCCTGCTGAGCACTGAGACACTTCCAAATGGGACGTGACGCTCATAATCGTCTTGATCACCACAGCGTCGATTGCGGTCACTCCCTCCAGGAACGCGTGGTCCTTGGCATAGTCGAACGCGATGGCAGCAACTGCCTCCTCAAGAATAATCGACCGTCCTCCGTCTTCTACTTCATCTACGGTCGGGTTGCTCTTGCGCTTTCGACAGAGCAGTGCACGCGTGATCGGGGACCATCCTAGTACGGCGGCGTAGGCAAGGTGGAAGGCATCGTGAAACCGGTAGCCGTCGGGATGATAGGCATTGTCAGTGAGATTGTGGCCGAATGGCTGCCCATCTATGAAGGCCTGCACTTGCATAGAGGAGCCCTGACCTGTCTCCGTGATGTCCAGCTCGAACGCACGCGGCAGACGCTCTTGGTCGGGGTAGCCGCCATCGAACGTTGGCGCTCCACCTGGCTGCGCACCTGCGCGGCCCCGCTGGGTCCAGCGTCCGTGCACCTTCGCCAGGTTAGCCGTGGCAATGACGTCGAGCTGAAGGCCGTACTTGCTTGCAACATTTGATAGGTACCACAGCAGGTCGCCCAGTTCTTCAGCGACACGCTCTCTGTGGAGGCGATGAGCATCACCATCACGCAGGAACTTCTTATACTCGCTCACAAGCGTCCCTGCTTCCCCGGCCAAGCCAAGGAGCGGCACAAGGATGGCATTCCCCCCGTCGCCTGGCACCTGATCCGTTGTAAGCGCGCGCTGCTGATAGTCGTCCAGTTCCATGTCGATCTGCCTCCGTCACATGTCCCTAACCGGTGTCGGGGCGCCAGGGCGAGATGACACCATCTCCACCGCATCGTTGAGCGCCCATTTGGGCGGGTAGGTATAGGGTATTGGTGACTTGGTGGGCGCGAACCGCTGTTTAATGCGTGTTCGACCCGACCGGCCCGCGATATGCGGGTGCATCACCCGTGCATATTTGTCGACCTCACAAAAGAGGTTTTGGCAGTCGATCAGCTGCAACGGGCGCCCCCAGAGGGAACGAAACTCCAGACCAAGGCGACGAAACTCGTCATCCTGTCTATCCGCCATGAAACGGATGATCTCGGGCTCGTTGAGCCCGCCGCAGTCAAGAAAGCATTTGCGGATACCATCCAGTGCGCCGGGCCCCGGTATGACGAACTCCATCTCCGTGAAGTGCGTGATCTCGCTATAGTTAATGTCGGTGATGAACTGGTAGGCTAAAAAATCGCCGATCGTTGGGTATGCACGGAGCAGGTCGAATCCCGCTTGCATCGAGCGAGCATCCGCCAGACGTGCGGGCAGATCATCAGCCATCATTCTGTCGAGCAGGCGCAGATGGTTACGATGCTTCAGCGTTTCCCCAAAGGCATGCCCACCCGGCGGCATGATGTACGCTGCGGAGTAGATGCTTTGCCCCCCGCTCATGGCCTCGGTCAGGATCGTGTCATAGCGATCGAACCGATAGTCGGCATAGGTGACGATGCCAAAGGTGCCCTCCAAGAGCTCCCATGTCTCAATCTTGTTGAAGAGTTTGAAAAGAATGATGCGAAAAAACACGTCTGCGTTGCCTACGGGACAATCATCGCCGTAGATCACGTGGCGAATGAGATACTGGCTCACCCGATCCGAGGCGCGGTAGGCATTCGTGAATTTATATTGGTTGAGCACAGCATCGTCAGTCCACGGTGGAGGGTGACCCTCTAGCCGCTTAAAGAAGATGCTCTGGCGTTCAGCGGCGAACCGCCAGTAGCTGTCGTAGACCTCCGTGGGACGAGCCGGGGCGATGGGCGACAGAACGTTCGGCCCAGTAGATGGCCTGGCCCTCTGTGGGGGTGTGCCAGCGAATGCAATCTGGAATTGACGCACACGATCCGATGGGGTCTGACCCGTCACGCGCTGCGTCCATAGGCGGCTGAGGACCTCGGATGTCACGCGCGCCACAGTTGCGTCGAAATACGTGACATTGTCTATTGCCACGACCGGATGCCGGGTGAGCTCTCGCTCAGCGAGAAGATCATACTCGCTACGCAGCGCCAACCAGTCCAGCCTATTGGCATCCCGATCGATAGGCGTCTCTCGTCGTAGGAGGATGGCGAGCGCTGGCCGTACTTTTCCCCACTGCGCCAACTCCACGTCAATCATGCGCTGCAGGACACGTCTATTTATGCCGCCGACCACCCCATACACCCAGGTCGACCACCAGAACCGATCCAATACGACATGACGGCCAGAATAGAGCGCAGGTATGATCACTCGCTCTATGGCATCTAAATGCGCGGCGATGTGCAATGCCTGCTTACTGGCCGGAGTGAGATCCGTCACGCCGAAACGCATGGGATCATGATGAACATCGTACACGAGTTGCCCTAGAGTCCCCTGCTCCTTCCCAGGAAATGTAAGGAGCAGGACGGGCTCACCGCAGGACTCGATGTGCGTGGCCACCGCAGTGGAGATGGTCGACTTGCCGACCCCATCTGGGCCTTCGAAGATGATCAGCTTCCCTGTTTTTTCTCCATGCGAACCCGCCATCACCGCGCCCTTTCCACCCCTGTGAGCAGGGGGGACGGGCAGACACATGCGCGCGCCGCCGCTTCAACCGCCCGGAGGCTTGGCGCACTCTTCTGAATGCGCTCCAACTTTTCGATACCGGTGAAACAGTTGAGGCGGCTGAAGGTGAAGCCCATCTCCTGCGCCATGAAGTGCCCTAGTCGACACAGTCCTAGCCAGTTCCCGTAGGCCTTATCGTACAGCTGCTGCGTGGCATAGAACGCGTTTAGGGTCAATGCGCCCTCCTGTTGGACAAAACTGATGTGCTGCAAACACGGGAAACCCAGTTGGGCGTCGCGTACATGGTCACGTTCGGGATCAAAGATTGAGGCCTGCAACAGGGATGCGCGCACGCCGCTGCGCGCTCCATATTCGGTAATGATCCACTCAAGTTGATTGCCATCGTGTGGCCCTCTCCCATAAGAGATGAGGCGCTCGAAGTACAGGCCACGGCGATTTTTGATCTTGTAGAGTTCTTGGTACCGTGGGAAGGCTGTCTTGTAGAGGTCAAAGAGCCGGTGTCGATCATATTGAGCGAGCCGCCACAGTGACTGAGGAAAGATGGTCCACGCCACCTTCTCTATACTCAACTTCGTGGGTGTATCCGCAGCTAAACATACATCAAGTGCCGTGCGGAGCTCCTGATCCTCCTGTGGCATCCCTTCTGGCGTGAAGCCCGTGATGCTGAGCACGAGCGGCACGATCGACGTGCCGGGGTTATCTAAGACATGGAGGAAGACGTGCGCCCATGCCCGCGAGAGATTGTCATCCTCAATAAGCAGGGGCCGCGACTCACCAGTCATTGCCCGTGCTTTCGTCGTCATCGTCATCAGCCTCCTCGATGTGCCGGTGCCTGCTGAGCCCCACATATTGATAGCGTGATGCTCGCACAAAGATAGCGAGGCCCGCATCGGGGCAGACCACGCGGGTGATCCCTGGCTTCGTTACCTCGAACAGACGCCCGGCCGGAACGTCTCTGCGATAGGCCAGCTGGCTGCCCTCCACGTCGGTGCCGTCAGGGAGCAAGATCTGCGTTCCGACTTCGGCATCGAGCGTCGGCAGGCGCCAGTGGCGGTCTACTATGATCAGAGGAGCTGAAGAGGTGGTACCCAGTGCTTCCCGTCGCACACGATCCAGCGGAACTTTCAGGAGCTTTTGGGCCTCCAGATCGGTGAGCATCTTTAGGCTGTAGGCTAGGTGGGTGATGAGTGCGCCGTACCCGATGCCGAAGCTGCAGGCGATCATGAGGAGCTGTGTGGGCGTCGCCCCGGCCGCAGACCAACCTCGTGTCGTAAAGGCCTTCCGAATGCCAAGAGTGGGCATGAGCAAGAAGCCGGCGAAGGCTTGAACTAGAACCTCCTCGGGCTGGAAGGCATGTCCCGCCTGCAGTTCATCAATGAGCTCATCGATGGTCCCGCCATGCCCGAACACATGGTGACCGAGTTCATGCGCGCAGGTGTAGACACGTCGTGGAAGCGGTCGACAGGCCGACAGTAGGATTAGGGGCGGCACTCCGCCCGCGTATAATCCTTCCATGCTATAGGGAACGAAGCGCACCGCCACACCCAAGAAATCGCAGAGAGCATAGATGTCGAGCGGACTGTCGAGGTCCAGTCCCGCAACTTTGCGCACCTCTATCGCCTTTTGCATTGCCTCACGCGCTAAATCGCGTCTCGTCGGCAGGGTCATGTGCCGGAATCCTCATGTCGCATTGACGCCAGCAGTCCCAATAGCCGCTCGAGATCCTCCGGCTTGAGCTTTGCTAGTTCACGCGCCGCTAGCTGGAGCTTGGTGTCATGTGGGTCTATGCTTGCGGCTCCCTCTCCCAAGAGCCAAGACGTACTAACATCGAATAAGCCCGCCATCTGGACGATCTCGTCGCTGGAGACGCGTCGCCGACCCGCCTCAATCTCGGACACAGAGGGGCGCAAGAGACCTAGCAGTTTCGCCACCTGTCCCTGTGACAGCCCAGCAGCCTTGCGGGCCTCCCGGATACGGGTTGCAGTGATCGAGCGCTTCTCTTCTGCATTGTCCATGGATGTCTACCTAGTCACTGGCACAAGCGCACCAACGCCTGCGACAATCTCATCGATGGATAGGGCACGACGACCATCGAAAGAGACGAAGATATTCATGTCGAGCGGTATGTCGACGCCCAGTGCCTGAGCCAAGAAGTCCATAGCGGTCGGTGAGATAGATGTGTCGAAGCCTTCCAGGTCTTTGAGTGGGTATGTCGTACCGATGATCGGCGCCGGGGCAAAGCCGCTGTCACACTGAATTGTCTCGAGCACCTTGATGAGCTTGGCTTTCACGACTATAGGGTCCATATATATCCTCTCGCTATTACCACACGTAAGATTATCTTGCCACTATCGGGGTGCTTCGTCAACCTGCAAATGCTGTGGGCTCTCCACGCTGGCAATGATCTGGAGATACAGGCATACTCTGCCCGACCTAGTCCTGCAAGGTAGAGGCGTCAGTCATCTTTATGCCAGTTTCAGCACCATCAGAGCCTGTCCCGCGAATGCATGATAAGACCAGTTATCCTGCATTGACCGGCTGATGCTCCTCCTTTATACTGGGGGAAGGAGGCCGCTATGGGTGAGATGGTTGAACTCTCCGATGACCACTTTCAATCCCTCGCGCGTACGGCGATGGCCCGGGGCCAGACGCCCCAGACCCTGCTAGCCCAGATGATCGATGCCTTGCCGCCCCGTGGCGCTCGGCGCGTGTATGAGACAGAGGACTGGTTCCGCCACCTGGGCGCCACGGAGGAGCAGATCGCCGAGTCCGCTCGCCTGGCGCGCGAGGAGTGGGACGAGATGGCGCGTGCCGACGCATGAGGACTGGGCATGGCGCTGTATGGTGAGGCGAGAGGAGGACGAGCGATGAGCAAAATGATTGAGCTCTCGGATGAGCAGTATGGTGTGCTGGAACAGGTCGCGACGGTGCGCGGGCAGACTCCTGCCGACACGCTCGGCCAGATCATCGCAGGCTTGCACCCGCAGGCTAGACGTGCCTCGGACGCAGACTGGGCACGCGCCTCGGCTGTCATCGGGCGCTACCACGATACCGCCACTGATGTGGCAGAGAACCATGACACGTACCTGGACGAGGCCTACAGCGCGTGAGTGTCTTCGTCGATACATCGGCCATCTATGCGCTCCTGAACAGGAACGATAGTGTCCATGCGCGTGCTGCTGGAGAGTGGGCCGCTCTCCTGTCTCGCCAGGACACCCTCATGACCAGTAACTATGTTCTCCTCGAAGCCAGTGCCCTGCTCGGTCGGCGTCTCGGTCTTGAGGCTGTGCGTGCGATGCGCGCCACAATCGAGCCACTGATGGGCGTCATCTGGGTCGATGGTACGGTGCATGAGGCGGCGATGGATACGCTTCTCTCGGCGGGCCAGCGTGATCTGAGCCTGGTCGACTGCGTGAGCTTTACGTTGATGCGGCGTTGGGGCATCGACACGGCGTTTGCCTTTGACGCACACTTTGTGCAGCAGGGATTTCGCTGCCTCCCTGGGCACCCGGCGGGAGCCGAGTAGATTTCATGGCCACGATCATCCTACACCTGTCCGACGAGCTGATCGACAAGCTCGCTCCTCTGCACGACCGCCTGCCCGAGCTCTAAGAGCTGAGCCTTCAGCAGCCGGCGCTCCCAGCACAGCTCTACCGGACGATCCTCACCTTCCTTGCCGAAGGCCCGACCGCTGAGCAGATCGTGGCCTACGCGCCCCCGCCTGAGGTGGCCGATCGCCTGCACACACTCGTGGAGCGTGAGCAGGCAGGAACGATCAGCACCACGGAGACGGCGGAACTCGACGAACTGGAGCGGATTGAACACCTCGTGATTCTGCTCAAGACGGGTGCGCTGCCAGCACCTGGCGCATTACCGTGCGTGGCGCCATGAGATGTACCAGTGAGGACTGCTCCGGCACCTATGAGCCGCGTGAGGGTGTCCATACCGCGCGGCGCGGTGATCAGATCGTCGTGATCAACCATGTGCCCGCTGAGGTCTGCACCGTCTGCGGAGATGTCCTCTTGATGCCCGAGACGGTGCGCCGCCTGGAGGTCCTGCGGCACACCACGGCACCACCCGCGCGCACGGTCCCTCTCTACGAGTTCACTGATGCCGTGTCAGCGTCCGCGTCGAGAGCTGCTGATGCATCCGACCGCCGCGTCCGCGTGGCTACAGCCATCATCCCATCCTGACGAGTGCCACCTAAGGAGGCGCACCCCATGTCCACGATCATCCTGAACCTGCCCGACGAGCTGATCGACAAGCTCACCCCGATGCAAGAACGGCTACCCGAACTCCTAGAATTGAGCCTTCAGCAGCCCGCCCTGCCCACCGCGCTCTACCGCACCCTCTTTCATTTCCTGGTCTCGCGGCCCAGCGCCGAGGAACTCCAGGCCTTCACTCTGCCGGAGCACGCGCTAGAGCGCCTGCGTATCCTGCATGACCGTGAGCGCTTCGGGACGCTGCTCCCCCTGGAACGCGCTGAACTACGCGAGCTGGAGGAACTGGAGACCCAGCTGGCGGTCTACCAAGTGTCCTCCCTCCCGGAGTTTGCCCCATGACCACGGAGAGTGCCGTGGCCGAGCTGATCGTGGCGCCGGACGCTCCACCACCGCTGGCGGTGGCATCCCCCATACCGCGCCAAGCCACCTCCGATGAGCAGCTGATCGCCCTGTGGCTGCATGGACGCAGTCCCCATACGCAGCGGGCGTACCGGGCCGACGTGCAGCGCTTCCTTTTATATAGAGGCCACTCTCTCCCTGCCGTGACACTCGGCGACCTGCAAGACTTCGCCGATAGCCTCGCTGACCTTAAGCCGGCCTCACGCGGGCGTATCCTGGCGGCGGTCAAGAGTCTCCTGGCCTTTGGGCACCGGCTGGGCTACCTGCCCTTTGATGTGGGCCGCGCCCTCAAGCTGCCACCACGGCGGGAGGGGCTGGCGGCGCGCATCCTGGAGGAGACCGACGTACACACTATGCTGGCGCGGGAAACCTCGCCCCGCAACCGGGTACTGCTGCGTCTCCTGTATGCCAGCGGCGTCCGTGTTTCCGAGCTGTGCAGCCTGACCTGGCGCGACGTGCAGCCGCGCGCGGAGGGCGCAGGCCAAATCAGCATCTTCGGCAAGGGCGGCAAGGAGCGCACCATTCTTCTCCCAGCAGTCGTCTACAGCGACCTGCTCCGTTTGCGGCAGGGCGCGCCAGCGGAGGGCGCCGTCTTTCGCTCGCGCAAAGGGGGCGGGGCGCTGGATACAAGCCAGGTGCTGCGCATCGTGCAGGCAGCGGCCAAGCGGGCTGGGCTGGAGGCGCACGTCTCGCCCCACTGGCTACGCCATAGCCACGCCACCCATGCGTTGGAGCGGGGGGCTCCGATCCACTTGGTCGCCGCCACGCTGGGTCATGCCTCCGTCGCCACGACCGGCAAGTATTTGCACGCCCGGCCAACTGACTCATCGTCGCGGTATCTGGTCGTGTAGAGAGGGCCAGACGCATGCTGGATCGTCAGCCAACCCACCAGTGAAGGGAGGACAACGCGATGTCGCTGGACTATATCACCCTCTTGTACGACTATCACTATTGGGCGAATGAGCGGGTGCTCCAGACCGCGGAACAGGTGCCCGCCGCCCTACTGGACGAGGCAGGCCGGCGCAGCTATGCCCGTATCCTTGACATCTTGGTGCATACAGTCGGCGCGGAGTGGGTCTGGTGCTCGCGCTGGCAGGGCGTGTCGCCCACGGGGCGTCCCACGACGGCTGAACTCCCGACGCTGGCCGCCGTGCGCGAGCGCTGGCACGACCAGGAACGGCAGGTGCGTGCAGTCATCGCCTCTGTGCAGGAGGATGATCTCGCTGCCGCCCTGACGTACTCCACCATACAGGGTGCGTCCACAACGCTGCCCTTGGGTCACACCATGCTCCAGGTGGTGAACCACGGCACGCAGCACCGCAGCGAGGTGGCGCTGCTGCTGACGGAGTTGGGCCACTCGCCGGGTGACTTGGACCTGCACCTGTTCGTGTTGGAGCAGAAGGCGCGATCGTAGCACTGGGTCGCGCCGGAAGGAGCGACAAGAGAAAGGATGCGCCATGACGTCCATCGCCGATCCACGCGTTGACGCGTACATTGATGCTCTGCCCGCGTGGCAGCAGGCTGTCTGTCGCGAGGTCCGCGCGCTGATCCATGCCGCCGACCCCGGGGTCACCGAGACTATCAAACGCACTAACCGGCCGTACTTCGTGCTAGAGGGCAACATCGCCGCTCTCTTGGCGGCGAAGGACCACGTCAATATCTTCCTCTACGACGGCGCCAACGTCCCTGATCCCGAGGGTATCATCACTGCCGGTCACGGCAATACGACTGCCCGCACCGTGGCCGTCCGCCAGGGCAACACGATGAACGCGTCCGCCCTCACGGCCATGTTTAGACAGATTATCGCCAACAATCGTGCGGGCGGCTGGCGCACGCTCAAGCGCGGCGGCAATACTGATGCTCCGGTGAAAACCACATAATAGTAGAATGGACGCACCGCCACCGCTGGCTGCTGGTACATGCCCTTCGCGGCGAGCGGATTGTGCCCAGCGTGCGGGCAGGGTGCCCCAATCCTGAGCAGCACAGCCAGTGGCAGCAGATCAAGCCGCTTCACAAACGACCATGTGTCCACCCGTTGTGTCCATGCGGCACGGAAGAAGACCGGCACAGTGACGACGCCGTTAGCCCCTGCTATCCTTGCCAGAGAGGGCTATTGTGTAGGAGGATAGACGTATGACCAAGAGCAACCATGCCATCGCTGGTGGTGTTGTCCACGACGTGCCAGAGGACTTACAGCACACCCTCGCGTCTGACGCGGAGGCACTCGCGGCATGGGAGGCTCTGACGCCTCTGGCGCGCAATGAATGGATCTGCTGGGCGATCTCCGTGAAGAAACCAGAAACCAGACGGCAGCACGTTGAACGGGTGCGCACGGAACTCAAAGAGGGCGTGCGCCGACCGTGTTGTTGGATGGGCTGTAGTCACCGCACGGATAAGCCACTAAGCCCGTCGGTGCGCTGGGTCCTCGATAAACAGGCGAAAAAGTCATCATAGATGAGGGCTGTCATCGCATGTGGGCTCAGTGGCTCGTGACTGGTTCAGTCCCATAGCTTTCCGCATGAGAGCTTGTAACGCGGCGTCATGGATGGTCTCTCCTCCGTGACAGTCGAGAGCACGAACCGTCTCACACGTCGCCACGACTTGGGAGGTCAGTAGGCATTCTCGATGAGGCTTTTGGTCTATGCTCCTTTGGGGTGCAGCGTGGGCCGGACAATGGCCTCCTCATGGAACCGGATCGCCACTTGGTTGCCCTGAACGATGTAGCCCCGAACGTCTAACACCTGGGTGCTCACCCACTGTTCCACAGCAGCGTACCAGGCTGCCACCGCCTGCTTCCCGCGATACGTGCCCGCCCAGGGCAAATCGTCCGGTCCCGGCATGATCAACACGATATCGTCGGCAACGGTGTCCGGGAGGTCAGCCTGTCCCAGCAGGGCGGAAATCTCCTGTACTCGCTGCATAGTCTCCGCTTCGGTCATGGGCGTTCTCCTGACACAGCAAGTCCACGCGTGTCATAGCACGGCGCGTCCGTGCCCCCGTCGCCGGGGCGGGACTCTCTGGGTGCAGTGTAACAAAGGGCCTTCGGATAACCCTGTCATTGACCCACGTTCTTCTCATCGCCAATATAGCGGATCAGGCAGCCGGTGTCACTGAAGCGTAGCCCGTACTCTTTGAACACGTCATCCTGGTGATCATAGGCACCGATGAGCTTTCGGCCCTTGATCAGCACGAACTTCCCGTCATACAACATTTCCAGGCCTTCGCGCTTCTCCTCGAAAAAGTCCAGCTCTTCCTGAGTCGGCATGGAATACCTCCCTCACCTGTTTTACTAGGGAAGCCTAACCCACGCTGGAGCTGCTTGCAGCATCGCCCTAGTGAAATCATCAATCATTGTCAGTACCTCATGTACAGTCATTGATTGACATCCGACGCGCTCAGCAATCTTATTGATCAAAGCACGATCCTTACTGACCTGTTCGCCTCTTGGTCCTGGAACGATATAGAACAGGGCGTCCACCATCTCGTAGGGATTCGTTTCCTCGACCATAGTTGGATCAGACAATAATCCCCTGTAACGTCGGTGCAGGACCGCGACGTCCCTCCAGTCGGCGTCAGTGATCCCACTAGAGGAGGCGGTCATATGTACAAGCGGCTTCAGCCACCGGCGCCCGTCGCCTCGATCATGTTTTGTTGCAAAGGTGCGGGGGACATCATGATGCACCACGATCTTGTTCCGGTAAATGTACAAGCAATAGGCTTTCTGCAGCGTGTTTTGATTCAGGCTGTGTGCGACTGGAGATGTGCATAAAGTGAGGACTGTCGACCCATGACTAGGTCGCTGATCGAGTTCATGGAGCAGTACAGACATGAATATATTGGCAAACTCTATGAAAGCCTTGTGGAGCGTCCCAATGTAGGACTCAAGGAAATAAACCTTGGTTGCCTCTTCGTGTTGTCCTCTGCTATTCAAGTCTTCTACATTATGTGGGCCGATCTCGCTTTCAAGGTACCACCACACTTAAGCGTGATCATGCGGCAACCTCCTGCAGAGGGGCTTTGGGCGGGCGGCCACGCCGCTTGGGCGGGGGTGGGGCGACCCAGGGCGCGGGCGGCACCTGGTAGCGGAGTAGCTCGTCCATGGTCCAGGGGTGGTCGGTGAGCCCGGCGGCCATGGCCGGGGTGCGGTCTTGCCACCGCCGTCCTGGTCCTGCGGTGCGCAGGCGCAGGCTCTCGTGCCACCAGACAAAGTTGTACGCCGTACCCACCAGAAACATGCCCGCGCTGAGGGCGGCTTCCCGGTGGGCCAGCGCACGGGTACGGCGAGCGAGCGGGGCCAAACAGGCCCGGAAGGTAGCGTTCAAGCGCTCGATGTAGGCGGTGTTGATCTGATGCTGACCGCCACTGGCGGTGGTTAACACCTGGGCGACCGCCTCGGGGCTTCCCCGCACGATCCGCCGGCTGAGCGCCACGACCCGCCGCTGGGCGGAGGTCTTCACCACCTGCGCGAGCAGCAGCCCCGCAGAGCAGACGCGCGGCGGCCGCCCCCGCGTGCCCCTGCGGACTTGCTCACTAAAGGCGCGCGAGATGGCCCCGACATAGCTGCTCAAGCCGTCCACGCAGACCAAGAGCGTTGTGCTGCGCGCGCAGGCGCGGATGCGCAGGGCCAGCGCATCAATCAGCTGCCTGTCGCGCCGCGCACTGATCACGCCGCCGAGCCAGAGGCGCGCGGGGACGGCCAGGGCCATCGCTTGCCACACCCGTCCCCTCCCGTCCGAGGGTGGGAGCGGAGCGCCGGGCACGGTCTGGTCCACGTCCTCCAGTCCCTCTGCACGGGGCGGGGTGCTCATCTTGACGTAGATCTCATCCGCCTGCACGTGCTGAAGATCCACCTGCCCCGCCTGGACCAGATGGGTATGCACCCGCTGACAGTGCGCGCCCGCCCGCTGCTGCCACGACGCCACCGTGCGCTCGTCCAGCCCGAAGGCGGCCACAATGGCCTGCAGAGGACACCCATGCGCCAGCAGCGTCACCACCGTCGTCACCACGGAGGCCGGCGTGCGCAGCCCACAGAACGCGGTCCCTGTTGTCGCGCTGAAGGTGCCCCGACACCGCGTACACCGATAGCGTCCCTCCTTGTCACTATGGATGCGGATGGTCCCCTGCCCCCGCAGTCCCCTGGCGGTGCAGTGCTCGTTGGGGCAGAATACACTCTGTGGGTCCATGCTGCCTGCTCTCCTGACCGTGGGAAACAGCCACGGCTCTCTAGAGCTTGCCGCAGGGACCCGCGTTTTGTCAGCACTGCTGCTCCTTCACGCTCAACTGGGGTGGTACCGCTTTCAAAGCGCGTGACAATATCGATGACATTTGTCGCATCTTGATAAGCAGTCCATACACGCTGCGCGTCGAAGGCAGGGACCTGCTCTTCGAGTGAATTGAGGATATCGTTAGAAAACACTCCCGCATCCATAAGACTCTCCCATCCCGAATTTCAAGCGACACCTACCGTGGTAGGGCTCTATCTTCGGTGACATCTATTAGATGCTATACCGTTTCTAACAACTCCTCAACTAGCGCTTTGATCCGAGGGTGGAGGCGGTACAGTTCACGCCGCGCAAAATCAGCTTACCGCCGAGCTTCTTTGTTGTGATCGTCATCCCTGTGCTTTCACCATCAGTGGTAATCAGCATCGCATCACAGAAACGGCAACTCTGTGCCAGGAGCAAATCCTCACGGCTGTTGCCGACGGTCTTGATTGGTGGTTAAACTTCTTGCTCATAAGAACCGTGCCGGTTCATGCTCCATGAAGGTAAGCATCTCCTCCGCCCACCTCAATGCTCATGCGGGGCTCCGGCCGGCGTGTTAGGCGGCGGTAGATCCAGGATCGGCGTTGCCACCGGATCAGCTCGTACACGTCCAGCGCATCGGCGATAGCCCACCCCACGTACTCGTTTCGGATGATGGCGAGATCCTGGAGCGACCGGGTGACCGTGGACTTGATAAGCTCTTTATCATCTTCTCTCAAACTGCCTCCTCTCACCACATGGCCAATTAAGGCGGCTGCTAGCAGATCCTCTCTCACCTGAAGAGTAAAGATGTTCCAGACTCGCCGCCGTCGCCTGTATAACTATGCAGCGGTCCATTCCTCATGACGGGTGCTAAGGGATGGTATGATCGGGGGCGTGCCGTAGCCTCCGTGAGAGATGGGCGCTGATGTCATGCGTCTTTTCTGCTCCTGCACAGATGGGAGATGCCCCTCCGGGTGAGGGCGCCTCGCGCGGTGGTGCGGGGGGGAGCTACAATCAGCCTGTGCGGGAACGGGTCCTTGCGCCCTCGTGCCCGCCCGTGCACATCCCCACCGGGTGGCAGGAGGCTGTGTGATGTGGAAGCGCGTCGTCGGACGGGGCGGGCCCCATACATCGGGACCTCTGGCCGTGTCCCTCCATGAGGCTGCGGCGGGTGGCGCTGCCCAGACCGTGCACCGCTGGTTGCAACACGATCCTGCGCTGGTCCACCGCCGGAACCCAGAGGGCATTCTCACACGGCCGCTGACATTTTGGTGCAAGAAACCCACTGACAGTGTCGTGCAATCTCACAGGTAGCGCGACATGCCAGCTGCTTCAGTGGAGTCGGAGCTCGGCCGAGAACTCCAGTCCCCGAGCGCGGTCGCCGGACTACAACGAGAGTTCAGCCCGGCGCGACCACCAGGTCTCGGCGGCGGTCATTGCGCTCTCGGCCTCGTGGATGCCGTCGCCCACGAGCCCTGCGGTGGCAGCCCAGTGCAAGGGTATAAGGGCGAGAGCCCCGGGGAGCCAACGGTGCTCGTCGCGGGTCAGCGGTTCCGGAGCCGTGCCTTCGTAGGCGTCGAGCAGTCGTCGCGGCTCGAGCAATGCGCCGCCCTGTGCGCCGAGGTGCAGGCTGGCCGCGATGTCGTACAGCCGCTCCCTGACCCTCACAAAATCCAGGTCGAAGGTGGCCCATGAGCCGTCTGAGAGTTCTGCCGCGTTGCCCACTTTGTAGTCCCCATGAATCGGAGTGCAGGGCAGTTCGACCTCCTTCCGGAGCTTGGAGAGCTCGCCAGTCAGGTGGCGCATCCGCTGCACGACCGGCTCGCTGCGGGGTCCGAGCCTGCGGCGTGTAAAGCCGACCGAGTAACGCAGTTGGCCGAAGGTTCTGTGGTCGTCGAGGGGTTCGGGCGGACTGGGCTCCCAGACTGCTTTGAGCCCAGTGTGCAGGCGTCCGAGCTCCTCGAAGAGGCGGACGTAGGAGTCCTCGTCCGCCCGTGGCTGGACGTGATCGATGAACTCCTCAATCTCAGCCCAACGATCAGCGACCCTCAGGAGGTCGCAGCCGGTAATCGGCCGCGGCCGAGCGACGCGGACGTGCGTCCGCTGGAGCCGCTCCCGCAGGCGCCGCAGTCCCGCGACCCGGCCGCGGCGGACCCAGGGCCGATGCACCCGGAGGACAACCGGCGGCTCAGCGTCTATCCGCACGTTGAGGTTGAACCCACCGCCAATGTCTGCCCATCCGGCCCCTCGCGCGACGCGGGCGATCAGGGCC
>JAABUJ010003284.1_pt1 | contig 18388 bp, 14 predicted proteins | sample 5559131 | NCBI WGS metagenome assembly JAABUJ01 (sample SAMN10711875, study PRJNA513366) | rock metagenome | isolation source: Antarctica rocks | place: Antarctica: Victoria Land, Mt New Zealand nord | collected 2016-01-07 | reverse complement strand
GCGCACGCGCGCCGTGGTTGGTCTGGTCAACCGCCGCCTCGACCGCCAACAGCGGCGCCGGGCGGCGTAACCCGATCGACGGGGAGGGGGCCATGCGTCTCTCCTCCTATTGCCAAGATGAACTAGTCGCTCCCAGGCGTATTGGCGCACCGTCTCCAGCAGCCGGTAGCGCACCGCCCCTGCGGGGGTCTCGTCCATAGAGACCAGTGAGCGATTCACCAGCCCGTCGAGCCCGTCCACCACCGCCCAGTAGTCCATCTCCTGGCCCGCGCAGACGACCGCCGCCGCTTCCAGCGTCCAGCCGCCCGCGAACACCGAGAGCTGGCCGAGCAGCGCCCGCTCCCTCCCGCCCAGCAGATCCCAGCTCCAATCTAGCGTCGCCCGCTGCGTCCGCTGCCGCGTGGGGAGGTCGCCCGAGTCGGTGGTCAGCAGCCGGAAGCGGTCGTGGAGGTGGGCGGCGATCATCTCCACGCTCATGGTCGCCACCCGCGCCGCCGCCAGCTCGATCGCCAGCGGCAAGCCATCCAGCCGGGCGCAGATCTCGGCCACCGCCCTGGCATTGGTAGCGCTCTGGGCAAAGCTGTCCCGCCGCTCCTGGGCGCGGGCCACGAACAGGCGCGTCGCCTCGTAGCTCCCCGCCAGCTCGAACGAGGGCAGGCGCTCGGGATTGGGGACGCTGAGCGGGGGAACCCGGTAGCAGCACTCGCCGGCGACGCCCAATGCCTCCCGGCTGGTGGCCAGGTTGCGCAGCGCGGGCGCCGACCGCAGGAGGGCGCCGACCAGCGCCGTACAGGCAGACAGGAGGTGCTCGCAGTTATCCAGCAGCAGCACCATGCTCTTACCGCCGCAATGGTCGCAGAGCGTCTCCAGGACCGGGCGGCCCGGCTCCTCGCGCAAGCGCAGTGCCCTGACAACCGTGCCCGGCGCCAGCCTGGGGTCGGTCAGCGGGGCCAGCTCCATCAGCCACACGCCGTCGGGATAGTCGCCGAGGATCCCCTCCGCGACCGCCAGGGCGAGCCGGGTCTTCCCCACGCCGCCGGGTCCGACCAGCGTCACCAGGCGGTGGGACGTGAGCAAGTCATGCACCGTGGCCTGCGCGTGCTCGCGCCCGATAAAGCTGGACAGGGAGGCGGGAAGGTTGTGTGATGGACCGGTCGACGGGATCGCGGCCTTCTCTGCCGTCGGGCGATCGGCCGGGGCTTCGATCGTGTTTTGCGTGGCGGGCAGCACGGAGGCGCCGCTGTGCTGGCTGGCCAGCGTCAACGCCTCACGTTGCTGCGGGGTGAGGGATAGCGCGTCGGCCAGCAGGCGCAGTGTGGCCGGATAGGGCCGGCGCCCGCCGTGTTCCAGATAGAGCAGGCCACGCGGACTCAGGCCGGCGCGCTCGGCAAGCGCCTCCTGCGACAGGCCAGCGATTTCCCGATAACGTCGGATGAGATCCCCAACCGCTTGGTGCGCTCCGGACGGCTCCTTGCGCATGCGCTCTCCCCCCCGTGTCCACCCTTCTTTTGCAGGATGCAGGTCTTTTGCAGGTGCAGACCGCGCCGAGTAGCCAGCCTTCGATAACACGCATTGTAGCATGCCCTGACGCCTCCTCGCCGTGCCGTATTCACGCCACGCACACCCGGCGAGCCTGCGGCCTGCCATCCGACCCGCGCCGCACCGTTTCCCGTCCGTTGGGTGCGGGGATCGCCCCACCACGAGCGCCTGATCCGCACTCTGTTTCGTCTTCACGCGCCAAGAGTGCGGTAACTGTGCGGGGTCTGTTCATGGTTAACCGCACCGCTCTACCCTAGACTAATTACTGTGAGGCCGCCCAAGCAAGGCGCGGCCGAAGGCGCGAAAACAAGGAGGACGCAATGAGGCTGCTATTCAAAATAAAATTCCCGGTTGAGACATTCAATAGTCTTGCCCGGGCTGGCGTTGTAGGACAAAAGATCGGCGCGATCATTGAAGCCACAAAGCCGGAGAGCATCTACTTCACTGGTACCAGCTTCGGCAGGGGAGCGGTCGCCGTCTACGATCTTGAGGACGGATCTCAAATCCCAGCTGTCGCTGAACCATGGACGCTCACGCTCAATGCCCAGATCGAGTACGACGTAGCGATGACGCCGGAAGAGCTCGGCAAGTCCGGCCTGGACGAGGTGGTAAAGAAGTGGGCGTAGACGCGGCGCCGTTGAATTTGGCAGTTGAGAAGGCATTAGGAGGTCATTCCATGGCAGCAGAAGACGAGGTCCGGCAAGCATCCGAGCGGTTCTATGCAGCGTTGAACCGTATGTCCAACGGCGATGCCAGCCCAATGAGCGCGCTCTGGGCGCATGGCGGGGATGTGACAACTATGCACCCGATCGGAGCGCGGGAGGTCGGATGGGAGCAGGTGCGGCCCACATGGGAGCAGGCAGCCACCGCTTTCAGCGCGGGGCAGATTCGGCTGCGCGACCAACTGATCCGCGTGGGGACAGAGCTGGCCTACGAGGTCGGTGTGGAGGAGGGGGAGGCCACGCTGGCGGGCGAGCGAGTCGCGCTCAATCAGCGCGTCACCAACATCTACCGCCGTGAGGGCGGGGAGTGGAAGATGGTCCACCACCATTCCGATGCCTCACCGGCGATGAACGACCTGCTCAGCCGCCTCCAACCCCCATCACAGTAGCTGTGAATCAGAGGTAGTGTTCTAGGAACAAAGGAAGGAAATCCGCTATGCACGCATTCAGAGTTCGCGGCGGCATCGCCATCGGCCTGCTCATCGCCGGCCTAGTCATCACTAGCGGCCCCGCCAGGGCGGGCAGACCGCACGCGCCCCACGCCCAGGCCCCTCGCGCCGGGGCAAACACGCCCACCACCTGGCACGTCATCGCCGGCTTCAGCCAATTGCTGCCCACCGCGTCCGGCAACACCGAAGCGGTCAACCAGTTCTACCCGCGCATCCAGACCATCTATGCCGGCGACCGGGTCACCTGGACCGTCAATGCTCAGAACGAGCCCCATACGGTCACCTTCGGCCCCGACTCTATACTGCGCAAGCTGGAGGATCCCCAGGTCCAGACCTCCGTCAAGGTGATCGGTGGGAAGCAACAATTGGTAGCGAACCCGGCCGTGTTCTTCCCCTCCTCGCAGGGGCCTCTGGTTGAGCGGGATTCCGGCTCCGCCACGACGTTGCTGAACTGCGGGGTGATCGGTCCGGCCGGTGCGCCCACCGCCCAGTCCTGCACGATCACCTTCCCCAACGTGGGCGCCTACGCCTATGACTGCCTCCTGCATTCGGGGATTCCCGGCAACTCCGACATGGATGGGGTCATCAAGGTGATCGCGCGGCCGCAGCCCAGCACCCACAACTGGACGGTGCGGGCGGGTACGGGGAACGCCATTGACGCCAATGACGGCTTCTGGCCGCAACACCTGACTATCCATGCGGGCGACAGGGTGACCTGGACGTCCGGCGGCGTCGACTTCCACACCGTGAGCTTCGGCATCGATCCCCGCAAAGTGGCGCTCTTGCTGCCGGTCGGCAAGGGTCTGCGGGGGCCGATTCTGGCCTTCAACCCCCAGATCGCCTTCCCCCAGCTGCCCAAGAGCGGGGTCTACAGCGGCGGCGTGGCCAGCTCGGGACTCTTCGACTTGGGCGGCAACTACGCCAACCTGCCCGGCCAGGTCTTCCTGAAGGCGGTGTTCAGCCTGACCTTCGACACGCCCGGTACCTATACCTACTACTGCCTGGTGCACGCGCCACTGATGATGGGCACGATCACCGTGCTGCCGGCAGGCCAGTAGTCTCTCCGCACGGCGGCAGTGGGCATGTGGCCGCGGACGGCGCCACACGCCTACCGCGCCCGGCGGCGCCCCAGTCCTAGTAGTGACTAACCGCATTCCAGCGATGCACAGGAGAGGTACAATGAGCAGGGAGCATGCCTCGGCAGCACCGGGGCGAACACGCACGCGTCTCCACAGCGGGCCCTCACCTTCACGCGGCCGTGAAAGCCGTGCGGCGGCCCGTCCAGCGGCCGGAGACACCGCACAGTCCGATGGCGCCCGCATAGGCGCCGGCCCAGCCGGCACGAAGGCTCTCCTTGGCGGTGGCGCTCCTGCTGGGGGCAGCCGCCATTCATGCGAGCGCGGTTGGGCCATGGACGGAGGGTTCGTCGGGAGGCCGGCGCGCCGCCTCGCCTGCCACACAGACGATCGACCCGCGTCTCCTCCTGGCGCCGCGCACGGTCACTCAGTCTGCCACGGCGGCCGGCGTCCGGGCGGAGCTAACGACAGGCCCGCTGCTGCCGGGGTCCAACCGCTTCGAGCTGCGGCTGGCTGAGCGCGGCCGGCCGCTCGCTGGAGCCCGCGTCTTCCTGATGGCCCGCATGACCGGGATGGCCATGCGGCCGGTCACGCTGCGCATGAGCGAGGCGCCGCCTGGCCGGTACGCGGCAACGGGGCTCCTGGCGATGTTCGGCCGCTGGCAACTGACGGTCCAGATCGACCGTCCTGGCGCGGTGCTGCTGGCCCCGCGGTTCACGGTTGACGTAACCTTACCCCAAGGCCTGCTCACCGCGCCGGCGACGCGGGGCGCCGCACACAGTAGCGTTCCGAGGCAAGCAGGAAGTACTATTGCCCATAGCCCCGAATCTCGGCGTATACTGCCGTACACACGTACAGGAATGACGACGTAGCGATAGAGATTCCGCGAGGTTTTGGAGAGTCCGTGAGCGTGAGAGAGAGAATCGGCGTCCTGGTCGCGCACGGGGACGACGTGGTGTGCGAGGAAGTGACGGCGATCCTGGCGGCGGCGGAGGACATGGAGGTCGTGGGGGTCGCGCGCAACGGCGACGCGGCGCTGGCCCTGGCGCGCAAGCTGGAGCCGGCCATTGTGCTGGTGGACTACGACCTGCCGGGGCGCGACGGCATCGCCACGACCGAGGCGCTGGCGACGCTGGCGCCGGGGGCCGGCGTGATCGTGCTGGCGGCGGACGTGTCGGCCGAGGTGCTGCGCCGCGCCATGGTGGCCGGCGCGCGGCAGTTCGTCGCCGCCCCGCCCCGTCCAGAGGAGTTGCTGCGCGCGATCTACCAGGTGCACGACACGACGGTAGCGCGCCGGGCGGCGGCGGCCGGGCCGAGCGAACTGGCCGCCCCATCGGCGCCGTCTCGGGCGGGGCAGACCATCGCGGTGTTCTCGCCCAAGGGTGGGGCCGGCACGACCACGGTGGCGACCTCGCTGGCGGTGTCGATCCGGCAGGAGGCCGGGCTGCGCGTGACGCTGGTCGACGGCGCCTTCCCCTTCGGCGACGTCGGCGTCTTCCTCGACCTCCCGTTGACGCGCTCAATCATGGATCTGCAGGTACCTCTCGAGACGCTCGACGCAGAGTTGGCTGAGACAGCGCTGGTGACGCACGAGCGCAGCGGGGTGAGGGTGTTGCTGGCGCCGGCGCGGCCGGAGATGGCGGACATGGTGACGGGGGAGTTGCTCCGTCGGGTGCTCGGCGCGCTGCGCGAGCGCGCGGAGTACGTGGTGGTGGACACCTGGTCGGCGCTCGATGAGCGGGTGCTCACGGTGCTGGAGGCGGCGGATAAGATCGTGCTGGTGGTCACGCTCGACCTCAGCGCCATCAAGAGCGCGCGCGTCTTCCTCGAAGTCGCCGACCTTCTCCAGTTCCCTCACGAGAAGATTCTGGTCGTGGCGACCCGTGCCAACGCTCCCGCCGGGCTGACAACGACGGATGTCGAGGCGGTGCTGGGGCGTTCGCTCGACATCTGTATCCCCGACGACAGCGCGACCGCCCTACGTGCGATCAACGAAGGGGACCCCGTGGCGCTCTCGGGGCGGGGCACGCCGGTGGCGGCGGCCATCACCAACCTCGCTCGCCGCATCGTCGCCGAACAACACCCCGACTCTGCGACCGATGCGCTGCTCTCGCGGGTCGAAGGCTCGCGCCTGCGCCGGCTGTTCGGGCGATAGCCGGACGGTCGGGCGTAAGCGCTATCCCCCGAATAGGCTATTGTCCACCGTCCTCACCTGGGCTATATATGTGGGAACGCGCCACCATATCGACCATCGACTATCGACCACTCAGGAGGGCTCATGGTTGTCGACGAACAGGTGGACAAGCGGCATGACGAAGAGGAAGGGACAGAGCGCCTGTGGTGCTACCTCGTCGTGCTGCGCGGGCGACTCTGTGCTATCCCCGACGAGGAGCACACCGTTCTCATGCCCCACATCAACCGCCTGGCCGCGGTGACGCCCCTCCCGCTGGGATTGGTCCCGCCCTACGTCCTGGGCCTCATCAATGTGGGCCAGAACGGCGAGGTGGTCGTGGACCTCGGCGCGTACCTCGGCTTCGCGGGAGAGCAGCCGCTGCACGAACAACGCCGCCTGCTGGTCATCGGCGAACGGGGGGCGGACTACCGCCGTGGAAGGGGCGCTGAGGAGAGCTACCGCCTGGCCTTCGCCGTCGACGGCGGACACGAGTTGACGACCGTGCGGCTGGAGGACAGCCCAGCTGTCGGCGGCGGATTCGTGCGCGGTACGGCGGACACGCGCTATGGACCGGCCGCCGTGCTCGATATGGCGGCTATCTGCGCGGATATCGTCCGCGCATTGGGGGCCGAGCGCGCGTGGAGCGCGCCGGACGAGGGGCCTGCGTCGCCCGAAGATGGGACCGAGGAGCAAGAACTACCCGCGGGGCACATATCGACCGCGCGGGAAAGGGAGTAAGGATGGACGGTCTACTGAAACGGCTCACGGCGGGCCGCTCGCTGCTCTCGACGGTGATCGGCGGTGTCGTAGTTGCGTTGATCATCTTCTCGTTTATTGCCTACGGCAACCTGACCACCGCACGGCAAAGCGCTCTCACCGCCAACCATAGTCGTGCGGACTCTTACGGCGACCTGTTCAACACCATCTACAACAACGTGATACGCACGGCTAACGGCATCGCAGTGGTAACACCCGACCAGCAGTCCTCGCGGGACGCGTTGACCGCCGCGTTCTACCAGAACATGCAAACTGCCTGGAGTAACCAGCCGGGCATCGAAGGCGGCTACCTATTCGACGCGAACGGCCAGCTGCTCTATGGGCTCAGCGCATCCAGTAGCGGCCTGAGCACCGCGACGACCGTTCCGCTCTATCTCAAGCCGCGCGACCACGGGGCGCTGGGGCAGGCCCTCGCTGCGGCCCTGACGAACGGCGCCAGGAGCCATGTGTTTTCGTTCGCCGGGGACGCCGGGCGCTACGGCGACCTCTACCTATTCGTACCCTTGCAGAATTACGACGGCACCCTCACTGGCGCCGTGGTCGTGCGCGTGAGTAACGACACCGTGGCCGGCCACTTCCTGTCCGAGTCGCACGTCGCGCTGGTGGCCCCGCCCTTTATCCTCGACGCCGCGACGCCGGGTCTGGCGGCGCGGGGCCGGGTGAATGTGCTGCGCGACACGGCGGCAGGGGTTTTGAGCGACCGTAGCCTCCTGGGCGGGCTCAAGCCGCTCTCGACCACCGACCTGACGGGCGCTACCCTGAGCGGGACGAGCACGTTCCGATATGGCGGCGCCGACCAAGTTGCCGGTGTCGTTACGCCGGACAACCTGCCCGCGTATCGCGTGGTAACGTATGATCCCGCTCCCTCGTTCTGGTCGGCGCTCCTGGGCGCCATCACCAGCCTGTCCGGCCTGGTCCTGCTGCTGCTGCTTATCGCCGGCGGCCTCTTGCTGACGCTGATGCAGCGGAACAGTATCAAGGCGGCCACGAGTACCGTCGAGGAAAGCCGCTCCGCGCTGCTCGCCGCGGACGTCCTCAACGTGTCGCAAGCCCTCGCCGCCGCCCGCGACGGCGACTTGACCGTCGAGGTACCGAGCGCCGACTCCGAGGTGGGCCTCCTCGCGGTGATGATCAATGGCCTGCTCGGCGACTACAGCGCGACGGTGGCCGGCATCATCCGCGCCTCCGAGGCGGTGCAGGACGGCGCCTTACGCGTCGACGAGGGCGTCCGCTCCATCGTTGATGTGGCGACCCACCAGAGCGAGAGGGTATCTGTTACCGCCGAGACGGTTGGCGCGCTGGCCGCCTCGGCCACCGAGGTGCAGCAAGCAACGCGTGAGGCGACCGAATTGGCCGCCGAGGCCTTCCGCTCGGTGCGTCAGGGTCAGGACGCGGTCGGCCGCGTCGGCGAGGCGGTCGACGCCATCAAGGAGGCGGCCATCGGGACGACGCGTGAGTTCAAGCACCTACAGGAAGATTCCATCCGCCTGACCGCCCTCGTGTCCAGTGTGAAGAGCAACGCCGAGAATCTGGATATGCAGGCGGCCAACGCCACACTTGAGGCGCGCCACTTGGGGACCGAGACTGGCTCGGCCTTCGCCACCAACATCGGACGCCTGGCCCGTCAGGCTCAGGAGACCCTGACCGACGCCGAAACGGCGGTGCGCTCGGTCGTTACCTCGATCGACGCCGTAAACCGGCGCATCGAGCGCATCTCCGAGCAGGTGCGCCTGGGCGTCGACGAGGTGCGCTCGATCCGCGGCTCCTTCGAGGGTATCACCACGACCAACGAAGCCCTGGTCGAGTATATCGATCAGGTCGCCGGCTCCGCCCACACCCAGGCCGAGAGCGCCCAATCGGCCGCCACGGCCATCACGACGGTGGCCGCCGCCTTCCAGCAGTTCAACAGCCTGCTAGTTGTGTCGAGCGACGAGATGGCTAGCATGCGCCTCGTGGTCGCCGACCTGCAAGAGTCGGTGGTAGGCCTGACGGTGGACGAGACGCTGCTCGCCGAGAAGGCGGCCGCCGGCGTCGTGGAGCGTGCCGCATGAGCGCGCATAGCGTCCTGACCCCGCCCCTGCAGCGCCTGCTCGCGGGGGGGCGCGAGGGGGCCGAGCGCCTGACCGTCGATCTGCAAAAAGCGGTGCGTGAGCTCTCCGCGCTGTCGTTAAGCTACAGCGGTCATTCCATTCGCGCGGGCATGCACGACGATACCCTCGCCGCGCTCGACGCCGAACTCGGCGAGGCCGCGACAGCCCTCGCGCGCATCCTGTTCGAGTTACAGCAACGCTTGCAGCTCGACGTGCTGATGCTCAGCGGGCTGGAGCGCATTGAGTGGGTGGTCGACCTGGAGGACGAGCGGCCCCTGCCGGAACGGCTGCTTGACATCCTCGACGCCTACGTGGCGGCGCTGGGTCCGCGCCTGGGCGACATGCGCACGACCGTCGCCCACATCGCTGTGCGCCTCGCCGTGCTGGCTAACAATACGGAGATCGCCGCCTGCCGCCCGGCTGGGCCGCCGGAGCGTAGCGCAGGGGGATCAGTCCGCATGGGCGCGGGGTCCGGCGCCGCGATCGAACTGTTCATGCTGGTCACGGCGCGTATGCGCGCCCTGGCGCGCCGCCTGCGCGCCATTGCCGAGGCCATGGCCGTCTTCAAGGGCACGCAGGAGGGCTATATCGAGGCCGTACGCGCGGCGCTGCGCCAGCGCATGGACATGCCGCCCGTGTCCGCCGCGCCTACGATGGTAGCGGCCGGTCTGGATGCGCGGACGGATACGGGGGAGGCCGCATGACGCGGATACACTATTCCGACGCTGAGCTTGCCTCGCTGCGGGAGGCGCTACGCGCCTCGGTCGAAGCGCCGGACGACATTGCCGGCGCGTCCACGGAGGCGGGCGACGAATCGGAGGCGCCCGTCTCGCCGCGCGCCGCCGCCGCCAACCGGCTCAGCCTGCTCGCCAGTAGTTATGGCGACATGTACGCTGGGCGCGGCGACGTGGCCGGCGCGGCCGTGTGCCAGGTGCTCGGCGACACCTGCTTCTATGTCGTCGATCCCTTACTGCGCCCACGCATGCTCGACATTGCCGGCCGCTCCCTCGCCGCCCTGGAAGGGGCGAGCGCGGTTGGCGCGTGGACGCCCAGCGTCATCGAGGAGTTGCAAACGCTCTTCGCGGAGGTCAAGCCGGCCGATGACGACGCCGAGGCGATCGCGCGCGCCATGGGCATGACCGTGGAGGAGGCGGCCGCCTTCGGGCTGACCGGCCATATCACGACGGTTGGCCTCGACGAGGACGAAGACGACGGTTACGGGCGGGAAGACGACGGCGAGTTCGCCGAAACGGAGGATCTCTGGGAACAGGAGAGCCTCGAAACGCTGTTTCGGCGTGACGCGCGGACGCTTGTCGCCGCGACGCTGCCGCGCGCGCTGCAACGCTATTGGAAAAACCAGGCGAGTATGGGCACGTTGCTGGAGGTGCGGCGCGCCTTCCACACGCTCAAGGGCGACGCGCGCGTCACCGCGCAGGACTGTGGGGCGGCCGACCTGGAAGGCCTGGCTGTCCTGGCCGAAGCGGCCGAAGACATCGTCGACGATCTGCTCGGCGACGCCTACGAGGGGGTGGAGCGGGCGCCGGCGCTGCCCGGCGGCGCGTTCAGCTTGCTGGGCGAGGCGCAGGCTTTTCTGCTCAAGCGTCTGGATGCGGGCGCGGCGCTCCCCGCCGAGGACGCCTTGCTCGTACGCCTCACCGCCATGCAGGCCACGGCGCGCGCCCTGCGCGGCGGCGCCCAGGATGGGGAGAAGCCGGCGGTCGGGAGCCTGGAACCAGCGGTGAGCGACACGGCGCCGACCGGCGTGAATCATGTGGCGATAGATCAGGAGCCCATGGCAGAGGTGCGGCGGCTCACGCTTAAGACACCGCCCGCCAAGCCGGCCGCTGATAGGGCGTCCCGCGCGAGCAAGCGGCTCGTCACAACCTTCTTGTCCGAGGCCGACAAGCTCATGCCGGACATCCATCGCGCCTTGGCGCGCCTGTCCGCTGTGTCCGACGACGAGAGCGCTCTAGTGCGCGCGCGTGTCAAGCTGCATACGCTCAAGGGCGGCGCCGCCCTCGCCGGTCCCCGCGCGGCGTCGATCGAGCGCCTCGCGCACGGCTGCGAGGATATCCTCGAGCTGATCGAGGACTATCAGCTTAGCGGCTCGCTCACGACGGTCCCGGCCATCGTGCTGGCAGGTGTTCTCGACGCCGAGGATGCCCTACAATCCTTGATCGACGACCTGCGCGACGCGATGAGCGCGCGTCCTGCCTCAGGTGCGGTGAGGAGCGTGGCGACACTCCCGCCGGCGGACGTTGAGGGTCTGCTTGCCCGCCTCGCGGAGGTCAAGCGTCGGGTCGAGAGCGACGACATCCCGCTAGCCACGTCCGTGGACGCCGCGGGTACGACGGGTACAACGGGCGAGTCGAGCGACAAGAGCGAATCCGAGACGACGGAGCGGTTCATGGCGGGACTCGCGCCGGTATCGCACGGCTCCGTGACCGGGCGGCCCGAGGATACCAGTGACCTCGTGGGCATGCTCGTGCCGTTCCCCTTACAGCAGCCCGCGCCGGTCGATGCCGAGGCCGATGCCGCGCCTCTGTCGTCCGCCCGGTTGGGGAAGGAGGCGGAGCGCGACGTCGACGGCGAGTCGACGCCCGAGAGCAGGCTGCAGGCCGCCCTACACGCACTGGAAGACCAGCAGATCCACCGCGACACGCTCGAGCAGTTGCTGGAGGAGATGGGCGCGCAGACGGTCGAGACGCGGCGCGCTAACACGCGTCTGCGCGACCTGCTGGCGCGCGTCGAGCGCGAGTTGGCGGGCCTGCGCTTGGAGCTTGTGCAAACAACGCGCAAGTCGGGCGAGTGGGACGCGCTGGAGAAAGAAGAGTATTCCGCCATGGATGTGCTGCTCATGCAGCTCGACGAGGCCCTGGCGGACCAGCACGAGGCCGAGTCACGCCTGCGCGCCGACCTCGGTGAGGCGCGCGCGCGGGTTGAGTTGCAAGGCGAGTCGCTGCTGCGCGCGCAGCGTTCGTTGCTCGACATGAGCATGATCCCGCTGTCGCATCTGGAGGCCAGGCTCGACCACGCCGTCCGCTCGGTCGGCCGGCGCCTCAACAAAAAGGTCGCGTTCGCGCTGGAGGGCGGCGATGTGACGCTGGACAGCCGGATCGCCGAGTCACTGTTTAACCCGCTGATGCTGCTCATCAGCAACGCCGTCGACCATGGGATCGAGGAACGCGCCGCCGAGCGTACCTCGGCCGGGAAGCCGGCCGAGGGCCGTATCACCGTGCGCGGGCGTGTCAACGGCGACGGCGTGACCGTCTCCATACAGGACGACGGGCGGGGCATCGACCCCGACCGCGTGGCCGCCGTGGCCGTCAGCAAAGGCGTGGTCGACGCCGCGCGCGTCGCGACGATGACGCGCGAGGAGCGTATTGCCCTCATCTGGCAGCCAGGCTTCAGCACCGCCAGGGGCGTCGGCCTCGTCTCAGGGCGCGGCATGGGGATGAAGAGCGTGCAGGACGACGTCGCGTCGCTGCAGGGGCGTGTTGACGTCGAGACCGCGATCGGCGGGGGCACGACCTACACCATCACGCTTCCGCGCTCGCTGGCCATGATGCGTGTGTAGGTGATCCGCGAGGGCAAGAACCTCGTGGGCGTCCCGATCGTTGACATCGCCAACACGTACGCCGTCCCCTACGCCAGCATCGTGGGGGGCCCCGGCGAGCGCTCGGTCCAGGTCGGGCCGCGCACGCTCTCTGTCTACGCGGCCCATCTGTCGTCAGGTCCCGCAGGCGACGGACCCAACGGTCTGGGCATCCTGCTCGAAGCCGAGGGCCGCGATGGCGGCATCATAGTCGACGAGGTGGTATCTAGCCGTTACCTTCCGGTACGGCCGGCGCCGGCGCGCCTACGCCGCGCCTGCGGCCTGCTGGGCTACGCGCTAGGTAGCGGCGGGGCAATTATGCCGATCTTGCAGTTCGACGCGGTGATCGCGCTGGCGTCGCCGGCGAACGCGGGGTCCGAGCGCCCGCTCGCCCCATTGGGCACCGGTGTGCGCCCGGAGGAGCGGCCGACCGTCCTGGTGGTCGACGACAGCCAAACGATGCGCCGCGCCCTCTCGCAGACGTTCACTAGGGCCGGCTTCAGAGTGTGCGAGGCGGCCGACGGCTACGAGGCGCTGCGGGCAATCGGTCGCGAGGTGCCGGCGGTCATCACGCTTGACATGGAGATGCCGGGCATGGACGGCCTGGAGACCCTGGCCGCCCTGCGTCGCCTGCCAGGCGGTGTGACGGCGCCCGTCTTCATGGTCACATCGCGCCAGCAAGCGCGCCACCGCGCCGCGGCTTTGGCGGCGGGCGTCACGCGCTATTTCACCAAGCCCTACGACGGCGACGAGATGGTCGGCGCGGCGCGGGTGGCCATCGCCGAGGGCATGGCCGCGCGCCAGGTGGCGTCGTGACCGTGACGGCGGCGCGCCGGACGGCCCGAGCCGGGATGTAGCAGGGTAGAAGATCAAGCGGGGAGCAAGGGGAATGATGAAGAACGATGCACTCATGGCGAGGTTCGGCGCCAAGACACAGCCGTCGACCAGGCGTAACGCCAGCCTGGCTATGCGCCGCGCCTATAGGGTGCTGGCCGTCGACGACGAGGCGACCGCGCGCGCGGCCATCGAAGATGTCCTGACGGACGAGGGTTATGACGTGCGGACGGTCGGGAGTTACCAGGATTGGGAGCGGGCATGGGCGGGAGAACCGGCGCCCGACCTGGTTATCCTGGACGTCAATCTGGCTGAGCGGCGCGGCGGCTACGAGGTTTTGCGGGCGCTGCGCAAGCAGAACACATCGATACCGGTGCTCATGCTCAGCGCGCGGAACACGTCGACCGACGCCGTGTTCGCCCAAGCCAACGGCGCCAGCGCGTACGTCAGCAAAGTAGAAGGCGAGTTCGCCCATACCACCCGTGGCCTCGTCGCCACGGTGCGGCGCCTGCTCACAGCGTGAGGGGGGACAACAACATGAACGAGACAGAGCGTGAGGTACCAAGACGTTGGCGGCAGCACATCTTGGTTGTAGAGGACTCGAAGACGCAACGGCGTAGCCTGCGCGATGGGCTTGGTCAGGACTACGAGCTGATTTTCGCTGTCAACGCGCGCGACGCCATCGCGCTTGCCTTCACCAAGCGCCCCGAGTTAATCCTGCTCGATGTGAACATCGAGCCGCCGCCCACCGACGATCTCGACGACGAGGGCAACCCCAAGCCCGGCAAGTACGTTAGCGGCCTCGAGGTGTGCCGCCAGCTCAAGAAGAGCGTGCTCAAGGACACGCCGATCTTGGTGCTGACGGCCAAGAGCGGGTTCTTGCCGCGCATCAAAGGCCGCCTGGCGCATGCCGACCAGTACCTGACCAAGCCGATCGAGACCGCGGCCTTGCGTGAGCACATGTACACCTATCTGGGCCATCCCAAAGCGCGCGCGCGCCTGGCCATGCTCGAGAGTGGCGCCAAGTTGGTCTCGCCGGCCAGCGCCAAGGCTGTCTAAGCGGCTAGAATCCTAGCCGCAACGGTTCTTGCAGCAACTTCTTGACACCTTGTAGGAACTGGGCGGCGGGGACTCCGGGGATGACACGGTGGTCGACGGAGAGGCTTAACGTCATGCGCGGCCGCGCGACGATCTGCCCGTCTAGGACGACCGGCTTCTCCAGGATCGAGCCGATAGCCAAAATTGCGCTCTCCGGCGGATTGATGATGGCCTGGAACTGCTCGACGTCGTACGCGCCCAGATTGCTAGTGCTGAATGTCCCGCCTTCCATGTCGCGCGGAGCCAGCTTGCCGGCGCGCGCCTTCTCCGCCAGCGCCCGCGCCTCGACGGCGATCTCGCGCAACCCCTTGCGGTCGGCGTCTTTGATCACCGGCACCACCAACCCATCGGGCAGGCTCACGGCAACGCCCACGTTGACGTGGGCGTGTCGCACGAACTGGCCGTCGCGCCACGAACTATTGACGTCGGGCATGGCGCGCAGGGTAAGGGCGCAGGCGCGCACGATGAGATCGTTGTACGACACCTTGCCTTCGGGGCCGAATGTCTCCACGAGGCGTGCGCGCAGGTCGGCGGCGGCGGCCATATCGACCTCGGTCGTGACGTAGAAGTGCGGGATGGTCGTCTTGCTCTCCAGCAGCCGCCGCGCCATGATCTGCTGGACGCGATTCGCGGCGTGCGCCTCGTCGCCCTCCATGAGCGGTGTGGTCGTCGCGGTCATCGGGGTGGGCTCCGGAGTCGCGGTCGCGACAGCGGCCGCCGGTTGTGCGACAGGCTGTAGCGTCGCCGTGGCCGTATCGCTCGCGCGCGCCACGAGATAGCGCTCGACGTCGAGTTTGACGATACGCCCGCCGGGACCGCTGCCGTGTCCGCCGAACGCGTGGAGGTCAATGTCGTGCTTACGGGCTATGTTGCGCGCCAGCGGTGACGCTTTGACGCGCCCGCCAGCCGTCGCGCCGTTACCCCCGCCGGTGGGTGCGGCCGCCTGCGTAGACGCGGCCGGCATCAGGGCGCCGGGGACCGCGGCGGGTACCTCATCCGAGCTTTCCGTCTCCACGATCGCGCTGGCGGTCGCGCTGCCCGTCGCGCCGTTTTGGGCCGACGAGGCCGGCGCTGCTTGGGCCGGCGCCGGAGCGACCGCTTCGCCCGCCTTGGCCAGCATGCCCACGACCGTGCCGATGGGCACCGTCGCCCCGTCAGGGTGGATGATCTGCTGGATCACGCCATCGCTATAGGCTTCCAGTTCCATATTGGCCTTGTCGGTCTGGACCTCCAGGATGGCGTCGCCCCGCTTGACCGTGTCGCCCTCGCGCTTGAGCCACTGCGAGATCGTACCCTCTTCCATGGTGTCGCTCAGGCGCGGCATGACAATTTCCTCTGGCATATGTCCCTCGGTGACTAGTAGCTAGTAGTTAGTAGTTAGAGGTTCGCGCCTTTCTAACTACTAACTACTAGTTACTAGCAACTAATCAACGGCCGCTCTGGCGCAATACGCTCTTCGCCGCCTCATAAATCTTGTCGCTGTTGGGGATGACCGCGCGCTCGAGCGGCTTGGCGTAGGGCATGGGCACTTCGCCGCCGCCGACGCGCTCGACCGGCGCGTCGAGCGCGTCGAAGCACGCCTTCTGAATGCGCGCCGTTAGTTCGGCGGTGATGCCGTAGGTGGGCCAGCCCTCCTCGATACAGACCGCGCGGCCCGTCTTGTTGACCGACGCCGCGACCGTCTCCATGTCGAGGGGCCGCAGGCTGCGTAGGTCGACGACCTCGGCGCTGATACCTTCCTGGGCCAACCGTTCGGCCGCCTCCAGGCAGCGCAGGGTCATCATAGAGTGGCTGATCAGGCTGATATCGGTCCCCTCACGCTTGATATCAGCGCGGCCGATCGGGATCTCGTAGTCGCCTTCGGGCACCTCGCCCTTGGTGTTGTAGATAGTCAGCGTCTCGATGAATAGGACGGGATCCTCGTCGCGGATGGCGGCCTTGAGCAACCCTTTGGCGTCGTACGGCGTCGCGGGGGCCAGCACCTTGAGGCCGGGTATGTGCGCGAAGAACACCTCCAGGCTTTGCGAGTGCTGCGCCGTGAGCTGCGCCCCGGCCCCGCCGGGGGTACGCACCACCAGCGGCACCGTGGCCTCGCCGCCGAACATGTAGCGGATCTTGGCCGCGTTGTTGATGATTTGGTCGATGGCGACGAGGATGAAGTTGATCGTCATGATCTCCACGACGGGCCGCAGGCCCAGCATCGCCGCGCCGATCCCGGCGCCGACGAAGCCCTCCTCGGAGATCGGCGTCTCGCGCACGCGCTTGGGGCCGAACTCCTGGATCAACCCGCGCGTGATCTTATAGGAGCCCTCGAAGATCCCGATTTCCTCGCCCATGACGAACACCGTCTCGTCACGCTGCATCTCTTCGCGTAGGGCCGACTGTAGCGCCTCGCGGTAGGTTATAACGGGCATGCTTTTCTCCAGTGTTTAGTGACTAGTGTTGAGTGTTGAGTGACAAGTGTTTAGTGCGTCGTCACAGGCGACCAAGCACTAAACACTCAACACTAATCACTATACGTTGCGGTCGGTAGCGCGCTGTCGAAGGGTCCGCCGGGCGCCATGCGGTCGAACTGGTCCATGGCCGACGGTCCGTAGATATTGTCGTAGAGGGCCGCGACATCCGGGTCGGGGCTGGCGTCGGCGAAGTTTACCGCTTGCTGTACCTCGGCCTCGACCTCGGCGTCGACGCGCTGGGCATCCTCGCCGGTCATGAGCCCGCGGTCCTCGAGTACACGTTGAAACAAGATGATAGGGTCGCGCTCGCGCCAGGAGGCGATCTCTTCCTGCGTGCGGTAGAGCTTGCCGGCGTCGGCGACGGAGTGGCCGCGGAATCTGTACGTCATGGTCTCCAGCAAGCCGGCCTGTCGCTCGTCGCGGGCCAGCCGCAGCAGGCGCGCCGTGGCCTCACGCACGGCCAGCACGTCCATACCGTCGACGCGCTCGCCCGGCATGCGGTAGGCCGCCGCGCGCTTGTAGACTTCGGGCTCGGCCGAGGACTGCTCGACCGAGGTGCCCATGCCGTACTGGTTGTTGGTGACGAGGAAGACGACGGGCAAATGCCAGATCGCGGCCATGTTGAGCGATTCGTGGAACGCGCCGAGGTTGACCGCGCCGTCGCCCAGCAGGCACAGGACGGCCTCCTTGCGGTCGAAATAGTCGATCGCCAGGGCCGCGCCGACCGCCAGCGGGAGTTGGCCGGTGACGATGCCGTAGCCGCCCATAAAGCGGCGCGGCACGTCGAGCAGGTGCATCGAGCCGCCGCGGCCATGGGCGACGCCGCCCTCGCGGCCGAACAACTCGGCCATCACCGACCCGGCTTCGGTCCCGCGCGCCAGCGCGATACCGTGGTCACGGTAGCTGGCGAAAAGGTAGTCTTCGGGCTGTAGGGCCGTGATCGCGCCGACAACCGTCGCCTCCTCGCCGATATTGAGGTGGCAATAGCCGCCGATCTTGGCCCGTGTGTACATTTCCTCGGCCTTTTCCTCGAACCGCCGGATGAGGACCATCTGTCGGTAGAGATCGAGCATGGCCGAGCGGTCGTCGGGAAGTCCCGGCGTCCACTGGTCTATCACTGTCTGCATCGTTGTGCCTCCACTGCCTATGAATTGTCAGCGATCAGCTGTCAGCGATCGGTTAATCGTTGCCGTTGAAACGCTCTGCTATAACCAGACGCGTCGATCACCGACGCGAAGCTGACCGCTGACGGCTGATAGCTATGTTGCGCCGCGCCACTCCATCGTCGCAGTGGTCCGGCCTGGCGCTGTGTGACGGTGCCAACCTATAACGCTTATTCTATGGTTGCGTAGACCTAACACTATGGTATCCCTGCGGGACTCATATGGTCAAGGAGGATAACCGCGCGGATCGCCGGGCCAACTATTGACACCCCCGGCAGGTTTATTGTATAGTAATCGCTCAGTTGGGGCGAAACGCTACGCGGCGCGCGGCAGCGGCGCGCTGAGCGTGGTCGGCTGCACCTGGGGCAGCAGAGACGGGGACGGCGTGCCCGTGAGATGGGCCGCACAGGCGGCGG
>JAABUJ010003282.1_pt1 | contig 18399 bp, 16 predicted proteins | sample 5559131 | NCBI WGS metagenome assembly JAABUJ01 (sample SAMN10711875, study PRJNA513366) | rock metagenome | isolation source: Antarctica rocks | place: Antarctica: Victoria Land, Mt New Zealand nord | collected 2016-01-07 | reverse complement strand
TCAGTGCGTCGAGTGCCGCTTCGGTGTCCAGGCGGGCGGCGGAGACGACCGCGATCTCCCCGGTCAATTCCTGCAGCCGTTCGGTGAGCTGTTGGCGCTCGCTGCTCAGGGCGTGCAGTTGCTCCTGCGCGGCGGTGAGCTCCTCGTTGGGCGCTTCGGCGCGCTGCTCGGCCTGCTCCGCACGCGCCTGGACGTCGCCGAGGCTGATGGTGAGCTCCTCCGTGCGCGCGGTGAGCTCGTCGGCGCGGGCGGTGAGTTGGTCGTGCTCGGCTTGTAGTTGGGTCAGTCGCGCTTCGGCCTGTTCGCGTGCGAGGGCTTCCTCGTCGTGGCGCTCGCCGGCTTGATCGGCCTGATCCTGGGCTTGGCGGTGCTCCTCGCGCACCCGTGCCAGCTCGCCGGTCAGTGCGTCGAGTGCCGCTTCGGTGTCCAGGCGGGCGGCGGAGACGACCGCGATCTCGTCGGCGCGGGCGGTGAGTTGGTCGTGCTCGGCTTGTAGTTGGGTCAGTCGCGCTTCGGCCTGTTCACGTGCGAGGGCTTCCTCGTCGTGGCGCTCGCCGGCCTGATCGGCCTGATCCTGGGCTTGGCGGTGCTCCTCGCGCACCCGTGCCAGCTCGCCGGTCAGTGCGTCGAGTGCCGCTTCGGTGTCCAGGCGGGCGGCGGAGACGACCGCGATCTCCCCGGTCAATTCCCGCAGCCGTTCGGTGAGCTGTTGGCGCTCGCTGCTCAGGGCGTGCAGTTGCTCCTGCGCTGCGGTGAGCTCAGCGTCGAGCATCGCGGCGCGGGCCTCGGAGCGCCCCAAGCCTGAGCCTGATTGCTCGAGATCCGCACGCAACCGCTGTAGCTCCTGCTCGAGCGCGAGCGCCACCTGCTCGGACTCGCGGTGCGCGGCTTCGGCGAGTCCGAGCTCCTCCACCAGCGCCGTGACCTGTCGCTGGAGGTTCTCCAGGCGGGCGGCCGTCTGCCCGTACTCGCCATGCAGCTCCTGCATCCGTGCTTCGACCTGCCGGCGTTCGGAGGTCTCCAGCAGGAGACGCTCGGCGAGCTCCCGCGCCTGCACCAGCGCCTGCTCACCTTCTTTGCTCAATTGCGCTTGTCCCGCCGCGGCGTCCAAACCGGCGGCAACCAGGGCGGCCAGCTCCGCGCGCACGGCTTCGAGGCCCTGCTCGGCGTCCTGACGGGCCGCAGTGGTAAGCGCCATCTCCATGGCCAGCTCCAGCAAGCGCGTTGACAGGGCCTCGTCATCGTGGTCCCTGGTGCGGGCCTCCTCACGCACGGCGGTCAGCTCCTCGCTGAGCCCCGCCTCGCGCCCTTGTGCGAGTTCCAGACCCGCCTGCAAGCTGTCGCGCTCCGCCGTGAGCGCACTGAGCACGGCAGCCAGCCGCTCGTGCTCGTCGTGCAGCCGGGTCGCGCCGGATTCGGCTTCTAGTCGGGCCGCGGAGAGGATCGCGATCTCCGCGGTGAGTTCCTCCAGCCGCGCCGCGAGGTCCTGGCGCTCTGTGCCCGCTGCGCTCAGCTGTACTCGCGCCTCGTCGAGCTGCGCGGTCAGCGCCCCCGCGCGCCGTTCGGCTTCCTCCAGCTCTGAATCCGACTGTTGGAGCTTCGCCTCGACCCTCTCCTGATCTGAGCTGAGCTCTTCCAGCGCCGCGGCGGCGGCAGCGTGCTGTTGCTCTGCCTCCTCGGCGCGTGCTGTGAGCTCGGCGCGCTCTATGCGCAGCTGTGCCAGTCGGTCCTCGGCTTCCCGCGCCCGGCCCTCGGCCTCTTCCTGGCGCGCCTGGATCTCCTGCTCCCTCGCCGGCGTTCCCTGCTCGTGCTCGTAGCGGAGCTGGGTCAGTCCGGCTTCGGCATCTTGACGCGCTGCGGCGATCAGTGCGATCTCCGCGGTCAGCGCCGCGACACGCTCGGTGAGACTGCCGTGCTCTTCGCCGAGCGCGTCGGTTTGCGCTTGGGCCTGCTTCAGGTTGGCGGTGGCGCCAGCGAGCTGCTCCTGGAGCTCGTCCCGCTCGGCTTGGAGTGCCAGCAGCTGCGCCTGCGCCTCCTGCTCCCGCGCCGCGGTCTCCTGCTCGTGCTCGTGGCGGAGTTGGCCCAGCCCGGCTTCCGCGTCCTCGCGGGCGGCGGTGATCTGCGCCATCGCCGCGGTCAACTCCGCGAGACGCTCGACGAGAGTGTCGTGCTCGCCGTCGAGGACGTCGGTTTGTGCCTGGGCCTCCTCGGCGCGTGCGATGAGCTCGTCGCGCTCTGCTTGCAGCTGCGCCAGACGGTCCTCGGCTTTCCGTGCCCGGCCCTCGGCCTCTTCCTGGCGCGCCTGACTCTCCTGCTCCCGCGCCTCGGTCTCCTGCTCGTGCTCGTGGCGGAGTTGGCCCAGTCCGACTTCGGCTTCCACCCGGGCGGCTGCGATCAGCGCCACCTCCTCGGTCAGCTCCGCAAGACGCTCGGTGAGGGTGCCGCGCTCTTCGCCGAGCGTGTCGGCTTGTGCCCGGGAGTGCTCCAGATATCTGGTCGCGTCAGTTAGTTGTTGCTGGAGCTCGTCGCGCTCGGCCTGGAGCGCCAGCAACTGGGCCTGCGCCTCCTCCTGCGTCTCGGTTTCCTGCTCGTAGCGCTCTGCGGCAGCAAGCGCTTCTGCCTGTGCCTGCGCCAGGCGTGCCTCCAGCTCCTCGCTGCGGGCCGTGAGCTGCTCGTGGCGGTCCTGGAGCTGCTCCTGCTCGGCCTGTGTCTGCTCGCGTGCCTGCGCCTCCTGCTGGTGTCCCTCGGCGGCGCTGAGCGCTTCGGCTTCGGCGCGCTGCTGCTCCTCGCGCACGCGCTCCAGTTCGCCGCGCAATTCCTCCAGCTCGGTGTTCAGCGCCTGCGCTCGTTGCTCGGCCGCACCCTCCACAGCCGCGGCCTGATCGTGCTCATCACGCAGGCGAGCCAGTCCGGCTTCGGCATCTTGACGCGCTGCGGCGATCAGTGCGATCTCCGCGGTCAGCGCCGCGACACGCTCGGTGAGACTACCGTGCTCTTCGCCGAGCGCGTCGGTTTGCGCTTGGGCCTGCTTCAGGTTGGCGGTGGCGCCAGCGAGCTGCTCCTGGAGCTCGTCCCGCTCGGCTTGGAGTGCCAGCAGCTGCGCCTGCGCCTCCTGCTCCCGCGCCGCGGTCTCCTGCTCGTAGCGGTCCTGGACCTGCTCCAGCTCGCCGCGCAGTTCCTGCAGCTCGGTGTCCAGCGCCTGCGCTCGTTGCTCGGCCGCACCCTCCACAGCCGCGGTCTGATCGTGCTCCTCGCGCAGGCGAGCCAGTCCGGCTTCGGCATCCTCACGCGCTGCGGTGAGGAGGGCCGCCTCGGCCGTGATCTCCTCCAGGCTCGCGGCTAGCGAGCCGCGTTGGGAGCTGAGCGAGCGGACCTGCTCGCGTGCTTCGTTCAGCTGCCCGTCGAGGGTCGCGGCGCGCCTCTCGGCCTGCTCCAGCTCGGAGTCCGAGTACTCCAGCTCCTCCTGCAGCGTGTCGTGATCAGCCCGGGTCTGCTCCAGCTCGGCTTGCGCCTGCTCACGCGCCTGTGCTTCCTGCTGGTGTCCCTGGGCGGCGCTGAGCGCTTCGGCTTCGGCACGCTCCTGCGCCTCGCGCACGCGCGCGAGCTCGCCGTGCAGTTCCTCCAGCTCGCCGTCCAGCGCCTTTGCCCGTTGCTCGGCGGTGGCCCGCACGGTGGCGACCTGCTCGTGCTCGTCGCGCAGGCGATTCAGTCCGGCTTCAGCTTCCAGCCGGGCGGCTGCGATCAGCGCCATCTCCTCGGTGACCTCGTCCACCCGCTCGGACAGCACGCGCCGTTCGGAGGTCAGCGAGCGGACCTGCGCGCGCGCGTCGTTCAGCTGCCCGCCGAGGGTCGCGGCGCGCCTCTCGGCCTGCTCCAGCTCGGAGTCTGAGTGGTCAAGCTCCTCCTGCAGTGTCTTGTGGTCAGCCCGGGTCTGCACCAGGGCAGCGGCCGCGGCTGCGCGCTCGCGCTCGGCTTCCTCGGCGCGCGCAACCAGTACCCGCCGCTCGTTCTCCAGCTCTTCGGCGCGGGCGGCGTTCTGCTCTTGGCGGTCCTGGAGCTCCTCCAGCTCGGCTTCCAGCCCGCGCGCTCGGTCCTGCGCCGCGGCTCCCACAGCCGCGGTCTGATCGTGTTCCTCCTGCACCCGCGCCAGGCCGCCCTCGGCATCCTCGCGGGCGGCGGCGAGCAGCGCCAGCTCGGCCGTCATCTCCTCCAGGCGAGCGGACAGGGCGCCCCGCTCGGAGCTCAGCGAGCGGATCTCCGCGCGCGCGTCGTTCAGCTGCCCGCTCAGCGCCCCAGCCTGCCGCTCCGCCTCCTCCGCGTCGGAGTCGGACTGCTCCAGCTCCCCCTCGAGCCTCGCCGCATGGTCCTGCGCTGCCTCCTGTGCCCGCTCGGCATCATCGGCGTGATTCCGGGCGTCGGCGGCCTCCGCCTGCGCTGCCTGCAACCGCGTCGAGGCGCTCGCGCTCTCAGACTGCAGTTGCTTCTGCAGCTCAGCGGTCCGGCCCTCCATCTCCATCAGGTCCTGCCGGGCCTGAGCGGTGGCGGTCTCGGCTAATGCCAGCGCCGCCTCCAGTTGAGTCGACTGTTGCGCCCGCTGTTCGTGGTGCGCTGCGCGCTCCCGCGCCTCGGCCAGCTCCACCCCCATCGACTGCAGGCGCAGACGGCTCTCGTTTCGGAGCTCCTCGATCTCGGCGGCCAGGCCTGCCGAGCGTCGCTCTTCGTGCTGACGCGCTGCTTCCAGCTCCCTCACCTGAGCGACGGCGCTGCTCAGGCGCTCGCCGCTCGCGGCCAGCTCGGCGTGCAGCTCGCTCAACCGCCGTTCCTGCGCCGCTCCCAAACCCTCCAGCTCGGTGGCGTAATCGCGGGCCTGCTGCTCTGAGTGCTCCTCGGCGTCGTGCTGGACATTCGTCAGCTCTGCCTGCGCCTGGCGGAGCGTCTGCTGGGAATCGGCGAGCTCGCGCTGCAGCCGCTCGACGTGATCGCGCGCGTGCTGGCCGGTTGCCGTGCGGCGGTGGATCTCGCCGCGGAGCGCCTCGAACTCCGCCGAGCGCTCGTCCAGCGCAGCCTCCAGCTCCCGGCGTGCCGTCTCCACCTCCTGGCGCGCGGCCTCGGCCTCGGCTACCCGCGCGCGCAGCTCGGCCTGCTCGTGCTCCAGCGCACTGACCTGCTCGTGCGCAGCCTGTGCACGCTCCAGCTCGGCATCTCCCAGGGTGCGTGAGCGAGCGAGCTCCCGCTCACGCTCCCTCAGCTGCTGGGCTGCCGTCCGTTGATCCTCCTGGGCTTGGGTCAGCTCGGTGCGGCGTGCGTCGAGCTGCTCGGTCAGCCTCGCCGCAGTGGCGCGGCTCTCCTCCAGCGCCTGCTGTTCGTGTGCTCCGACCCGCTGAAGCTCCTCCAGCCTGCTCTCCAGCCCATGCCGCGCTCGATCCGCCTGGGCCGCTCGGGCCAGGGCCGACTCCCGGGCCGCGAGCGCTTCATTCACCCGCGCCTCCGCCTGGCGCTGCGCCTGCTCGCGCTCTGCCGCCTGGGCGCGGCTGCTCTGCAGCTGGCCCTCCAGCTGGCCCTGCGCCCGCTGGGCGTCGCTGGCCTGCTGCTCGGCCTGGATCGAGGCCGCACTGGACTCCTCCACCTCCGCAGCTGCTCTCGCGCGCTGCTCGGAAAGGGCCCGGTTGACCTCGCTCAGACGGCGATGCGCCTCCGCGATCGCCTCCTCGCGGACCGCAATCGTGGCATCCCGGTTCGCGAGCAGGCGCTCGAGGCCGGCCTGCGCCTCAGCCTCCCGCTCCAGCTCGGCACGCAACTGCGCCTGCACCTTGCGCTCCTGAAGCTGGCCCGCCTCCAGGTCAGCCACGCGTGCCAGGGCGTTCGTCCTGGCGGAGGTGATTTGCTGCTCCCGCGCCTCCAGCCCCGCTCGCCGCTCCTGCTCGGCCTTCAGTCGGCGTTCGAGCTCGTCGATGGCAAAGCGCCGTGCCTCCGCTCGGCGCTCGGCCTCGCCACGTAGCCGCCGCTCCTCCAGCAGCGCCGCTCGGTCGGAGTCGCGCGGTGCCGGGGAGGTGGCACCCGGGCGGCGCGGGACGGTCCTGGCCGTGGCCGCGTCCCGCCGGACGACTCTGTGCCGTCGCGAGGGGGCCGGCAGTCGGAGCGAGCTTCCGTCGGTCAGCTGCAGCTGAAACTGAGGCCGTCGCGCCACCAGCTCCAGCGGTGCCGAGAAGGCAATTCGCAGCAGAGCGCCGGGCGCAGGCGGCGCCGGCAGCGGCGCCAGCCGGTGGACCCGCTGACCATCGTCGACCAGCAGCGTGAGTGCGCGGCCCGTCTGGGGGATGGAGGTCCTAGCGGCGATCCTCAGCAACACCGTCCCCGGGGCGGCCTCAACCTGCTCGAACTCCTGAAGCCCGAATGACGATGAGGCGTCGATCACGGCGCGAGCGATTCTAGGTCTGTTATATCTCCGGCACGCATGGTCTCCACCCCGACGGCCCACCTGCCCCAGCGATGAAGCTGCTCGTCACCGGGGGCGCAGGCTATATCGGCTCGATCGTCAGCCGCCAACTCATCCACGAGCGTCACGAGGTCGTCGTGCTGGACAACCTCGAGCGCGGGCACCGTGAGGCGATCGTGCCTGGGGCCCGGCTCGTGGAGGCGGACCTCGTCGACGCCGCGGGCGTCCACGCGCTGCTCGGCGAGGGCTTCGACGGCGTCCTGCACTTCGCCGCCCTTGCTCTCGTCAGCGAGTCGGTGAGCCATCCCGAGCGCTACTACCGCACCAACGTCGGCGGGACGCTGAACCTGCTGGAGGCAATGGTCGCCCACGGCGTGCAGCGGCTGGTGTTCTCCTCCACCTGCGCGGTCTACGGCGAGCCGGAGGAGGTGCCGATCACAGAGCGCGCCGTGCCCAGGCCCACGCACGCCTACGGGGCGTCGAAGTTGGCGGTCGACAACATGATCGGGGGCTTCTGTCAGGCTCACGGGCTGGGGGCGGTCAGCCTGCGTTACTTCAACGTGGCCGGTGCGATTCCTGGCTGCGGGGAGGACCACGACCCCGAGACGCACCTGATCCCCAACATCCTGCGGGCGGTGCTCGGGCTCCATCCCGCCGTTCAGATCTACGGAACCGACTATCCGACGCCCGATGGGACCGCGATCCGCGACTACATCCACATCACCGACCTCTCCGCGGCGCACCTGCTGGCGCTGCAGGGCACCCGGACCGGCGAGCACCGGATCTTCAACCTTGGCAATGGCAGCGGCTTCTCGGTCCGCCAGGTCATCGCCGCCGCCGAGGAGGTCACGGGCGAGCGGATCGAGACGATCGAGGCCGAGCGTCGCGCGGGGGATCCGCCGATGCTGGTGGCGGCCAGCGACCGCATCCGCTCCGAGCTCGGGTGGAAGCCGGGCAAGCCCGGTCTCGGCGACATGATCGCCGATGCCTGGGAGTTCACGCGCGCGCACCCCCACGGGTACTCAGAGTAGGTCCGCGAGCGCGCCGAGCGCGGCGGCCAGGACCCGATCCGGCGTCGCGCTCGCGTCGATGGTGGCGATCCTGGCGGGCTCCGCGGCCGCGAGCTCGGCGTAACCATCCGCAATTCTGGCGTAGAAGTCCTCCTGCTCGCGCTCCAGCCGATCGGCGGGCGCACCGCGATCCCGGGTTCGGCTGCGTCCCACGGCCGGCGAGACCGCCAGCAGCAGCGTCCGATCCGGCCGGAGGCCCCCGGTGGCGAACTCGTTGATGGTGCTGACCGCCGCGACACCCAGCTCGCGACCGGAGCCCTGGTAGGCCAGCGACGAATCGACGAAACGGTCCAGCAGCACCCAGCAGCCGGAGCGCAGCAGCGGCGCCAGCGACTGCTCGACGAGCTGGGCACGGGCGGCCGCGTAGAGCAGCGCCTCGGCCCGCGGACCCACCGTCAGCTTCGGATCGGTGACCAGATCCCGGATTCGTTCGGCCACTTCCACGCCGCCAGGCTCACGGAGCAGCCGGAGCTCGATTCCCTGGTCGCTGAGCGCTGCCTCCAGTCCGGCCGCCAGCGTCGACTTGCCCGCACCGTCGATGCCCTCAATCGTGATCAGTCGGCCGCGCTCCATCGTCCTCAGCACTCTGACCCTACCGCCACCGACCCAACCCCTGGGGTCGTTGCTGGGCGCTGCAATAGGATCGGCAATGATGCTTGCCGAGCTTCAACGCCAGCCGCACGCGAGGGCGGTGCTGGCCCCGGCCCTGCCGCCCCGGGGCAGGGCCTCGCACGCCTACCTGTTTCACGGACCCGGGGGGGCCGGCAAGCGCAGCATCGCGCGGGGCCTCGCGACCGAGCTCCTGGCCGAGGGAGCGCCCGACCCCGAGGGCGCTCGTGCCCGGGTGCGGTCGGGTGCCCACCCGGATCTGACGTGGGTCGCGCCCAGCGGCGCACACGAGATCCTCGTCAGCGACATCGACGGTCCGGTCGTGGCCGCAGCGAGCAGGACGCCGTTCGAGGCTCCGCGGCGGGTGTTCGTGATCGAGCGGGTGGACGAGCTCGGCGAGGAGGCCGCCAACCGGATGTTGAAGACCCTCGAGGAGCCGGCCCCGTTCGTGCACCTGATCCTCCTCACCGACCGGCTCGTGGATGTCCTGCCGACGATTCGCTCCCGCTGTCAGCTCGTGCGCTTCGACGCCCCCGCTGCGGCGGAGGTGGCGGGGCAGATCGAGGCTCTGGGGGTTCCTCCGCTGACGGCGCTGGCCTGCGCCCGCCTGTCGCTGGGCGACGCGGCGCAGGCGCGGGAGCTGGCGCGGCCGGAGGGGGCGGCACTGCGCGCGGCGGCGGAGCGGTTCGCGCGGACGGCGGTGAACGGCACGGCGGCCTCCGAGCGGGCCTGGACCGAGCTGCTCCAGGCGGTCAAGGCGCGAGGGGAGTCAGCGCGGGCTGAGCTCCAGGGCCGAGCCACCGCGGAGCTGGAGCTCTACCCCCGCAAGGAGCGCAAGCGGATCGAGACCGAGTGGAGCGAGCGGATCCGGCGCGTGCGCCGCCGGGAGGAGACCTCAGCGCTGGACTTGGCGCTGCAGTTGGTGTCGCTGTGGCTCTCCGATCTGGCGCACCTGTCCTGGCGGGCTGAGGATCTGGTTCGCAACGTCGACAGGATCGAGGAGCTGCGCCAGGACTCCGAGCGGGAGCCGTACGATCCCCACGCGGCCATAGATCTCGTCGAGGAGACCCGACGGCGGTTTACGTTGAACGTCAGCGAGGACCTGGCATGCGAAGCGCTCGCATACCGGCTGGAGCAAGCCCTGGTCGCCTGAACGGCGAGGAGCGCGTGTACCTGCGCGGTCCGGTGCCCTCAGACCAGGCCGAGTTCCTCGCCCTGATGCAGGACAGCCGCCCGTTCCACCAGCCGTGGGCGAGCGCTCCGACGGATCCGGATCGCTTCGCCACCTACCTGGCCGACGCCGGGCGTCTCGACTTCGAGGCGATGCTCCTCTGCCGGCGCCCCGACGACGCGATCCTCGGCTTCCTCAACCTCTCCCAGATCGTCCGCCGTTCCCTGCAGAGTGCCTTTCTGGGCTACGCCATCGGCCGGCCCCACGCCGGGCACGGGTACATGCGCGAGGGAATCCAGCTCGTTCTGCGCCGCGCCTTCCTCGACCTCCGTCTGCACCGCATCGAGGCCAACATCCAGCCCGGCAACGGCGCCTCCGTGGCGCTCGCCCGCAGCGCCGGTTTTCGCCGGGAGGGCTTCTCTCCCCGCTACCTGAAGATCGACGGGCAGTGGCGCGACCACGAACGCTGGGCGATCCTCGTGGAGGACTGGCGGGCTACCTAGCTCCCGGAGGAGGAGACCGTCATGCGGGCGCGTTCTGCGATCGCCTCAACGAGCGCGGTTAACGTAAGCGCGAGCTCGCGCTCGAGGTCCTCGTCGACTAGGCGGCCGGTGGCCGTGAATTGCTCATCGGCGGAGGGCACGGGGAGCTCACGGTCAAGCACACGAGCACCGATCGCACCGAGGACCTTGCGGGTCTCGGCTTGGGACCAGACCGCGCCGAACATGCCGGTCGAGGCACCGATGACGGCGGCCGGCTTGTTACGCAGCGGGCTCTCGATCAGCGGACGCGAGAGCCAGTCCAGTGCGTTCTTCAGCACGCCGGGAATCGAGCTGTTGTATTCGGGGGTGGCGACGAGGACTCCGTCGGCTTCTGCGACCGCTTGGCGCAGGTGCTGGACCGGTGCGGGCGGATGCGCGAGCCGGTCCTCGTTGAACGGCGGGACCCGCTCGAGGTGCGCGTAGAACGTCAGGTCGACGTCGGACGGCAGCAGATGGGCTGCCGCCCGCACAAGCGCCGTGTTATGCGAGTCCCGGCGCAACGAGCCCGAGATGGCCAGGATCCGCATCCCTCAGACCTTGTTGAACTCGAGCTCGATGATCAGCGTGACCTCCTCGGAGAGCGCCTTGCCCCCCTTGGGCAGCTCGGCGTTCCAGGTCACGCCGAAGTCGGTGCGATTGATCGTCGTCTGCAGCGTAAAGCCGAGACGGGTGTTGCCCATGAAGTCCTCGGTCGGTCCGTTGACGGTGCCGGTCGCCTGAACGGGCTTCGTGATGCCCTTCAGCGTCAGCTCCCCATCGAGCGTCAGGTTGTCACCGTCGATCTCAAGGATCTTCGAGGCAAAGGTGATCTCAGGGTGCTGCTCGGCGTCGAAGAAGTCAGGCGACTGCAGGTGGCCGATGAGGTTGGGATCCTTGACGTTGACCGATCCGACCTTCACCGATCCGGTCAGGACGCCGTCGTTCAGGCTGGCGTCGAGCTCCTCGAAGCGGCCGCGGAACTTGGCCACCAAGTACTTGATCGAAAAGTCGGCGGAGGAATGGACAGCGTTGAACTGCCATTGGCCAGCGAGGCGTTCATCGACAGTGTTGACGGACATGGGGGAGGGTCTCCTTTGGATGGATGGCACAGACGAGGTTTTCGTTGCGTACACAACCATAGCAGAAGTGGACCACGGTCCGGTACGCTCGGCTGATGGAGCTTCCCGTGCTCCCAGCAGCAGCTTCCGAGCGTGCCGATGCGGCGCGCAACAGAGCGCGGATCCTGGCGGCGGCCGAGCGTCTCTTCGCCGAGCGGGGCGTGCGCTGCACCTCTATGGACGCGATCGCGGCCGAGGCCGCGGTGGGTAAGGGCACCCTGTTTCGCCGCTTCGGTGACCGGGCGTCGCTCGCCCTGGCCATCCTCGATCGCGATGAGCGAGACCTGCAGGACGCGATCCTCCGCGGTTCGCCACCGCTGGGTCCGGGTGCACCGCCGGCCGGGCGACTGGCCGCATTCGGCTGCGCGATGCTGGATCGCTTGGAAGCCCACAGCGAGCTTCTGCTGGACGCCGAGTCGGACGGAGAGGGCTGGAGGCGTTCGCAGCCCTACGCCGTGCACTGGCTGCACATTCGCACCCTCGTCGAGCAGGCGCAGCCCGACGCGGACGTGGACTACCTCGCCGACGCGCTACTAGCGGCCCTCTCGGCCCGAGCGTTCATTCACCAGCGCCACATGCGTCAGATGGGGCTCGGGCGGCTCAAGGCGGGATATGAAGACCTCGTCATCCGCACGCTCGGGGCTCCCAGGGTCGCCGATAGAATTCCGCCGGTTCGTCGCTCTGCTTCAGGGCGATAGCGCCGACGTAGCTCAGCTGGTAGAGCACTTCACTCGTAATGAAGGGGTCCGGGGTTCGAGTCCCCGCGTCGGCTCTAGGAGGCCATCGGACAACGGGCGCCCGCCCCGCCGGGAGCTGAATCGTGCGGACGATGGATGGGGCAACCCTGACCCGCCGGCGCTGCTGTGCTCGACTCGAGCCCGGGCGGGCCCGTCGGAGCCAAGCTAACGCGGTGGGGTCATGAGGATCCTCCGACAGGAGGTTTGGGGGGCGGACGGTGTCACCGGCCGCCCCTTGTGCCTCTCTACTGACAGGAAAATAACGCTCAGGCTGCGACCCCGTCCTCTGCAGTTGACGTTGACGTTGGCTGGAGCGTGACGACATGGCCGAGGGCTTCGAGCCGTTTGACGAGCCGTTGGGCTTCGCGTTGGGGGTCGCGGCGTTGGAAGTAGTCGCCGCCGAGGTCGTGGTACAGCTCCCCGGTGCTGAGCATGTGCCAGCAGGCGCAGATGATCGAGTGCTTGACGGCACCGAGTGCTTTCTTGTGACCGCGGCGCGGTTTCAGGCGAGCGTATTGCGCGGCGAGGTAGACGTCCTTGGTGCGGACCGCGGCGAGCGCGGACTCTTCGAGCGTCCAGTCAAGCCACTTCGAGCCCTTGCGCGACGTCCCGGAGCGGCGTTTGCCGGCGGACTGGTCGTTGCCGGGGCACTGCCCGGACCACGACGCGAGGTGCTTGTCGGTTGTGAACACCGACATGTCAACGCCGATCTCGGAGATGATCACCTCCGCTGCGCGCCGTTGAACGCCCGGGATCGTGCAGAGCAGGTCAACGGCCGCCCCGAAAGGGGCGATCTGTTCCTCGATCGCGTCAGAGAGCCGGTCGATCTGCTCGTCGAGGAAATCGATGTGAGCAAGGATCGCGCCGATCCACAGCGCGTGCAGATCGTCAAAGCGACCTGCGAGTGCCTCCTTGAGCGCCGGCAGCTTCGCCCAGCGGGCGCGAGTGACGGTGTTGGTGTTCAAGGTGGCCGCACGCGATCAAACGCGGGCGGCGCCAGACGTGGTTTCTGATGAAGTGGGGGTCTCTGCCGCCAGCGGCTCCGGTTTGGCGCGCCTCACAGGAGGCTTAGCGTTCGGGCTCGCTGGCGCTTTCTGGCACTGGAGTGCTGCGTGGCCATCGCGTTTGTCCTTCTCGCGCTGACGACCTACGGCAGCGAGGCCAGGTCGAGCTTCGTGCAGGAGCACGGAAGGCGCGTGAGCGGCCGCGTTCAGTCGTTCGACTCCCAGCCGATCTGCGACCCGAGCCCGCAGGGAGGAACGTGCTATCCGTCCACCCGTATGGCGATCCGGTTGTCGGTTCCGGTCGGCGGCGTGCGCGTCGTGCACACAAGCGAGGCACGCTCCCTGCACCTCGGCTCAGGTCGGCATGTGCAGGTTCTACTTGACCCCGCCGATCCGAGCTACGCCGAGCTCGCCGGCCAACCACGGACATCTGGGGGAATCTGGATCGTGGCTGCACTCCTTGCCGCTGCCTCGATCGCCCTCGTTCTAATCGATGGTCGCTCCGTCCTACGCCGGACCGCTCGCCGCCGCCGCCATCCCACCCGGTTTCGTCAGGAACCGACCTGACTGCGGGGGGCGACTGGTCAAGCGCAACCCGCGTTGTAGCGGCGCGAAGCGTGGCCCGAACTCAGGCGTCGCCGCTTCCGGCGTCTGTGAAGCTGCTCCACACCGTCGACGCGGGGGCCCCGTAGTCGGGATCCCGGAACAGCTCGATTCGCTCCACCCACTTGACCCACTGAAACCCGCGTGCTCCGGGAACGACAAGCCTGACGGGCGCGCCGTGCTCGTGGCTGAGCTGTTCCTCGCCGACGTGCGTGGCGAGCAATAGCTCGCGAGCATCCTGAAGCGCAAAGCTCCAGCGGTAACCCGTTCGAGACACCACTCGCACATGCTGCGCCGTCGTCTGAGCGGCCGCCCGAGCGAGTACTCGGTCCATGCGGACCCCACGCCAGCGTTGCGTGGAATAGAACCCGCCAGTGCAATCGAGCACGGCGATCACCTCATCGCGCGCGGCGAGCTCGGCGAGCGGCAGCGTGAGCTCGTGAGCAACGAGCCCGCCGACGAGCAGGCGGTAGGAATCGGGCTGGATCGGCCGCGGGTGATCCGCTACCCACGAGGTTGTGGGGAACGCATTGCCAGCGAACGATCCCGATTCGTAGGATCCCGTGAAGCGCCGCCTCGCTCCCCGTAGGCCGAACAGAGCTTGGATTGGCCGCTGTCCGCGCCACGCAAGCAACGATCCCGCGGCGATTGCGCCGGCGGCGAGAAACTGCCGCCGATGCGCGACGTCGCGCCCCCGCAGGGGCTTGGCACGCAGCACCATGTGAGCCGCAACAGCGCCCCCGAGCACCGCGCCGAACGCGTCGTGCCAAGCCAGCAGGCTGTACCCGGCGAGTGCCGGCGTGACGCCGCTGGCCCATGACACGCCCGAGCCAATTGCCGCCGTCGCCAACACGATCCCGACAACGCCAATGATGGTGCGCCTGTCCCAGCGCGCCAGGACCGCCACGCGCGACCATACCCGGCGTAGCTTGACGATCAGCAGCAGGGCGATGCCAACACCCAGTGCGTCGTGGGCCGCGAACACCCACGCGTCGCCGGATCCACCGGCCAGGAGGGTGATGAGGCCGGTCACGATCAGCAACGCGACCAGGGCCCCGAGACCCCAATCGGTGCCGCGGGCGGTCACCGGATCGTCAGGCCAGCACGCTGGCGAGAACAGCGGATGGCAGTACCAGCGAAACGGCTAATGCCCCATCGCGTGCTCGGAAGTACAGCTTGGCGGCGTGCCTCGGCGGGGGGACGGGATACGAGTGGGCCTCCTGCGCGGCCCACTCCAGCACAGCGTCCGTGACGGAGGCTGGGCGGTGATCAACGCCTCGCAGGCGCGCTGGGAGGGCTTTAGCGGAGGTGGCCAGCAGACGGCCGGAGTCCAGCTCACCGAGGATCTCTCCCGCCTCGCGGGCGCTTGGCAAGCGCCGCAGACGCAGCAGGAAGCGCCGGAAGGCTTCGCTCAGCCCGGCGCTGCCCGCAGCCATCCGCAACCATGTCGCCACGAGCACGAGCAGAGCACCGCGCAGACCACGGCTCGCGGCATCGTCCACCCCCAGTCCGCCGAGCAACGACGCGGCGAATGTTCCCGCAGCCAGGACGGCGGCCAGCGACAATCCCACACGCAGCACGTCGCGATCCTCGTGGCGCGCCAACAAGGATACGGGGACAAGCCAAACCGTGACCGAGGCCAGAACCACCCAGGCGTGACTGGCGAGCAGCGCAACGCTCACCAGCGTCGCCGCCACAAGAGCCGCTCGCGGATCGGCACCCCCCGCTCGCAAGCGACCGGTCGGCGCGGCAGGGCCCGGCCGTCCGTTCTCCACGGCCCGCCCCGACCAGCTGCTGAGCGCCTGCCGGTAGACCGCGACCTGAACCGTCGAGTAGAAGGCTGCTGAGACGAGGCTGATGATCGCCGTGAGCACAAGCGCCCCACCAAGCCCGTGTGGGAGAAACGGGACCCACCCGAACAGCGCCCGGTAGCTTCCCACGTAGCCCTTCGCGCCGAGTAGCACGAACAGCGTGAACGCGCTGACCACCGCGTAGTTCACGAGCCTGATCGCCAGGCACGCTGCGAACTGAACGGCTGGCCGCCGCCCGCGAGCATGCATCGAACCGAGCAGCGGTGCGCTGAGCGCCTGAATGAGCGGTGCGCTGAAGCGCAACGGACCGAAGATCGCGACCGTTTGGAGCATCGCAGCGGCGCTGGCTGCATAGCCGGCGCGCATCCCCCGCATCTCAGACTCGCGGGCGAGCGCCGCACCGCCGGTCAAGGCAAGCCAGAACGCACCGGACGGAGCCACTCGGGCGGCGAGGAATGAGACCGACGCCACGTGAGCCAAGCCTGCCCGGGTCGCCATGAACAGAACGTAGCGGCCCAGGTAAAGCCGACACACTGTCGACGACAGCCCAATGGAGCAAGGCAGAATGAAGGCCGTGGCCGTCACATCCGCGGAAGAACTAGCGGCCGCGGCGGGACTTCTCCTCGTCACCGGGGTTCCGTGGCTGCTCTTCGGCCGGCAGAGCTGGCGCAAGATGAACAGAGAGCGGCTCGGCAGACAACGCGCGCGCGTGGCCGAACGGGCAGTCGTCGAGGCCTCGCTCGATGACGAAGCGTTCTCTCCTGAGCTTCTCCTTGGCACGGTCCGCGAGATCTTGGACCTGGCCCAGCGGGTCTGGGAGGACGACGCGCTCGACGAGGTGGCACGCCCGGATGGACGCCTGATCTTGTCCTGGGCAGATTCCGTCGCAAGAAGCCTTTGGCCGGGGTGTCCGCAGGGTGGGAGATCCCGTGGTCGACTTTCTGCACGTGGTTAACCGCCCTGGCGAGCTTGAGGATCGAGTGATGTTGCGGGTCCGCCAGCGTCTCACCCGATCGCAGCGTCCGACACTGGCCGATCCTCGAATCGTTGTTGTCGATCAGCGGTGGACGCTGGGGCACACCGGGAGGCAATGGACGCGCCGCAGCATCGAAGCCGATCCGCTCGCCGGCGCTCTGCTGGAAACGCGACTGATCCCGGACGAGGAGGCGGACGAGGATCGTCTGTTCGAGCAGAGCCTCGCTGAGCTCGCGCGAGCGGACAGACAGCAGCAGCAGATCGACCTAGACGCGCTCGTGCCCGTGGGGGTTCCGGGCGGCAAGAGGCTCCTGGAGCTTTCTCAGCTCGACGGGCGGTTCGACGTGGCGCTACTGGACGGTGCTGCGGCACATCATCGACGCCTGGCAGGAGGCCTCGACAGGTTCGAGCACACCGTTGCGCGAGTTGAGCACCCACGGCGCGGTGAGGGCCTCCGACGTCCAGTACCAAACGAGCCCGCATGCGTCCTGATGGTCAAGGACCTGCGCCTTGACCATTGGGCGGTGCGAGCGGTGGACTCGGCGAGGCAACCGCCGCAGGTGAAGATTGCGCTGAAGGTCACCGCGGTGCGCTACCTGATCAACGCATCACCGGCAGCCGTGTCGCCGGTAGTGATGCGATCCCCCATGCCATCGAGCTTTTATGGACGCTACAACTCACTGTAGGATGCTGGGTATCCCGTCCAGCCCGCTAACCGGCAGCTGCGGCTGCGGCGCCGTCCGCTTCGAGATCTCAGCGCCGCTGGTTGGCGCAGCGTACTGTCATTGCACGCGCTGCCAGAAGCGCACCGGCACTGCTGTACAGGCATCTGCCAAGGTCGAGCCCGGGTCTCTCACGGTCAGGCACGGCGAGGATTCCCTGCGCGACTGGGCCCCTCCGGGCGGACTGGCGAAGACCTTCTGCGTAATCTGCGGCTCGCACCTCTTCGGTCGCGATCCCGCCAGCGGAGAAATTTCGATCGTTCGGATGGCAGCCATTGAAGGAGACCCCGGAGTGCGGCCGGCGGCTCACCAGTTCGTCGCCTATGCGGCGCCTTGGGAGGACATCCGCGACGACGGACTGCCGCGCTTCGCCGAACGGCTTCCCGAGCGATAACCGCGGGCGCCGGCCAGCACACCCGGACGGGGCGGGGGTGCCACTCGGTCTGATGCTCACCGGGCGGTGTCTCTGGACGGCGTTCGGCCTGGCCGTGCCCAGCTGCCGGCGCCGGAGGGCGCTCGCCGATCGCGAAGCGCTCGCCCGCGCTCTGGCGGTCACCGAGAACGATGCGCGCACGCGCGCGGCGGGCCTGACCGACCTTGACCACGAGCTCGATCGCCGCCGCCGGACCAGCGGGGCGCTCACCGTTGCCTACATCGATGTCGTGGGTCTGAAGCGAGTCAACGACGCAGAGGGTCACCCGGCCGGCGACGAGCTGCTCAAAGGCGTGGTTGCCCTCATTAGTTGGGGTGGCCTTCGGCCGTACGCGGTTTGGTGAAATGGGGGATGATCGCGGAGCCGCTCGTTGACGTCGCTGTTCCCCTTGGTGCTTGTGCGCCCGTAATTAGTTTGACGCAGGGTCCTTCCCCGGTGTACCGGATTGTTGCCTTTGAGCACGCTCATCAGACTCGTCTGTTCTGGAGGCCCGCCGGGCGGCATCTCTGGCGATCGGATCGAAAGGCGGGATGATGGTGCGGGTGTTTGAGGCGGTATTTGAGAGGCTCCGGGGGTGATCGTAGGTGACTTGGGGGTGCTGACTGGTGCGGGTTTTATCGGTTGAGCAGGCTTTGTGCGCTGGGAGCGGGCTATGTGCGATGGGTTGGGTGATGCGCACGGGTTCGGACCGTAGGTTCGGGGGTTCTGACGCCTGCGAAACCGAGGTCGTTGCCCATGCGCATCACTGCTGCATTCTCTCGTCTGCTTGCCCTGCCCGGGGTGTGGGTCCGCGAGGTCCGCTTTGAGCCCGATCGGGTCCAGGTCACGGTCGCTCTTCGTGGTCGTCGCCTTCGTTGCCCGAAGTGCTCGTTCTCCACCTGTCATCGCGAGAGCCGCCAGCATCACGACTCGGTCTGGCGTCACCTCGATCTCGGGGTCTGGCGACTGGAGGTTCATGCCCGGCTGCGGCGGTTGCGCTGTCCCGAGCACGGCGCGTTGGTGGAGGGCGTCCCGTTCGCCCGCGACGGCGCCCGCTTCACCCGCGACTTTGAGGACTTGGTGGTGCGCCATGAGGCGCTGATGAACCGTGTGGGGTGTAGGTCCCCACCTCCGGACTGTCGCAGCAGTTCGGTGAAGCGGGGGGCAGCCTGACCCTGGAGACGCAGGGTCGGGTGGGAGCAGCCCCGAC
>JAABUJ010003280.1_pt1 | contig 18407 bp, 19 predicted proteins | sample 5559131 | NCBI WGS metagenome assembly JAABUJ01 (sample SAMN10711875, study PRJNA513366) | rock metagenome | isolation source: Antarctica rocks | place: Antarctica: Victoria Land, Mt New Zealand nord | collected 2016-01-07 | reverse complement strand
CAGTTCGCGCGCCGGCTCCCCACCAGCCAACGCAACCCGCTCCGCATCCGCAACGTGCACGAACGCAAGATTCCGTGCGCCGCGCAGGAATCCTCCCGATCACCCCGACCCCACGTGAACGCCTACCGCGGACCGGTCATCCACCGCCGACTATCGCACGGCAACCAATCCGAGGACGGGGAACGATTCACCGAACGATCCCTCTCCGCCTCAGTCACCTGCCGCCTGCAACACCGCTCCCTGTTCGCCTACCTCCGCGAACTGCTCACCGCCAACCAAACCGGCGGCGCACTCCCCGCCCTACTCTGATTCTGAGCCGATGCCCCCAAGGACCAGGGGGACTGAACGGCAACGCTTTCTGCGGAAGGTGAGCGAGGGGACTCGAACCCCCGACCGCCTGGACCACAACCAGGAGCTCTACCAACTGAGCTACGCCCACCGCGCTGGGTGTAAATCTACCAGCACCGAGGGCAGGTCTCCGCGGAGGCACCCCACGACGCGCGGGATGAGGTCGGCCTGCGACCACCAGCGTTGCCAGGCACAGTTTCCAGCGCCCCCGGCAGGACTCGAACCTGCGACCCACGGCTTAGAAGGCCGCGAGGTGCTATGCAGTTCCCATAGATACAGGCTATTGCTGGCAGCTAATCACGAGTGTTGACGGCAATTATGGCCCTCACGGTTGCCCGAGATGGTCGTCCGCCAGCGTGGTTGCCCGGTGGTTGCCCGCCCGCCGGAGGCCCTGTAGAGTTCTCTTGGTGGCGCTTCCAGATTCCAATTCGCGCCCGTTCGTCCGCGACCGCGCGAGCGGTCCATACTGGTATGGCAAGTGGCGCCGAAACGGTCAGCAGGTGACCCGTGGCCTCGGGGGCGCCTGGATGGAACCGGACGGGCGCCGCGGGTGGCGTCCTCGCCGCGGCCGAGCCGCTGGTGGGGCGCTGACCGCGGCGCAGGCGGGCGCACGGATGCTCCGACTCATCGAGGAGCACGACGCCGAGCAGTGCGAGCTCGAGCGCGACGCCGAAGAGCGTCGACGCCGCGGAGTGACCTTCCGGGAGCTTGCCGCCGAATGGCTCCTCTACCTCGAGCAAGAGAAGGGGGCCAAGCCGTCAACCTTGCGCGACTATCGTTGGCTGCTCGCCGAGCCTGGCGCGGCCCATTCTCGCGGCGCCGGAAGCTCGCCCGGCCTACTGATGGACGCCTTCGGCGACCGGCCTGCCCGCGAGATCAACACCCGCGAGGTCGCCGAGCACCTCCGCCGACTCGACAAGTCAGGCGCCCATCCACGCACGGTGAACAAGCACCGGCAGGTCGTCAGCGCCGCCTTCGGCTACGCGATGCGCGAGGACGCCTATGGCCTCCCGCTCAACCCAGCCGCCAAGACCTCACGGCGACGTGAACCGCCCCCGGCCGTCCTTGACTTCTACGAGCCCGAGGAGGTCGAGACGCTCGCGCGCGCCGCCGCAGGCGGCCTCCACCGCCGCGCGACGAGGCTTCGGATCGACGCCGCCGAGGCGGCCGTCCGCGCCGATGAGGATCACCAGGACGCCGATCTGTTCCGGATTGCCGCCTTCACCGGTCTGCGCCTCGGCGAGCTGCTCGCTCTGCGCTGGGAGGACGTACACCTCGATGACCGCCGACTCGTCGTTCATCGCGCGCTCAGCGACCGCACGGAAGGGCCGACAAAGAGCTGGCAGGCTCGCTTCTTGCCCATGGCCGACCCGGCCGCCGAGGCTTTCGCCCGGCTCGCCCAGCGGGAGGACTTCGTAGCCCACGACGACTACGTGTTCTGCTCCCGACTCGGCCGCCCGCTCGACGGCTCCGCGCTCCGCCGCCGCTTCAAGCGCGCCGCAGCCGCCGCCGGCCTGCGCGAGCTCCGATTCCACGCTCTGCGCCATGGCGCTGGCTCGCTCATCGCCCGCGAGTCCGACCCGCGCTGGGTTCAAGGGTTTCTCGGCCACTCGAAGCTGACCACAACCGCTCGATACCTGCACGCCAAGGCGCGCCCCGAGGACGTGGCGCGGCTCAACCGCGCCTTCGCGCTCTCCTCCGCGAATCCGGTCGACATCTAGCGTAAAAGTCCTGCTCAGAGCAAGATGTCCGAAGATGTCCGTAGATGTCCGACAGAATTCTTGCCGGAAGCCGTCGCTGAGCGCGCGCAGCGGCGGATGAGCCTTGCATCCCCTGTCGCCGCCGGACTTTCCGAGATCCTGCCGCGGCGCACGGGCCTACCGATCAGGCGGACATCTTCGGGCGTCTTGGTCTCAGCACGGCTAGTGCGTAGAGTGTGATTCTGCTGGGAGGAGGAAAGGCGTCGCGTGAACCTGACCGAGCGGAGCGAGGTCGACGCGAGAGCCGGCGAAGCCGGCGGTCTCGATCGTGCGCACACCGGCAGCGTATGCAGCGAGCCACTCTTCAATGCTCGTCGACGATCGCGTGAGCGGACCCGTCATGCCTTCAACCAGGCGAGCCGGATGGCGGACCTGAGCTCGGCGATGCGTAAGGTGCCCGGGGTTTCGCATCCGAGACCTGGGCTGCTCTCGACGGGCGGTGTGACCACACCTACGTGACTTCCGGTCTCTGGCCAGACGACCGTCTAAACACGAGTGCTCCGTTGCCGAGGATATGGCGCTGACGCTGAGCAGAGTGGTATCTGATTTATCTGATATCTTTACGCCTATGTCCCGCATGACGGCCACGGACGCCGCACGCTCCTTCTCTGAGGTGCTCAACCGCGTCGCGGGCGGTGAGGAGATCGAGGTCACGCGCAGTGGCGCTGCGGTAGCAGTGATCGCAGCGCCCGCTGTCCGGCTGCTGCCGGCTGAGCGCTTTCGAGAACTCATCGCGACCGCGCCAGCGCCAGACGACCATTTCGCTCAGGAAGTCCGCGAGCTGCGCCAGACGGTCGCGCCCCCAGTGCCGTCATGGCCGTCCTGATCGATACCGACCTGCTGGTCGATCTCGAGCGCGGCGTAGGCTCAGCGGAAGTCGACCGCGTGATCGGGGAGCAGGAGCGCGCCATTAGCGTGATCACCGTCAGCGAGCTCTTGCACGGCGTGCATCGAGCGACCGGCGCCCGTCGCGCGCGACGCAGCGCGATCGTTGAGCATCTGCTGGCCGGACTGCGAGCGATCCCGATTACCGATCCCGTCGCACGGGTCCACGCCGACATCTGGGCGCAACTGGCAGAAGCCGGCAACGTCATTGGCGCTCACGATCTCTGGATCGCCGCGACAGCGATTGCGCACGGACTATCGGTCGCGACCCACAACCAAACCGATTTTCAACGCGTCCCAGGCCTCCGAGTCATCGCGATCTCCTGACGCGGCCTCCGGGCTCGGCCTGCCGCATCGAGCGCAACCACCAGACCTCCGGGCTTGCTGCCGCCGAGCCGTGGCTTCTGCTTCGGCCTCGCCACCGCCGGAAGCGGCAACGAGGGCTACACCGCCGGTAAGGCGACAATCCGGCAGTGTTGCGCGCTCGGAGCGCCGCTCATACGGCCGCTTCGGGCTGGCGTTGCGATCTGAGACCGTTGCTTCCCACCTGCTGGCGAGATTCCCCCGAGTCACGCCCAGACCGTGGGTTGAGCACGGTAGGATCTCCTACACGATGTCGGTGCTCGGAACGCCCACCGGATGCAGCGCTCGCGTCTGAGCGCCGCGCGCCTGACTATGCTGGTCGCTGATGCCTAGGTTCGCGGGGCGAGAGCGCAAGACGTCCGGTCCTGCCGGCCGGCGCGCTCCTGGCGAGCTGGCGGACGAGGTGCTCGCGGCGCTGTGGGCTGCGGATCATCCGCTGACGCCGAACGAGGTGCACGAGTCGCTCGGGCTGGATGTGGCCTACAACACGGTATTGACGATTCTTACTCGCTTGTATGAGAAGGGGTTGGCGGAGCGCGCAAAGACGGGCCGCGCCTACGCGTATCGGCCGGTGGTGGGCCCGGCGGAGCTCGCGGCGTCGCGCATGCACGCGTTGCTGGAGCGTCCGGGCGATTCGCAGGCGGTGCTGCAGCACTTCCTGGAGGGGCTGAGCAGGAGCGAGGAGCAGCTCTTGCGGGAGCTGCTCGTACGGGAGACGCGGGATGCGGGTTAGCGTCTATCTGCCGTTCGCGATGTCGCTGGTGCTGGCCGCCGGCGGCCCGATACTGTCGCGCTGGCTGGCGCCGCGGACCGCGGCGCGCGTGCTGACCGCGGGCGCCGCGGTGACGACCGCGAGCGCGCTGTGGGCGCTCGGCCTGCTGGTCCTCAGTCTGCTGGTGGAGAGAGGCCAACCTGTGCTCTCGGCCGACGTTCCCCGGCTCCTCGGGCTGCTGGCGATCGTGCTGGCGGTGGCGGTGTTGGTGCGGGTGGCGCTGGTTGCCCGGGCGCACTCGGCGGCGCTTAGGTTCGCGCGCGAGTTCGCGCGTGCGCATCCCGCGGGCGATGGCGGCCTGGTTGTGCTGGCCGATGGGCTCCCGTTCGCCGCGACACTGCCGGGACCGGAGGGCCGGATCGTGATCTCGAGCGCCATGCTCGCGAGCCTGGGACCGCGGGAGCGTCGCGTTCTGCTCTGCCATGAGCGCTCCCATCTGCGCCATCGCCACGACCGCTACCAGCTCGCCGGCGAGCTTGCGAGCGCGGGGAACCCGCTGCTGGGCGCGGTGCGCAGGAGCATTACGCACGCGCTTGAGCGCTGGGCGGACGAGGACGCCGCCGCGGCGATCGGCAGCCGGCCGTTGGTCGCCCGCACCCTGGTCAGCGCCGCGCTCGCCCCGCCGCCGGCGACTGCCGGCGCGCTTGGCTTCTCCGCCGACGGTGTCGCGGCCCGGGTTCACGCCCTCTACGGCAGCCCCACGCACACCCGCCTCAGCGCGGTCGCGTTGGTGCTCGCGGTGGCGGGCCTGGCGGCGTTAGCCAGCGCCGACGCGACGGTCGCGATCGAGCGACTGCTGCACCTCGTAACAATCGGCAGCGTGTAGCCACCAAGAAGCAGTTCCGACAGCTTGTAGTTCTCGTGGGGGCTATGCGATCCTGCCGGAGATGAGCTTCGAGCCGTCCACGCCTGATCGCTGCGCCGCGAGCCCTGTTTGAGCATGAAGTACCTCGATGCTGCACTGGCGTTTGTTGTCGCGATGGCGGTGGCGGCGGTCCTGACTCCGGTGGCGGCACGAGTCGCGGTTCGGATCGGCGCGGTCGCTGAGCCCAGCGACCGCGGCCTGGCGGAGCGAGCGACGCCGCTGTTGGGCGGGCTGGCGATCCTCGCCGGTTCGCTCGTCGCCGCGGTTCTGTGGCTGCCGGAGACGATCAAGCTGCCTCACACGGCGCGGGCTCTGCCGGGGGCCGGCGGGACGGTCCACACGTGGGCGCTGCTCGCCGGCGCGTGCATCATCACCGCGGTCGGCACCGTCGACGACACGCGCCCGCTGAAGCCCCTGTGGAAGCTGCTGGGGCAGATCGCCGCGGCGCTCGCGGCGGTCGAGGGCGGCGCTGTCGTGACGGACGTCTCGATTCCGTTCATCGCCAACCTTCAGTTCCCCCGCTCCGGGGGCGCGCTGACGGTGCTGTGGCTGGTGGCGCTGATGAACGTGGTCAACTTCTCAGACGGGGCCGACGGCTTGGCGGCCGGGCTGTGCATGATCGACGCGGTCGCATTCTCAGTGATCGCGTTCGATCTGGGCGTGGCGGGCGCCGGGATCCTGGCCGCGCTGACCGCCGGGGCCGCCTGCGGCTTTCTGTTTCACAACTTCCCGCCGGCCAAGGTGTTCATGGGCGACTCCGGGGCGAACCTGCTCGGGTACCTGATCGGGGCGGTGGCCGTGATCGGGTCGCTGAAGACCAACGCCGTCGTCGCCCTGGTCGTGCCGCTGGTCGTGCTCGCGGTGCCGTTCCTCGACACGGGATTCGTGATCGCCAAGCGGCTCAAGTACCGCCGCAAGCCGTGGGAGGCCGATGCCAACCACTTCCATCACCGCATGGCCCGGATCGGCTTCAGCCAGCGAAAGACGATCGCGTACCTGTACGGCTGGACGCTGCTGCTGGCCAGTGTCGCGCTTGCGCTGCGGTTCGTGCCCTACCACCACCATCATCCGAGCTACTACCGACTCGGCTGGTCACTGGTGATGGGCGCGATCGGCCTGGTCGCGGTCGCCGCAACCGTCTATCTGGCCTACGTGCTCGAGATCGTCAAGTTTGGGCGCCGCCGTGCCCGCGAGCTGCGCGCCGCCGACCCAGACACCAGCGAGCACGAGATCGTCGAGCGGGTGCAGCGGGATGTCGAGACCGGCGGATTCGAGCGAGTCACCTAGCCCCCAGACGGCGGAGCCGAGCCCGTCCGGGCATGGATCCGCCGTGGTACCGCCGAGCGACGACCGGGTCGAGCGGCCTCGGTCGCTTACCAGACCTTGACCTACATCATGTAGGTTTACTCGTTGTGTGTGCCGAAGTGGAACCCCGAGGAGGGAGCTCGCGTTGGCGCGGGTGCTTGTACTGGCCGATGGCGATGTGACGTCGAGGGTCGCGCGGTGCTGTTGCAGGAGCGGGTGACGCCCGGCGACTTCGAGAGCCACCATTTCCGGCGCCAGCTGGCCGAGCGTCTGGCGTGGGCGGTCAACGACGCCGAGTCCGCGAACGCCGGCCCCGATTCGAGAACCGCCACCCTGAACTCGGCGTGAGCAGCATGCCGATCACTGCTGTGTTTGCTGGATTGGCCTTTCTGGGCGGCGGCCTCGTGGCGCTGGCGTTGCGCTTCTTCGCCAGGCGAGACCGCGCCGGGGGATCCACTGCAGACACTCGCCGGGCAGCCGGGGGCCTTGCTGGCATTCCTCCGGCGCCCCGACGGATGCGGCTGCTGCGTGAGGGCGGAGCCTGCGCGTGATCCGCTTCGGCAACCGCCAGCGCCGGCGCTGGCTGATCTCGCCGCGCTGGGTGTGGCTCCTCCGCGCGCTCGGCTTCCGACGCGACGAGCTCCGGGGCGGGTTCGGTCGCGACGCGTTCGTGCTGCGCGGGGTTGGAAACCGGATCGGGCCTGTGCTGATCGTTCCCCGCGACGTTGCCCAGATCCGCGCGACCGGCGGAGCGCGACCGGACCCGGAGGAATCCGCCGTGCCAGGCGACAGCGGTGAATGACTGTGATGACGGCCCGAACCGATCGGGCCGCTGCCGGGAACCGGCCCGCCTGGCCAGCGCCTGCCGCCGGAGGGATCGTCACGATGCGCGTCTTGCTGATCGGTGAGGCCGACGCCGGCTGGCAGCATCTCGGGCGGGAACTGATGCTCGACGGCTGCGAGGTGTGCTTTGCCGACGACGGCACGTCGGCCCTCTCGCTGGCGCATGCGCACCGGCCCGACGTCGTGGTGCTGAACCGCTGGGTGCCGGATGCCGCCGGAGTGTGGCTCTGCGGCGCTTTGCGAACGGCAGGCGGCCGTGCCCCGATCATGATCCTGACTTCGGGCGGGGGACCCAAGGAGTGTGTTGAAGCACTGGAGGGTGGTGCGGATGACTGCCTCACGGCGCCTTACAACGTCCGGGAGCTGAAGGCGCGGCTGCGGGCGCTGCACCGTCGGCGGCTGCGATAGCGCAGCGGTGCCCGTACATTCGGGAGCCGAACCGCGGGCGTGGCTGAGGGCCGCGGCAGCGCTAACCGGCTAGCGTGCGCAGCTCCCTGAACGCTCGCGCTGCCTGTGCGGCGGTGAGGAGACCCGCTCGCACTGCTGCCTGTAACACCGCATGTTGACGGGCGCGTGCGCGGTTGAAATGCGCGAGCGGGTCATACGCCGACGGCGCCTGCGGCAGGCCTGCGAGCATCGTCGCCTCCGCCCAGTCCAAGCGGGTCACCGGCTTGTGGAAGTAGCGCTCGCTGGCCTGCTCGGGGCCGTAGGCGCCGTCGCCGAAGTACACGGAGTTGAGGTACATCTCGAGGATCTTCGACTTCGAGTAGAGGCTCTCGAGCTTGAACGCGGCGAACACGTCCTGCACCGGTCCGAGCACGCCCGCGCGCTGGCCGTAGAGCACTTTTGCGAGCTGCTGGCTGATCGTGCTGCCGCCGGGGTCTACGTTCGAGCCGCTCAGGCGCGCCCACGTTGACCGCGCGAGCGCGAGCAAGTCGAGCGCCCCGTGATCGTAGAAGCGGCGGTCCTCGACCGCGACAACCGCGCGCGCCAAGCGGGTGTGGCTAACACCCGCAGCGTCGACACCGCCGTGGGCCGCCGCGATCGCCTCGACACGGGACTCGGCATCCCGGGTACCTGGTGTGACCAGGTACCCGGCAAGGATCAGCGCCAGCGCGCCGAGCAACACGGCCAGCACGAGTGCTGCGATTCGCCCCCGGCGGCGCCTCGGTCGCCGACGCGCCCCGCGTGCTCCGCAAGAGTCCCCGGTAGAGGCCGTACCCTCACGCAGCACCGAATCGGGGTCCCACCCGGCACGCCGGCGAGCCTGGCGGCGACGCGGCTGGAGGATCAGGCGGTCCATGCGCGCCATCAGGACGCCAGCCGACGGCGAGCGGCCGAGGCAAGTAGCGCGAGCGTTGCGAACGCTCCGCAGGCCCACCATGATTCAGGGTCCGTCTGGGAGTCGCCTGCCAGCAACAAGACGACGGCCAGCGAGACCGACATACCCGCCAGCACCACCCCGACCAGCCACAGCGCTACGCACAGGGCGAGCGCGAGAAGGACACCAAGGGTGCCGCTTGCTTGGCGAACTCTCGATCTCAAAACCGACATCGCGTAGGAGATCGTAGTGAGCGCGGCGTCCGGTTCCCAGCGCATAGAAATGCCAGAATCCCCTCGGCTACTAAACTACATGCTGTAGGTGCTAACGACGAGTGGCCGCCTGGCCACGCCTCCGCCCTCTGCCGCCGAGCCCGCCACCCAATGCTGACGCTCCAGTCTGCCCTGACTGTGAGCTGCCGGTTGAGCCAGGCGCCTGCTATTGCCCGCGCTGCGGCGCTTCGTTGCAGGACCAGCCGAGCAGCCAGCGCAGTCCGCGGGCAGCGCTCGTGCTTGCCCGCACCGGGAAGGAAGGCGAGCGTTTTCCCCTTGGCTCGCACCGGGTGAGCATCGGCCGCCATCCGGTCAGCGACATCTCCCTCCCCGATGTGAGCGTGTCGCTCGATCACGCGCTGATCGTCCGCCGCGGAGCGGGGTTCTTCGTCGTTGACCTGGGCTCGCACAACGGCATCTACGTCAACCGCGAGCGGGTCGAGAGCCAGCGGCTCAGCGATGGCGACGAGCTGCGGATCGGCAAGTACCGGTTTGTGTTCGAGTTCGACTGAGCGGCCGATGTCCCGAGCGTGCGCGTCTGAGGAGTTCAAGCTCACCGAGGGCGGCGGGCGCGGTGCGTGCACGCGGCGGCCAGGGGTATGGCGTGCGCTCGGCGGGTGGGCGTGCTGATCGCAGGCAGTACCGCTCCAGGTGTTGCCTCGGCGATCGCGCTGGTGGCCGCCGGCCTCCTTGGCGCGGGCGGCCTGGTCGCGCGCGGCCGTTGCGCGAGCGCGGCGCTCGGGCTCGCTGGGCTGCTCGGCGGCGCCTGCGTGCTGTTCGCGACGAGCTGGCACACCGCGCAGCTCGCGGGCGTGCGTCATCACGCTGCGCCGGCGTTGGTGGCACTCGCGGCGCAGTAGTGGTCGTGCTCGGCCTGGCGCTGGTGCTGGCCCGCCGGCCCGGGTGGCTTCCGGTGGTGGCCGTGGCGCTGGTGCCGTTTCGCCTGCCCGTGGGTACGGGCGCGAGCTCCGCGAACCTGCTGCTGCCCCTGTACGTGCTGGTTGCCGCTAGCGCGATCGTGCCGTTCCTCCCAGCACGCCTGCGAGCCGCGGAGCCGGCGCGGGAGGGGCCCGCGCGGGTGCTCGATTGGTGCCTGGCCGGATCCCTGGTCCTGTACGCGCTGCAGGCCGGCTACTCGCCCGGGTCTTCGAAGGCGGTCCAGCAGCTGGCGTTCTTCTATCTGCCCTTCGCGCTCTTGTATGCCCGACTGATGCGCTCAGGGTTCTCGCTGGGGGTGCTGCGCAGGTGCCTGCTCGTGGCGCTGGGCGAGAGCGTGGCGTTCGCCGCGGTCGGGTTCTACGAGTACGCCACTCGGACGGTGCTGTTCAGCTCGAAGACCGCGGCTCTTGACCAGATCGAGCCGTACTTCCGGGTCAACTCGATCTTCTTTGACCCGAACATCTTCGGGCGATTCGTGGCGCTCGCGATGATCCTCGCCACCGGCCTGCTGCTCTGGAGCGAGCGCGGGCGCGTGGTGGGCGCGGCCACGCTCCTGCTCGCGATCCTGTGGCTTTCGCTGGTGCTGAGCTTGTCGCAGTCGAGCATCGTCGCCTTGCTCGTCGGGCTCGCCGTCATTGGGCTGCTGCGCTGGCGAGCGCCGCGCCGCGCCCTCGTCACCGCTGCCTGCTGCGTCGCGCTGTTGGCCACGGGTGGCGTGATCTCAGGGGTGGTTCCGACTGGTTCGGCCGCGGTCAACCGCGCCTCCGACGGGCGGCTCAGCCTGGTCTCTGGTGGGCTTTGGCTGTTCGCCGACCGGCCGTTTGCCGGGTGGGGGTCGGGATCGTTCAGCGACGCGTATCGCGCCGATCGCGATATCAAGCACCGCGGGACGGTGTCAGCGTCGCACACGATCCCGATCACCGTCGCCGCCGAACAGGGCGTGCTCGGACTGCTGCTCTACGCCGGCCTGCTCGCCGCCGCGTTCCTCACGCTGCTTCGTGGTGCGCAGAGCTCCGCCGCGCGGGCGGTGATCGCCGCCGCGTTCACCGCGATCGTCGTTCACAGCCTCCTCTATGCGGACTTCTTCGAAGACCCCACCACCTGGCTGCTACTCGCCGCCGGCGCGTGTCTCGCGAGCGCGCCAGCGGGTCCTGAGCCACCGAGCCGACCCACGCAGCAGCCGGCGGTCAATGGCCGGCCGACGAGCGAGAGCGGCTCCTCGACCGCGCGCCGTTAATCCCGACTTGAACTACAGCTTGTAGGTTTCCCTGTAAGGTGATTGATGAATTGCCCCCGATGATTCCCCGCCCCAGCTTCGCGACCCGGCTCGCGAACATGACCATGTACGTCTGCATGCTGGGCGCAGGCGTGTCGTTCTGGATCGGCGTCGGCCTGGTCTGCGATCGCCTGCTCGCGCGGTGAGGACCGATGTCTACCGGACGCACACCCCATGCGTGAGCTTCGCCTGCTCGCTACTCCCGCTGGCGCCGGCGAAGGGGCGTCCTGCGAGGCGTGCTGGCCGGCGCCGTCGTTGATCGTCAGCTCGGATAACGGCGCGGAGCGGTACTCAGTGGCGCTTCGTGGCGACCGGGTCACGATCGGCTGCGACCCCGCCGACACAATCTTCCTGGCCGATCTGACGATTTCCCCTCGCCACGCGACGCTGCGGCGAACCGTCCGCGGCTACGCGCTCGATCAGGCTGCGTCGCGCGGCGAGACGGGCGTTGGCAGGCTCGCAGGCTGCCGGCGGCTGCTGGCCGACGGTGACCGGCTCAAGATCGGTCGCTACCGAATCACATATCGCGTCGGGGGTGTACGCCATGTTTGACATTGCTCGCGGCTCGATGCGGGGTCGGCTCAAGCTCGGCGTGCTGCGGACGCCGCGAAACGCGCTCTATGCCGCGGCGGTCTCGCTCGTGGGTCTCGTCGCGACCGGGGTGATTGGTTTGCTCTCGCCGATGGGCCATCGGTTTGACGCGCTGACGCTGCACGGGTTCACAGGCCTGTACCGCCCGCGGCTCGCGCCCGCGATCGAGCTGGTTATGCAGGTCGGAAATCCGCCCGTGTACGCGCTGCTTGGCGCGCTCCTAGCCGGCGTGGCGGTAAGGCGGGGGCGACCATTGCTGGCCGTGGCCGTGGTCGGGATCCTGTTCGCGAGCGAGGGAACCACCGAGTTGCTCAAGCCGTTGCTCGGTGGCGCTCGCCCGCCGGATTGGGTGGAGGGGGGCTGGGCGATCGGCCAGGCGTCCTGGCCGAGTGGTCACGCCACCGCGGCGATCAGCCTCTCGATGTGCGCGATTCTGGTGACTCCATCGCACCTGCGCCACATCACGGCAACCGTGGGAGGTCTGCTGTCGATCACAGTCGGCTACGCGCTTGTCGTGACCGCCGCGCATCTCGCCAGCGACGTGATCGGCGCGGTGTTCGTCTCCGCATTCTGGACTGCAGCGGCGCTGGCACTGCTCTGGCGAAGACATCACGGCGTCACTCGCCGCCCCGTGGTCGCGTCGGTGAAGTCTGCGATCCCGCTGGCCGTCATGGGCGGTCTCGCCGCGATCGCGATGCTGGCCGCACTCGCCACCAGACCGCAGGCGGTCGCTAGGTATTTACCGAGCCACGCCGTGTTCCTCTGCGGTGCCCTCGCCGTCGCGTCCGCGGTCGCGCTGGCATTGACAGCGCTGACGCACATGACTTCGGGCTTTGAGGATCGCCTCGATACCGGCCCGCGGATCCCGGCCTGATCGTCGCCGATGGCCGACCCCCGCTTGCGCTTCGACCCTCTCAGCTGGCGCCGTGCAGAGCTGGCGTTCGTGCTGCTTGTGGTCGGTTCGGCGGTGCTCGTGCTCGGCTTGATCACACCCGCCAGCGCGGCGGTGGCGGTGTGCGGCGGCACGCTGACGCTGGCCTTGCTCGTTGCGTGGCTGAGCGCGGAGGGGTGTACGCGCGGATCCGCACCGTCGGAGTGGGGCAGCGACATCCCGGCGCTTGGCCGGCGACTTCGGGCCGTCACCGTCGATGGGCGCGTGTTGAACGCGATCCTCAGCCTCCCGCGCGACCGGTTTGTCCCACCGTGGGAGCGCGCGAAAGCATACGCCGACACGCCGCTTCCGATCGGGTATGGCCAGACGATCTCGCAGCCATCGATGGTCGCGCGGATGCTCGACCTGCTCGAGCTCTCGCCGACCGACCGGGTGCTCGACATCGGCACCGGCAGCGGTTACCACGCCGCGCTGCTCGCGTTGCTCGTCGACCACGTGTGGACGATCGAGCTCGAGCCCGTGCTAAGCGCTCGCGCCGAGCGCACCGTGCGTGAGCTCGAAATCGCGAACGTCACCTTCGTGGTCGGCGACAGCTCGGTTGGCCTGCCGGATGCCGGTCCGTTTGACGCGATCAACGTCGCGGCAGCTGCACAACGGGCGGTGCCCGAAGCGCTCGAGCAGCAGCTGGGGCTCGGGGGGCGGCTCGTCGCGCCGGTTGGCGGGGAGACGCAGCGCCTCATGCTCGCGCGCCGGACCGGCGCCGGTCTGGAGCGGGCCTGGCTTGAACCAGTGCGGTTCGTGCCGCTCGTGCAACGCGTAGCGCTCCATCCCGAGCATGAAGCGCGATGGGCCCTGATCGCCTCACAGCTCGATCGCACCGCAACAATCCAGCGGCCCCTCGCCACCCCGCCCGGGAGCCGCGTGTGAGCCGACTATCGATCGGGCTGTCGCTCGCGCTAGCAGCGTCGATCGCCCTGAACGCGAGCTACCTGATGCAACACGTCGCTTCCTCGGGGGCACCGAGCATCGACATCCGGCGACCGCTGCGCACGCTCGGATCGCTGCTCTCCTCGCGCCTGTGGCTCTCGGGCGGCGTGCTCGGCCTGGCGGGCTGGGCGATGAGCATCATCGCGATGACGAAGGCTCCGCTATCGCTCGTTCAGGCGTTCTTGGTTGGCGGACTGGCGGTGTTCGCTCCGATCGCCGTGCGCCTCCTCGGGCACCGCCTATCTGCTGCCGAGACCGCCGGGATCGCGCTGATGATCCTCGCGCTGTTCGCGCTGATCCTCGGGCGCGGACGGGTCGGGGTCCACTCGCATTATCACCCCTGGGTACTGGCCACCTACCTGCTCCTCGCCTCGAGCGCCGGCGCGGCGCTGCTGGCGGTCAAACGACGAGGTGCGCAAGCGCTCGGGCTCGCGGGCGGCGTCCTCTACGGAGCCGCGGATGTCGCGATCAAGGCGCTGACCGGGCTGGCCGCCCGGCACGGCGTGATCGCCGCCGCCCTCTCACCCTGGCTGATCGCCGCGGCAGGTGCGAGCGTCGGCGCGTTCTTCTGCTTTCAGCGCGGGCTGCAGAGCGGCAATGCGATCCCCGTGATCGCGCTGATGACCGCCGCCACGAACGTGGTCTCGATCCTGGGCGGCCTGATCGTGTTCGCCGACCCCCTCGGCCCTTCGCCCACGCTGGTGGTCATCCACGCGCTGGCATTCGCGGCCATTGTTGCCGCAGCGTGGCTGCTGGCGCCCGCCCAAGCCGTCAGCGTCAGCGGACCGCGCGACAGCCTGAAGCATCCAATCCGGCCGATCGCCGCGCGGTGAGCAGCTCGTGAGGGTACGCAACCGGGAGCTGCTAGCTCTCCTCCCCGCCTCGCTGCTGCTGACCGCCGGGTTCGCGGGCGTGTTCATCCAGCGCTCGAACCAACTCTCGACGGTGTCGCTGACCTACGGCGCGATTTTCCTGGGCCTCTGCCTCGCGGGCCACGTGTTCCTCCGGGTCACGTTGCCGCACGCCGACCCTTACATGTATCCGCTCGCGGCCGCCCTGGCCAGCATCGGGATCGTGATGATCTACCGGATCGACGAAACGCTCGCTCGCCAGCAGGCGCAGTGGTTCGTGCTCGGACTGGTGGTCTTCGCCGCGACGATCGTGCTGTTCCGCGACTATCGTCGGCTCGAGCGCTACCGCTACTCGATCGCGATCGTCTCGCTGCTGCTGCTGGTGCTGCCACGGTTGCCCGGGATCGGCTATCAGGCCAACGGCGCTTACCTTGGCATCCGGATCCCCGGCCTGTTCGTCTTCCAACCCGCCGAGTTCTCCAAGATCGGGCTGATCATCTTCCTGGCCAGCTACCTGCGCGACACGCGGCAGGCGATGGTGATCGGGGCAAGGCGGGTGCTCGGGATCACCATCCCGCCGCTGAAGCACATGGGCCCGATTGCTGTCATCTGGGGGTTCGCGATGGCCGTGATGGTGCTGCTCAGCGACATGGGCTCCTCACTGATGCTCTATGGCGGACTGCTCGCGATGCTCTACGTCGCGACCTCGCGCGCATCGTTTGCGACCATCGGGCTGCTCGCGTTCGCTGTCGGCGCGTGGTACATCGGCGCTCACGTATCCCACGTGCACGCCCGCGTGGAGGACTGGCTTCACCCCTTCAACACGCGTCTGTACAACGCCCCGCTCGGCAGCTACCAGATCGCCAACGCCCAATTCGCGCAGGCCGCCGGCGGGCTCTTCGGCCAGGGCTTCGGCCAGGCAACGCTGACGATCCCCGGCAGCCACCCGGCCGCGCCTCTGCTGCCCTACGCGCAAACCGACATGATCTACGCGGTGATCGCCGATGAGCTCGGGCTGTTCGGCGCCGCCGCCGTCCTCATCACCTACCTGCTGTTCGTCGCCCGCGGCTTCAAGACCGCGATCCTCGCACGCGACTCGTTCTCGACCCTGCTCGCCCTCGGCCTCGCGACCGTGTTCGCTCTACAAGTGTTCGTCATCGTCGGCGGGGTAACGCGGGTGATCCCGCTCACCGGCGTCACGCTGCCATTCGTCGCCTACGGCGGGTCCTCGATCGTTGCCAACTTCGTGCTGCTCGCGCTGCTGCTGCTGATCTCAGACCGCGCCCGCAAGCCCGCGAGCCACGCCCCCGCACGGGCGCGGTGATGTCCACTCCGGTCGCGCTCCTAGCGCTGATCGGCGGGCTCGTGGTCGTGGTCGCTGGCGCCGAGCTGCTCTTCGAGGCCGTGCTCGGCGCCGCGAGCCGGCTCCGGGTTGCACCGTTCGTGATCACCGCGGTCCTCTCCGGGTTCGAGCTCGAGAACCTCACCGCCGGGATCGCCGCCAACGCCAAAGGCCTCCCTGGCGCCGCCGCCGGCACGTTCCTCGGCGGTACCACGTTCCTCGCGCTCGGCGTCGCCGGAATCAGCGCACTGATCGCCCCGATCCGTGCCCGTCTGCCGACACCGGCGCTGCTCTGGACCGCCGCCGCCCCGCTGCCCCTGCTCGCGCTCTCCTTGAATGGCCGGCTCACACGGCTGGACGGCGCGCTGCTGATCGCTTGGTTCGCAATCTCGCTCACCGGCCTCGCCCGCAGCGGACGCCACCTGATCGAAGCGGGCGACGACAAACCGCCCCCCAAGCACATCGGAGCACGCCTCGCTGGCGGGCTCGCACTGCTGATCGCCGGCGGCGACCTGCTTGCCGCGAGCCTTCGTGACGTCGTCAAACACCTCGGCGTCTCGCAGACCCTGCTCGGCAACACCGCGATCGCCGCCGCGGTCGAAGCAGAGGAAGTAGCCCGCGTCGCCGTCCCCGGCCGCCGCGGCCGCGGCGACATCGCCCTGGCCAACCTCGCCGGCACGATCGTTCACTTCACCGCGCTGAACGCCGGCGTAATCGCGCTCGTCAAACCGCTACCGCTCGACAACACAACCCGCCATCTACACGTACCGTTCGCCGCTGGCAGCACCCTCCTGCTATGCGCGATCCTCGCGCTACGACACGGGATCGGCCGCCTCGAAGGCTCGCTCCTGCTCGCCCTCTACGCCGGCTACGTCGCGGCCGCGATCACATTCTGAACCCGATTTGACCGCTCACCGGCCCCTGGCCCTTCTCGCAAAGCTCGGAAAGCGCGCCTCTGCGGACGAAGGCTCCTATGTCAAGTGCGAGGCGCTGGGGGGTTGGGCCGGCGGCGGCGAGAAACGGGCCGATAGGCAACCGGTGGGTTGCTGATGGGAGCGTTGAAGGCGATCGGCGGGCGTGCGAGGACCTCGTGCGACGTTTCGGTCGACGCGGGGACGGTGTCGCGCGCGGTTATGCAGCGAGGAGGGGCTGGGCGTCAGCGGCGCGGTCGCGGGCGGTGAGGTCGCGGATCATGCGGCGATAGATCACGCCAGAGAGGTGGCGCTTGAGCACGCGGCGGGCCTCCTTCTTGGTGTGTCCGCGGGCGCGTGCTTCGGCGTAGATGCCCTGGGCGCGTGGTTCGCAGCGCACCTGGGTGACGGCCATTCGGTGCAGGATCGCGTTGATCCGACGGTTGCCGCCGGGGTTGTAGCGGTGGCGGACCGGTTCGCCGGGACCCTCGGCGGTCGAGGCGGCCAGCGGCGCGGAGGCGTTGAACCGCGCGAACCCGCCCTCGGTGAACCGGCGGGGGTCGCCGATCTCGACCAGCAGCTCGGCGACTGACCGGGTATCCAGGCCGCAGAGCTCCGCGAGCGTCGAGCCGCTCGCGCGCACGAGCTCGCGCAGCTGTGCGACGACATCCTTCTCCTCGCGGTCAAGCGCCCCGATCTGCGCACGGTAGCCATCGAGCAGAGCCAGGCGTAGGCGGGTCGGCGCGTCATAGCGCCGCCGGCGGTTGCGGCGCGCCAGCGCGGCGAGCCGCGGTCGCACAGCCGTGCTGTCGGGCAGCTGCTCGCGCAGCTCCAACGGCAGGTCGCACAGCAGATGCTCGGCCTCGCCGACCAGGTGCTGGCGGCTGGTCAGGATCGAACGCCGCCGGTTATGCCACAACGCAAGCAGCTGGTGGGGCTCATCGGGGCCCTGCTCCTGTCCGGCGCGCTTGAACGCTTTGGGCAGCAACGGATGGGCGAGCACCTCACGTGCGATCCGCTCGCTATCGAGCGTGTCGGACCTCCCGCGCTGGCGCGCGCGATCAGACCGCGGCGTGCGGTTCGCGCACACATCGCGCACGTCACAGCCACGGCCGAGCAGGAACACTGCCGTGTGCCGGCCCCAGCTCGCCGAGCCCTCGATCCCCCAACGGGCGATCTGCCCGAACTGCCGCGCCCACGCTTCCAGCTCGCGATGCCCCTCGCCAGAGACGCGGAAGTACTCGCTGGCGACGATCCCGCCGCGCGGGTCGATGATCGTCGCGGTCAACGTCCGCTTGTGCGGGTCGATCCCGACCACGTTGCCCGCATGATCGGGCGTCATCAACACGTGCGACGGTCCCGGACCGCGACGCTTTGTTCCCTTCATCGACTTGACCTCCAGCGGTATGTTGTTGGCAGATCGGCCGACAACATCCCGGTAGACGCCCCTCGTCGGGGCGAACGCTCCTATCAGGTCAGACCGATCCTCGAAGGCAAGAACCGAGGCCGACACTTCGTCCGAAAGACACCCGTCGCCGGGAAGTCAAATCGCATTTTGGGTCAGGCCTCGGTTCAGCCATCGACCCTACGCGAACCGTCGCCCGCGCGGGCACCAGAGATTCAACATCGGGATCGCATTCACCCTCACGCATCGCCGGTGGCGACGACTGGTTCGGCGACGTTCCGCTCGCCCGGACCGTGCTCGTCCATGCTGCGGTGTACGGCCGCACTGGGCCAAGTACCGGGTCCATGGGGAGCGCTGTGCGTGGCCATGAGATTCTCCCCGTAGGCGGCCATCGGAATTCCCCGTTGGCGGCCGCTAGTTCTCCCCAGTGGCGGCCACGAATTTCCCCATCGGTTCTGTCCTGAGCGCCCGGTACCCCG
>JAABUJ010003279.1_pt1 | contig 18409 bp, 24 predicted proteins | sample 5559131 | NCBI WGS metagenome assembly JAABUJ01 (sample SAMN10711875, study PRJNA513366) | rock metagenome | isolation source: Antarctica rocks | place: Antarctica: Victoria Land, Mt New Zealand nord | collected 2016-01-07 | reverse complement strand
GTCTCTTCCACTGTTTGCTCCGAAGAAAAGCGACCGGCGTTTCCGCTGGTCGCAGGTGATGTGTGATGTTTCTCTGCGCGCTTCAAGCCCGCTCGCTCGGTGTCGATAACTGAACGTTACGGGCGCGGCGAGGCGCTCGCGGTGCGAAGCCGCTCGCGCCCTTCCCAGAAGTCTACTGCCTGCGCGTGCGATCGGCGCGTCGTCTCGATCATCGCGATCTGGTGCGCTAACGACCCGACAGTGCGCTCGGCATCATCGCATTGGCGCCGGATAGCGGGAGCGTCCGTGTAGCGCCGAGCCCGCTCGGCGTCGTGGTGCTCGCCGTTAAGCTCGGCGACTCGTTGTATCGCAGCGAGATGCTTTTCACGCAGTTCTTCGAGCTGCCGATCGATCATCGCGAGCATGCGAACCGACTGCTGCCATTGCGTTTCGCCGCCGCGCGGTTCGGTAGCCGGATCCTCGGCTTCAGTCTTCGATGTCGGTTTCAACGTGTATCCTCGATTCCGAGAAAGAGTGACCGCCGCGCGGGGAGTTCATCAGTCCGCGCGACGGCTTTCGCCGCAGCCGCACCAGCCGCGACGAAAAACAGCGCGGCCCGCATCAAGCGACGCCTTCGACAGCGGCGCGTGGTGTCGAGAGACGCGGGGCGGCGAGCCCGCGAGCCGCTTGGAAATCAGCGAGCGCTCGCGCAATCTGGCGATCGATCCGTCGCTCTGCATCGTCAACCCGCGTCGCTTCGGGGGTGTCGAGAAGCAACGCATCGGCTTGCGCACGCCGCGCTTTGTTCTCTCCCGCGTCCGCCTCGGCGCCAACGCGGCGCGCGACTTCCGTGAGCATGTGCGCCGTCGACACAACCAGCTCGTCGACGTCGGTGCCCGCAAGGCCAAGCGGCATGGATTCGTTGGCCGTGGCGAGCGCGGCGCGGATCGTTTTCGATGGAACCGGCTTATCGCGACTTGCGAGATATTCGAGGGCATCTTGGAGCGCCGTCGCCGGTTCCTCGGCGCCTGTTCCGGGACCGTAAACGGTTTTGAAACCTTCAGCCGCGGTGCGGACGGTGACGGCGTCGATTGAGCCGGGTCGAGCGAGTGCTGCTACGGCATGGCCGTACTTGGCAATGGCGTCGGCGCTAAGCCTCACCCGGTTCGCCGTCTTCACGATGACTTCGGCTCGATCGGCGGCCTCGGAGAGCTTCTCTGCTTCGTAGCGATGAACGCGGCGGCCGCGCCAAAGAGCCGAGCATAGACGCTCCGCGAGCGCGACCTCAAGAGTCGAGCGCGCGTCGAGATCGGCTACGATGTCACGAGCAAAGCCGTTGTATTCCTCGATGCTCTCAAGATGCCGGAGCACCGTCGAAGAGGCGTACAGACCGCCTGCCTTAAGAGCGTTCAGCGCGCTGCGCCGCTTGCCCGCGAGTGACCGCGGTCCGGTCGCGCGTTCAATCGGGACGACGTTGTTACCGGCCAATTCCACGAACTCCAAAAGCGTCGCGCAACACGGTCCAAAGATGCCGCCACTGACCGGTGGTCCCGAGATCATGAGCCTCACGCAGAAGCGCGGGGAGATCGCGCCGTTCGAGCACGCGCAGAACGCGCGGATCGTAGACGTCGTCTCCATCGTCGTCTGTCCGGGAGATCGATACAAGGGGGATGCCGGAACGGTATGCGGCTTCGCCCCAAAGCGCGCTGAGGACTATCGCCGCAACCTCAGCGTCCAGAAATTGCGGCTTTCCCTCCGCGTATTGCACCGCAAGCAGCGCGATCTCGGCTCTGCGATTGTCGTTTTCGGAAAACGAACTACCGGAAATGTCCGCCTTTCGGACCTCCGGCCCTCGTGCGCTGTCAAAACGAACTGCCATTATGCGGCCGTTTCCGCTGGAATTCTCGACGGCAGCGACGTGCCGGCAGGGGCCTGAGCGGGTGGTGGCTCAGGCGCGTTCAGAGCTCCAACGACGGCCGCAGCGAGACGCCCCGCAAGAGTCGCATCCAGGCGCCCGTCGGGGGCGCTGATCTGCACGTTTACGGTCGGCGAGCCGCTCAAGCGATTCATACATCCAGCGTAGCACCGTCGTCGTCACGCTTTGGGAACGGGATGCGGCGGCGCCGGCGGAACGGCCGGCGTGCCTCTTCTCGCAGCACCTCTGCGATGTCTCGACGGCATGGGACGCCCCACACCGTGCCGATCGGGCCGCGCTCCCAGCGTAGTTGAAGCGTCGCTTCGTCGATCGCCATGCTGACCGTCACGTACTGAGAATGGCGCCTCTTTCGATTGCGATTCGCGCACCGTAGCGAGCAGAACACTGAGCGGAGGCTGCGGTCTGGCGGCACCGGCTCGGAGCATTCCTCGCATGGGCGGACTCGCGCCGGTGGCTCCGCTGGTGCAGCCGATAATCTGCGCGTATCGGCATCGCTCACGCCGTCCGAGCCTCGCGCGCGCGCGCGTCACGCGCGTTGTCCCAATGTCCGTCGCGTTTCCGAGCGCCAATCCCGGCCAGAAATGCTTCAACCTGCGGCGCATCGCCGAGGTCGATGCCCCAATCCGCGAACAGTTCGCAAAGGTCCGCTTTACTTAGCGAGCGTTGCGGCCGGCGTATGTATTCCGCATAGTCAGTACGCTTGCCGGCGCCTTCTTCGAGACGCAGCAGTTGCTCGTAGCGGAGATCGCTCAGGATCGTGTTCTTCGAGACGGCCAGTTTACTGGCGATCTGGCGGATCGTCATGTCGCCGACGACGTGCATCATGAAGGCGCGCGACTGCCGCTCGGCTTGCTGCAGCGTGCGCGGCCGGTGGACACGTATGAGCGTTCGGAGCGCCTGCTTCAGTTCCACGATGGAGGTCGGCCTCGGCGAGCAGGGGCGCCGGTTCATGCGGCGTCGCTGCGCCCATTTCGGCTTCGGGCGGCGCTATGTGCGCCGATCTCGTCGCGCAGAGCCTCAAGGCGCTCGACGCGATCGCGAAGCCGCTCATCAACCGGCTTGCGGCCGAACATCGTCGCCGCCCAAACCGCCGCGATGTCGGTCTCGCTGAGGCCGGCGACGATCGACGAGTAGCGAGCCGCGATTGATTCGGGACCGTTCACCTTCACAGTTGGGTGTACGGTCACGTCGGTGCTCCGTCGTTCGCATCAAGCGCAACGATCCAGCGACGTAGATGTGCAAGCTCGCGCCGATCGAGAGTAAGAACGGCGCGTTGGACCTCGGCAAGGGTTAGCGGTGCAGATCGTTCGTTCGCCGATCCAGCTTCGCGCCTGAGGTGCGGCATCTCTTCGGTTCCCATGCGTGCCAAAGCGGTGACGCTGGGTGGGTCGTCGCCTTCGACGAGCTCTTCGAAGATATGGTCGGGGATGTTGCTGACGCGGAGGGCGGTAAACATCTGACGACGCGACAGGCTGGCAGCCTTTGCCGCCTCCCACCGCGGCGACCTCGGTCTTGGAGTGTCGCCGTCGGTACACTTCATCGCTTCCCCCCGCGGTCGAGCACGTCGATTGGCTTCACGAAAAGACGGGCGGTATGGGGTGCGGCCTCGCGCAACGCGTCGAGCGCGTCGCCGAGACTCGCGAAGCTCTCGGTCCGGTCGTCGCCGATGTGCCAACGCCACCGGCGCCCCACGCAGCGGGCAACGACCGCGACGAAGCCGCCCGGCAGCGCGTGCTTCGTCATCTCTGCGAGGGCCGCGCGAACGCTCTTCTTCTGGCCGCCGACCTCGCAGACGATATGCGGAACGCCGCCGTCGATCGGCGCGAGCGCGATCACGTCGGCCGCAAGCCCGAGCTCGCCGCGCCGCGCGCCCTTACGTTGGCCGGAAGACGCGACCCGCGCGCAGCGATAACCCTGCCGCGAAAGCGCGGTAAGGACGCTGCCGACGCGTTGCGCGCCCTTCGCGGTGCTGCTCATCGCGCGTCCTCTGTCGAGCGCTCCGCCGCGGCACCGGCGACGATCGCGACGGCCTCGATGAGCGGTGCGTCGTTCGGGTCCTCAAGGACGAGCGGGTCGCGCAGCGCGTCAAGACCGTGGAACGCCGGCGGGCATCCGCAGCTCAGGCAGACCGAAGCCGCACGATCGCGGGCGCCGCTCCACACGACGTAGCGATGCGTTGAGGCGATCGGCGGCCACGTCCCGCCGTGCTCCGAGACGAATGCGAATAACTCGCCCTTCACCGCTCGGAGTCGAGCGACGACCTTCGGTTCGGGCTCCGGGATGACGCTCAGCCGGTCGCCGCTGATCTCGAAACGGTATCCGCGATCGGCGACCCAGCGAGCTATCTCGGCCGGCGTCATAGCACGGCTCCGAGCGAGTTCTGAGGGCCACGGGAGTACGCCAACTCAGCGTCCGCAGCGTCCGCAGCGTCCGTTTGTGCTCGATCTTGCGGACGCTGGCGTGGTCCTCCGCCGCTCTCAGCGTCCGTAGCGGAGCGCTCAGCGTCCGCACTCGATAGCCCCGAAACCTCGCCGTTACGGCCTTTCCCTTGCGCTGCGGGCGCTGCGGACGCTGCGGACGCTGCGACGCCTACCCCGTCTGTGTCCTCAATCAGACAGGTCCGAATATGCACGATGCGGCGTCGATCGCGGCCGGTACGATCGCCGATCTCGACTTCGATGCCCACTGTGCGCAGTGAGGGCATCAGCCGGCGCAATGCTCCAGATAGGCGCGTCGCATCGGACGGCCAGTCGCGCGACCGGCGCGTGGATTCGTTTGTGTATGTGTCCGCCGCTAGAAGGCAGAGCAGTTCGGTCGCAGTACCCGACCACTCTACCTGCTCGCCGTGGAGCTTCCGTACTGCCTCCGCGACCGAATGCTCTAGCGCGACCGCGTGAGCGTCGGCTCGGGTCCTGGTCCACGCGCGTGCGACCGTACCGCACGGCACGCCGAGCATGGGCTCCGCTGCAAGCGCGTAGAGGTACGGGTCTGCGAGCCGCGGCAGGCGCTTCGCTGCGTCCGCGGTCTCGCGGTGGCGTCGCATTGCAACGCACATTGCGTCGAGCAGGCCGCCTAGGATGCAGGGGCGATCGCGCTCGAACGCGGCCCAGAGAGCCCGTTCGGTCCGGCGCTCGCTCCCGGGGATCGCGTGGAGCCGTACCGCGAGAGTCCGATCGAGGAGGTCGCCGCGCCGCACGACGTCCCCGATCGACGTCACGATCACCGGTCGCGTCGCTGCGATGATGTGCTCGTCGCCATCGGTGTAGAGCGCGCGCGCTCGGTACCCGCCGCCGGTCGCCAGCCGGCACAGGACGTCGCTCATCTCATCGTCGAGCCGTGAAAGGTTGTCCAACGCGATGACGTGCGACGCATCGGCTGCGATCATCGCGTCGCGCGGCTCGCGCAGCGAGCCAGTGGTCTCGACCGTGCTCGGGTCGATCAGCGCGCGCAGCATGCGCGCACTCGTGGTCTTGGCGGCGCCGGCCTCACCGGTGAGGCATAGCACCGGATACGGTCCCTGCGGGCGCAGTGCTGCGACGAGCCATGATGCGAGGAGAGCCCATCCCTCGTCGTCGACGCGTAGATAATCATGCAGCGCCGTGAGCGAGCCGCCGCATCCCGGCTTAGGCAGCGTCAGCATTCCAGGCGCGCGGCGAAAGTAACGGGCGCCTTCTACGTGCGAGCAAACGCGCCAGCCATCGCGCGTCACGCGCGCCATCCGCCACTTATCGTCGCCGAGATCGAGGTCGATTGTGTCGTCGTCGCCGGCGACCCGCACCGCCACGTCGGCATCGGTCGTGTCGTTGCCATACAGCGCCATCCCTTCGATCGTCGCGATGGCGTCTTCGAGTGAGGCGCGCGGTGGGACGCGGCCCTCGGCCTGATAGTAGGCGCGAGCCAGCCACGCGCGCATGTCGCGCGATCGCACCGCAAACAGTGCGCCAACCCCGTCCATCGGGACGCGCACATATGCGCGATGGCGTGATCGTTCGCGCACATACTGTGCATCGGTCAGTCGCGCGCACAGCTGGACGGCGATCGTGCTGCGCGTCTCGTCGGCGCCTTTCGTGCCCGCGTCGGGTTCCGTGACAATTTTCTCGTAGAGGCCCTCCTCTATCCTCACTAGATCGGGCGCCCATGGAGCATTTCACGCGCGACGTGATCGACGACGCGCATCCGCCGCGCTCGCTCTTCCTGCGCAACGATCGCTTCAGCAGCGCGGAAGGCGGCGCGATATGCCGGCGACGATCGGTCGACGGCGGTCAACTCGATCGACTTGCCTGCGCGTTCCAGTGCGCGCTTGTACGCGCACTCATCGCAGGTGCAATGGAGCCCGCAGAACGATCGGCGCCAACGCTCATCGGCGTCTCGCTGCAGGTTTGGCGCCAGGTCTTCGAATGCGGGGTCGTCATCGCTTGATCGCCGATCGCTGCCAGGGGCAGCGTTTGCGCGAATCGCGACGCCCATTATGCAGCGCCGCCGCGAAGGTCAGGGATGCGGCGCTCGGCGCGCCGAACCGTTGAAACATTGCCAAGCTGGTGGCCGGCTTCCGTTGACGGATCACCGGTCACCAGCACGTACGCGCACATGATATCGACCTGCGCGCAAGTCCGGTGAGCGCTACGCCGGTTGCGCGACGATTTAAGTGCGACGCTTCGCCCTAGCGCGCTTCGAACGGCTCTAAGGTGGAACGGGGCTGCGATGGTACGCCGCGGAATGCGTGAATTCGGAGTCCATTGGGGAACCCGTGTTTGCAGCGCGGGCTTTCTTCGTCGGGAGGTCATGCGGTCCCGATCGTATGCTCTTGCTCGTACTTTTCGACAGCGCTGAGCGGTATGCGGACGCTGCGAGTTCCAATTTTCAGACTCGCGATCTCGGCGCGCTCGATCATGCGATAGATAGCCGGAAGCGAAACGGCCCAACGTTGCGCGAGTGCCGCCGCACTGATGTGTCGAGCATCGCCCGCGCGCTCTGGTCCAGCAGGTTGCTTTCGCTTACGTGCGCCGTCGCGACTCATTTGCGCCGCGCGGTCTGGCGTCTTTGCGCGCTAGCTTCGGCCTTAGAACGACGCGGCGGCGTCGCCACGCGGCCGTTTCCCAACACGAATTGGTCGATCGAATCTCGGCGGATCAGCCAAGTTCGGCCGTTTATCTGGCGGGCGGGAATCGCGCCACGGCGCAGGAGCGCGCGAAGCGTAGGGAGCGACAAGCCGATATATTCAGCGGCTTCGGTAGCGTTGAAGATTTCGCGCGGCACAGCGTTAGCATATACCGCCTGCGCGCGGATGTAAGAGGGCGAACTCTAGCGAAAATAGCGGCTAGTGACCGCCGAAGATATCACCACATTTTGGCTGGGCTGTTTTGACCTTGAGGCCGATTCGAGCACGGATGGACTCCTGCAACGAGTCAAAGACGCCAAACACCCCGCCGCGCGGGAGATCGCTGGGCTCGCGGCGTGGCGTGACTTTTCGCAAGGAAGTCTTGCGATTTCGGCTACCAAGGAGCGCCTGAGACCCGGGGCGCTTTGGGATGCAGCACATGTGACGCATATCTTTCGCGACACGAAACGCCCCAAGCGGTCCACCCTGGTTGCCTTTGGCAAAGCTGCCGGTATGACCGCATTTCATTTCTCGTGCGTCTACGAGCAGATGACGCCCGAGGGTCTCAATGCAGCCTACCCGGACGACATGCCGATCGACGAATGGATTCCTCTCGAGGAAATGAGGCCGCTCACCACATCGCCTAACCCGCTGGAGCAAGCTCGAGATATCCTCTCAAGCACAGCGAATCGACAGCTCCGCTTGGAGACGCTCCACAAGGTCAACCTCGACTGCGAACGCCTCTTCGCAACGCTTTATCGCTCCCAGTCTCCAGACGGGCAAGTCGCGCCATATGGCGTCCGCCGCGAGGTGCAGGTAAAGGCCGCTGCGCTGCAATCAGCGCTGGAGCACCTCATCGACTTCAAGTCTTACGTTCGAAACGATCCCGCTCACATAATCACGCTAGAGCAGACACTGGTTCGCGCATTTACGGCGCTTTACCGGATCAGCGAGCCTCGCAACATCTTCCTCGATACACTCCTCGCCCAAGGCAAGCCTTATCACGAGGCGCTGAAGATTGCCTCCCGGGTGCCCCGCCTTGAATCAAAACAAATGAACGCCATCCTCACGGTCATCGAGAGTACGCTTTCTGCAGCAGGTTTTCGGACGGCTGGCATGCGCCAGAGGCTGGAGGACGACTTCAACTACCAGCACTATTGTATGCACCCGCCCGAAAGCATCGATGCGGACATCAAGGAAGCTGAGAAGGAAGCTGACGAGATCAAGAACGCTGTTGCTGCTTATGAGGCAGGCGAGATAGCAGCGAGCCGCGGTGTCGCGTAAGCGGCGCGGCCGGGGTGAGTCGTCGATCTACCAAAAGACGCGCCGTTGGGAAAATCGCGATGGTTCCATTCGCGAGAAAACGCAATGGGTGGCGGTCGTCAGTGAGGGGCACGATGAAAAAGGCGATGTGAAGGCCGGAAAGCGCCGTCGCCGTCGGAAGTTCATCTACGCCGACTCGAAGCAAGGCGTCCAGGAGAAGCTCCGAAAGTACCTCGGCAAGCACGGCGGCTTCTCGGTTACAACGGATCGATCGCCGTTCGCAAGTTTCGTCGGCGACTTCCTTGAGGACGCTCGCGCGAACCTCTCGCCGAACACCGCGAGGTCGTATGAGCAGGTTCTGCGGCTGCACGTTCTACCGCATATCGGCAGGCTGAAACTTGATCAGATCGATGCGAGCCGTTTGCGGCGCCTCTATTCAGAACTCCGACGTGATGGACTTTCGGCCAGCCTCGTCGCGCGGGTCCATGTTACGTTACGCCGTGTCTTGAACGTCGCGAAGCGCGAAGAGCGCATCGAATCAAACCCGCTTGACCGCGTCGACGCCCCTACGTACAAGCGGCCGCCAGCGCGCGCGATGACTGTCGAGCAAGTTGAAGCGCTGCTTGGAGCGGCGCGGGGGCACCGGTTGGAGGCGCTTTTCGTCGTTGCGGTGACAACCGGCATGCGACAAGGCGAACTCTTTGCGCTGCATTGGGACGCGATCGACTTGGAAAGGCGCACACTCTCGGTGACGCACTCCGTACAAGAGATTGAGGGTGAACTCGAACGCATCAAGCCCAAGACGGACACGAGTACACGGCGGATCGAACTTTCGAAGATGGCGACCGACGCGCTCGAGCGCCGACGTCTAATCGCGAAAGGGGAGGAACACAAGAGTCCCTACGTCTTTCCGAGCCCGACCGGCGGCCCGCTACGCAAGAGTAACTTTTTGCGCCGCGTCTACTTTCCGATGAGAGCCGCGGCCGGCATCTCAGATGCGGTGCCGTTTCATTCTCTGCGGCATACTGCCGCCACGATGCTGCTGCTTCAGGGCGTCTCGCCACGCGTCGTGCAGGAGCTGCTCGGTCACGCGGACGTTCGGCTCACGCTCGGCACATACAGCCACGTTCTTCCGACTCTCCAGAGGCAGGCTGCCGACGCTCTTGACGAGCTCCTGGGGGCACGCTCGAAGTCTGAGGTTGTCGGTACGAGGTCGGTACAACCGCACGCCCCGAGAGTCAGGAAACCCGCCAGAACCTAGGTGTGGCGGGCTTTTGTTGGCTCCCGAAGTTGGACTCGAACCAACGACCCGCTGATTAACAGTCAGCTGCTCTACCAACTGAGCTATTCGGGAACGCGCCTTCCGGTTGAGTCGCCGAAGCGACGCCGGTCAGCCTGCTTCCACGGCGTCGGAGGACGCCCTGCTCGGAGCTGCTTCGCCAAGGTCGTCCAGGCGGCGTAGCGGCGAAGCGCGGTAGTTGTCGAGCAGGTCGGCCGGATCGTCGAAGACCGCCTCACATTCGAGGTCCCCGCGGTGCCAGCCACCGGATTGCAGACCGATAGCAGCAACGCCGATCCGGCGGGCAGCTTCGCAATCGTAGGGTGTGTCGCCGATCATGACGCTTTCGGCGGCACTGCGGCCGGACTTGTGCAAAGCAGCCCCTAGAATATCCGGGTCGGGTTTCGTTTCGCTTGCATCGTCGCTGCTGGTGAAGACGTCAATGAGGTCCTCAATGCCGGCGGTCCGCAGGGACGCTCGCATCTCTTTTTCACCGGCCGACGTCGCTACAACGAGCTGCGCGCCCCGCGAGCGCAGCCACATCAGTAACTCGCGCGCTCCGCGCGTCGGACGTAGCGTAGGCAGATAGCGCTCGGCAAAGAACGTACCATGGCGCTGCGCGATCGTCTTGCCCGGCTCCGCGTTGATATCGAGATCGGCTGCTTCACGCAGCATACGATCTCCGCCCTTGCCGATAAGCCGACGGACGAGGTCGGGCTCGATGTCGACGTGCGCCTCCTCGAATGCGTCCAGCCACGCTCGTGCTTGTGCGGCGTTGCTGTCGATTAACGTGCCGTCGACGTCGAGAAGTACCGCGCGTAACCGAGTGGACGAAGGCATGCCCAGAGCGTACCCGCTTGACGCATCGGCTATGCTGACAAGGTGAAAGGGTGACTCCGGCGGCGCTCGGCGCCCATTACGTTTCGATATGTGCTTCGTAACGCTCGGAGTAGCTCGTCTATGTCGTCGCTGACGAAAGATCCGACGCGGCCGAGTCCGCTCGGAATCTTCGCCAATCGCAGTTTCCGTCGCTATTACATGGGGCAGACGTTCAGCTACGCCGGCGACGGTCTGCGGCTGATCGCGGTTCCGCTCCTTGTGTACCGCTTGACCGGCTCCGCACTTTCGGTCGGCTTGACGTACGCGCTCGAGTTTGGGCCGTTTGCGATCTTCGGGCTCGTCGGCGGATCGCTCGCCGATCGCCTGGATCGGCGTCGCCTGATGATCGGCGCCGACTTCGTTCGTTTTGCGGTGCTCGCAGCGTTCGCGCTGGGCTACGCTTACAAGTTTTTGACGCTCGGGATGCTCTACGGCGGGATCGTGATCGTCTCACTAGCCGCTGCAGTCTTCATGGGCGGTCAGGCATCGTCGGTTCCCTATCTCATCGGCAAGGAGCGTGCCACCCAAGCGATGTCGGCGCTTCTGGCCGCCGAACAAGTTACGCAAATGATTCTGCCGCCCGTCGGCGGCGCATTTTTCGCGCTCGTCGGACCGCTGCCGGCGCTTGCGATCAACGCGGCAACGTATCTGCTTTCGCAAGCTACATTCGCGACCGTGCCGACGCTCGGGCCGGCGAAACCAAGCGGCTTACCGTCGCTGCGCACGATCGCAAGCGATATCACGATCGGCTTTCACATTCTCTGGAACGATGCGGCGCTGCGCACGTTCGCCGGCCTCTCGCTTACGTTCAACTTCTTCGGTTTGATGGTCGGCGCTTCACTGATCCCCTTCCTCAAACGCGATTTCGGCGCAAGCGATCTCGTCGTCGGTTACGTATTTGGCTTGATGGCCGTCGGTTCGCTCGTCGGCTCATGGCTTGCCGGGCGCGTTCCGCGCTCGTGGCCGTTCGGCCGCATCATGATCGCCGCTTACGCCGCCGACGGTATCGCATTCGTTCCGGTTATGTTCACGCACAAGCTTGTAATCGCAGTTGTTTTTCTCGCCATCACGGACGTTTGCGTGCTTTTCGAGGTCGCACAGATCGTCGGGTGGCGCATGCGAATCGTTCCGGAGGAACTCGTGGGCCGTGTCTTCGGAGTCGCGCGCTTGATCGCGCTGCTCGCCACCGTTCCGGGCGCGCTGCTCGGGGGTGTGCTCGCCGACCACTATGGCGCGCGCATGCCGATCATCGCCGCGGGATGGGGCTATCTCGCAATGGCGCTCGCCGTCTCGGCGTTGCCCGCGGTACGACGCGAGCGTCGCTGATCGTCAGCGACGGCCGCGTGAAATCGAAGCGGGCGTCCGCATCGCTGCAAACGCCCGCATTACATAATGCCTTACCGCGACACGAGTTCGCGTTCGGCCAGACCGGCCGCCGCGCAAAGTTCGTCGACTTTGTCGGTGCGCTCCCACGGCAAGTCGAGATCGGGCCGTCCGAAGTGTCCGTAAGCGGCGGTCTGCCGGTAGATGGGCCGGCGTAGATCGAGATGGTGGATGATCGCAGCCGGACGAAGGTCGAAGAACTGCCGCACGAGTTCGGCGATCTTTTCTTCAGCGATCTTACCCGTACCGAACGTTTCGACGAGCACGCTGACGGGATGCGCCACGCCGATCGCATACGCGACCTGCAGCTCGCAACGCTCGGCGAGCCCCGCCGCAACGATGTTCTTCGCAACGTAGCGCGCGGCGTACGCCGCGGAGCGATCCACCTTGGTCGGATCCTTACCGGAAAACGCTCCGCCGCCGTGCCGCGCCATTCCGCCGTACGTGTCGGCGATGATCTTGCGCCCGGTCAAACCGGCGTCACCCATCGGGCCCCCGATCACGAACCGTCCGGTCGGATTGACGAACACGCGCGTACGATCGTCGCGCAGGTTCTTCGGGATCACCCGGTCGATTATCCGTTCGGACACTTGGCTACGAATGGTTTCGAGCGGAATGTCCGGATCGTGCTGCGTCGAGATGACGACCGCGTCGACGCGTACGGGCGTGATCCCGTCGTACTCGACCGTCACCTGCGATTTTCCATCGGGTCGCAGCCACGGCATGTCGCCGTTCTTGCGCTGCGCCGCCAGCATCTTCGTCAAATTGTGCGCCAATACGATCGGCAGCGGCATGAGTTCATCGGTTTCGCGACAAGCGTAGCCGAACATCATGCCCTGGTCACCGGCGCCGGTCAATTCGAACTCGTCGCGGTCACCGCTCTCCTTGGCTTCAAGGGACGCATCGACGCCCATCGCGATGTCGGGCGACTGTTCGTCGATCGAAACCGAAACGCCGCACGTTGCCGAGTCGAAACCGACGAGCGAATGATTGTAACCGATGTCCGCAATCGTGCTGCGCACGATGCGCGGAATATCCGCATAGGTCTTGGTCGTCACCTCTCCCGCGATATGGACCTGTCCCGTGATCGCGAAGGTCTCGACCGCCACGCGCCCGAGCGGGTCTTCCGCTAGAATCGCATCGAGCACCGCATCGGAAATTTGGTCTGCCACCTTGTCGGGATGGCCCTCCGTCACCGATTCGGACGTGAACAATCTACGGTACGCCATCCTTAGGTGCCCTCAGACCACGAAGCCATGTACTTGCGCTGCTCGTCCGTCGGCGTGTCGATTCCGATCTTCATCGCAAGAAGTTTGAGTTGCGCCACTTCCTGATCGATGTCGTCGGGAACCGAGTAAACTTTCTTTTCCAGCGACGCGTGATTACGCGCGAGATACGCGGCGGCCATCGCTTGATTGGCAAACGACATGTCCATCACCGCCGCCGGATGCCCTTCGGCGGCCGCGAGGTTGATGAGCCGGCCTTCGCCGAGCACGCGCACGGTGCGGCCGTTCTTCAAGCGATAGGCGTCGACGAAAGGACGCGGCTTTACCTTACCGGTGGAGAGCGCCTCGAGCGCTTCGAGATCGAGTTCGTCGTTAAAGTGCCCGGAGTTACATACGATCGCACCGTCCTTCATCGCGGCGAAGTGTTCGCCCGCGATCACGTGATAGTTTCCAGTGACGGTGACGAAAACGTCGCCCACCTTGGCGGCCTCGGCAATGGGCATCACTTGGAAACCGTCCATTGCCGCTTCGAGCGCCTTGCGCGGATCGATCTCGGTGACGACGACGTGCGCGCCAAGCCCCTTAGCCCGCGATGCGACGCCGCGCCCACACCAACCGTAGCCGACGACGACGAGCGTATGTCCGGCGATCAGGACGTTCGTAGCGCGAATGATGCCGTCGATCGTCGACTGACCGGTACCGTAGCGGTTATCGAACATGTGCTTGGTGAGTGCGTCGTTGACGGCAACGACCGGAAAGGGGAGCACGCCGTCCTTCTCCATCGCGTGCAGCCGGATGACGCCCGTGGTCGTCTCCTCACAACCGCCGATCATGTCGGCCAGGAGATGGTTATGCTTGGTGTAGATCGTCGTCACGAGGTCACAGCCGTCATCCATCGTCATATGCGGCTTGGTCGCCACGACGGCTTCGATGTGCTTGTAATACGTCGCGTTATCTTCGCCTTTGATGGCGTGCGTCGGGATCGCATAACTCTCAGAGAGCGCAGCCGCAACGTCATCCTGGGTCGAGAGCGGGTTTGAGGCGCACAGTTCGATCTCGGCGCCCCCGGCTTGCAGCGCGAGCATCAGATTCGCCGTTTCAGTCGTGACGTGCAAGCACGCGCCGATGCGCACGCCGGCGAGCGGTTTTTCGTGCTCGAAGCGCTCGCGAATTTGTGCCAGGACCGGCATGAAGCTAGCGGACCACTCGATGCGCGAGCGGCCGGATTCGGCGAGACTGCGGTCTCTCACGTCGCCGAGTGGTCTATCGATAGTTTGCAAAGTCGACTCCTCCGGGAGTTTAGATGGCTCGGCGAGGCCGAACCGCGTGCAATGACTCGCTGATCTTTGAAACAATCGAAAGCGATCCAAACATGGTTCGCCAACGGGCGTGCGAACTCCCCAGCGTGGAATTAGAAGCGTATCTCGAGGCGCTGGCATCGAAAGCACCGACACCCGGCGGCGGCAGCGCTGCGACGGTTGTCGTAGCACTTGGCGCCGCTCTCGTCGCAATGGTGGCTCGCATCACGCATGACAACGCAAAATACGCCGCTAAAGCATCGCTCGCAAACGAGCTTATCGTGAAAGCCGACGCAATTCGCGCCCAGGCCGTCAGCGCGCGCAGCAACGATGAAGCCGCGTTCAGCCGGGTCGTCGCTGCGTCGGCGATGCCGCGCGCGAGCGAGGCTGAGCGGGCAGCGCGGACGGCCGAACTGCAGCAAGCGCTCGCCGACGCGGCCGCGACCCCGCTGCAGGCGGCCGGCCTCGCAGTCTCGGTTGCCGAACTTGGGGCCGGCGCGCTCGACCTGGAGAACCCGCACTTGTTGAGCGATCTTGGGTGCGCGGCCGATTTTGCCGCGGCCGGGTTGAGCGCTTGCGCATCCAATGTGCGCATCAATCATCGCTATTTGAAAAATAGCAGCCTGATTGCGCGCAACGAACGTGAACTCCGGCGTTTGGAGGGCGCGAGCGCGCCGCTGATCGAGCGAGTGCGTGCCGCGAACCAGCGCGCCCTCACCACATCATGAAACCCGCTCGCCAGCGGCACCGCGGAAGGGTCACAGGCCCTCGGCGGTCTAGCACGGCTTGATGTCCACTCTTACGCGCGCTCAGGCGCTCGGCGCCGCCGGTGCCCTCGGCCTCACTGCTCCCCTGTTGACGCATTGCACCCTCGCCGCCGGCGCCATCGACGCAGGCGATGCGACCTCACTCGGTAGCGAACTCGCCCTCGAGCGCGCCGCCGTCAAAGCCTATACCGACGCAGCGGCTAGCGGCATTGTATCGCCTTCGGTCCTCGCCGTTCTCAATAGTTTTCTCGCCGACCACACCGCGCATCGCGACGCGCTTATCGCCGCACTGACGACCGCCGGACGTCAGGCACCCGAGGACGTCGCCACGCTCGACACCCCCGTGTTGCATGCCGAGGTGGACGTGCTCGGTTTTGCATACACGATCGAGCGCATGCTCGCAGACGCGCATCTCGCTCCCGTCGCGACGTACAAGAACCGCGACTACGCGAAAACTGCCGCGTCGATTCTCGGCGTGGAGACGACGCACGTCGCGCTGCTCGCCGAAGCACTGCGCAGAAACCCCGCCTACCCGTCGAGCTTCGTCGCGAGCTAGAGGATTCGCGTTCGCCGAATCCATCGCGTTGCATCGACGAAGGCGACGTCGATATCGTCAGCGGCTACAGCACCAGTTCCAAAAAGGGTGCGATGTCCTCGCGCTCGACTTCCATGCCGACGCCACGTTCATTATACGTTGGATCGTGAAAGTCCGAGCCCGCGGTCATGACGAGACCGTACGAGGCGGCGAGTTCGCGAAAATGTGCGATCTGATTGGGGTCGTGGCGCGGATAGAACGCTTCGATTCCAGCCAGACCCGCGGCGACCAGCTCTTCGATGATCGATTCGTCCTTGAGGCGGCCGGGGTGCGCGAGCACGGCCACGCCGCCGCCGCGCGCGATGAGTGAGACCGCATCCTGGGGCCGCATATAGGTTTGCGGCACGTATCCGGGTTTGCCGGGCACGAGCAAGGTACGAAATGCGCTCTCGAGATCGCCGGCGTAACCCTTCCGAACGAGTGCGCGTGCAACGTGCGGCCGGCCGAGTGCGGAGCGTTCGTTACCCGCTTCGGCCCGGACCTCGTCGAACGTTAGGTCGACTCCCGCGGCGGCCAACTGGTCGACCATCCGATGCGCACGCGATTCGCGATGCTGGCGGTTTTCGGCGATCGCGCTGCCGATCTCGGCCGCATCGAGCGGAAACCCATAACCGAGCACATGCACTTCGCTCCCGCGATAGGTCGTGTTGAGCTCGATGCCGCTAACGATCGTGGCATGCGAAGCAGCGTCACCGAGACGCTCGTACGCTCCAAGCGCATCGTGATCGGTAACCGAGAAGATCGACACGCCGCGCGTGCGCATGAGGGCGGCAAGCTCGGCCGGCTCGAGCGTTCCGTCGCTCTCGAGCGTGTGGGAATGGAAATCGACGAGCATGAATCCTTTTACGCGGTCAAGGGCGCGCGCGCGCTTTGGCCTTCTTGCGCGACTTCACGAAGTACACGAGAACCCGCTTCTCTTCCCGGAAACCGACCAGACTGCGTTGCTGGCCGGGTTCGCGGAACGCTTCGATCGCGTACTCCACCAGGTCGTCAACGTCGCCCTCGTCCTGCGGCGCCTCATCTGCCGAAGGCGGACTCTGCACCAAGCTTGCGCCGAACCGCTCGGAAAGGAGCGCGACGAGCAGCAGCAACTCCTCGCGCGAAAAACTGCGCACGTCGCGGGTGACGCGCACGAAGCCGAGCGCTTCGTCGCTCTCGCAGACCACTCCGAGTGCATCGTGGCGTTCGCGGCGCAACTCTAGCAGCGAGCGGACGTGCTCAGAGATCGACTCGCGCAACTCCGCTGCAAGCCGACGGTCCAGTTTCGAGCGGACCGCGAAGGACAGGACGAGCGTGCCGTTCGCGGGGTGCGAGACGATCGTGGCAATCTGTGGAAACCGCACGAGAAGCGCGATGATGAGCCCGACTTCATCGGACGCTTCACTGGGAGCCCGTGTCGCGGCGAGTGGCTGCATGGGGCGGGCTGTGTTCGCAGCCCCGATGCCCGTCCCTTGGAGGATTCCGACCCGGGAGGGCCGGGTCGTGCAAGCGAACGATACCGGTTGAAATGGTCCGCCGCCGCTTAGGAGTTTGGCTCTCGCTCGCGGTCCTAGTCGCCGTTGTGGCGCATGGGCTCCGCTTCGGCGCGGAGCATCTCCCGGCGGGCGCCCACGCCGCATCCCTGTTCGGGATGCTCGGTGCAGGGCTGGTTCTAGCTGCGCTCGCGGCCCTCTATGCGGCCGCACTACGGCGTGGGGCTCCCGCTGCGAGCCCACGGTGGCAGTGCGCTTTTCCGGCGGTGCTCGCGCTCGGCGGCCTTGGAGCTTACAACCTCATCGAACTGAGCGAAGGACACGCTCCCTTTGCCGGCGGACCGCGAGTCTTACTCGCGGTCGGGCTTGCGGCCGTCCTCGTTTTCGGGCTTTCGCGCCTGACTTCCAAACTGCTTGCCGCCTCGGGAGAAGCGCTCGCCGCGTTCGCAGCCGTAGCGCAGTGCGCCGGCGTGCCGTCTGCCGTTACGCTGAGGGACGGTCCCGTGCTCCCGCCCCACCGGCTCGCGCGCCGCGAAGCCCGAGGACGAGCCCCGCCGCTCCGGCCGCTGACGCTCTCTCGTTAAATCACGGGTTCGCTTCGGCGATCCCCAGGCTCGTAGCCGGCACCGCCGTTTATCGTGCGGCGCATGAGACCGGTGACGGTAAAGCTTCGGCCATCGCGTTATCGACGACCAAGAGCGTCCCAAAGATCATATTCGCAGCCGCCGCGGCGGCGGCTTAGCCAGCGATCTTTTGAGGAGTTCTCCGTGCGTTCTTTTATTGCGGCGATCGTCGCCGCTGCGTTCGTCTCCGTGGCGGCCCCCGCGCTCGCCGATACAACCGGCCTCGTCCGCGGGATAATCACGACCGGCGGCAAGCCGATCTCCGGCGTCGTCGTCACACTAAAGGGCGAGGGTGCATCGCTCGCCGTCACCACCGGACCCGACGGAAAGTTTTCGCTTGCGCGCGTGCCCTTCGGACGTTACACGCTGCTTGCGCAGCACCCCGGGACTCCCGATTTCAGCGAACCGGTCGATGTCCAAAGCGGCTCGATCGTCAACCTTCCGATCGAACTTGGGCTGCGCACGATCGGCCGGACGCAATCGGGAACGCGGTAGGGACGTCCGTTTCCGGACGCCCCCCGCACAGATCCGAGCGGGCGCAATTCACGCACTCGGCTCCCACCTTGGGTGTTTGACGGCGAATCGCTGATAGGGCCAAGGATGTGAAACGC
>JAABUJ010003277.1_pt1 | contig 18420 bp, 19 predicted proteins | sample 5559131 | NCBI WGS metagenome assembly JAABUJ01 (sample SAMN10711875, study PRJNA513366) | rock metagenome | isolation source: Antarctica rocks | place: Antarctica: Victoria Land, Mt New Zealand nord | collected 2016-01-07 | reverse complement strand
ATTTTGTGCAGTGGCGCAGGCGGATCGACCGCGTCGGGTGCGCGCTGTCGCTAGGTCGTCCCCAACGGCTAGAAACGCGCGCTACCGCCCAGGAAAAGCCGAATCTGGATCATCGAATGTCGGCAAGACCCATGATCCGGTACACATGTTTGCACCCGGCCTGGCAAGAACCGCTGCTGCCCCGGCGTCGATCATGGCGCTGCGACCGGATAATGCCAGCCCTCGCCACGACCCCTCCGACACATCTTTGCACTCGTCCCTGGCAGGGCTCTATGATGACGGCAGGCTGGGAAGGCGAGCGCGTGTTTACCGGATAGGAGCGCTACCACGATGCACCCTGTAACGTACAAAGCTGATCTTCGTGACGTTGATTGGGCGGCGATGAAAGCAACCTTGCAGGCAGACGCGTTCGATAATGGGCGCAGCGTGGCGCAATATCAGCAATCGTTTGAACAGAGCTACGCCACCTGTATCGCGTATATCGAGGACAGCATTGTCGGGACGGCCCGTGTCTTGTCAGATGGCGTGTGTAATGCGTATGTCGTCGATGTGTGGACGATGAGCCGGTATCGGCGGCACGGCATTGCCCGCGCGATGATGCAGCACCTCCTCCAGCACCTTCAGGGACAGCATGTGTATTTGTTCACCGACGATATGGCAGCCTTTTACGCGACGCTCGGGTTTGAGGAACAGCCGATTGGGATGGCGCAAGTAATCGGCACATGGTTGGTCAACGAGTAACCTGTATTCCTAAAACGAGACCCGGCCCCTGCCAATGGCAAGTGCAAAGATGTGTCGGAGGGGTCGTGGCGAGGGCTGCGCGCTTCGGCTCCAATCGGCTCTCGGGACACTACGCCGGGGTGGCGGCGGAACTCGGCGCGTACAGCGAGCGGGTCGAGGATCCCGCCGACGTGGCGGCGGCGATCGGGCGCGGGATCGCGGCGACGCGCGCGGGGCGCCCGGTCGTGCTGGAGATGATCACCAAGGAGGAGCCGGGCTTCCCCGCCGCCGCCGCGGTCCTCGCCGCTGCCGGGGAATGGGCGGGCGGGCGGGGTTAGCGCGCCCGCCGGTACGCCACGGCGGGGGCCCGACCGCGGCCGTGAGGCGACCACGTCGCACGCTCAAGAGCGCAGTGGTCGGGGGGGTGCGCCCAGTTACCCTTCACGGACGTCGCACCCGCAGCCTATGACGCCCCGCGCCAGGACAATCCCGACGCTGTCCCGCAGGCTGCGCCGGTAACGCAAGGGCCAGGGGATCACGCGCAGCACATCACCGGGGGACGCCTGCAGGTGGTTGAACAGCGTGCCGGTATGCTCGTTGAACGTCCGGGGGACAGGCACGGCAGCGAAAGGTGCGGTCGCGGAGGAGGTGCACGGGAGCGCTCCCGAGACGCCCTGCGGCATCAGGTGTCGTCGCGATCTTCCGACGCGCGCGGTGCGGTCCCGGCCAGCTCGGCCTCGAGCTGTTCCGGGGTCGGGAAATTCTCGGCGAGCCGCGCCGGGAGGGCCGGGGCGAGGGTGAACCCGGCGACGCCCAGGGGCTTGGCGATATCCCGGAGCGCGTACTCCACCAGCACGCGGTTCTGGCCCCGGCAGAGCAGGATGCCGAGGGTCGGGCCATCATCGGGGTGGCGCAGCAGGTCGTCGACGGCGGAGAGGTAGAAATTCAGTTTCCCCGCATATTCCGGCTTGAAGGCGGTGAGCTTGAGATCGATGACCACGTAGCAGCGCAGGCGCACATGGTAGAAGAGGAGGTCGAGGTAGAAGTCCTCGCCGCCGACCTCGAGGTGGTACTGGCTCCCGAGGAAGGCGAAGCCGACACCGAGTTCGAGCATGAAGGCGCGCAGGTGGGTCAGCAGCCCGCGCTCCAGGTCCCGCTCGCGGGCGTCCGGCCCCAGGGTGAGGAAGTCGAAGGTGGAGGGGTCCTTCAGCGCTTGCCGGGCCAGGTCCGATTGCGGCGCGGGCAGGGTCCGCGCGAAGTTCGTCGTGGCCTGGCCCTGCCGCAGGTCCAGCCGGGTCTCGATCTGGGCCTCGAGGATCGCCCGGCTCCAGCCGTGCGCGATCGCGGCGCGGGCGTACCACTCCCGCGCCGCGGGGTCCTGCAGCTTCTCGAGCAGGGCGATATTGTGCCCCCACGGCAATTGTGCCACGACCTGTGGCACAAAGTCGGGGCGGTCGCGGTAGGCGCGGTAGAAGGCGCGCATGCGGTAGAGGTTGCGGCGCGAGAGGCCGCCCGCGCCGGGGAAGGCGTTGCGCAGGTCGGCGCTGAGGCGCTCGAGGACCGCATCGCCCCAGGCGGCGCGCTCCTGCTGCCCGACGATCGCCTCGCCGATCCGCCAGTAGAGCAGGATCAGTTCGCGGTTGGCGGCCAGCATCGCCCCGACCTGCGCGCCGCGGATTTGCTCCTTCAGCCGCGTCAGGAAGGCCGTATAGTCAGGCGGGGGCGCGCCAGCGACCGCCGCCTCGACCGCCGCCCGCGCGCCGCGCCGCCGCTCCCCATCCGCCATCCGTCACACCCCCGCCATACCCGCGCCGCGCGCCACGCCTTCGCCCCATCCGCTACCGTTCCCCGCGCCGTTCGTCGCCGACGGTGTGCCCCTTGCGCTGGCGTGCCCCCGCCCGGCGCGGCCCGACCTGCTCCTCGCCTTGCCCGCGCCAGCCTCGGTAGGCGTCGATGAGCGCGTCGAGTTGCCCCAGCCGCCCCGGCTCGACCTGATCGGCGCGGAACCCGCGCAGGAACAGGTCGAGCTTCGCGGCCAGTTCGTCGGCCGCCCGATCGGCCGGGGCGCGCCGGACGTGCGCCGCCACCAATGTCCCGCCGTTATGGAAAGCATTGCGTTGCGCAATGCTTTCCATAACATGCTGCGGCTCTTCCCCCGCATCGAGCGCCGCGTTGATCTCGCGGACGACGAGCCGCAGCTCCGTCTGCGGGATCGCCTGTCCCCGCCCCTGCGTCCCAACCACCAGCTCGACCAGCTCGGCCTGCAGGTCGTGCGGCGCGGTCAAGAGTTCCTGCGCCTGGCTCTTGGTGAGCTGCCCCGCCACCACGGCCGGCGCGAGGTGGTCGTGGGAGAAGATCCGGTGGTTGCGGCTGACCCGCGCCGCGCTCACCCCCAGCCGCGCCGCGATCTGCTCGACGGTGTACCCCTGGTCGATCAAGATCGTGTAGGCCGCCGCCTCCTCCTCGTCGGACAGGTTCTCGCGCTGCAGGTTCTCGACGAGCATCTCGAACGCGCGCACGTCGGCCGGCGAGTCGCGCACGACGACCGGCACCTCGTTGATGTCGGCCAGCCCGGCCGCCCGCCAGCGGCGCTCCCCGTTGACGATGAAATAGAACCCCTCCTCCTCCGCCGAACGGACCCGCAGCGGCTGGAGGATGCCGACCTGCTTGAACGACTCGGAGAGGTCGGCGAGCCGCTCCTCGTCGAAAACCTTGCGCGGCTGCTCGGGGTCGGGGAGGAGGAAGCGCCGCTCGACGAGCAGGGCCCCCGGCATCGCCCGCTGCCCCGGCCGCACCATCAGCGGCGAGAAGTCGAATTTGCCCCGGGCGGTCTCCCGGTTGGCCATCGCGGCGCGGATATCCCGGGGCATCAGCGCACCCCCGACGCCGGGATCGGCAGGGCGATCCGCGCAGCGATCTCCGCCGCCAGGGCCAGGTAGTCGCTGCCCGTCGTCGTGACCTCGCCGCCGTCGTAGAGGGTGTCCTGCGTGAAGGAGACCTCGCGCGTCCGCTGGCTCTTGCGGATGACCGTCTTGAAGGCACGCTCGCCCCACTCGCTCTCCAGCTGCTCGCGCACCAGGCGCGTCACCACCGTGCGCGGCTCGGCCAGGACCAAGACGGGGCCGAGGAAGTCGAGGTCGGGCGTGTAGTTCTCCCGCACCGCCTCGATCGTCGGCTGCAGCATGTCGAGCCCCTCGATCGAGTACGGCGAGGGGTCGAGCGGCACCAGGAAACTATCGGCCGCGACGAGCGCGTTGACCGTCAGCCGGGCGATCGCCGGCGGGCAGTCGATCAGGATCAGGTCGTAGGGCGCGGCCGCCAGCGCGCGCCGCAGGCGCGTGTCCCCGCCGACCGCCGTGGCCAGGTCGATGTCGGCCAGCGCCAGGCGCAGGTCGGACCCGAGCACGTCGAGGTTGGGGCGCGCCGTCACGGTCGCCTCGCGGATCGGCCGCTTCTCCAGGATGACCTCCTTCACGGAGGGTCGACCGCGTACGGCCACCCCGAGCTGGCGGGTCAGCGTGCCCTGGGGGTCCATATCCACCGCCAGGACGCTGATCCCCTGCTGCGCGTACGCCACCGCCAGGTGCAGCACGGTCGTCGTCTTGGCGCACCCGCCCTTCGCGTTGGCGACGGCGATCTTGATCGGCCCGGGCATGATGTTCCTCCCCTGCCCCCGCCCTATCCGGCGACGGCCATATCGACCAGGTCCTCGACGACGCGGAAGTAGTACGGCATGCGGTTCTTCGTCCCCTCCGGGCTGCCATCCGTCGCCTCGCGCTCGACCGGACGAGACTGCGTGATCGCGCGCGCCTCCTGGAGGATGTCCACGAAGGTCTCCTCGTTGAGGCCGCTCTCGGCCCACAGCCGCATGGCACGCGTACGATTGCTCCGCTCGTGCGCGCCGTCGTGGAAGAGTTTGGAAAAGTCGGCCATGACCTGGGAGATGTACGTTGAATAGAGGCGTCCCCCGTCCCCCCCCTTTTTCTCGATGGGGGTCCCTTTCGAAGACTTCGAAATTCCGGTCTGTTGATTTTCTGTCTTTTGATCGTCTGTTTCTTGTGGGTCTCCCGCGGCATACTCCCGGGGTACGGCCCGATCGACCCCCCCGTCTCGCGGGAGAGACCCCGGGGTCTTCAGGGGCATACCCGGGGGTACATCGGAATATACCCCCGGGTCTCCGCTGCGATACTCCCCCGTCTGCGCGTCCCGCGAGAGCTGCAGGGGGGCACGGGCACCGTCCCCGGCGCGCATGTTCAGGGCGTAGACGGTCGGGCGCGACCCGCTCGCGGCGTCGTACTGCTGCAGCGAGACGATCAGGTTCTTCTCGCGCAGCGAGCGCAGGGCGGTGAGGACGGTCGGCCGCTTCAGCCCGGTCCCCAGGTCGAGGCGGCGGCCGTCGCGCCGCACGATCCCGTTGCAGAGCTGGTCGATGCTGATCGCGTCGGCCGCCTTCTTGAAGCCGAAGGTACGCCGCACGATATATAACAACACCTTGAGTTCCGCGCCCTTGAGATAGGCCATGATCCAGTCGAAGACCTCGTCGGGCGTCTGGGTGTAGGCGGGCGCGGCGATCCCTTCGAAGCGCGACCAGTCGACCTCGGGCAGATTGTCGGCGAGATCCTTGTCCCGCGGCATGGGCTCCCTCCCCCGGGGCGATCGATCAGCGGGCCAGGACATCCTGGTAGTAGTGCCGGATCGCGTCGCGGATGATCTCCGAGCGGTCGATCGAACGCTTCGTCGCGGTGCGGAAGTGGACGCGCAACTCGTCGAGCGAGTTGAGCTCCTGCTCGGTCAGGGTGACGGTGGTGCGGAAGCGGGCGGACTCATCGCGCTCATTCGTCGGCGGATCGGCGTGCTCTTTGTCTCCGCGCACGGTCACTCCTCCTGCCAAAAGATGTGTACGTTCAGTATGGCGAAGTGTCCCACTCGGGAGGGATAGATGTCAAGCCATAGAGAAGGAAAAGCATCAATGTGGGTTCTGGCGAGGTGGCGCAGGTACCGGGCGCGTGGTTTGGCCTGACTCCGCAGCGCTGGTGCCAGAGTGTCCTCGCGATGCCACCGTGTGCTAGGGCGTCGCCGACCGAACCGCCGCGACAACGTCCCCGCGCGCAGCATCGGCGGGCTGCTCCGCGCAGTCGTCATACGCCACGTACCGGGCGCTCATCCCTCCCGCGAGCGCCGCTCGCGCATAGGTGGGGAACCGCTCGCGTAGCCGGCGCTCCACCTCGCGCCGCGCACGCGCGGAGCCGTCGCCGATGGCCCGGGCGCGCTCCTCGGCGGTGCGGAGGACGATCACGGGCGGGGTCCGTTCACCCGGAGCACGGAAGAGGGCGGTGCGGAAGATCGTCGGCAGGGGCGTCGGGCTATTGGCGAGGATGTGCCAGGCCGTCTGATCCTCCGCCGTGGCCCCGACGGCGGCCAGGGTCGCCGCGCGTTCTCGCCTGCAACGTTCGTCCTCGGCCACCCGTTCGGCCCGGGCGGCGGTGCGTTGCCGCTCCTCCTCGGTGGTCTGGCGCTCCCGCTCGGCCGTCGGCACGAAGCCCGGCGGCACCGCCCAGTCCCCCTCGATCCGCCGCCGCAGCCGACCGGGCGTCAGCCTGGGGTCGGCAGGGTCGGCCGCGCGCTCGTGGTCGTGGTATTCGACCTGCCGCGCCACCGCCACCGGGGCGTGGTCCGTGACCAGGCGCCGCGCCACCCCCGCCGTGACCCCCCGCCCCGTCAACGCTTGAACCAATGGGGCGGGATCAACAACAACAACACGATCGTCGCGTCGCTCCGCACGCACGGTGGTGGGCGGAGGCTCCGCGTGTTGTTGTTGCGTATTCTCTGTGGTGATCTCTGTCAGTAGTCTCTGGTTAGAGGGGGTTAAATCGATCCCTTGCAAGGGGTTAACGTGATCCCTTCGCATGGGATCGATTTGATCCCCTCCAATGTCGCGATCGCGCCCTTCCAAGGGATTAAATTGATCCATTGGGGGCGAGGCGAGCGCGGCGTCGAGTGCCAGCAGCCGGGGGAAGTCGATGGTGTACCACTTGGTCCGGTCGGTCGGGGCGCGGTTGTAGCGCTGCGAGGCCAGCAGCAGCCCGCGCTCCTCCAGCTCGCGGAAGGTCTTCTTAATCGTGGCGAGCGACCAGAAGGGGAACTGCGCCTGCCATTGGGGGTAGGTGTTGTAGACCCAGCGCCGACCGTCGCGGATCTTGGGGCGACGCTTGTCGCCGAGCCAGTAGCGGACCTGCTGCAGGACGATCGCCTCATTCAGGCCGATCGCCGCCGCCAGCCGGGGCGGCACCAGCAGGGGCTCCTCGTCGATCAGCAGCGGCGTCGCCGGCAGCGCCGGAAGGGACACCTGGCGCTCCGGTCCCGGTGGGGCGTCGGTCATGGTTTCCGATGTGGGCATCGGGCGCACTCCTCCCGTTGACGGAGGGCGGATCGCCCGATACAATGCAACAGCAAAGCAACGGGGCGACTACCCGCTCCGTGAATCTATCGAGCATCGGGCGGGTTTGAGGTTGCGCCGGACCCGCCTTTTGCTTGCTCACAAACATAGCATGTTCGTTCATGGCTGGCTAGATTTCTTCTAGATTGTCCATGTCTGTGGATTTTTTTGCATCGCTCCTCAACTCAGTGATCCCACGTTGCTCGGCGAGCGACCATAGCGCGGCCCAGGCAACAGCTTCAGCTACCACAAAATCGGCGTCACCGAGCGCCACCAAGCGTCGCAATTGCTCCGCGAGATCGCGATAGGCTCTGCGGCTTCCTTCCGGGAAGATCGGGCTGCTATTGTCGGGGTGTGGCACCTGATCGCGTGGGCGACGGGGGGGGACAGGGCGCCCCTGCGCTTGTGCGAGCGCCCACACCTCGTCCCACAGCCAGCCCTCGCGCTCGGTGAATGTGCCCTTGCTCCAACTCAGCACGTCGGTGCGCGCGGCCAGATCCCGATACTCCGGGCGCGACGCCTCGGGGGAGGTGGGATTCTGGCTCGGCGATGGGCGAGAGCGCCGTCGGCGTCGTTGCGGCGTCGGCTCAGTGCCCATTCGCCCCTCCCTTTTGCACGCTTGCCGGGAGGGTGCCCCTCTCCAAGCCGGTCTGCCCGCGCAACTCGTCCAGTGGGTAGAGCGTATCGCGCCAACGGATCCCGCGCTGCGTGAGTGCCAAATAGGCGGAGCGCAACACCATGTAGATGAGGAGCAGGCCGGTCAGCGGCAAGACCGGGGCGAGGCGATAAACCGACCGGCCCCGGAGTTGGTTCGCGTAGAGATAGTTGGCCGTGTGGACCCCGATGCTTGCCAGGAGGAGCCGACGATCGAGGCCCCGGGCGCGCCACACCGCGAGGTAGGGGAGAATCATCGTCAACCAGAGGAAACCGATGCTCGCCGCCATTTTCGTGAGGCTGTAGTCGAGGCCCGGGAACATCCCCTTCTCGACCCCGACGACCGCCGCCGTCAGCGTCGGGTACCACTCCACGCGCGCGAGATCCACGCCGAACACCAGCCCCTGGCGGAGTCCGAACAGCTTCACTCGCCGCCCGAGCCGGAGATCGTCGTCGGGCCGCAACGATATGGCCCGGTGCGTGCCGATGGTCTCGTAGGCCGTGCGACGGAGGAGATTGAAGCCGCCGATCCCGATGCCGACGTCGCTCCTCGGGTCGGCCGCCAGGTAGGGGCGAGAACCGCTCAGGAAGCCGTACACGAAGAAGGAGACAAATGCCTCCAGCCAGTAACCTTTGGCTTCGACCTGGGGGTAGAGCGCCAGGTGATCGAGCCCATGTGCCTCAGCGTAGGCGACGGCCTGGCGGAAACACCCCGGCTCGAAGATGACATCGGCATCGGTGAATAGCAACCATACGCCGGTTGCTCTGCGGGCACCGACCCACAGCGCGTGGTTCTTGCCCAGCCAGCCGGGAGGGAGTTGCTCGACGGTGACGATGCGGACGCGGTCGGGATGGGTAGCCGCAAGCTCGGCCATGATCGCGCCCGTGCCGTCGGTCGAGCGATCATCCACCAGGATGAGCTCTAGCGCGGGATAGTCCTGGCGCAGGATCGAGGTGGCGGCCTCCCGCAATTGGTCCGCCTCGTTGCGGGCGGGGACGATCACGGATAGCTTCGGTGGGACAGGTGTCGTTGGAGTAGGCGGGGTAGCAGTCTGAGAGAGGCGAGGGATACCGAGGCGCGCGCGGATCAGGTAGTACGTCAGGGTTAGTTGAGTGGCCAGGGTCAGGCCGACCCAGAGGCGGCGAATAGGATTGGCTCTCATGCCACAGTGACCGCCCCGCGATCCGCGACGCGAGCGGGGAGGGTGGTCGCGGTCACGATTCGGCGGACGAGCGGCGAGCGACAGGCTTGGCTGACTTTGCGGAGATAGCGCATATCCTCCTCCAGCGATCCTGGCACTCGGTTATCCCAGAGCATCGTCGATTCCGCCGCCGAGTGGCCCAACGGTTGATCCAACGTGCGTCGCCGCGCGGCGTCGATCAGGATGGCGGCGGTGCACACTGCCTCCGCATCCACACCGGTGATATCGGCCGCGTTGCACAGCTTCGCGGCGCGCGTCGCCACGGCAGGGTTAGCGTAGGGCCGCAGGGCCGCCATACCCTCGTGAATTCCGATAGCCCGCTGCTCGACGCGCAGGGGAAGTTCGTCGAACGTCAGCAAATCGACGAGCGGGGTCGGGGCGGGGAGGAAGCTTTCCCCCTCCCGATCTTGGTCGAGGAGGCGGCGCAGGCGATACAGCCGGCGATGGGCAACGTAGTCCTGACACCACGCCAGCAGATCGAAGAGCACCGGGCTGAACAGGGTCAGCATGAGGCAGGCGAAGAAGATCGCCCGGATCGCCGCGATCGCCCCTCGTCCGTAATGCCCGCCCCTGTGCGTGACCACGGCGTAAAGACACTCGTGGACCATCGCGGCGACGGTGCAGGCCCAGGCGGAAGCCTGGACGCGGGCGCGGCGCCGCGCCCCCGGCTCTTCGACGGCGTTAGCGAGCGGCCAGGCGACCTGGAGGGTCCGGCCGTGCATCAGCATGAGATAGCCGAGCACCGTCAGGGTGTAGGGGAGGCTGGGTGGTGCATCGAAATACCAGCCCGTCATATCGGGCCTATTTAGAGGCCGAATGTTGGTGCAGCGGAAGAGGAGGACAAGGGTACCGACTGCGGCGGCCGCGAGCCACCCGCTATCGAGCCGGCTACTTCGCGAGCGCGACCCGCTCCGCAGGCGGTTCACCACCGGCAGGAAGGTCCAGGTGCCCGCGAGGCTGGCGCAGTCGATGAGGAGCTTCCCGAGATGGGGTATGCCGCTGCGCCGGGACACGGCCGCGTAGGCCCGGGGTGTGAGCAGCGTCGTCGAGAGGACGGAGAGCCCGAGCGTGTAGCAATGCGCCCGCTCTTCTGGCTCTCGTGGCCGCCAGTCCATCTTCCGCAGGGCGCTAATCAAGCCTGCGGCAGTGAGCGCCGCCGCGCCGTAGCTGAGGGAACGCCAGACCATCGACCGTACCTACCCCCCGTGCTCGCCGCCCTTCTCGCCCCCCTGTACCATCGTCAGCCACTCGGAGCGGCTGAAGTAACGCTCGGCCTGGGGACCATCGGCGCGCTGCCTGATGATCGCCGCCTGTACTTCGGCTTCCTGCTCCTGGACCGTGGAGAAGATACGCCGTTCGAGTACCCGGCGCGCGAACCTTGGTGAAAGGTTCGTGATAACAGAAAGTTGGGCGTTCTCACCTGCCGCTGCGGCGCATGTTGGCGCTGGGATGTGGCCGCAGAGCAGATGGCTGGCCTCGTGGTAGATCGTCCGCTGCTGAATCCGCGCGCCATGTCTCGCGTTGACGAAGATGTGATCGTCATGCAGTCGTGGCTCGACGAAGCCGAAGAGCTCTTCCGGCAGCACTACTCGATGCACGACAATCGAGCGGCCACGATGCGCCGCGAGGATCGCCAAGAAGGTTTCCTCGGTGTACTGCGCGGTGAGGTTGAGGTCGCGCAGTCGCCTTTCGGCATCCCTGCGTAGCTCCTTCAGCGATCGTCCGGCCATGCCTCCGAGTGCCTCCCTATGATCCCTGCCGATCGCCATCCGGTTTCGTGCGGGAGGGCGACTCGCCCTGTGACTGATCCGGCGTGTTTTCAAGTTCGTGCAGACGTTTGGTCATCTCGGTGATCGCCTGAAGGGCGCGCGGGGAAAGCTTCGCGGCGTGCGCGGCCAGCCCCCGGATGTTGCTGTCTCGCATGGCCGCCAGCAACTGGAGCTCCGCGTGGATTTGCGCCGCCGTCTCGCCCTCTTCCAGCAGGTATGAGGCCGGTACATCGAAGAACTCGGCGATCACCTCGAGATGGCGCTTGCGCGGATTGTCTTTCTTCCCCGTACGCAACTCGTGGAGATAGGCGGGTGAGATGGTCTCACCGCCGCGGGCATTGATACCGGTCGCGACCTCATCGTAGGTATATTCCCCGCGCGCGCGCGGATGGGCTGTCCGAAACAGTTGGTCAAGCTTCGACGCCAGAGTCAGCCGCTCGCGTGCTGGCTGCCCGGTCATATCCTCTTCCTTCTTCCCTTGGCACTCACCTCCATGCGGCTAATGATACTCAAAAAACGACACGCCGGTTCTCCAGACTGGACGGACGGCTCGCGAATGATCTATTATCCACGATTAAAGAAAACTATTCAACTATATACACAGGTATGGAATTATGATCGTCGCCATATCCGAGGAGGATCTGATGGGACAGGAGCAGGGGGATATGAGCGACGTGGCAGCCGCCCTGGTGACGCAGGACGACGCACCTCGCACAGGAGCTGCCCGGCGTGCGAGAACGGCGAAGGGGCAGTTCGCCTCGGCCACCGCGCGCTCCGACGGGGCACCGTCGGCCGATAGCGCGGCCCCCTCGATGCCGATTTCGGATGCGGAGCCAGTGGCCCCTGCCCGGCGGCACGCCGCTGTGGCGAGCGTCGTCAATGCGGGAGACGAGCGTCGAGGGAGCGACTGGCACAAGGCCACCTTAGACGGTGTGGTAGAGGGGCGCGTCGGCTTCATTCCCGGCTGGCTAGCACCGGAGGAGGGTGACCAGACGGCCCCGAGTGTCGGCGGTGGGCCGGGGGCCGCGCCGGGTGCGGTGGTCCCGGCGCGCGCCGACGTCCCCCCCGATCTCCGCTGGCGGGAGCCCGCGTCGGTGCTGCCCTGGCACCACCGGGCGCAGCGACGGCTCAGGGAGCTGACCCAGCCGGGCCGGGTCGAGGCCGAGTCCGACGCGGCGATCGCCATGCTCTTGGCGCGGCCGACACTGACGAGCGGCTGCAGGACGATCGCCGTCCTCGGGGCCAAGGGCGGGGCCGGCAAGAGCACGACCGCCCTCGCGCTCGGCCTGACCCTCGGCACCTATGACGCGGCCAAGCCGGTCGTGATGGAGGTCAACCCCGATCTCGGCAACGTCCGCCAGCTCCTGCCGAGTGCCAACCCCCGCACCGTGCAGCACCTGCTGGAGGGGCTGGTCGCCGCCGAGCGCGGTGGTGTCAATCGCGTCCAGGGGTACCTGACGATGTGGGGGCGGCTGGGGGGCTCACCGCCCCGCAGCGTCCCGACGAGATGGCCCGGCTGACCCCGCGCGACTACGCACGCGTGCTGCGCCTGCTGAGGCTCTACTTCGGCACCGTCATCCTCGATTGCGGCACGAGCTTCACCAATCGGCTCCAGCAGTGGGCGATCCAGATGGCCGATCATCTGGTGCTCGTCACCCAGCCGGAGGAGGCGCCGTTGCGGACGACGCTGACGGCGATCGACTACCTCGCCTCGGCCGCCTACGCCGAGGACTATCGGGGCGTCTTCCGGGAGGTCGCCGACGCGACCGGCACCGAGGGGGCCGGGACCCACGGCACGCGCGAGCGCCGCGATATGACCCTCGTCGTCAACGGCGTCGGCTTCGCCGGCGGGCGCGACCCGGTGGACCCGGCCAAGATTCGCGCGGCCGCCGCGGGCCTGAACGCCACGGTCGAGTTGCCCTACTCCGCGCCGCTGCGGCAGCGGATCAACGACGGGGTGCTGACCCCGGAGGTGCTGCCCGCTTCCTACCGGCGGGCGATCAAGACTGGCCTGGCCGCCGTGCTCGGGCGACTGGCCGAACTGTAATGCGGGAGGTTCTGCGATGAACGGTTTCTTCCTCAGCGTCTACAACCAGCTGCTGGTCCCGCCGATGGTCGGCCTCGGCATCGTCCTCTTCGTCGCCGCCGCCGTCCAGTTCTTCCTCGGCCACCGCGAGGGGGCGGAGAAGCTGGGGCGCGTCGCCGCCGGGCTCTTCCTGGTGGCCTTCGCCCCGTTCATCGTCACGACCCTCTGGAGCGCCCTGACGGCGGCCGGCGGCGGCGTGGCCAAGTAGGGAGGGTCGGACGGTGCCCCGGACCATCAACCGCACCCCGCGCCACCTGGATGACCCGCTGAAGCTCGGCCCGCTGACGCTGGCGCAGTGGGCGCTGACCGGGCTGGCCGTCGTCCTCTGCTGGGCCGCGCTGGCCGGGCTGCCGTTCCTGCCGCCGATGGTGCGCGTGACCGTCGGGGCGACCGTGGTGGGCCTGACGCTCGGCTTCACCGGCGGGGGCGGGGCGGGGCGCTCGCTTGTCGAGCTGCCCCGTCGCGCCTGGCACGCCCTCACGACGCCCGCCGAGCACTTACCGGGCGCGCCGCGGCGTGGTCCGCTCACTTTTGTGCTGTACGATGACCGGCCCCACGAGGAGGACCCGCCCGATGCCTAGCCCGAGCGACCGCGCCGCGCGCGGCCCGAAGCTGCCGCGCCACACACCGGTCAGCGACCTGCTCCCGCTCCTCGCGGTCGAGGAGACGCATTTCGTGACGACTGCGGGGCGCTACGGCCGGGTGCTGGCCTGTACGGGGATCAACCTGGCGATCCAGGGTGCCGAGGCGGCCGAGCTGACCGTCGGGCGCTTCGGCGACGCGCTGACCTTCCTGCCGCCCGACGCGGGCCTCCAGTTGCTCGTCCTCAACCGCCCGCTCCGTGGCGCCGAGTGGGTGCCGGCGCACCTGGCGCAGTACGACCCCCCGCCCGGGCTGGTCGACTACGTGCGGGCACTCGCGACGGCCTACGGGGCGGAGCTGGCCGATCGCCACGTCACCGATCTGCGCTTCTACGCCGTGCTGACCCTCCCCGGCCCGTCCGCCCCCACCGGGGCGCTAGCGCGGCGCTTCCGCCGCCGCCGGATCCTGGCCCGCGGGCGGGAGGCGCACGCCCGTGCGGTCACCGCGCTGGACCAGGCGGTCGATGCCCTCGGCCACGCGCTCGGCGAGCTGGACGTGCGGACGACCCCCCTCGGTCGCCAGGGGACGATCGAGCTGCTGTGGGAGTGCGCCAACCCCGCGTGGGGGCGCGACGTGGCCGCCCCGCGCGCCGAGGCGGCCCCGGCGGAGACCCGCACGCTGCGGCATCGGCTGGGGCAGAGCCGGCTGGTGCGCCGGCGCGAGTGGGTGTGCCTCGACGGCGGCTACGAGCAGACCCTGGCGCTGACGGCACTGCCGGAGGCGACCGTTGCCGGCTGGCTGCGCGGCCTGACCGTCGCCGGTGTCCCCCTGCGCCTGGCCCTGCACATCGCGCCCCTCGCCAAGGCGCAGGAGCGGGTCGCGCTGACCCGCACCCTGCGGCAGCGCCACGCCGTGCTGCGGGGTGCCGAGGCGGGCAGTCGGCTCCCCGATCTGGAGGAGGAGGAGGCGTACCAGGAGGGGCGGGCGCTCCTCGAGGCGATGGCCGCCACCGACCTGCGGACCTTCCGCGTGGCGGCCTTCGTCGGCGTGCGGGCGACGACCCCGGAGGGGCTGCGGACGGCGGCGCACGCCGTCGCCCGGGCCCTCGGCGACGCCGGCGGCACCAGCATCGATCGTTGTCAGGGCTGGCAGGACCGCGCCTGGCAGGCGACCCTGCCGCTCGGGGTCAACCCCGCCGGCCTCGGCTACCGGGTGATCGGGCCGAACCTGGCCGACACCCTGCCCTTCCTCCAGGGGCGCGCCGGGACGCCCGGCGGTCGCCTGATCGGGTTCTCCAATCCGGGCCGCGAGGCGGTGACGCTCGATCTCTTCCACCCCGGCCTCGACAACTACAACATGATCTGCCTCGGGGGGAGCGGCAGCGGGAAGACGATGTTCGCGCAGAGCTTCGCCCTCAAGCACCTGGCGTGGCCCGGCCGCGTCATCGTCTTCGACCACTCGACCGGCCACTGGGACGATCTCGTGGCGGCGGTGCCGGGCGCGGTCGTCCACCAGGTCGGGCTCGATTCGGGTTTCCGTATCAACCCCTGGGCGCTGGCCCCGGGCGACGCCGCCCCGGATCGCGAGAAGATCGACTACCTGCTCGACCTGCACGCGCTCCTCCTCGCGGAGCCGGGGCAGACCTTGCCCCTCCCCGAGCGGGCGACCCTGGAGGCCGCCTGCCGCGCGGTCTACCGCGATCACGCGGCCGACGGCGGGGCGGACGGCCCGCCTGACGCTTCCGGCCCCTACGAACGGCACCTGCACGCCTGGCTACGATCGGCCGCCACGGGCACGGTGGTCGACGCGGCGGGCGACGACCCGGAGCGGCGCAAACGCTGCGGCGCGCTGGCCGACCGGCTGGTGCAGTGGGTCGGCGAGGGCACCTACGCCGGCCTGCTGGATGGCCCGACGACCGTGCGGCGGGACGCCCCCCTCGAGGTCTTCAACTTCAAGGGCTTCAGTCGGCGGCCCGAACTCCTCGCCGCGGTGATGCTGCCCCTCCTCGAGCACGTCTGGACGCAGATCGCCCGGCGCGCGGATCTGCCGGTGCCGCTGATCCTCGACGAGGGCTGGAGCTGGCTCGACCACCCGGCCAGCGCGCGCTTCGTCGGCGAGACGGCGCGCACCGGGCGGCACCACGCGCTGGCGACGCTCAACCTGAGCCAGTCGGTGCGCGACTACGAGGGGGCGCTGGGGCGGGTGGTGCTCGACAACGCCGCGGTGCAGCTCCTCCTGCGGCAGGGCGAGGAGGGGCGGCAGCGGGTCGGGGCGATCTTCGGGCTGACGCCCGATGAGGAGGCCGAGCTGGCGAAGTTGCGGACCGTCAAAGGACAGAAGGCCGGGGCGTACCTGGTGGCCCGTGCCGGCGCCGACGCGGGCACCGTCGATCTCTACGTGACGCCGGAGGAATACTGGCTCTTCACCTCCCACCAGCCGGACCGCCAGCTGCGCGAGCTGCTGATCGCGCGCCACAGCGGGCCGGGCGGCAAGACCGCGGCGGCGGTGTGGGCGGCGGTCCGCGAGCTGGCGGCGCTGACGCCCGAGGCGCGGGAGGCGCTGCGCCCCCGACACGTCGTCGAGGACGCGGCCCCGGCGTCGGAACGCGGGCGCCCGGCCTTGGTGGAATGAGGCCCGCCGATGCGCTCCTGCACCGCCGTCGGCGGGCTCGGCTGCCTGGCCTTGCTCGGCATCCCGCTCCTGGTCGTGGCCCTGCTCGTCGCGAGCGTGGGTGCGCTGATCGCCGCGCTCGTCGGCACCGATCCCTTCGGCGGCGGCGGGCCGGGCGGGGTGCCCGCCCAGGCCAACGGCCCGGTGTACGCCGCCACGACCGGTGCCCGCCCGACGATCCACGACCTCGGCCTCGGGCCGAGTGACGCCGCCCGGATTGCGCGCTTCATCGCGTCCATGCAGCCGGACAGCCCGCTCGTCGCGGAGGCCGGGGCGATCCTGGCGTTGGGGCAGCGGTTCGGCATCGACCCGCTCCTGATCGTGGTGTGGAAGGTGGAAAGCCAGATGGACACCGTGGGCCTGAACGTCCCCGGCAACGGCGGGAACCTGATCTGGGCGGCGATGGCCCCCTACGCGGCGGCGTGGGGCTGCGGGCCGGGGCCATCGAGCCTGGGGCACCACTGGGGTGCCTGCCCGAGCATCGACGCGGGCCTTGGCATCTGGTTCGCCTACGTCGCCGACTACTATCCGCCGCGCGGCGGGGACGACTTCCAGGCCTTCGCGGGGATCTACAACCCCTGCGCGGATCTGGAGAACGCGCGGAATGGCTTCCCGTGCGGCGCGAGCTACGCCGGGATTCTCCTCGGCCTCCTGCGCGACCACGCCGGCCCGCCGACCCTCCCGGCGGCGGGGTCGGGCGAGGCGGCGGGCGGCTACGTCTTCCCGCTCGTCGGCTATACCGGCTCTATTGAGCTGCACTGGGGCAGCTACCCGGGCGCGAGCGACCTCTTCGCCCCCATCGGCACGCCGCTCCTGGTGATGCGCGGCGGGCGGGTGGAGTACGCCGACTACGACAGCCTCGGGGGCTGGGCGGTGCTCGTCGCCGGGGACGACGGGCTGCGCTACTGGTACGCCCATCTGCGCGACCGCCCGCTGGTGGGCGCGGGAACGACGGTCGCGACCGGCCAGCCGCTCGGGTTCCTGGGGGCGAGCGGCAACGCCGACGGCGGGACGCCCCACCTGCACCTCGGGATCGGGCCGCAGATCCTCACCGGGAGCGGGCCGACCGGCGGGGCGGGGAGCGACGACTACGACGCCGTGGGCCTGCTGCGCCGGGTCTACGCCTGCTGTGTGCGCCGCTGAGCGGCGTGAGGGAGGAGCCCATGATGAGGAATACCCGCCGCCCGCTCGTCCGACTCGTCGTCCTCGTCGCCCTGGCGCTCGCCGCGCTGCTCGCGCCCGCCGTGGCGCTGGCGGCCGCGCCGGGGACGCCAGCGCCGACCGTCGCGCCCAAGGCCCCACCCCCCGGCCCCACCGCCACGGCGAAACCGCCGACCGGTGGGCCGACGCCGACGAGCCGCGCGGGTGGGACCGCGACCGCCACCCCGGCCCCCGCGCCCGCCGGATCGCATCCCGCGTACGACCCCACGCGGGACAAGGGGTGCGGCGACTGCGGGCCGAACGGGCACCCCGAGTCCGCCGGGGACCGGGTGGCGCGCTGGGCGGACGACTGCCGCAAGGCGGGCGGCACGAACTGCGAGGCGGATAGCGTGGAGCGGCTCTACTCCGAGTACCGGTCGCAGGGGCGGGACTGGGCCACCTCCGGCTACGCGGCCCCGCCCGCTATGGCCGGCTCGCCGCACAACTGCCCCGATTACTGGGCCGGGCAGGCCAAGGGGTGCGTGGCGGACGGCAGCGCCGCGGGCGGGGGCGGGGGCGACGGCGGCAACGGCGGTGGCGACGGCGGCGCGGGCTTCGGCCTGCCCACACCCGCGTCCCTCGCCCGCGCGGTCCTGGGTGCCATCGACTGGCAGGCGCTGCTGACGGGGCTCCTGAAGGGGCTCTACGAGGTCCTGGTCGGCGACGGCATCGCGCAGCTCGGCGACCAGCTCGCGGGCTTCGTGCTGGCGACGCCGAACCTGCTGGCCGAGGACGGCGGGATGGGCAACGTCCAGCGGCTGGTGGACGACCTGCGCGCCGCGGCGGTCGGGGCCTGCCTCGTCGCCTTCACCGCGACGGTGATCCAGTTCATGGCCGGGCGCGAGCAGGAGCCGCAGGCGGCCCTGGGGCGGTTGCTGGCGGTCCTCCTCGCCCTGGGCTTCTATCGTACCCTCGTCGGCTGGCTCCTGCGCGGCGCGAGCGCGCTGTCGTTCGGCATCCAGCACGTCGGCACCGACACCACCACCGGGGCCTTCACGACCACCCTGAAGCTCCTGCTGCCGACGGCGGCCCCGCTCTGGTACCTCCTCGGCCTGCTGGGGGCGCTGCTGGTGATCGCGATCGGCGTGGTCAAGATCGTCG
>JAABUJ010003275.1_pt1 | contig 18436 bp, 10 predicted proteins | sample 5559131 | NCBI WGS metagenome assembly JAABUJ01 (sample SAMN10711875, study PRJNA513366) | rock metagenome | isolation source: Antarctica rocks | place: Antarctica: Victoria Land, Mt New Zealand nord | collected 2016-01-07 | reverse complement strand
TCCCAACACGAACGCGCCGCTGGAGCAGCCTGTTTCCCTTGCTCGCGGCACGTTCAGCGTCGGCGCAAACTACTCAGGGATTTTGCAGTCGCAGATTGATCAGATTGACCCACCGACTTTGCTGCCTTACAGCGGAGATGAAGTAATCCATGTCACAGATACCAAGACGAACACGCCTCGGCGCAATGGGGACATCCAGCCGGGGCAAAAAGTTCAGTTTACCGTGCGCCTGAGCAGCCGTGAAGCGGGCGTAGATAACAACAATGTCTACATCCAAATCAAAGACCCAGATAGCAAGTACCAGGACGCCGACCGGCTGGAGCACAAAGTCTTCACCACTGGTGCCGCCGGGATCGGCAGCGGAACGGCAAACAGCGCTCTTTACAATGCAGGCTACTACAGCTTGAACGCCAGCATCACTGATGCCGGTACTCTTTTTCCGGGCACTGAATTTGGGGACGGTAGCTTTCTGAGTGTCGGCAAAGGGCTTTACGGCCCGTTCTACCTATTCGGCGTCCCTGCTGGCTTTGATGCCAGCAACGCAACGCTGCCGTTTTACGGCACCAATGCACCCGGTTCGCCGCTCACGGTTGGTCGCATTCCGGCTGGCGACGGAAGCACCAACCCGGTAATGGTTCCCGATCCAAACTCGACCACTACCCCTAAAGGCATGAAACCCCTGCCGGGCGTGAACCCCGCAGACTTCAGCGTGACGACGGGACAGGAGTATGAGGCGCAATACCTTAATGCGCAGTTTGGCATTAATGGGGGATCAGGCGGCTCAACAGCCGCGCAGGCAAGCGATTATGGAACGCCGTATTATCTTGCCGGCGTTGATGACCAGGGTGCGCACGCCGGTGCGTTTCAAACCCCGCGCTCCGAATGGCTTAAACTGACACCGGTTGTCACTCCCGACGCCAACGGCAACGGCGTGCCTGATGCCAGCGGCGGCATTTTGTACACAGCAACCTGGATTACCCCCACTTCTCCCAGTGACTTTTACCTGGATGTAATTGCCTACGACAAAGCAACCGATGCTGCATTTGGAGGCCCTGGCGCGAATTTCCGCATCTACGACAACGTGTGGGGATTTTCAACTCAGCCATTTTCCGGCGTCAACGACATTCTCGTCGTCAGCGATAACGCCTTGGGGCAGAAGTTCGCCGCAACCACGTTTAGCGGCAAAGGCCTGTCCGGTTTGCGCCCGCTGTTCTTCGGTGCCGAGTCCTACATCACCGATGTTGATGTAAACCTGCTGCCGAACGCTGTCTTCCAGTATGTACTGCCGACGGGCACGACAACTCAGTATACCGGCAACACGATTTATGGAACTTACCCGTACAGTTACCCACCATCGGGGGGTAATCCCAACACAGGGGTACCAGGGCAACCCAACACGCGTGTGCCCTATGACCCTGCGACTAAGCAAGACCAGCTTCCTTCCCCTGTTGCCATTCCTCTGTACTTCCCAGGTTTTAACGTTATTCCAGTTCTTAATGGGCTAGGCGTAGGTTCCTACAACGAGGATATAATCGGCGGGCCGGTTAGCCAAAGCGAAACAACAATTGATGGCCGCTCTACGCCCAAGTCTCAGCAGTACAGCTTGTGGCGCATTCTTTCCCGTGGGCCTATTCCGCAAAATGTGCTGAATAACTACGCGCCAAACTTTGTGTCTCAGCCTGCGGTTAACGATGTCGCTGGCCCTGGCATTAATGGTCACCCAGTACCTTTCACGGCTCCTGCGGCGACAATTCCGAACGCGCAGCGCTGTGTGGTATGGGTCTCCCCTTTCACTGGAGATTTGCCTCTCAACCAAAGCGGGTCGCTAGCCGATCCGGCCACGCAGCAAACTGTAGAGAACTTTCTTAACCTTGGGGGACGCATCTTCGTCACTGGGCAGGATGTCGGTTCCGCAATTACTGTGGATGGTTCAGTCAACAACGCGCCTGCTGCCTCGGGCAGCCCTGGAAACTTCCTGCCGGACTTCCTGAGTGCCGGCTTGGCTTCTTCCAGCAGCGGAACCCAGACGTTGGCTGCCAGCACAGGGCAAGGAAGGCGCATCAGTGCCGATGCCTTTGTCAATGTTTCACCTCCGACGTTTGGAAACGGTTCCAAATTCAATTCCCTCAACATGTATTTCCCGGAGCTTCAGCCAAACGAGTCGCTGACGTATGTCCAGCCCGGTAACTCACCGCTTTACCTTGGGAACAATTATCTTACGTTCCGTGGCCTTGAATCTCAATGGCGCGTAGACGGCTCAGTGGATCAGCTTGGCCCTTTCGTTCAGTCGTTTGGCAGCAACAACCAAGTTCTCGCTGCGATTGATACGCTTACGCCTTTCAACGGTGCACACACCGACATCACCTCCGGTGGTGGGTCCAGCTTGATTTACAACGAGAACACAGCAACCGGAGCGCGTGTTGTCTATGCCGGGTTTGGATTGGAAGGCTTGGGGACAGAATACTACCGGGTGAATTTGACAAGAGGGCCAGCAGTTACCTATGTCCCGCGCAACCTGCGCCAGAACCTTCTGCACAATATCGTCTGCTATTTGCGCACCGGCACTTTCACCGGCCAGGTTGTCAACGGTGGGGGCGGCGGTGGCGGCACAAGTGGCGGCGGCGTGGCCGGGGCAACAGTATACTTAGTGCCGGACAGAGGCGTCACTCTGCCCACCAGCCGGCAAACGTTCAGCGCCACCACCGACAGCCGGGGCAACTATACCATCAGCGGCGTTGAGCCAGGCGCTTACACGGTCGTCGCCTACAAGCAAGGCTTCACGCGTTCCGTCGTCGGCGTTGGCAGCGGCGGCACTTACCAAAATGCTTATCCCTTCGCGGTAGAAGGTGACACGACCACCCGCGTAGATTTGAACCTGTCTCCCGCCCCGAAAGGCAGCATCACAGGCAAAGTGGTCGATGGCAAGGGCACGCCAATCAATGGCGCAACGATTACTTTTGTTTCCACAGACGGGCAATACACAATTACTGGAACAAGCAGCATTGATGGCACCTACACAATCAGTGCCGTCACCCCTGACGACTATACGGGTACGGCAAGCGACCCCCCTAACTTTGGAACCTCTGCCTCACAATCTGTGACGGTCGCCGCCAGTCAGGTGGTCGGAGGCATCAACTTCGTCCTGCCTCCCGGCCCTGGCACGTTAGGCGGCTTGGTTAAGGATGTCAACGGAAACCCTGTTTCCGGTGCCACTATCTCAATTACAGACACCAGTGGTAATGCTGTGGATCAGTTTACGACCACAACCTCGTCCACTCCTGCTAAGGGGGCAACTGGTGACGGCAGCGCGCTCAACTATAGCGGTACACTTCCCGCAGGCCAGTACCTTGTTTCCGCATCGCTGGCTGGGTTTACCACGACACGCGCAGTTGCTGTCACCATCAAAACTGTTGCCTTTACCCGGCAAGATTTTACGCTGTCCCCCGGCCCTGGCGTCCTAGGCGGCCTGGTGACAGACCAAAGCAGCAATAAGCCAATCACGGGAGCATTGGTTACCCTCACGGACACAAACGGCAAGCCCGTCACAGACAGCAACGGCAACCCGGTTGGGCCATTTAAGACAACAGCGCCGACTACGCCTGCCGCCGGACCTACCGGCGACGGACAGCCGCTCAACTTCCAAGGCTCCGTTCCCCCAGGCACGTACCTTGCCACCGCCTCTGCGTTCGGGTTCACCACCTCGCAGCCTGTTTCCGTCACTATCACGCAAGGGAACTTCACCCGTGTGCCGACGGCGGCAATCGCTCTGGTGTCTAGTATTGGCACTGTTGGCGGCCTGGTCACAGACAAAGCCAGCGGCAAGCCTCTGGCTGGGGCAACAGTGACCGTCCTTGATAGCGCAGGCAAAACGGTTGACACGGCTCAAACCACAGCCACGCCCTCATCGCCAGACGGAGACACCGCCCCCCTTAACTACACGTTGCGCCTGGTCGCGGGCAGCTACACGCTTACTGTTACTGCCGCAGGACACGCACAGTTAGGACCTGCTGCCTTCACCATCACGGCCAGCACCTTCGTGCGCAAAGATGCAGCCCTGTCTACAACTCCTGGCACGCTGGGCGGCTTAGTCACCGCCAGAGGCAGCAGCCAGCCGTTGGCGGGAGTGACCGTTACCATCACCGATGTAAACGGCAACCCAGTCAAGGATGCAAACGGCAACGCTGTCGGGCCATTTACAACATCGGGCACAGCATCTGCGCCTGCTGCGCCAACGGGAGATGGCAGTTCGCTGAACTACAGCGGTTCGGTTCCTCCTGGAACCTACCTGGTCAAGTTTACGGCCCCGAACTCTACGTCGCCTCCAGCCACGACGGTTACGGTTGTTACCAACGCCTTTGTGCGTGCCGATGCCATCCTTACCCCTGCCCCCGGCACACTCGCTGGCCTGGTCAAAAACGGCGCTGGTGCTCTGATTGGCGGGGCAGCTATTACCATCAGCGACAGCAATGGCAACATCGTCACGACGCTGACTTCTGCTGCCACCGCTAGTGCTACTACCGCAGCAGGCGCCGATGGCAATCCTGCTAACTACCAAGGCCCGTTGCTGCCTGGCACCTACAGCGTGACCGTCACCGCTGCTGGCTATGTCTCGCCTGCCGCCGTCACAGTCACACTTACCTCTGGTAGCTTTGTGCGCAAAGACTTTGTCCTCACCTCTTCGCTGGGAACACTTGGCGGTTTGGTCACAGACCCCGTCTCGGGTCAGGCGTTGAGCGGCGCGCTTGTGTCTGTTACCGATAGCAATGGTAAGGTTGTCGCTACCGCTACCACGGCAGCAACAGCCACGTCACCCGCGTCCCCGCAGGGTGACGGACAGCCGCTCAACTATGCACTGCCTTTGAGCCAGGGAACCTACAATGTGACAGTGACCGCACGCGGCTACACTGCGCCCCCGGCAAAGACCGTTACCTTGACGGTGGGTGGGTTCACGCGGGCGGACTTCACAGGGTCATCGGGCTTTGGCACTATCCATCTGTTTCCGGCAGGGCTAAACTTCTTCTCGGTGCCCTACAACTACAATGCTGTAGGCATTGGCTTTGATGCCCTGCTGGGCACGCTCAACAGCGGCACCATTAGCGCGCCTAGTGCTGGCTCCAATCGCTCGCATATCTATGTTTATAACCCCGCACAGCTTCAGTACGTTCTGGACCCCACCGCACCCGCTGATGCTCCCCGGCTGGGGCAGGGGTACTGGGTGTACCTGCTGAATGCCCATGCGGTGACAACGCCAGCTCCCGCAGCGAGCACGAGCAGCATTGCGGTGGGTCTGAAAGCGGGGTGGAACATGATTGGTGTTCCTAGCCTTCAGGCTATCTCGGTTTCCGGTACGACGGGCCTGCACTTTGCCAATGCGGCGGGCGGAGCGACGCTGGATTTTGCAACGGCGTCGAGCAACGCGTACCGGCTGGTGTCGGGAACACTCTACAGCTACAATGGAACGGGATATGTGCCAGTCACTGCGGGCGGAACAATGCAGCCCTGGCAGGCTTACTGGATTTATGTGTATGCCGACACGACTGTCCTAATCCCGGCAGGTTCTTAGCATGTGTCTATTTGAAGCACTTCCCAAAGTGCTATTTCAGGAGGTATAGGATAGCGTGAAACGACTCAAGCAACACTGGAGCGCACGGCCAATAAGCTGGCTTCTTTCTGTGGCAATGATCTGGCCTTTGCTGCTTTTCGTGCTGAGCAGCGTGCCGGTGCAGGCACAAACAAATGGCACACCCACTTGGGCGGTTTTGGACTTTGAAAACCGTTCCGGCTATGGTGGTGCAGAAGTGGGGCGCGCAGCGTCTGATGCTTTTGTGGTTGAATTAGGCAAAAGCAACAAGTATGAAGTGCTTTCGCGCCAGGAAACCGAAAAAGGCATTGCGGATACCGGCCTGACGCCGCCGCTAGATGGCATCGGCTTGCAGCGGCTGGGACGCGGTCTTGGCGTTCCTGCCGTCGCAACAGGCGAGGTGGCGGCCATTTCCTTTAGCCGTAGCCCGCGTCAGGCTACGGCAAGCGTTATCATTCGAGTGATTGACACAAGCACGGGAGAATTGGTAAACGGCGCTCTGGCACAAGGCCGCTCTAACCCTCGTGCAATCGGCACCAACGACGACGATGCTTTGGTCAATGAAGCGATCAACAATGCCGCTTTTGCCGCTGTGCGCCAGATTACGCAGTTTAACCTGCCCAAAGCAACAGTGCTCATTAGCCGCGACCAGAACAGCGTCGTTCTTAACCGAGGAACCCGCGATGGCTTGTTCAACGGCTTGAACATGGTAGTCACGCGCAACAACTCGGAAGTGGGCCGCATTCAAGTCAGTGATGCGCAAGCTGATCAGTCTACCGCCTCCGTCACCCGCCGTGGCCTGGGTATCCAGCCGCAGGATCGGGCAACAGCCGTTTATCAGCTTCCGGCTTATACCGTTCAGGGAGGGGTGCTGAACGCCCGCAATAATGATGTCGCCTCCGACGGCGCTTCCTCATCGGGAAAGCGCAGCATCTTCAGCGGCGTGACAGGGATTATCCTCGCGATTTTGGCTGGCGCTCTGCTGTTCTCGCTGATTAAGCGCGGCAGCAGCAGCGGTTCCTTGGGTGGGGCAGAGGTTGGCAAGCCGGTTGCTGTGGAAGGGCGCGCGGACGTGCTCGGCGGCCAGGGCGCATTTCCTGTGCAAACAAGCTTCGTAGGAATAATTACCACAACTAGCACAACTATTCCACCAGGATTGATTCCCCAGCCAACACCTTTAATCTATACGCCTATTGTTGTGAAAGTTACTGCAACAACCGGCAATATCAGTATCACCAACTTTCAAGAGTTTCATGTCTATCGGAGTGATTTTCCTCCTGTACTTCAAAGTGTTGGTACCGTCACAGGCACCACTGGTGGTACAACAGGAGCTTTTGTCGGCTATGGGCAAGTTCCTATATTTGCTTCCTCTGGGAGAAACTCCTTGCTCTTCCTCGACGATGGAGCCGATAAGTTAACAGTCACTGCTTCAAAGCCTCTTAGTGGCATCGTTGGCGGCAGCAACGGCGGCGGCAACACAGGCAACACAAATGGCCTCCAAACAATTGGTCCTACAGGGTACCTCGTTGGTACAGGTATTCCAAGTGTCGGTGCCCACCTCCAATATTTCATAGAAGGATTGTACGTTCAGCCCGCCACCAATGGCGGCAGCCCCCAAAATCCCGGCGCTCCTGGCAACACTGGGACATCCAGCACAGGTGGGAATGGTGGAACAAGCGGTACTAGTGGTAACACGAGTGGCAACACCACTGGAAATACAGGCCATGCGTCCACCTTCCAGTTGACAGGACGCACACCTACCAACTTTATCACCTATGTGGAGCCGGTTTATCTCAGCACGACCGGTGACCCTGTGGCGGCGATGAACACTGGCCTCACTGGCTACAATGCATTCTCCGTCTCCACGGGGCCGGACAACATCGTTATCAATGTGCATTCCACGCCTGCGGTTGGGTCTGGATTGGAATATGTTCTGGAGCTTGCCGACAACTTAGGCTTTACCAACAAAAAAGTGCTCACCCCCCAGCAGACTGGCGGCTCTACAGGGCCGTATTTAGGAGCCTTGGAATCCGCGCCGCAAACCAGCGGGCCGCTTGTGACCTGGTTCCTGCGCAACAATGGAAGCAATCAGGATTACCGGGTCAACACGCTGTTCTCCGGCTTCTCGACAGGGCGGCAGGTGTTTGCCCGTATCGGTACGCGCGATCCTCAGAACGGTTCTTCCCAGGATACCAATCCTTTTATCTACTCGGACCCGGTTCAGGTGCCGACCAACGGCTAACAGGCGCTGTTCGTATCGATCTGCCGACTGGAGCTAAAACCTCCCGTCGGCAGACATTCACTCAGAGAGAAACCATGATGTTTATTCACCACGTGCGCTCGGGCAGGCATTTGCTGTCCGGCGGGCTGGCACTGCTGATGCTGTGCAGCCCTGCCGGAGGCCTGCTGACAACTGCCCATGCCGCCGATGTCACCACCTATAACTCTTCGCCTGCGCTCGCAACCATTCTGCTGTTCCCGTTTGCCAACAACGCAGGCGCGACCGCCTCTGCGGTTGGCTCGCAGCTTGATGACGCCATCAAATTACGGCTGAACGCCATCGGTTCCTATAAAGTTACTTCCTACACCAAGTTTCTGCCGTCCGTGCAGCGCGCTTCGGTGGACAATGTTCTTTCGCAGGATGACCTCGCCAAAGCCGGTGCCGATCCCCAAGTGTCGGGCAAAATTGCGGCCCAGGTTGCCACCGATAACTACTTGACAGGAGCCGTAGAAACCTTTACCGCAGACCCTGCCACACGCAGAGTCAAGATGGAAGTCAGCGCGGATTTACGCAGCACCCAAACGGGCGCTTCTTTGCGCACGATTGCCTTTACAGGGGAGGCAGGCCCGGCGTCTGCCTCGGACACTCTGCAAACAGTCACGCAGCAAGCGGTTAATATTGTGGCTGGCAAGATCGTTTCCTCCATCAACAGTGGACACTCCGAGCACTCTGTCATGGCAGCCTCCCAGCGCGGGCACAGCAGCGCGGGGCAGAAGTTTCTGATCGGCGTGCTAGCATCTTCCCTGCTGATCGCCATTCTTAGCAACAGCCACAGCAGCAGCAACAACTCCAACTCCGGCGGAACCACTACGACGGGAACCACCGGCACCGGAGGCACAGGCGTCCCTACTGTTCCCAGCCCGCCATCACCGCCATAAGCATAAAAGCGGCATCGGATCACTCCTGCTGCTTTTATCTTCTTCTGTAGCCGGGGTTGTTCCATGATAGCCCCGGCTTTGGTTTTGTTTGCTTTTAGTTTTGTTTGCCGTCGTTGTTTTCTGCACCACAGCCATGAACGACACACGCTCCCGCGCTTTCCTTTCGCTTTTGCTGCTCTCGCTTGTTTTTGCCGCACTTTGGCTGACGCTGGGCCTCGCTCCCGCGTTTTCCTCGGGCCGTGCGAGCCTCAGCCTTGTCCCCGCGCCGGAAGTGATCCTGGCTGACGGCAAAAGCGCGACCACAATTACCGCCACAGTCCGCGACGGCGACGGCAACGTGGCCCCCGACGGCACCACGGTACGGTTTACCACCAATCTCGGCACATTGGACAAAGACACCGCGCAGACAACCGCAGGCGTCGCCCGTGCTTCTTTGACCAGTGCCGCCACGGCGGGCACGGCCCAACTGACCGCCACGGCTTTCCTGGCCGCCGCCGGGTCTTCTACCGGAGCCGCCCAGGTTGAGTTTACTTCCGACCGCGAGGAAGCCTACACCAATGGCGATGAGCACTGGATTCACATGGACTGCCCCGAGTACCTGATCTACAGCGCCGATGCCAAAACTCTGGAAGCCCAGGGGCGCAAAGGCTCTGCCCATCTTCAGTACAAAGGATTGACCGTCACTGGGGATGCTCTCCAAGTCAGCCTCAACTCCAATGTCCTGCTGGGGCATAACGTTGTTTTGCAGCGCGGACACCACACGCTGCGCGCTGTTGAAATCCGCTATGACCTGAGCGCCAACACCGGAAGCGCTGTTGTGCTAGGCACCGGACGGCATGCCGCTCTCAGCATGGATGTCAGCGGGCTAGGGCTGGAAACGACGCCGCAGAAGGCTGATGACGTGAGCAACTCTGTCCAAACCAACATCTACCGCTTTGATGACCTGTCCGACAGCAAAGTCATTGTTTCCGCCCGCGCCATTTCCGTCAATCCCGGCGACCGCGTGCAGTTCCGCCGCGCTTCCATCTACTCCGGCGGCAAAAAGGTGCTTTCTGTGCCTTTCCACCAGATGTCTCTTAGCTCGCAGGAGCTGTTTGGGCAGCAGCTTGTCGGCTTCGGCTCGCAGGGGTTGTTTGTCAACGTTCCTGTTTACTACAATGTCAGCCCGCACAGCACAGGCACCTTGTTCCTGCGCAATTCCGCCTCTTCCTTTGCCAGCGGCAGCGGCCTGTCCACGGGCGGCTCTTATTTCGCGCAGCACGGAGGCCGTCCCGGATTGGCGCTTGACCTTCAGCATGACTACTCCTTTGGGCGCACTGGGTCTGGCTCACTAGGCATCACCGGCATCACGCGCCCGGATTGGGGCGTGCAGTGGAACCAAACCATGCGGCTGGACGACAAGACCAACTCTTATTTCTATGTGGACTATCCCTCGCACCGCAGTCTGTATGCGTCTTCCAATCTGACCCGCGAGTTTCAGGGCTTTGCCCTTAACTTGACAGCGAACGGCAGCCGTGATCCCGGCTTTCAAGGCTACTCTTATGCCAACTCCACTGTTGCCGCCTCGCTCCAAACCACTCCGCGCTCGCTGGCCGGCACGCCTGTCAACATGACCTTTGGCATTTCCGCCCAGCGCGGGCAGGTCGTGCAAACCACGCCCGGCCAAGGGCGGATCGTTCTGCCCCTCTCCACGCAGTCTCTGGATATGCACTTTTACACAGCCCCCACTCACCCCGACCGCCACACGACAATCACCAATGGCTTGTCGGTGGGCCAAAGCTTCAGCAGTGGGGGACAGCACGCCATGACTTTGCTGGGCACTCTGGGTGCAACCCGCACGACGTTCGGGCACGGCAGCCTGAACCTCAACTATACCTACCGTTACGACCCTCTGCAAAGCCAGCTTGGCACGACCCGCCTGACCGCCAACAACCTGGTCGGCAGTTTTTATCATGGCCCCACCCAGCAGCGCCTGACATTAAACTACTCGGTCTCGCCACGCCCCCGCATGAACCTGTCGCTGATTGGCGGCTACGGCCTGCCTCTGCACGATAACAACTTGTTCGCAAACTTTGACTATCGCATCACCGATAATTGGGGCATTTCGCTGGCTTCCTCCCTAGACCATTACGCCTCGGCGAGCTATCAGGAAACGCAGCTTTCCCTGACACGGCGCTTGCTGGGGCGCGATGTCGTCTTCACCTATTCCACAAAGACCCGGAAGGTTATCTTTGACTTGGCCGCGTCCGGCCTCTAAACTGGCCGCGTTTGGCCTCTGACCCGGTTTCGCAGGCTGTTGCCTTGGGTAGATACCCACGCGCAAGCCCTGCTGTTTTAGGAAGCCCGGTCGCCCTATGGAAACTCTCTCCGCCCCGCAAGCCGCCCGCGAGCCTTCGCCGCGAGCGGCTTTTGCGCTTTCCCCCGCCATGTTTTCCTGGCTACCCTACGCCGTTCTGCTGGTGTGGGCTTACGCCGTTTTTTGTGTCACGCCCGACGATCCTTATATCACCTATCGCTACGCGGCGAACCTGCTGGCAGGGCATGGGCCTGTTTTCAACATCGGCGAACGGGTGGAAGGCTTCTCCAGTCCCCTGCACCTGCTTCTAAGCGCTGTGCTGCTGCGCACGGCTCCGACCCTAGACATTCTGTTCAAAGCCAAGCTGATGGGGCTGTTGTTTGCCCTGCTGGCACGCGAAGCGCGTTTTGCGCCCGGCTTTGTCCTGCTGGCACAGCTTTTGGTGGCGGCGAATATCATGTTCGCGCAGGCTGCCGTGAATGGCCTGGAAACCACGCTTTATGCGTTTTTCCTGCTGGTTACCCTGCGCGCCTTTGTGCGCGAAGCCGGAGGCACGGGCGGCGTTGGGTCTGCTTTTCTATTGTTTGCCGCTTTGCTGGCCCGGCCTGAAGCCGTTTTGCTGTTTGTCGCCCTGCTTCTGCTCCGCTTTGTTTGGGGGCGGCAGGACGGGCGGGCTGTGAAACACACGGTTGTTTGGGCCGCTTGGTTTTTGCTGCCTGCGGCCCTCTTGGTGGGCGCGCGCCTGCTTTACTACGGCGAGCCGGTGCCGAACACCTACTTCGCCAAGAATATGCCTATCGCGACCGGCGTGGCGAGCGGCCTGCGCTATTTGCTGCACCCGGTTTCGCTGGCCCCTGTGCAGTGGAGCGGGCGGGCGTGGCTGCACCCCAAACAGCTTGTTTCTATCCTCGGGATGCTGGCGTTCTGGGGGCTGGCCGTGTGGGGCTGGGCGCGGCAGAGGTCGCGTTTGATGACCGTTCTCGCGGCTGCCGTGCTCATGCAGGCCGTGTTTGTGCTGCGGTCGGGCGGCGACTGGATGCCTGGCTGGCGCTTTTTTGCGCCCTTAGTTCCCATTTTGGCGGTGCTGCAATGCGGCGGGTTGCGCGCCCTCGCCCTGCCTGACCTGCGCCGCCTGCGCCCGTTCGCTGCCGCCGTTTTGCTGCTGTGGACATTTTGCGCCCTCGCCTCGCCCCATGCCCCCTGGTCGCGCGCCCGCTTTTCCACGCACGGCGACACGCTGATGGCCTGCGACACGTCCCTGGGCCGCAAGTGGGTGGCGACCGCGCACTTTATTCGCCGCTTGCCGCCCGGCATCAGCCTCGCCTATTCCGAGCTGGGGCTGGCCGGATATACCAACCTGGATAAGACTTTCATTGACACGCGCGGCCTGACAGACCGTGCCATTGCCCGCCTCCCCAAAAGCGCCAAGCACCCCTGGGGCGTGGACGACCCGCAGTGGACAACGCCCGGCGACCCTTTGTACACGATCCTTTCCCGCCGCCGTCCCGACGTCATTATCGCCTTCACCCGCGACCCGCAAATGCCCCGCCGCGTGCTGACAGACTATGTTCTCACCGACGCCGTAGCCGACCCGCGCGACCCTGCCGCCCAAATCCTCCCCGCGCTGATTTATCGCCGCAGGCCCTTTGCGACACCCTTAACGAGTGCCGTTGCGGGCCGGTAAACCGTTGGCCGAGCGAGAACACGCCCCATTCCGCACGGCTTTCGCTTGTTTGTTTCTCCCTGCGTGACGGCGCTTTTTAGGCATTGCTGACGCATGGCTGCGGCGCTTCCAGCCTGTACCAACGACGGAAGAAAACCGTCCGCCGTTGCAACGCGCTGGAGAACCCGCAGAAACGTGCAGGCAATCCCTCTATGCCTGCCGAAACAACAGGGTGGGCGTAAGATGCCGCAGGTGCACCCGCCCGTAGTGTCCCCCTTGCGTTTCAGAAAGAAAGAGAGTGCCCTATGCAGGCTGATTTACAGCGTCGTTTTGACCAGGTTGAGAGTCAGCGCGCTGCCCTCCAAGCCGCCGCGCTCGCGCTCAGCGACACGCAGGCAGGTTGGACGCCGAACCCGAGCATTTGGAGCGTTCGGCAGATTGTTCAGCATCTTGTGCTCAGCGATGAAACTGTCGGACGCGCCTCCGAACCGGGCGGGGCACCCGCCGAAGAGCGCATGTTTCGCATCCTGCCGCGCGCCTTGCGCCGGGGGCTGGTTATCCGTGCCTTTGCGCGCAACATGGCCCTGCCCCTGCCGTCACCCGGCGTGGAGCCGGGCGAAGACGTTCCTCTGCCCGCTTTGCTCGCGCGCTGGGACAAAGCGCGCGGCGAAATGAAAAGTGTTTTAGACACCCTGCGCGGGGACGAGACGCGCTGGTCGCACCCTGTCCTGGGGCCGCTCACCGCCACGCAAATGCTGGATTTGGAACACGCGCATAACGCTTATCACGGGCGGCAGATAAAGGCCTTGCAGAGCCAGGCCGCGTTTCCAGGGCATTCGGCGGCCTGACGGCGGCAAGGCTGAGAAGACTCCTAATGCCTGCGAGGGCAGGTACAATGGCGGTATGGCCTTTCGCCCCTGCATTGACATCAAAGACGGACGCGTGGTGCAGATTGTCGGCGGGACACTGACGGCGGGTGGGCAGGCCACTGTCAACCATGTGTCCCCGCTTGCCGCCGCCGACTTTGCCGCCCTTTACCGGCGTGACAACCTGCATGGCGGGCATCTGATTATGCTGGGCGCGGGCTGCGAAGAAGCAACCCGCGCGGCTTTGCGCGCTTATCCCGGCGGCCTGCAAATAGGCGGCGGCATCACCGATGCCAATGCCGCTAGGTATTTGGAGGCCGGGGCCAGCCATGTTATCGTGACTTCGTTCTTGTTTGAAAATGGGGAGTTCTCGCGCGCGCGGCTGGCGCAGATGGTGCGCGCCGTGGGCGCGGAGCGTTTGGTGATAGACCTGAGCTGCCGACGCACGCCGGAGGGCGCCTACTTTGTCGCCACCAATCGGTGGCAGACTGTGACGCAGGCGCAGATCACGCCGGATTTTGTGCGCGCGCTGGAAGGCTTTTGCGCTGAGTTTCTTGTCCATGCCGCCGATGTGGAAGGGCGGCAGGCAGGCATTGACGAGGAATTGGTTGCGCTGCTGGGCGGCTGCGTTTCGCGTCCCGCCACGTATGCCGGCGGCGTGCAGGCTCTGGGCGATATTGCGCGAGTAGAGCATCTTTCCGGGGGCAGGCTGGACTTAACCATCGGCAGCGCCCTGGACATCTTCGGCGGGTCGCGCGTGCGCTACGCCGACGCCGCCCGGCTAGGCCGGCACTTCGTGCCTATCTCTGCGCCGCGCCCTAGCGATTTCTAGGTGGGCAAAGCGTCTAGGGCCTGGTCAATCTCCGCTTCCGTGTTGTAAAAGTGCGGCGAGAAGCGTACCCTGCCGCCGCGCACCGCCGCCGTCACACCGGCGGCTGTCAGCGCTTCCATCACCTTGTCATTGTCAATGCGGGGCGCACGGAACATGACTAGTCCCGCACGCTGGGCGTCTGCGCGCGGCGACTCCACCCGATAGCCCTTTGCTTCTAAGCCCTGCGCGGCATATTCCGACAGTTGCAGCACGCGCGCGGCAATCTGCGCTATGCCTACCTCTTCTATTAAGCTCAGGGCCGCATCCAGGCCGACAATGCCCAGCATGTTGGGCGTGCCTTCTTCGTACCGCTGCGCATTGGGCTTGGGGGTAAAGTCCAGCGGGTCAAACTTGGCGACATCCACAACGGCTCCCGCCCCCATGTTCAGCAGGCGCATCCGGCCCAGGACATGCGGGGCGATGTACAGACCGCCTGTGCCGCCCGGCGCAAACAGCCATTTATGGACGCCAGTCGCCACAATGTCCAGGCCCAAAGTCTCGGCTTGCAGCGGCAGCACGCCCAGGCCCTGGATGACGTCCACAATAAACAGCGCGTTGTGCGCATGGGCAAGCGCCGCGAACGCGGCGAGGTCTGCCTGGTAGCCTGTCCCAAACTGCACCCACGACAGGGTCAGGACACGCGTGCGCGCGTCCATCTTCGCCGCCACGTCTCCGGGTGTAAACGTGCCATCCGCGCGGCAGGCCGCAAGCCGTGTTTCTATTCCCCGGTCGGCCTGCGCATACCAGGGGTACACAACACTGGGGTATTCGCAGTTCACCGAGACCACATTGTCGCCTGGCTCCAGCATCAATGCATCGGCGGCAAGTGCCAGCCCCTGCCCTGTGTTCTTGGTGATGGCAATATGTTCGGGTGAGGCTCCCATCAGCCGCCCCATCTTCTGCCGGGCGGCCTCGCGCAGAGGCAGCACGGCCTGCATGACAAAGCCCAGCGGGTCGCGGGCCGAATGGGCGGCGGCCTCCTGCACCGCTCGTACAACGCGCGCAGGCGTGGGCGCAATGCCGGCATGGTTAAGATAAGGCCCGCGCGCGATAGCCTCGGCAAACTCCGCGTGGCGATAGGTTTCCAGGTTCATGGGTGTGCTTTCTGAAGGGATGAGGGCAGGGCTTCTCTTCGCGCGGGCCGCGTTTCGCTCGGCACTGCGCCGCCCTGCCTCTTTGGCAGGTATAATACCATACGACGCGCATTCCAAAGGAACACCCCTATGACCGCAGAAGATGCCGAGATTATCCGCACCATCCGCCGCGAGCTAAGCCGCAGGCCGCTTGATGCAACACGCGCCGACATCCAGGTTGTTCACGGGCGCGTAACACTGGCGGGCGTCATTACAACCCTGCGCGACCACCCCGAGACCAATCTTCAGCATGAGATGGACCTGCTGCAAAAGCTTTTGATGCGTGACCGCATGATCCGCGATGTCTCTATTAATGTGCGCCTGATAATCCCGGAAAAAGAAGGCGAAGAAACAAACACGCGCGGACGCACCCGCAGCAGCCACTAGCCCATTCCCCTTGCGTTCTCTTTCAGCCCCTTAGAAACAGCAGGCACTACGCCCCATGAGCGAACAGGTACAGCAGATGTTCGCCCGGATCGCCCCCCGCTACGATGCCGCCAATGACATCCTTTCCTTCGGCATGCACCGGCTTTGGCGGCGGCGCGTGGTGCAGCTCGCGCAGGCCCGCACAGGCCAGAGCGTCCTGGACTGCGCGACCGGGACGGGTGACCTTGCCTTGGCCTTTAAGAAAGCCGTCGGGGCTAAAGGCCGGGTCATCGGCACGGACTTCTGTGCCCCCATGCTCGCGCCCGCCCCTGCCAAAGCGCGCCGTGCCCACCTAAATGTGACATTTGAGGTGGCGGACGTTCTCGCTCTCCCCTATGCCGACAATTCGTTTGACGTTGCCAGTATCGCCTTCGGCATCCGCAATGTGGACTCGCCTGCCCTGTGCCTGCGCGAAATGGCCCGCGTGGTGCGGCCCGGCGGGCGCGTGGCCGTGCTTGAGTTTGGGCAGCCCGGGGGGCTGTTTCGCTTCCCCTATGCCGCCTACAGCCGCTTTGTCATGCCCGCGCTCGGCGGCCTGATTGCCGGCGACCGCACCGCCTACGAGTATCTTCCCCGCACCGCCGCCGCTTTTCCCAGCCGCGAGCGCTTCCTCGCTCTGATGGACAGCGTCGGCGCGTTCGCTTCGGCCCGCTTTGTCCCGTTCACCTTCGGCATTGCTTATCTTTATCTCGGCGAGGTGAAGTAGATAATTGGGCGAGGTGAAGTAAAACGGGAGGCGGGCACAGGGTGCGTCGGGCGTGAAAAGCGCGCGGCAAAAGCCAGTGCGAAGCACGGCTGTTGTGGTAGTCTGGTGGCTTGCCGACGACGCGAGGCAACGCAGACTCGGCGTTTGCCGCCCGTTGTGCAGGCATTCTCAGCGCGCCGCGAGCGCGTTCCGAGCCATGACCAACGACGGACGGTTTTGTTCCGTCGTTAGCAATGGCTTGATCAGCCGGGGAAACGCGCAAGCAACGCCCTGGCATTGCCTATACTTCTCGCTCGTTTTTACCTAGGTGAGGGGGGAATTGTGCGGAACCGGCGCAGCAAAACATTGCCGACCGACAGCAGCCACTCACGGTCGGCTTCGGTGGCATGCTCGGCCACCACCAGCGCGCGGTCTTGGCCGCGCACCAGCAGAGTGCTCGCCACCAGGCGCTGCGGGTCGCGGGCAAGGTGGAAGCCGCGCACTTCGGGACGCGGCAAGCGTCCTCCATGGCGGTAGCCCAGAAGCTGATGCAGGCTGCTGACGCCGCCCTCGTCAATGTGAATCATCTCCCGCATCAGCGCGGGGCGCACCATCGCCATCAGCGCCATCACGCCTAAGGCTTCCAAACCCAGCCATCCCAGCACCAGCCAAACTGTCCAGCGGTGCAGCGGAAGCGGCAGGTCGTGCGGGGCAATCTGCGCCATCAGCAACACGCTGCGGTGCCCAACAAACAGCACGAGGCCCGTGTAAAGCGTCACCAGCAGGTTCAAGGCAAGCACGGCTACGGCAAGCTTCAAGGCCCACGGCAGCGTGCGCGGGGGGATAGTAATGGTCACCGCGCTCTGGTCGTCGGCTTCGTACACCTGAATGGTGCAGCCGCCGGGCCTTTCAAACGCATTGGGGACTTCTTGGAGCAGCATGGGATCAGCTAAGTTTCTAAGCGGGACAGCCGAATGCTCTGCTGCGCCTGTCTTGCGGGCAGAAGTGGGTCAAACGCAGAAAAGCCCCGCACGCTATTATATCACCGGCATGGCCTTCGGCAAACCTGTCCTCAACCGCTCAAAGTCAGCGTCTCTAGCAAAGTCAGCGTCTCTAGATAGCCTCGCAGGGCGCGATAATCGTCTTCCTGGGCGGCGTGCGTGCGTCCCGTCGGGCTGACAGCGACCTGGGGCGAAGGGTGGTACAGGGGGAAAACAACCAGGCCATTCCAGGCAATCGGCATTGCCGCGTCCCGGCTCAGCACAATCTCATGCGGGGCGATGAGCCGCAAAGCCGACAGCGCCTTGGTGCCCAAAGTGACAACCACGCGGGGGCAGACAATCTCCAATGTCCGGCGCAGAAACGGCGAACACGCCCGCACTTCGCGCGCAGACGGCGGCGCATTGGTGCCCTGCGGCGTGCGCGGGTTGCACAAAGCCGCATTGGTGACAAACACATCCGGCCGCGCTAGGCCCGCTGCGGCGAGGTATCGCCCAAAATTGCGCCCCGAAGCATCGCCGGTCAGCGGCATCCCGCCCCGGTCGCCGCCCAAGCGCCCCGGCGCTTCCGCGACAAAAACGACAGGGCTGCAAAGCGGCCCGTTGCCCGCCGACAGCACGCGCCGCCGCCCTTCCATGCGCGGGCATTCGCGGCAAGCCTGGGCATCGTCCACGAGCTGCGAGAACCAAATGTCACGCATTGCCGATACTTGCTCCCTGTCTATTTGGGCAAAACAAAAGGCCCTTTCCCCGCGAAC
>JAABUJ010003274.1_pt1 | contig 18439 bp, 12 predicted proteins | sample 5559131 | NCBI WGS metagenome assembly JAABUJ01 (sample SAMN10711875, study PRJNA513366) | rock metagenome | isolation source: Antarctica rocks | place: Antarctica: Victoria Land, Mt New Zealand nord | collected 2016-01-07 | reverse complement strand
CCGCCACGCTGAAGCGGCCGGCGGGCGCGCCGCGCGTGCTGAACCATGCGATAAAGCCCCGATCCCGAGGCGTCACGCACTACCGAGACGCGAAAAACGAGCTTTGCGTTCGCTTGGTGTGCGCGGAGCGTTCTCGATTGCTAACCGTCAGGGCGACGTGACTCAGCGGCACGGGGCGATCATCGCAGCCTGAGCCATGTCCAGCTCGCTGCCAGGAGCTGCCGGAGGTTGGGCACCTCGGGCCGTGCTGAGCGCAGACCTTGGGCGAGACACAGACGACCGGCTTGCCCGACGCCTGGCGGGTGCGCGAGAATCGAGACGATGACGGTCTCGCCCGATGCCCCGCCGCTGGCCTTTGACGATCTCGACAGCGCGGTCCGGGCGCTGCGCGAGTCCGGGCTGCGGCTGTCCACTCCGCGACGGCTGGTGCTCGAGGCGCTGTTCGCCGCCGAGGGTCCGGTCTCCGCGGTGCACCTCGCCCGCGAGCTCTCGATCGACGAGTCGTCGGTCTACCGAAATCTCGAGGTGCTCGAGCAGCACGGAATCGTCCGTCACGTCCATCTCGGTCACTCGCCCGGCCTTTACGTGCTCGTGACCGGCCAGGAAGTCGAGTACCTCTATTGCGAGCGCTGCTCGAAGGTCACCGCGGTGTCTCTCGATCGTCTGAACTTGGTCCGCGCTCGCATCAAGCAGGAGCTGGGCTACGCGGCTCGCTTCACCCACTTCGCGATCGTCGGCGTCTGCGATGAATGCGCCGCACAACCCCGTCTGTCGTCCCGCCGCGGAAATGAGCCGATCACCGGTCACGAGCAGCTGCACAGTCACGGCGACCACGTCCACTCCCACCCACACTCGCATTCCGGCACCGGTCAGCACGAGCACTGAGGTGACCCACCGATTGGAGGGTCGCCTCGAACAACGACGATGATCTGCGGTCGATCTCGTTTGTGACCGGCAGCCAGCACCTCTACGGCGAGCAGACGCTGCGCCAGGTCGACGAGCACGCGCGCACGATCGTCCGAGTGCTCGACGGAAGTGCCGTGGATCGGAGGACTCCGGACATTCTCCAAGCCGCTGCTGCACCTCCACACCCAATTCGATCGCGAGCTTCCGTGGGGCGAGCTCGACATTGAATACATGAACTTCAACTCGTCGGCGCACGGCGACCGGGAGTTCGGCTACCTAGAGAGCCGGATGGGCATGACCCGCAAGACGGTCGTCGGGCACTGGCAGGCACCGCGCGTTCAGGAGCAGATCGGGATGTGGGCGCGGGCGGCCTGCGGCTGGCAGGAGGCGGGACGCCTGCAGGTCGCGCGCTTTGGCGACGGTCTGGCGGTCGCTGACGCTTCAGCGAGCGTCGTCGAGGGTCTGCTCGCCGACTACGAGCGGGACTACGAGCTGGCTCCGGAGCTGCGGACAGGCGGTGAGCTCGTTCATGGAGGACTCCGTCTACCACCTTGGCCCGGGGGAGCCGGGGATCCTGGGTGCGCACATGCTGGAGGTCTGTCCCTCGATCGCCGGCGGGCGACCTTCCTGTGAGATCCATCCGCTCTCGGTCGGCGGTCGGGAGGATCCGGTGCGGTTGGTGTTCACCGCTCCGGCGGTCCCCGCGATGCTCGTCTGTCTGGTCGACGTCGGGGGTCGGCTGCGTCTGATCGCCAATCAGGTCGACGTGCTCGCGTCGAGCGGCGCTGGAACCAGGCCTACTATCGTCTCGCTCAGGGCCTGTAACCCGTCCGTCTAGCGCTGGCCGTACACGTTCTGGTATCGCTCATAGAGCGCGTCGATGTCGTCGGGCGAGAGCGGGGACAGCTCGCGCAACCCCCGGGCCAGCAGGACGGTGCGCGCGGCGTCCTCGCACATCACCGCCGCCTTCACCGCCTCGCGTGCGTCTCGGCCGATCGTGAACACGCCGTGGCTGCGCATCAGCACAGCCCGCGAACGGCTGTCAGACAGCGTCGCGACGATCCCCTGCCCGATCTCCTCCCCGCCGATGCGGGCAAACGGACCCAGCGGGATCTCGGCTCTCCAGCCCGAACCAGTCGTGCAGGCGACGAGTAGATGCCACAGAGCCGGTCGTAGTCCCGGACGTGCTGGTCATCGGGCACATAGGCTCGGGTGCGGCGCCTGTCCATCTTGGCCGCCACGGCCGCGTGGATCGCCGACCCGAGCGCCGGGCCCTGTGACGATTCCAGCACGCTGATCGGCCGGTTGATCACGTCGGCGTAGATCTGCATCAGCACCGGGTTGCCCAGCAGCCCTCCGGCGGCAACGAACTCCTTTACCGGGACCCCGGCCTGCTCGAAGGCCTCGATGTATCTTTCGGGTCCTGAACGCGGTGGCCTCGATCAGGGCCCGGTAGATGTCCTCCGAACGCGAGGACAGGGTCAGGCCGACCAGCAGCCCGCTGAGCTCGTGATGGCCAGGATCGACCGGTTGCCGCTCCACCAGTCCAGCGCGACCAGACCGTGCTGTCCCACTCGCTGCTCGCCCGCGCGGGCAGACAGGTACTGGTGGATGTCGAGTCCCCTGCTCGCGGGCCCGCTCGTGGTAATCCGGAGGGACGGCGTGGTTCACGAACCAGGCGAAGATGTCACGGACGCCGCTCTGCTCGGCCTCGTAACCCCAACGCCCTAGCACGAGTCCGCCGTACACCGCACCGCACATCCCGGGCACCTCGGCGAGCTGGTCGCCGACCGTCACATGGCAGGTTGACGTCCGCATGACCGCCACCATCTGACCCGGATCGATCGCCTGGGCCGCGGGCACCGTCACGTGAGCGTCGACGTTCCCGACCGCTACCGCGATCCCCTCCGGGAGTCCCGTCCGTTGCGCCGCGGCAGAGGTCAGCGAGCCCGCGCGAGCGCCGAGCTCGGCCGGCGAGACCGCCAGCCGCTGGGCGGCGAAGTCGGCAAAGCGCTCGTCCAACGCAGCGAAGTAGGCCGCAGACGGATATGCCCCATCCTGATACATCGCCTTGTAACCGGCGGGACAGGCTTTCGAACCTCCTCACCGCACAGCTGCCAGGCGATCCAGTCGCCCGCCTCCACCCAGCGTTCCATGCGGTCGTAGAGCTCAGGGTCCTCCTCCAGGACCTGAAGGGCCTTGGCGATCGCCCACTGCGAGGAGATCCGTCCTCCATAGCGATCGAGCCAGGGCTCCCCCCGTCTCGCGGCAACCTCGGTGACGCGGTCGGCCTGGGGCTGGGCGGCGTGATGCCTCCACAGCTTCGGGTGGGCGTGCGGCCGGCCTGAAAGATCGTCGAGCCGACACAGGGGCGTCCCATCACGCAGGGTGGGCATGATCGTGCACGAGGTGAAGTCCGTGCCCACGCCGACGACCGACTCGGGGTCGACGCCGGAATCCTCGAGCGCCGCCGGCACCGCATGGCGAAGGACCTCTGCGTAGTCCTGCGGATCCTGCAGCGCCCACGCCGCCGGCAGACGCTCGCCGGTCTGGGCCAGCTCGGGGTCCATCACCCCGTGCGGGTAGTGGAACTCGCCCATGCCCAGCTCTTCACCATCACTCGCCGCCACCACGACGGTCCGCCCGGACAGCGTCCCGAAGTCGATCCCGATCACGTGCTGCGGTCGGTTCTGCGGTCGGTGCTGCGCCACCGCGTCAAGCCTTACGCGCCGGCGGTTGCGGCACGGTCCAGCTGGCCGCTCTCACCAGAGCATCGCCATGCCCGGTCGGGCCAGATCCACGCGAAGCGGCCGCGCATCCGACTTTATCTGGATCCTCGCCTGGGGCGGGTCGGCCATGCCCGGTCAGCCGGGCGGCGGTCGGGTCAGCTGATCGGGGATCGGCTCGAGGTCCTGACGTGGGCCGATATCGGCCAGCTCCTCCACCGAGACGCCTCCGCGATCCGGCTCGCGACTGAGCCGCGCGGAGTAGATCGAGGGCGCGCCGAGCCGCCGGGCGACGATCGTCGCCGCGGTCACCGCCAGCAGGATCGGGACCAGCAGCCCCTCGCTGGTATCGGTCAGCTCGAGCATCAGCACGATCGCCGCGAGCGGGCCCTGCATCGAGGCGGCGAGCACCGCCGCGCCCCCGATGATCGCGTAGCTGCCGAGCGGTGCGCCAGGCCAGATCGCCGCCCAGCCGTGGCCCAGCAATCCCCCGAAAACCGCGCCGATCATCAGCGTCGGGGTGAACAAGCCGCCCGGAGCGCCGCTGCCCAGGCAGGCGGCGGTGGCGAGCGGCTTGAGCACCAGGAGAACGGCCAGCAGGACGACGCCGAGGTGGTTGTTGATCGCGAACTGGACCACGTCCTTGCCGTTGCCGAGCAGCTGGGGGTAGGCGATCGACACGGCTCCGAGCACGGTGAAGATGACGATCGGCGCCGCCACCCGGCCCCACCGGTGCGGCTTGAGCACGTTGATGCGGGCGATCACCCGGACCCAGCCGACGGCGAGCAACCCGGCGAGCGGGCCGATCACGGCCGCCCAGGCGATCTGCGAGGCGCTGACGCCATAAGCGGCGACGTGATAGGTCGGGCGGTCAGGGACGGCGATCCAGGCCACCGCGGTGGCGATCACGCTGGTCGCCAGCGCGGGCAGCACCAGCGGCAGCGCGAGCGTCCCCAGCAGCACCTCGAGCGCGAACAGCGCTCCCCCCAGCGGGACGTTGTAGATGGCGGCCATCCCAGCTCCCGCACCGCAAGCCACCAGCAGACGTCGCTGCCAGACCGGGAAGCCCGCGCGCTCGCTCAGGCTGCTGGCCAGCGCCGCGCCGGCCAGCTGAGGTGCGGCCTCTCGGCCGAGTGAGGCGCCCATCCCGACGATCACGATCGACATCAGCCCCCGCGCCTGGCTCTTGAAGAACGGCAGGCGACCGTCCTCACGCCACAGCGCCTCGGAGATCTCCCCGGCGCCCGAGCCGCGGGCGCGCGCGATCAGCAGCGCGCCGAGGCCGGCCACGACTCCGGCCAGCAGCAGGACGAGCACGTGGCGGGCGGCGCCGGTTCGCATCGCCCCCTCCACCAGCGTTCCGGCGTGGTAGGCCCAGGACGCGTGCTCCACCGCCTTGAGGATCAGCGCCAGTAGGGCGGCGGCAAGGCCGGTGACGACGCCGATCACCGCCACCAGCGCCCAGAAGCGAGCCGAGTAGCCCGCGATGATTCCTTGACCCGGGACGTTGGGCTGAGGCGAGGCGTGGCGGCTCGTCGGGACCCTGGGGCCGCTGGACATAAAGTAAGATTGTACGGACTTTTAGCTATGACGCTTCCAACGCCGACAAATTTGATCGATCGCTCCCATCCGCTGCCGCTCTGGGCGCAGGTCCTTGGCAATCTGCGGGCCCGCCTGCAGAACGGGGAGTTCGGTGAGCGGTTTCCCACCGACGAGCAGCTCGTGGCCGAGTACGAGGTGTCCCGCCAGACCGTCCGCGAGGCCGTGCGCCGGCTCGCCGACGAGGGTCTGCTGGAGCGGACGCGGGGACGGGGAACCCGCGTGAAGACCTTCGAGCACGTGGCCGGCAGCCTGGGCTCGCTGTATGAGCAGGTACGCCGGCAGAGCGCCACTCAGCGCAGCGTGGTGCTGGCGCGAGCGATCGTCACCGACGCCGAGATCGCGCGGCAGCTCGCTCTCGCTCCCGACTCAGAGCTGGTGCACATCGAGCGACTGCGGTTCGCCGACGAGGAGCCACTGGCCATCGATCGTGCCTGGCTGCCCGCGAGCTTGGCCCGTCAGCTGCTAGGGGTCGATCTGACCGACACCGGCCTGTACGTCGAGCTCGCCCGGCTGTGCGGGATCGATGACCTGCACGGCAGCGAACGCATCCGACCGGTGATCCCTTCCGAGGCCGACCGCTGCACCCTCGCGCTGCCCGACGGCGAGGCGGCCTTCTCGATCAAGCGCCTCACCCGCACCGGTGCCGCCGAGCCCGTCGAGTGGCGCCACAGCCTGGTCCGAGGCGACCGTTACACGATCAAGGTTGACAGTCGTTCCCCGGGGGCCGGGCCCGCGGCGCTGCCGTGGGCGGCCGCGGCCCGGGCCTGAGCTGCGGTGCTGACCCGGGCGGCCTTGGCGGCCTTACCCGGGTCTGGGCCCCCGGGGGTGCTGGTGGGCGGCCGCTGTAGATCGTGGCGGTGCGGATCACTTTCTCCCTGGCTCGGGCGGTCTGGCTGCCGCGGACACCTCATGTCCGAGAAACGTTCTCTTCGGGCGTCCTCTGCTTTTCAGCCGAGTCGTCTCCGCGAGAGAATTGTGTTCGTTTGTAATACATCTAGCGGAGCTGGGCGTGGGGCGTGACCGTCCTCGTGCCGAATCCCGACTCGGATGCCACGCTCGAGGAAGTCGAGTGGCCGGATCTATATCCGAAGATCGTGCCCCGCAATGGACCTGCGCCCGGGATCATCGTTCAACCGGCGGCGATCCCGGAGGGCCACATCTTGCTGCTCGCGGCTCAGTCGTTGGCGCGAGTTCCGAGAGGTCGTGACGGTCGCTGAGGCTGACACGCGCGCCAGCGCCTACGCAGTTCGGCAATCCTCGGCTTTGGCCAGCCAGGCCGCCCCCACCCACGCGTTCTTGGCCTTGTTCATGTTCAGCTGGCGGCTACTGCGGATGCGAGGAAGAAGCCAGGCGCTTCTTCCGGGGAGGTGCTCGGCTTGTCAGAGATCGACAAGCCGGCATCTTGCCGGTCGTGGAGGCGTGTGGTTCAGCCTCGGAGCCCAGCAGCTGCATGTCGGTGTCGAGGAACCGTTCTCGCTGCCGTTGAAGGCTCACCCCGCTCTTCGGATCGCGCCCGAGCAGTTGGAAGCTGCTGGCTGAGCGTTTGACTGCCGCGGGAGCGAAGGTGGCGTGGGATGACGCAGTTGCCCGGTGAGCGACGCTTCTACACCGAAGACCCACGGGGAAACCGCCTTGAGCTGCTGGCCTCCGCTCAAGGATCGCGGTAAGCCATTCGGATCACGTTCTTGCTCAAACGGGACTCTATGACCCGGGTCTGGGTCCGTCTGAGCACAAACGTGACCCTACCGGCCGAGAGGACACCCCGCCGGCGATACGCTGCCGGGGATGCGCACGCTCGTCTCCGACCCACCCCCAGCCGAGTTCGAGCAGCTGCTCGAGCAGCGCCGGCGCTGGGGTGCGGACCGCCGCGACGAGGTGTGGGAGGGTGTGTTGCACATGAACCCCGCGCCGGACCTCACACACGGCGCCCTCGTCGCGCAGCTGATCGTGGCGCTGATGCCCGTCGCCAAAATGGCGCGCCTGCTCGTCTCTGACCAGTTCAACCTGGGTGCGGGCCTGAGCGACTACCGGATACCCGACGTCGGCCTTCACCGCAGCCGCGCCGGCGCGTGGCTGGACACCGCGGCGCTCGCAGCAGAGATCCTCTCCCCCGGCGACGAGACATGGGACAAGCTCCCCTTCTACGCCGCCCACCACGTCGACGAGCTGCTGATCATCGACCCCGTCGAGCACGCCGTGCACTGGCTCGCGCTCGACGAGCAGGGTGACTACCCACCCGTCGAGCAAAGCGGCCTGATCGACCTCGGGCCGGTCCAGCTCGCCGGACAGATCGACTGGCCGTAGCCAGACGGCTCACGCCGCCGGCGCGCTCTGCGGTTCGTCATCGGCAGCGAAGCTAACGCCGGAGGTAGACGTTTCGGCGAGCTTGCGGCGGCCTTGGCGGCGGAGGCGAATGGCGCGAATCGGGCTGGCGTAGGCCAGCGCGGTCAGCTCGTGCTCGAGCTGACCGCGCGCTCTGTCTGCTGCTCGCGCTGCTCGCGCTCGTACAGCTCGCGCCAGACTACAAGTGCCCCGCCGGTGTTCCCCTGGCCGAGCAGGCCGGCACGCTATATCTAGAACCATGTGGCTTCAGATCGGCGCTACGGCCTCATCCCGGCTGATCTTGATCGGCGCTTGCATGAGCAGGAGCTGGATTTCTCGACGCGTCATTTGGCGAAGCTGCTGGGGGGTGAGCTTGAGGGGCGTGCGCCGCTTGGGGCGGCGTCGCGGAGGCGGGGGGAGGTGTGTGAGGCGTGGGGTCAGGATCGGGTGCAGCAGGCGCTGGTGGCGCTCGATCGGGTGGGCTACGGGCGTCCGTTTCCCAAGAAGCCCCGGCGTCTGCGGGGGCATGGCGCGCGCCTCGAGCAGCGCGAGCGGCTAAAGGGGCTGGCGGGCAAGTTGCCGCGGGCGGTGGCGTTGCGGTTGCCGACGACGTCGAACAATCTGCTGTCGGGCCGGCGCGATGGTCGGGATGTGTGGGGGCAGGTGCGCTGCAATCTGACGTTGCGGGATGGGGCGTTGGGGGTGTTGGCGATCGCCGGCGGCTTGTGGGTCCGGCACGCCAAGGCGGGGGAGCGTCACGTGGATCTGACCGCGGGGGAGGCGGCGTATCTGCTGCGGGCCAAGCGCCGGGCGTCGAAGCGCAGCTCGGGGCGGGATATCGCTTGGGTGTATGAGCAGCTGGCGGTGCTGTCCGCACTCGAGCTCAGCGCGGAGGGTGGGGGGGAGGGGCACGTGATTCCGTCCTCACCGGTCGCGCACGTGCTGCGGCGTTTGGGGGGGGAGTGGGTGTCTTTGGAGGAGTACGCCGAGCGGGTGCAGGCGGGCGCTGGCCACCAAGCGGGGGCGGGGGACACGATCCGGATCGTGCTGGCCGACTGGTTTCTCGAGGAGCTGGGGCATGACAAGCGCCGGCCGGTGCTGATCGAGTTCTGCGTCTGGCGTCAGCTGCGTCCTTTGGCTCGGCGCTTGTACGCGATGCTGCAGGCCACCTCCCGGGCTGAGCACGACCCCGACCGGTTGTATGTGTGGTTCGCGCCCGTCGCCCGGGGCGATGGGAAGCGGGTGGGGGGGTCGCGGGCGTTCACGCTCGGGTTCACCGCGGTGCGGCTGGACAAGATCGCCGCCCGGGTTCGTACGGCGATCGCCGAGCTGCGCGAGGTCGATCAGCGCTATGAGGGCTATGGCCGGCAGACCACGCACGCCAACACCGACTATCCGGCGTTTACCGTGCGCGTGAGCGCGGGGCAGGCCAGCCGCCCCCGGCACCCAGAGCGGTGCGGCCGGGCGTTTGACTGGACTGCCAGCCTTGATCCGCGCGAGGTCGCCCGGGCGATCCGTCGCGGACTCGCCGAAGCAGAGCATCCGGGCGGCCAGCCGCCCCCTGACGGCTAACCGCCGCCGCCGGTCCTCGCCGCCACCTCCGCGTTACCAGCTCCGGCAAAGGGAGCCGAGAGTCGATGGGCTATCCCGCGCCCTCGACGGTGCCAGCACGCGCTCTAAGCCCTGCTGAGGCGCTTCGGCGCGTCGCCGGCTCCTTCCTCGGCGGTTCGGTGCTGCCCGGGCGTGCTCGGCGCGTCCGCCCACACAGCAACGGCCCGTGAGTGGACGGCCACCCTATCGCCAGTGCGTGCGAAGGCGACCATCCATGACGAGCACGGTGTTCAGACGGTCAGCACCGCGCGTGCTCACCCGGCCACCATCACTGTGCTGACCCACCCTCGGCCCGTGCGAAAGCCACCAGCCCCCAGACCCCGATCTGCCCACCCGCCGGGCGATCTGACCGGTCTGCCAGCACGGGAAGTTAGGACCTACACCACTACTAAAACTAGGACCATCTAAGCGAGCATGACGCTCCTGAAACCGTCGATAACCACAAGCCCAACGACAGCCCCGAAGAGAAAGGGACTTCGAACAGCTACGGTCTGCGACCTCAACATCGGGGCCACCGGATACGTAGTGGGGCCGGATCGCGATCAGTCGAGCTCGAGGCGTTCGCTGCGGCGTTTGCGGGTTGAGTAGCGTCCGGAGGCTAGGACGGCCCGCAGTCCGGCCAGGCCGAGTTGGTCCTCGGGCCAGGGGGAGCGTGCGGCGAGCTGGGCGAGGTCCTCGACGAGCGCGACGCGGAGCAGGCCGGTGTCTTCTTGGTTGAGTATTACCGGGTGCGCGCGGTCGCGGACCGCGGTGATATCGGTGATCCCGGCGGCGGTGTCGCGGACGGTGAGCTGCCCTTGGCCGGTGCCCCAGCGTTCGCGGTGCTCGAGCGAGTCGGGCGCCTGCTCGTTCCCGGCGGGCCGGGCATCGGCTCTGAGCAGCCACTGGCTGACCTCCTCGCGGTCTTCGGCCGCGATCAGCAGATCGACCCGGCCGTGACCGGGGGGTTGGGGTGAGCCGCGTAGCGCGGCGGCGACCGCGCCGACGAGTACCGCCAGCTCGCCGACGAAGGCGGCCGCGCGCAGCGCATCGCGGCAGGCGGGCCAGTCTGAGTGAAGCAGCGCCTTGAGACGATCAGTCGGGCCGAGTTCGAGTTGCTCGCCCACGAGCTCAAGCAGTTTTGGATCGGCGGGCAGCAGCCCCACCTGTAGCTGATAGCCAGCGGCGGCGACGACCTGCTCGAGCGCTTCGAGGCTGGGGTGCTGCGCGCCGGTCTCCCAGCGCGACAGCGTCTCGCGGGCCACGCCAGCGCGCCGAGCCAGCTCGTCCTGCGCCAGCCCATCCTGGCGTACGCGGGTGATGATTTCCGCCGACAACATCCCAGCCGATTGGGACGTATCCATCACAGAAGCACAACCCCTCTCGATCAAACCAACGTCTATCCCATAAACGATCCCAGTCCGATTGCCCGCCCATGCCCCTTCCAAAGACCGATGCTCCAAATAGCGTTTAGGACGTCCCAAAGTCGCATCATGCAACAAGAATTCGCAGCCTTATCATCACCGTCGACCATCCTACCAACCAACGACAACCGCAACAGCAATACACCCTTACGCACCTAGTGCTAGAGCCCCCGCCCCACCGGACCCCTCCTGAGCGGCCGTGTGCGCCCTCTGAACGGCCGTCGCGGACGGCCTATGAGGACCCCTTCGCCTGGCCTTCGCTGCTGGCTGTCGCGGGTGGTGTGCGGTGCTGACGGTCGCAAAAATCGCGGCGTCCGGCGCGGCCGCCTACGGCCAGTATCTGGAGGGGCGGACGATCGCGCTGGCGGCGGGGGACTACTACCTCTCTCAGGCCGGGGAGCGGGTTGAGGCCCCAGGGCGCTGGGCGCTGGGTGAGCAGGGCGCCGAGGTGCTGGGGGTCGCCGCGTCCCGGCCAGTCGCCGCTGAAGACTTCCGTGCGGTGATGGCGGTTCGTAACCCGGGCACCGGCGGGCAGCTGCGGGCGGGGGGTGCGGGTGGGGAGGCGGTCGCGGCGATCGATGCGACCTTTAGCGCGCCGAAATCGGTTTCGGCGGTGTGGGCGTTGGGCTCGCCGGAGCTGCGCGCGGCGTTGGAGTCCGCGCAGGAGCGCGCGGTCGACGCCGCGCTGGCGCACGCGACCGAATACGTGCCGATGGTCCGGCGGCGGGTGGACCGCTCGACGGTGCTGCGCGAGACGCCCGCGGAGCTGCTCGCCACAAGTTGGCGGCACACGACGGCGCGCGCGGTCGCCGGGCGTCCCCCGGACCCGCAGCTGCACTCTCACGTGGTGTTGCACGGCGCGGTGCGGCGGGGCGACGGCAAGGTGGTGGCGATTGAGTCGCGGGCGTGGCTGGTGCACCAGCGCGAGCTCGGCGCCGCGTACCGCGCCCAGCTCGCCGCCGAGCTCGGCGCGCTCGGCTTCCAGGTGCAGGTGGGGACGGGCCGGGGGGGGCGCTACTTCGAGCTGGCCGGCGTCCCCCAGGGCTTGCTCGAGCAGTGGTCCGGGCGCCATCACCAGGTCCGCGCCGCGATCGACCAGCGCCTCGCCGAGCGCCTGTCAGAGCTGCGCGCCCGGGTCGACGCCGGCGGCCCTGGGGCGGGGGCGGCCGCGACCAGGCTGGGAGCGTTGGAGCGCTCAGGGCAGTTGATGCCGGGCGAGCAGCGCGCGATCGCAATGACTACCCGGGCGGGTAAGGGGCAGCTGCTCACCGCCGGGGACCTGGACCAGGCGTGGTGGCAGGCCGCCCAGGGGCACGACTTTGACGCCCGCAGTGTCGCGGCGCTGCGGGCGCGGGGGCCGGCCCTGGAGCTCGGCGAGCCCGAGCTTGAGCGGCGGATCCTGGGGTGGCTGACCGAGTTCGATGCGACGTTCGCGCCGCGCCAAGCGCGGGCGGTCGCCCTCGAGGCCGGCGTTATTAGCGGCGACCCCGCCCGGGCGCTCGCGGCGCTTGATCGTCTACACGAGCGCCGGGAGATCCTCGACCTGGCTGACGGTCGTCAGACCACCCGTTTGCACCGCGGGGTGGAGCGGGTCGCGGTCGCGGCGGCCGAGCAGCTCGCCGACGGGCAGGCCGTAGCGGTCCCCGACCAGCTCGTCGACGCCGAGGTCGCGGCGCTGCAGGCGGAGCTGGGCAGGGTTCACGCCCGGCTGGCCGCCGAGCAGCAGCGGGCGGTGCGGGTGGCGTGCTCAGAGCGGCGGCTGGTGGTGATCGTCGGGCAGGCCGGGACGGGCAAGAGCACGGCGCTGACCGGGGTCGCGCGGGCGCACCAGGCCGCCGGACAGCAGCTGATCGTCACCTCGACCGGCGCGCAGGCCGCCGAACGGCTGACCGCCGAACTCTCAGAGGCCGGCGTGGCCGCGGCGGGGTACTCGACCCGGGCGCTGGAGGCGGCGGTGGCCCGCGGCGCCGTGACGCTCGGACCCGATGTGACGGTCGTGCACGACGAGGCGGCGTTGGCGTCTACCCGCGAGCAGGCGTGGCTGCTCAGAGCGGCCGCGGGGGCGGGGGCGCGGGTGATCGAGGTCGGCGACCCCCGCCAGTCCGGCGCGGTCGGCGCCGGCGGGCTGTGGCCCCAGATCGAACAGGCCGCCGGCGACCATGGGGGGCTGGTCGAGCTGGCGCGGATTGTCCGGGCCCGGGATGCGGCGGACCGTCGCGATCAGGCGCGGTGGCGCGCCGGAGAGCACCAGCAGGCCCTCGCCGGCTACGCGGCCCGCGGCCGCGTGCTCATCGAGGCTTCTCAACGCCAGGCGCAGGACCGCGCGCTGGAGGCCGCGCACTCAGACCGTCAGGCGGGCAAGCGCGCGCTCGTGGTGGTGCAGACCTCCAACGAGCGGCTGGACGAGCTCAACGCGCGTGCGCAGGCGCTCCGGGCCCAGGACGGCCTAATAGTGGCCGGCGGGCCCGCCGTGCCGCTGGCCGGCCGGCCGTATGAGCTCTACGCCGGGGATGAGATCGTGCTGCGCGCGGCGAGCGTCCATCCGCAGTTGGGCGCGGTTCGCAACGGCACCCGGGGCACGGTCCTCGAGGTGGCCGAGGACGGCCAGCACGCGATTCTGCGCCTGGCGGACGGCCGACAGGCGGCCTGGGAGCGTGAGCAGCTGGACGCCGCGTCGGCCCGGCTGGCCTACGTGTCACACACCTTCCCCGCGCAGGGCCAGACCGTCGACCGCTGCCACGTGATCGCCGACCAGCACGCCGACGCCAACGGCACCTACGTCGCGCTCACCCGCGCCCGGGAGCGCACCCACCTGTACGCCAGCGCGGAGCGCCTTGACAGCGTTGAGGTGGATGGCGGCGACAAGCGGCTGGCCGGGTTGGCGGAGCGGCTGGGCCGCTCAGAGCCCGAGGTTCCATCGATCGCGGTGCCGGTCGCTGACGAGCACCGGGCCGCCGCCCACAGCGTCCGGGTCGCCGTGCGTGAGCCCGCCGCCGCCGTCGTCGAGCCCGACCGCGTGCGCGACCGCGACCTGGTGCCGGGGGGTGACGCCGGCGCCGAGACCCATCGTGAGCCTGGGCCGGGGGTGGGGCGCGAGCTTGAGCGTGAGCGGCTTTCGAGGCTGCGGGCGCGCTGTGACGGGCTGCGGGGGGTGCTTGACACCTACCCGGCGGGGGTGGCGGGTGAAGTCGCCCGGCTGCGCGGGCAGGCTGACCAGGAGCGCGAGGCGGCGGCCGGTGATGAGTGGCGGGTGGGTCGCTGGGAGGCTGACCGCCGGGCGTTGGGGCGGCTGGCCCGCCACGGCCCCGCCGGGCAGAGCGCTCGCCAGTACGCCCAAACGTTCGCCCAGTCGGCTCAGCAAGAGCGCCAGCGCGCCGCCGAGCTTGACGCCCAGGCGCAGCGGTTGGCTGACGGGCCGCGGGGGCCGGCGACGTGGAAGCGCGCGCACCCCGACGCCCGCGCTGACTTGTATTGGGCCGAGACCGAGCTGGCCCGGGCGGTCGCCGAGCAGGCCCGCGAGCGCGGTTCAGTGCCCGCTCATGCGTTTGACCCGGCTGTCGCCGGTCAGGAGCTGGCGTGGCTGGGCGCAGAGCGCGACCGGCTGGGTTGTGAGCTGGGCGGCTACCCGTCGCAGGTGGAGGCGTTGGCCCAGGCGGCCGAGCGCGACGCCACCGCCGCTGAGCAGCGCGGCGGGCAGGCGCAGGCGCGCGCCCGGGCCAGCGAGGCGCAGCTGGCTGGCCTGGGGTGGCTGGCGCGGCGCGGGGAGCGCGGTGACCGGCTGCGTGACCAGGCCGCTCAGGCCTACCAGCACGCCGCGCGTGAGCAGGAGCTTCATCGCGCCGGCCACGAGCGCGCTCAGGAGCTGCGCGACAGTCCGGGCGGGCCCGGGGCGTGGGAGCGCGCGCACCCCGGGGTGCGCGAGCGCCTGGCTGTCTATGAGTACGCGCACGAGCAGGCCGCCGGCTATCACGCCCGCCATCAGCTGGCGTTCGGCGCCCCGGAGCCCGTCGTGCGCCTGCTCGGCCGCCCGCCCGCAGACCGCGACCAGCAGATCGTGTGGGAGCACGCCGGGCAGGCGCTTTTGGCCTACCGCCTCGCCCACGGCGTCAAGCCGGACGTCGGGCTGGGTCCCCCCCCGCACATCACCAAGCGTGACGCCCACCGCGGCTGGGAGCACGCCCGCGACCAGCTGCGGGCCGCCCGCGAGCGCCTGCCCGAGCCTGAACGTCGCGGCGCCGGCCTGGCCTACGACAGTCGCGAGCGCCGCCACGCCCTCGCCGACGAGCTTCGCCTGCGGGGCGTGGGTGAGGCCGCCATCGCCGCCCGGCTCGCCGCCGACATCACCCACGCCCGGCCGCCGGCCGAGGCCGCGCTTGCCCCGCCTGAGCCCGGAATCGTGCGCGCCCGCCCTGACCTGAGCCCCCAGCCACACCTGGACCGCGGCCAGAGCATCGGACGCTGACGTAGAGCCGCCGGGCGGGGGCGTGGCCCGGATCGCCGCCGGTGTCGATCATCGCCAAACCCCGCACGTAAACGCAGATGCGGTCACTCAGCATTTCGGGCACCATTGAGGCGACCTTCGTCTGAGGGTGCGGCGTCTCAGAGCTTGATTGCGCTCCAGGCAGTGTCTCGACCGGGCAGGTCGCGCCCGTAGCTGTCGGGATTGGTTCCTCGCGTCTCGGCGCCTTCGGCGGCGATCTTCTGGACGATCACGGTGAGCGGGAATATCGAAAGGGCCTCGCCAAGTTCAGGGCGCGCGAACCCGTTTACCGCCGTGCCTTGTGCTCTTGCGACATCGGCTAGTTCTGTGAGGCGGTCAGATCCGATCCCGCTGTCGAGGCACACAAGCGTGTCATCGGCACCGAGAGCCACCGCTGGCCCGTGCAGAATGGCCTCGCACGCGAGTCCTTCGGTGGCCACCAGAGCCGTCTCTCTGATCTTCAGTGCGCCCTCTGCGGCTGTCCAAGCGTTGATTCCCACGCCAGCGAATTCCAGGAGCCGGGCGGGTGGCTTCACGCCGGCTGGACCGGCCTCGAGCTCGCGGGCCACGGCGTCTGGAACGTCGTCAAGCGATCCCAGGCAGGCCCCCAGCTGCTCAGCGAGCTGCGCAACTCGCATCAGCGCAGCCAGGTGGCTCGCCGTAAACGCCGCCGACGTCTCCTCCGAAACCGTCTCGAGGTCCGCATCGGGGTTTCCACGCTTGGATATCACCACGGTGGCAACCCCCGTTGCGCGGGCGCGCTTGAGCACTTCTGAGGTAAAAAGCTTGGTTCCGCGGTGACTGAGCAAAAGCAGCGCGTCATCCTCGCCGGGAAAGGGATGGCCGGCGGCGGCATCAGCGGCCGGTACCGCCCACGCGTCAACCCCGCCCATCCGCAAACACCAAGCGCCCTGATTAGCAGCGTGCCAGCTCGTGCCCGTCCCAACGACCAACACTCGCCGGCCGGCCAATCGCTGCGCCGCAGACTCCAGCCCCCGTTGATCGTCGAGCATCCGCCGCAGCACCTCGGGCTGGGTCGCCATCGTCTCTCGCATCACGCTCATCGCACCGGCCTCCTCCTAAGCTGGGGCGGCAAGCGCCGTTGCTTTGCCTGTCCCGGTCCCGGTAATCGGATCCTTGGGTGAACGTCGCGATCATGCCACGGCCGTGGGCAAGCGTGGCGAGTGGTGCTCGTGCCCGGTTGGCGTGCGGGAGCCGCGACACTCAAGCCGTCCAGTGCTCGTTGCCGGCGCGGGCGAATTGGCGCACGCGGACCCGCCGCTTGACCTCTGACAACCTCGGCGCCGGCGGCTAGTAGGCTCCGCTCGCACCGAGCCGGGACCGGAGGAGAGGAGAGCCAGATGTCAACTGCCGATGTGGCCGCGGGGTCAGCCAGGCCTGCCGCACGCCCGCCCGCACGCTTGGCCCGAGGCGTGCTCTCGAGCTTTGACATCGCCGCTGCCACGCTGGCCAATATCGCGCCGGCGATGAGCTTTTACTTCGCGTTCGCGACGATCGTGACGACCGCTGGTATCGCCGCGCCGCTGACGGTGATCGCCGCCGCGATCGCGATCGCGCTGCTCGGCAACACGCTTAGCCAGTTCTCGCGCTCGCAGCCGTCGACCGGCTCGTTTGTGACCTTCATCGGCCGTGCGCTGGGCGGCTACGCGGCGGTCGTGACCGCGGTCGTGCTGTGCGTCGGTTACATCATTGCGGTCGCGGCGGTGGTCGCGATCTCGGGCGGGTTCACACAGACGATCCTCAACCACTACCTGAGCATCAACATCCCGTGGCAGATCCTGAGCGCGGTGCTGACCCTCGGCGCGCTGGCGCTGATCATCGGCGGTGCCAAGCCCTCGACCAAGGTCGCCGCCGCGTTCTTTGCCTTTGAACTCGTGCTGCTGATCGTGATCGGGGTCGCGCTTTTGATCCAGCATTCGGGGCACATCAACCTCCAGCCCCTGAACCCCTCCAACCTGCACCGGGGATTCTCGGGCCTGTCGCTTGGGTTCCCGCTGGCGGTGTTCTTGTTCGTCGGCTGGGAGAACTCGGCGGCGATGGCCGAGGAGACCGCTGACCCGCGCGCCAGCGTCGGGCGCGCGATATTCGCGAGCATCGCGCTGGTGGCGGTGGTGTACGTGTTCCTCTCCTACGCCACTGTCGTTGGCTTTGACGACAAGGCCGGCCCCCTGACCAGCTCGACCGTCCCGTTCGTCGACGCCGCCGGAGGGGTCGCCAGCTTTCTCGCCTTCCTCGCCTACCTCGCGGGCTTCACTTCGATCTGCTCGAGCCTGATCTCCGCCACCAACTCCCAAGCACGGATCATCTTCAGCTCCGGGCGCGAGGGTCTGCTCCCGGCGGTCACGGCGCGGCTCACCGAGCGCGGCAGGACCCCGTGGGTCGCGTTTTTGATCTATCTCGGGCTCGCGCTCGGCCTGTCCTACGTGTTTGGCTGGAACACCAACCCGGTCACCTTCTTCGGCGAGATCGCCACGCTGGGCACGATCCTGATCGCGCTCACCTACCTGGTCGCGAACCTAGCCCTCCCGGTGTACTTCCGCCGTTTCCACCCCGACCACTTCTCGCCCGTCACCCACCTGGTGCTGCCGCTACTCGGCGCCGCGGCGATCGCGTATCCCCTCTATGAGCTGGTCAAGCCCGGACAGCCGGCACCGTTTAACAAGTACCCATTGATCTCGCTCGGAGTGCTGCTCGTCGCCCTGATCTACGGCGCGGTGGTGTACGGACGCGACCGCACCCTCGGCGAACGCGTCGGCTCGATCGTCGCCGACGCCGACTAGGAGAGCGAGAAAAACCGTGGGAGGCGTCGCAGGGTTGGCGTACACCCCACCCGGACGTCAGCGACGGCGGAGGCTACGCGGCCGGGACGAGGTCCTCTCGGTCGGGTTGGGCATGGGTGAAGCTGGGATGCCAGCGGTGGAAGTCGTCGGCGAGGTCCTCGTTGAGGACCCGGGTGCACCTGGAGGAGCAGGTGCGCGCCGCGGGGAGTCCAGCGCATCTGCTGGCGTTTGACCATGCGCTTGCTGACGACCTGGTTGATCGCTGATTCCGCGAAGGAGCTGGAGATGACCGCGCCGGCTCGGTAGCGCTCGCTGTAGTTGGGGATCGAGTCGGCGTTGGCCTGGATGTAGGTGTCGAACTCCATCACGGTCCTCAGCAGCTTGGCGTGAGCGGCGTCGGGCTGCTCGATGTCGAGGTCGAAGATCAGGTCGCTGATGACCCGCAGCGCCCAGAAGACGGAGTAGCGCCATCATCCGCGCGAAATCCAACGGGTGTGGCTACTTCAGGACGACGCTGAAGTTACTGGTAATCAACGGTTTTTGGCCGGTTTTGGATGCGTGTGAGGCGGGCTCAACCCGGGGTTATCG
>JAABUJ010003273.1_pt1 | contig 18442 bp, 11 predicted proteins | sample 5559131 | NCBI WGS metagenome assembly JAABUJ01 (sample SAMN10711875, study PRJNA513366) | rock metagenome | isolation source: Antarctica rocks | place: Antarctica: Victoria Land, Mt New Zealand nord | collected 2016-01-07 | reverse complement strand
ACAACTTAACTAAGAAGATTAAAGTAAATTAAGTATACATGTAAATCAGTCTGTAGAAAGTTGTTTTTATTTGTTTACACTATGTAGAGTATATATAGAAAATGATGACTAAGATATAAATAGAGACGCTTAGTAAGAGATGAGTAAGCAATAATATTATATACAGATTATCTATAGATCACATGAGTCTGAGTTGAGTCTGAGTGTTAAATCAGATAGAGTGAACTTTTTTTAATTTAAATTAGATGCAGATTAATCTGACTTAACTCTGCATAAATTGCTAATTATTTACAAACTAAATAAGTAACAATTAGTCTGATTAAGCAAGTATAAGTTAATATAAATATGTAAAAGTTTTTGTTAGTTAGTTTAATAGTGTGCACATTAAAATTATGCATTAGAAATGAAGATTTTATCTTAAATTATAGCATGTACTATTCTTTAAAAGTATATAATGATATTATCATTAACTATGTTATGACTCTATATTACAAAGTCTAATCAGCACTTAAAACAATCATTATTATTCATTAATAAGAATTTATCTTCATTCACTGTTTAAAGATCTATATCGTTCAACATTAAAAGACTTAAGATATAAACAATCATTATTTAACATTACTTTGTTAACAGAGTGATGTCAGACATCATTTTGTCAATAAAGTAATATTAAACATTATTTTGTCAATAAAGATTGAGAATTCTTAACTGTGTAATTTCACTGAAGATTGAGAGCTTTTAACTATGTAATTTTATCTAAGATTGAGAATTCTCAATCTTGTGATTTTACTGAAGATTAACAGCTCTCAATTATGTGATTTCATCAAAGATTAAAGATCAATCATGTAATTTCACTGAAGATTGAAGACTCTTAACTGTGTAATTTCACTAAAGATTGAAGATTCTCAATTATGTGATTTTACTGAAGATCAAAGATCAATCATGTGATTTTACTGAAGATTAAAGACTGATTATATAATTTTACTGAAGATTAAAGATTCTTAATTATGTAATTTCATCAAAGATTAAAGGTCTCTGACTGTGTGATTGAGTGATGTGATAAATGATGAAATAGTGAAGCATGAAGAAAAAGTAATGTAAATGAAGATGATGTGATTAAAGTTAATTTAATATTTATTATTAAGAATTAACATTATTTACTGTCAAATTACTCTTATATAAATTTACTCATTACTTATCTCTCTTCATTCTCTTCTTTCTCTCTGTTCTTCAAATGCAAATATTCTTTCTAACACACAATGTATTTCTCTTAAAAGCAGAGAAGTTGACATTGTAGTCTGAACATATTGTAATTTTATAAATTTTTTACATTTATTAACATAACTATTAAGCAAATCTCTTCTAACTCTCTTTTTAAGATGAGCTGAGAAGATTGATAATGTAATTAATTATAAAGATGCTGTAATATTGATTAATTCATTCAGATTATAATGTTTTAATCTTTTAATGAAGAATTCTAATGTATATGCATCAGTTAACTGTCTTCATAGATATTAAGTCTCATATCTTTGTTTAGATCATCAGAGTCATCATTTAAAGTATTGTGAGAATTATATTTTAAAATATTATAAATGATTTAATTCAGAGTATCAGTCAGGCTGTTATTTAAAATGTTAAAAGAATTGCAATTTAAGATAAATATATAAAATAGATACTTCATATTTATATTAACTTTATTTAAAAATAAGTCTTCTGCAGTGTTCTTTCTTTCAGTTATGAGATAATTTAGTTTTTAATGTTAAAGTAAATTGAACTTAATCATCATAATAATTTTAATGATAACTTTATTTAGTTAATCTCTTCAATAAGTAATGACATCTTAAGCAAGATTGAACAGTCATTTAATTTTAACATCAGCAAGAAATTTAGTAAAAACATTTTTAATCATTATAATTAATGCTGAAAAGATCATAATCTGCAATTTTTAATATTTTAAAATGTCAAGATCATTCTTATTAACTGAATACAGTGAAGAATTTAAGTATTAATTGACTTTTAAATTAATAATTATAATGTCATTAAGTTGAGTCTTGAATTGCTGTATTTTTGTGATAAGATTTATAAATAATTTAATGACAAATAATGTTGAATTTTAGATATGATTATGCAACAAAACATTCTTATATAAACAATAATGATCTTTATAATAAGTCTAAAACTTAATTTAATATTATACATAATATGTTTAATCTTATTCAGCTGACTGCACATCTCAGTAATTAGTGATATATGTTAAAAATATACATTAAAAAGATCAGTAAAAAATGTATTTAATACAGTGAAAGTTTTTGTGTAGAGTTAAAAATGATGACAATATTATATAATAAATTATTTTTATCTTCTATTTATACATAATACTTCTTCATCTTAATTAATGCTTTCTCAATAACTGTCTTTAGCTTTACTGTTTACTTCAAGATTAAATTTAATTTCTTTATGTTATTTTGATTCTTCAGATGATTAAAAAGATTGATGTACATAAGAAATGTTTTGTGCATAATTAAATTATGTATTTAACTCATTGACTTTATATACTTCTTAAAAAATTAAAAAAGTATCATTATATATGTAATTTGCTGTTACTTCTACTTAAATATACATAAAGTCTCAAGCTTCTTACTTAATTTTGTGATTTTGTTACACTCTTAATTGATTCAGACACATATATCATTATGAAATTAATAAATTCTTTACATTATGTTGTAAATAGAGTTTCATTATGTTCTGACATTCTATATAAGTGTCAGAGCAAAATGTAAATAAATAAGATATTAAATTCTTTTAAATATTTTGTATTGCTGTAAAGAGAAATTTATAGTAATAGTAAATTGTTAAATCTAGATATTTAAGAATGTATTAATCATATTTGTTAGAACTATCTGTTAAAAATAAGATAATAATATATTTTGAATAAAGTGTTAAATAAAGTGATTTTCTTAATAATTTATATCAAATTATTCTCATTAAATAATAAAGTAATTGACTCATTAACTACTAATGTCTTTAATGAGTCAAGTAGATTCTTGACAGCTAGCTAAATGATATGTATAAAGCAAAAAATAACATTAACTATAATTTATTATATAATATCTCTTTTCTTTAAAAGCTTACTCAAAGCTCTCTATATAAATTCATTGTTACTGCAGTTATTTATAGTCACTGTAAGAAGATACTTCTTTAATTTATATTCTTAAAGAATTGTAAAGATCTCTGTAGTTATTAATTGATCAGTATGTTGACTGTAAAGAGATTAAAAGATAAGAAGAATTTCTTAATAGTTTTAATTCTTGTCAATAAAGTAAGCAGTAACATTCATAAAAATTAAATAACTGAGATTGATTTAGTTATTAAATATAATTAAGATTTTAATAATTTGCTTAAATTTAATGAAAAGTATTTCTTAAATGTTTTGATGTTGCATCTTTACTAAATTGTTAAATCAGTGTCTATCAGACATCAACATATCTGACTACAGCATTTAAATGAGTTTTTAAAATTCAGAGTTCTTAAGTGCTTAAAAAAAAGATTTAAAAAGAAAAAGTCATTTAAAAGTTATTTAATGAAGTTTTTAATATTAAAATACTTATTTATTGATTTCTTGTCAAGTTTTGTCTGCTGCACTATGTCAGAGATACACATTAAAAATATATATTAAAAAAGCAGAAATCAATCTTTTTAAAAGTAAATCAAATATTTATATTTAAGTAGATGTTCATAATGATAACTGAACAGTTCTTGATTGATTTATGATTTTAAAGAGAATTTATATTATTGTTAATTAGTATTAAATGAGCTATATTTTCATCACAACAACAACAAATTAAATAAAATACATCAATATATTAATATACTGTGAACTCACAAGTCTCTTATTTATAAGAGGCTGATGAGTAAGATATGTAACAATGTGAGACACTACATTATGACAGCTATTTGATGAAGTTCTGATGTTAAAGTCTTGTATTGATAAAGACTAACAACTAAGAAACTTAAAAGATTTATATGTAAAGACTGTCTATATAGTACTTTGCTTACTAATCATTGTGTAAGAAATTCAGCTATGATTCAGTATAAATACATAGTAATATCATAACAATTGTCTTCTCTTCTATGTGCTGATTCTTCAGCACATTGATGTATCATCAGCATTATAGATATGCTGTAATTACATGAAATCAGATCAGCAAGATGTAAGTAATGATTTGCTTAACTTCTTATATATTTCATTTGTTGTCTATCTTAACTAAACTGATGATCTTGCACAATACTTTAAGTTTGTCACATTTAGATAGATGATGATTCAGCTTTGTTTAATGATAAATAACATGCAAAACATAAGTAAAATCAACTTTTCTTTATTTCTGAATCAGTTAGATCAGTGATCTCTTTGTTTGATTACAATATATAAGAAACTCTTTCTTATGTATAACTTGCACTCATTTTTTCTTCAACATCTTAATATATTGAAGTTATAGCAACTCTGTATCTCTGATTGATGCTTTTCTTTCATAACACCTTGTAAATGGCACAATAGCAACAGCATAACATCAGCAACATCATAATTATTAAGAAAAATAAGAAAGATATTCTCTCTGCTGTGTCTTTCATTAAGAATTCAGTAAGATTGTTAGTGATTTCTGTACATATAGCATTTAAGACATCAACACATTTTAACAATGTTGCAGTCTAAAGAATGCATTTATATAAATATAAAGAAATATAATGATAAATCTTTAAGTTTCTGTTACTTTCATCATTAAATACTGTTCATCAACACAGTCTTAAACATTAATGAGTTAACAAACTCATCAGAGCTGATTCTGAAGATTAAGTCTGTAAGAATTAAGTCAGTAAAGAATGTAATGAGTACTGTAAATAACACTGTTGACATACTTGCTTTGCTGAAACAGAATGCAGAAACAGAATAAGATAAAGATGAATACTGTACATAAGAAATGTAAGTGTCTTAAGATAAATCTGTTAACAAAATGTCTATACAATGATGATGAGATGCACACTCTGAATAGCATTGTTGTGCAGAAGAGACAGCAACAGAGATCTTACTGTTATATATAGATGTAATTATATTTATTCAATCTTTTTAATGATGAAATGCTGTCTTTTTACATTCTGCTCTCACTTTTCTAAGTCATAGATAAGTCATTGTTGACAGATTTGATTGAAAATGCTTGCTTAATGATCATTGCTGTGTCACTAATATCATAGAACATCATTTTCACAGCATAATTGACTTATTAAAAACTTATCATTCAGAAAAGTACTAAATCTAAGACTGTAACTGATGAACATCTCTCTATTTTACATTGCACATCACATTTTTCTTCTACAGTAATATCATCACATACATTGCATCTTAATTCTGTTTTCACCTCAGCTCTTAAAGATGTCATCACTTCATAATATTATATTTTCAACAATTTCTTTATCTTCTTATTCATTTACACTGACAACATCTCAATGTCACATCATAATCATTACATCAGCAACAAGTTGAATTCTCTCTGTTGTCTTTACTGTTCAAAGCATATCAGCAACAACATCAATCACTGCAACATTATTGAGAATCAAAATTACAATTATTATAAGATGCTCTGAAAGCTGTGCAACTTAATTCAACAGAAAGTTTCTTGTCATCTTGTGATACATTAACAATAATAGATCTTCACATTCTTTGACTGTTAAGTTAACAACTTGTACATACTTATTAATCATATCATCATTATGACAGTCAATAATGTCTGTCAATCTTGACTTCAACATTGTCTTGATCATATGTAGATATCATTTATTAAGTATGTCATCATCTATATCATTTATGTTGCAGAGCATCATAACAGTCATTGTAAGTCTGCAGAGATCTATAATCTGTTGTTGCTTATAATTTAAGAATAGTGAGCAGTCACTGCAGTGTAGACATTTATGTTGAATATCTTTTACTTTATAATTTATTTTCTTAATTTTCTTACACTTTACTGTCATCATCATGTTGCTTACTTCACTTCAAGTATAAGCTTTTCTCTCTTCAGTTAAGTAACAACATCTCAAAAAGCTTTTACAACTCAATGCTGTGACTTAATTACTTTAACAGCAATTATAACATTAATGAGTAGTCACTGTTCTTATCTTTTATTTCTGATAGTGATGCAGATACAGAGATAACAGAGTGATTTAATAACATTTTGCTGATATATTGATTATATTTGACTTCACTTCTTTTAAATAATACTATATAAAATATTTTTAATAGAAGTTTTTAATCTTTTAAATCTCATTTACACTTCTGCTTTCTCTCTGCCCTTACATCATATTCTTATTACAACACTTCTGCATTTCTTATATTCTCTACTTAAAATCACTCATTATATTCTGTTAAATATTCTATTCACTTAACTTCATATTGTAACTGTTCTCTTCTTCATTTCTTGCTTAAAATATCTTTAATTTTGTATTCTTTCTCATCATTTATGAGATTCAGAGAGAACAGTTCTGATGAAGAATTATTGTTTAAATGACATTTATAAAACTCTAAATATAAAACATAAAATACATTATGAATTCTGTAGTGAGCAGGCAGAGCCAGTTGATATACTTATTTATCAATAAAATTAACAATTTAAAAAGACTTAATAAATTTATACAACAATTTCTTACTTAATCTGTGTTGCTTTAAGTTCTTAATGAACAATAGCATCAGATCACTGATGTTGTAGCTTTTTTAAACATGATTTTTGTCAAAGTACTTGACTTGCACTTTTACAGCAGCTTATCATCACTTTATTATTGTGACACAGATTTTCTTTATTTACTGTACTTAGTCTTTCACTGCTGACATCTTTTCTTCATAGATGTTGTTCTCAACATGTTAAGTAATTCTTAAGTAATAGCTCATTAATATCTTAAATGATGTTTAACTAATCATTATATGTTTTTTGTTTGCATATATAAACTCTGTCATTGACAGAAAAAACATTCAGTCATCTTATTTTTCACAACAATAACAATGTAGATAATGTTCTAAAGTTTGATTCTGTCTTTTAATTTAATTATTAGTTTGCAGATAAAAGGCAGTGCTTAATCTTTGCTTTATTTAAAGTTGATAACAGAATTTAAATCAATATGTGCTGATAAAAATTGATTTTTAATCTAAAATAATATTTCTGAGTTCTTTATAGCAGCATATGATCTGTTCAATATATATATCAGCTAACTTGATTGCAGTGAGTTTTTTAATGACAGAGATATATTAGATCATCTTTGTAAGATAATTCACAATTATCAGTATAAAGTCATAAACATTAGTTTCTTATCTGCTAGACAGCAAGTCAGTGATTATGTTCATTGTTATCTTCTTTCATAATTGAGTAAATAGTGACAATAACTGTAATTTGTCATATAAGTAATGTCTTAATACTTGAACTTTTAGGCATACAGTACATGAAGCAACATATTCTTAAATGTTATTCATCATATTAACTCAATAATACTTTCTAAACAACAAATTAATTATTCTGTCTACTTCATAATGTTCTGCTAAAACATCATCATAATGCAGCTTCATAAGCTCATTCTTGACAGCTTTGTCAGATAATATATATATTTTATTTTTATGATGAAGTAATTCAGTAAAATTAAACATTCACAGACTGTCACTGATGTCTTAATAACTGCAGTTACTCTATAATTTCAAGTCTTATTACATCTTTACTGTTAGAACATCAGTGTTCTGCAAGAGATGAATAAATTTAAGAAAGAATGATTATTTCTTATTATGTATTGTTTTGCTGTCAGTCACTTTCTGAATTAATGCATATAAAATAAACTGTTTACAATCAGTAATTTCAGCAACAGAGTTAAGCAGCTTTTCTGCTACATTGTATATAGATAAATTAAATGTATAATTATTATTCTTCAATTCATTTCTGAATGAAGACTCTCTAAATCTCTTGTTGACTTGTTCTTAATAGTTATGATCTTCAGTCTGAGTACTTAATTGATATTCTTTTAATAAAATAATCAGCATAATTTGCAGATCTAAGCTTCAAGCATTGATTTGATTAATTAGAGCAGTAATGCTTGATTTTAATTCTTAAAATAATGTGATCAGCTTTCATTGCAATGTTGACAGCAATCTGTTTATGTTCTTCTTGACTTTGTAGTCAGAACATCTTGACAGCACATTAATGAGATTTGTCTTTTTTGATTAATGTGTAATTATAAAATCATAAGCAGCTAGTCTCATAACTCAGTGTGCTTGTCTTCTATTTAATGATTTTACATTCATAAATTCTTATAGATCATTGTGATTCATAAGTATCTCAATGAGATAATGACTATTCTTAAGATAGTGTCATCAGTGTTTAAATATCTTTATAATTGTCAACAATTCTTGATTATAAATTTCATAGCATGTTTTAGTTAAATTTAACTTTCTTAATCAAAAGATAACAAAATGTCATCAAGCATTCATCTGAAACTGTAAATAAATATTTATCAGCTTAACTATTAAGACATCAGTTTCAATCTAAGCTCTTAGCTCTGAGTTAAAGTGTGTCAGAATAAATATCTGTATAAAGACATTGTGAAGCTTGCAAAACACTTACATTGTCATTTATAATTACTTAAAGACATCTATCTTCTTGTCATTCTTGCTGCCTTTTAATAGATCAGTTAAAGAAGCAGTAATCTTAAAATATCTCTGTATAAAGCAATGATAAAAGTTTGCAAACTCTAGAAATATTTATATTTCATGATAGCTTCTAGATAATGATCATTTCTTTATGATTTCAACTCATCATTGATTCATCAAAACATCAGTAGTAAAGATAATAAACTTAAGAAATTTCATCTATATAATATAAAAAGTGCACTTCTTTAGATTTGCATACAATTTAAATCATTGAAGTCACTTCAGAATTTGTTTTACATGACTCTGATGTTCTTCTAAAGAACTGAAATAGATCAGAATATCATTTAAATATATTATATAAAAGACATCAATTAGCTCAGTCAGTGTCTAATTGATATAAACTTGAAAAGTTACTGAGACATTAATCAGTTTAAATGATATAATTATGTACTTAAAATGACTATAGCATATGCAAAACATAGTCTTTCACTTATTATCTTTCTTAATTTTAATGCAGTGATAAGCATTCTTAAGATTTAGTTTGATAAACATCTTAGCTTTACTTGAATGATTAAGTGTCTTGCTAATCAGCAACAAAGAATGACAATTCTTGATAATAATCTTGTTAAGATCTCTGTAATCAACATATAGACATAAGCTCTCTTCATTTTTTAAAATAAACAGAACTGATACTTCTGCAGAGCTAACAGAATGTTATATTTATCTTTTTGCTAAAATGTTATCTAGATATTCTTTAAGCACTTATAGCTCTGTTTTTAACAAATTATAAAGTAAATTATAAAGTAATTTATGTCTCTCTGTCTCTATAACATGATCATGATCTTAATGAGATGATAACTTGCTGACATTCTCTTCAGAGAACACATCTATGTATTTGTTGTATTACTGAGATAATATTAACATTTTGCTGACAACATGTACAGCAGTTGTCAATGAGTCTGATTTAGGCATTATTAACAATGTGTAAACAGCAGATTGATTTTAAATGTTGTTAATAAACACTTCAGACTCATCAATAATTAAAGATATTTTTTTTATCTTATAGCATTATGTGCACAAGTCACAATCAATATGAATGTGTTGCCATTTCAGATCTGAGAGATCAAAGATGAGTTCAAATTCATTTTTATTTAAAATATAGAATAACTGTTCTTCAGTTTGCTCTTGTCTTTAACTGTTGATGAGTTTATGCTTCATTAAATATGTATTATAGCAGTAAACATATTGTCTTTTCAGAAGCTTTGATCTCAGAAGTTTTACATCAACTTATATTAATTAATGAGTGACAGTATATTGCTAAGACATCACATTAATCTCTGTTACAGTGTTCAACAGTACACTGATAAAGACTTAACTGAATTTAATTTAGACTTAATCTTTTTTTATAATACTAGATTTCTTTATAACTTTTAATCTAATTTTTGTTGCTGAAGCACAGTCAACAAGACTCTGTCTTTTTTTGTCTTAACTGCATTAATCTTAATGTAATTAAGATTTTTTAAAGAACTTCTGCAGTTCTTTACAAAATGATCTGATCTTTCATAGTTATAACAGTTATTCTTCTTGACATCAGTCTCAAAATGAAGTTTATCTACATTGTCATAATGACTTAATTTTGTAATCTCAGAATTAAGATGATTGTTCTGCTGCAGCTTTGCTGCCTGAATGAAAGAATGTAAATAGTGCTTATAGATTTTCTTAATAATGTGACTTTAAACTGTATGATTGTCTGCAGATCACTAATTAATCTCTAGTTTAATGATCAGAGCTATTAAGCTTTTTCTTGTCTTTAAAGAATCTTAATAGTTAATTAAAGTCATTTAAATCTTCAGTTAAAGTTTCATAAAAAGATAACTTATTCTCTGTTTCTTTATATAACTTAAGAACTGATTCTTCAGCATGTTAAAATATGTTATAAAAGCTTAAACTAATTAAATAAATTTCTATATAACTTCTGAGTATTTCTGTACTGTATTAAGTCTGCAGTTCACTGAGTTCTCAATAAGATTAAGCAGAAACTCTGAAAAGAATATTTATGATTTGTTATTCAGAAATTTGTTCTTATTGATGTGACAAAATCATGCATCTCAAGATTTTTCTGCTAAGAACTGCATAATAAAGAGAATTTTATCATAATTACTGAAGAAGTTTTTAGAAATTAAGTGAAATGCTATTACAGCACTGTATATAAACTCAGTATATTTACAAATAAACTTTTCATTATATGTAAATAAGTTCTTTAGTCATTGCATCTGTTTTGCTGAAAGTGCATACACAACTTTGAATGCATGTTGCTTCATTAAACTTAAAGAGCTGATAAGAATATAAAAAGATTCTGTATGCAGTTTTTTTTTAGATGAAATTTAAGAATCTTTATCTCTCAGAAGTTTGTCAATCTCATTATGCATGTTAAATGCTTACAATTCACAATTAATTTCTGTGAATCATCATCTTTTCTCATCATTAATCTGTCTAATTTCAGTCAAACAGATCTGTTCATCTAAATATTAATTCTTTTTCTTTACAGTCTAAATAACAATCTGAATCTCTACAGATTTCTGTTCTTTAAAAATCACTTAAGTCTCAATACAGTCAGAGAATAACTCTGTTTCATTTTGCTGACTTCTAGTCTGCATATTACAATGTAATGAATTGTCACTCTTTAAAAAGATAAAGTTGTTAAAATTGTAAATTTATGAGTCTCTTATCTATAAGAGACTGATGAGTAAGATATGTGACAATGTGAGACACTATGTTACAACAGCTATTTGATGAAGTTTTGATGTTAAAGTCTTGTATTGATAAAGATTAACAACTAAGAAACTTAAAAGATTTGTATGTAAAGACTATCTATATAGTGATTTGCTTATCAATTGTTGCATAAGAAATTCAGCTATGATTTGATATGAGTGCATAGTGATATCATGACATATACTGTCTTTAAATATTCTTGTTACTCATTGCTGACATAAAGATGATTATTTCATTACACAATACAGTGTTTTTAATTAAATTTATTAATACTAAATTGACTGTCATCAGTATTCTTTTATTCATAATTAATTAAAATTCATCACTCTTTAAATTTACTCTGCAGCTCATTCTTTCTAACTGAGTCATCATGTTTTAAGTATTGAATTAAATATTTTTAAAAATTAATGAAATTTAAGCTTAAAAAAGATTTCAAAAATGATTCAATTGAAGTATTTAAAGATTCTGTTTGAGAATTGATGACATCATTATAAAGTATAAATAATATTGACTGACTAAAAATCCATATAAATAATTAAATTATAAATACACAAAGCTTTAAGAATTACTCTGTAAAGTGTATGTAATATATTTACAGAATTGCAATACATTTAAAGACATAAATATACTTTATAGTTAGAAGTTAAAAATTAAATACAATTATTATTTAATATTTTTAATGTATTTTTTTAACATACAATGACTGCAAAGAGCTCTATCTTTATTTTAAATATTTATTAATTAAGAAGAACTCTTAATTTAATTACTGAGTGAGCTACTCTCAGTTAAGTTAAGAAAAACAATGTAATTATTTTATTTATTTTATATATTTGCTGCTTGTCTTCAAGAAGAAATCAGAAGATAAGACAGAAACTATGTTGATGACTTTATTATAGATATATTTAAAAGCTATATTATATAATTTATAAATATTATAGATTATCTTTACTTCTATAATATTGTAATACATCTAAATACATTTAACACATAATACTCATCATTGTAATTAAAGAAATAAAGTTAAAAATTAATGTTTTTAATAAATTTTTCTAATATACAATCTTCTTATCTTCTTCAGTCTAGATATTATTGAATGTGATCATTTTCAAAGTACATTAAAAGAATTAAATAATAAGAGCTAATCTTTATACAGAAAGAGAAAGTAAAATTATTTATTTATTTATAGCTTATATAATAAATTAAAGCATCATTAATTACTTTCTTCTTTCAACTATTTCAGAGTCTTTCAGCTTTTACTTAAAACAATATGATCATTTTTATAAATTTTGCTTTGTCAAGAATCTGTTTCTTAAATCATGATGTATATAATGCTGATAAAAATCATATTATAAAATTTAGTTCTTCAGAGATTCTTCTTAAATTATTCTTTATATTTTTAAAAGTTTACAATTAACATAAATATATTAAAATTATCTATTAAAATTCTTTTATCTTCATTACTATCTCATTAACTGCAGCATTCTTTTTATTAATATTTTTCTTTTTAATTTTGCTCTCAACAACATCTTTAATCATAACTTTCTCTTTAATAACATCATTTTTCATAACTTCTTTCTTAATCATCTCTTTAACTATAACATTCTCTTTAATCATAACTTTCTTTTTATTAAGATTCTTCTTCATAACTTCTTTTTTATCAACATCTTTAATCACATATTTCTCTTCTTCATCAATATCTTTCTTCACACATAAATTCTCTTTTAATAAAATAACAATAACAAATTTCTTAAGCTCAATCATCTATAATAGTCATTAATATATTAAAAATAACTGTTAAAATTCTCTTACTTTAATTATGAATTCATTAAAATATTTATATTTATTTAAATTTAACTTTATAATTTAAAAGTCATCATCACTCTCTGTGCTCAGTGTCATGACAAAATTCTTATCATCAAAAAGAAAAATATATACTCTCTTTAAGATCTTAAGATCTTTAACTATACTGAAGAATTTAAGTTTTAAGATATGTTCTTTTGAGTTTGAAATTGTGTAGTTATTAATGATAAATAAATACACATTAAAATGAACTATTAGAACATTTACTTCACTGTTATGTTTATAATATTATTAAAGTTCATTATTTACTGTTAAAAGTGTCTTATATACATTTCTGACTTAAAGTCATCAGCTATTTAAAGACTATGTTTTTCTCTTAAATAACTTATTTATTTTTAATGTCAAATTACAAGATTAATATTCTGCTCTGTCATCTCTTTAATTATCAGATAAATCTATTATATAATAAATAAGTTTTAACAGATTTTTTTAACATATATATATAATATTTATCTCTTCAGTAATCTTCTTCTTTATCAGAGACTTCACTTTTTTCTTATTTTTCTTTATAATTGCAAAATCTTCAATTTTCATTTATATCTTTTACTTCTTCTGTCTTCTCACAATCTTCTGTCTCTCTCAATTAATCTTTAACTTCAGTCACTTCATTAATGTCTATTAGTAGTATTAGATTCATAAAGCTTATAAATATATTACTTTACTGAGTACAATAATAATTCTTTATGATATTTTCTATTAAATTCTTCTTTATCTGCTTTTTTATCTTTACATTAACTTTAATTCACACTGACATCAGTCTAAGCTTACTTAAGACATAGTGATGTGTTAATTTGTTATAATTATTTATTTAATTAAAAAGATAAACATTAAGAAACAACTTACTCTGATATTTTTGCTCTGCAACAATACAGAGATGTTGAGAATATTTATTTTTCTTTTTATATAGATTGTTACTTTCATCTTTAATATGTCATTTAGCTTTTCTTAATGATTTAATTTTATGCATTTCTATCAGTCATCATTGTAAAATACAGACTTCAATTTCAGACTTTTATATACTTAATGTTATTAATGTATTAAAAATAAGCATTAAAACTTACATTAATATCAGTATCATTAAGTTCAGTAGATAAAGAGATATTTTTAATGATAGTTATAGACAGCATAATATGTAAGATAATGTCTTTTTATATTTTAAGTATTATTAATGTGATAGACATAGATGTTCTAACTTATTTCAGAGTTTTTATAATATTTTGTGAACATATTAACAATAACATTCATGACAGAGTCTCTTTACACATTAAATGTTATTAATATATTAAAAATAAACATTAAAATATATCTCATCATCATTGTTGTGATGCTTCTTTGAAGACAATGACATTAATAAAGACATAATATAATGTTTTAAAGTTTCAGAAAACATCATAATACATATTATTTCTATTAGATAATTTCAATGTGCATATCAATTAGAAAAAAGATATAAATGTTGAAATTCATATTCTTAATGATGCTAATGAAGATGAGATGTTCAGAGTTAAATAACTATATAAAGAAAGATAAATTAAGCTTTTAAGTTTATTTTATTTACTCAGTAAATTTCTTAATAACATTACAGCAACAACATAGCTTCAATAACACTACATTAATAATCTTAAATTGAAATAATACATTTTACATTAAAATAAAACACTTACATTTATTAAAAATCTTTATCTCAGACATTACATTCATAGAATCATTAGCAATATTAAATATGTTTAGTTCTTTATCTTTAATGCATCATTCTAACAGTCTAATTAAAACAGAAGCATCTTCATTATATTTTTATAATAAAATTTATTTTTATAAAATTATAATCATCATCAAATCATCTATTAAGTCAAGATCATCTATCTTATTTCTAATAGACAATTTTAACAGTTCTAGATAATATGATCAGAACAAAGTGAATCTTAAAAATGATAAAGTTAAGCAGAATGACAAATTACAATAAAGTAAGAAATATAGTTAAAGAAGAAGACTGAGTAACTGTGAAGTTAAAGAAGAAAACAACAGCTGAGATTACATTACAATTATTAAAGAAGTAAAGATTCAAGACTAATAATATATATATATTCTGTTTATTTTTTAACAGTACTTTTTAACATATCTATAGTGATTGTACTCAGAAAGATCAGACATTATTAAAAAAGTGTAAAGCTTTTAATTCTTAAATTATCATTTCAGTAATTGATTAAAAAGATTGCACAGAATATTTTATTTAAATCTTATCTTTATAAATTAAATATATTTATTCACTGACAAAGCTCTGCTATTCAGACTGTACAAAAGATTATGAAGACATTCTTAATAAAATATTTTAAGAGTAATACTTTACATATTGATGTTGAGATTAATTATTAATAGATATTTAAACATTGATTTGTGTGCAATTTACATAAAATGCATAACTATTTAAACAAAGAACATAGAGTTGATTCATTACTTCTATTATAAATTGATGTTGTTTAAGTTCTTAAATCTTTAAAGATAGTATTATAATTGTAATCTGTAAACTACAATGTATATAGCTTAACTCATTATGATAAAATTACACTTATTCTTGATCTATTACAAATACACATTAAAAATATAACTGTAACATGATTGTAATGTTGTCTAAATTTATACAGTAAACTTATACTATATATTAACTTAATAGAGTATAGAATTGAGATCAATATAACTCATTATGATTAGTCTTATCTGTGTGTAAATATCTGCACAGATTGTAAATAAAGTTAATTTATACATAAATCTGATCTGATCTAACCTGAACTTTAGCACAGATTTAGATTAAATGCACTTTTTTTTAACTTAACTTAACTTTACACTCAGTTTAAGTGAGATTGAAAGAAAAAATTGCAGTAATCTTATTAATTAAATTAATATTTATATGAAATGCTGCTCAGAGTGAGAGAAACTTGTGTGTTATTTAAAATAAGAGAAATTTATAAAGATAAGAGATTACTTAGAGTGTAAGAAATCTGTGAATCATTAAGAATTAAAATATAAGAGATTAAGATAAGAATGAGAAGTTATTATAAATAGAAAAATCTTATTTATATAAATTGATGATTAAGAACTTGATTTATGAAAGACAATAATGTAAGATCATAAAAGATGAGTTATTAAACTTAAGATTGTATGCAGTATAATTAATTGAATCATTACTGAACAGATGAAAAGTTGTTGAATGTAAGTGAATTTTCAAGATAAAATATAATGAAAAAGAACAAATCATGAAGTTTAAAGTAAGATTAGTGACTCAGAGTTTCTTATAAATATATAAAGTTAATTATAATAAGATGTTTGCTTCTATGATTCATAGAGAATTGCTGAAAATATTTTTGACTTTAGTAATTTTATATGACTTGAAGTTACATTAAATGAATGTTAAAGCTGCTTATTTGTTGAGAAATTTGAAAAGTAAAAGAAAAAGTATATATATGTATATTTTAAAGAGTGTGACTGTGAATCAGCTGAATAAGATGACATGTTGAATTGTGAAAGAATTGTATAAATTGAAGTAATTAACATGACTGTGATATAAGAAGTTGACTGACATCATGAAGAATGAAGAGTTTTAAAGTATAAATATTAATTTAAGTTCTTTAATTAAAAAGAATCACAATATAGTCATCATTATCAGTATATATGTGAATGATCTTTTGATTGCAAACAAAACAATGCATAAAGTTAACTGTATGAAGACTGTACTCAATGAAATCTTTTAAATGTTAAATCTTAATGAGATACAAATCATCATTGATCTTAAAGTAATTAAAGACTGAAATAAGTGAATATTAACATTAAATTAAGCTTTATATGTAATGAAAGTTTTATTAGAAGAAGAAATGCAGAACTGTTCAGTCATTAAAGTATTAATGAAGTTGAAGTTATATATTACATTAAATGAATTAAATAACATTATGAAAGCAAGCAGCACAGAACTGCAATGAGTTGTAGAAAAGTTAATGTACATTGTATGTAAAACTTAATTAAATATAATCTTTATAATAAAATGTTTAAGTCAGAACCTCATCAATACATAGATAGAGTATATTAAAGTTGTAAAGTAAATGTTATGATATTTAAAAGAAATTATAAGCTTTAGTTTGAAGTACAAATCAGTAATGATTTTAATGAATGTTTATATGAATTAAAATGTAAGATATGTATATAACTATGTGAACAGCAACTATATTGAAGATATTGTGAATTGAAGATTCACTATGAGTTATGTATTTATGTTGAATGAAGATGTTACAGCATAAATGTTAAAGAAATAATATACAGTATTGATATCTACAATAAAAGCTGAATATATAGTGCTGAGACATGATATCAGACAGAAAATATAAATATAAAGATTCATTAATGAATTAAAGTTAAACAATACAACATTGAGTATTACACTTCTAAAAAATAATGAGTTAAGTATTGAGCTGATGCATAATGTAAAGCAACACAGTTATATAAAACATATCAATGTACAGCATTACTACATACAGAACATAATTAATGACAATAAACTGATTATTAAATGAGTTGCAACAAGCAACATGCTGATAAACAGATTAATAAAGACTTTAATAAAAGACATTTTTAGTAGACTGAGTATAAAGTTAGGTTGAGTTTAAAAAGACTATCTATAACTCTGTAAAAACTTGACTCAATCTGTAAGTCAGGTTATTACTAACTCTATGTGCACTAGGTTAAATTGAGACATTAAGGCATCATTTTTTAGGGCTAAGTCATGTGATTATAAATTACAAAAAATCATAATATTAGCTCTAACCCTTACAAATAATACATCACAAAACTGAACTTTGTAATCTATTTTTTGCGTTTCTTTTGCAGGCACTAATGTCATATATGAAATCTAAAACCCACGCACTCAGCCTAATTTTTAGAAGTTATAGACAGCATCTTGAAATTGTATAACTTGATAAATTAAATAAGATTTAACATCTTTAGATTTTGACTACTTAATAAGAGAAGATAGTAAGAGTATAGATCATAAGTCGTTGCACACCCGAAATTTCGGCTAAGTCCAAATAAACCTTATAATTAGCCACACCTAAACATGCACTCTATGCACTCTATGCGCCCTATGCACCACACACCTAA